>VAPL010185246.1_pt1 | contig 47172 bp, 42 predicted proteins | sample 3395061 | NCBI WGS metagenome assembly VAPL01 (sample SAMN08290444, study PRJNA428436) | hydrothermal vent metagenome | isolation source: Deep-sea hydrothermal vent chimney 2 | place: Pacific Ocean: Juan De Fuca Ridge | depth 2182 m m | reverse complement strand
GCCCAGTTTGTAGGTGGATCAACTTTATTCAACTCTGGATCAGCAGATTCATACCAGGTGAAGTTATCCCCCGTTACAGAAGACTTCAGCAACTTCTCGGGGACTTTGTCCATGAAATCAATTTGTGTGAACATGAATTTTTCAACGGCATATCCCTGTTCATTGGTTAAATGTGTCTTGAGTAATAAACCTGATTTAACATCAATCCACAGTGCATGTCCGTATCGATATTTATCTTTTGGTTTAATAATAATTTTTTGTGCAGTTTGGCCGGCAACCACTTCCTGTCCGGACAAAAAGAAACTATAACTTTCAGATAACTCTTTTATTTTCATCGGGAAAGCTGGCGGAAAATCAGATGTTGGTCTATTTTTTTCTACTACAACTGATTTGCTATCAGGTAATATACAAGTTACAGAATTATTACTGCGAATAACTTCCCGACCAGTTCCATCAAGTGACAATAATCGCTCACGCTCTCCCTTTGCATCAACACTGTGAACTATTTTCATTGAACTCAGGTTGTTTTTTTGCCCATAAACAAAAATCCCTTGGTAATTCACCATATGTGCAGCCCGATGCATTTTAGTCAACCAGGGTTCAACTTTTTCTGACTCAGTCGTACCTGCGGCAGCTAAATTTGATAGCGCAAACAATAGACCCGATAGTAAAGCTAAATACTTATTTTTCATTCACAATTCGTTCGGCAGGCGTCACACTAACAATACGCATATAAGGCATCACACCAAGCATTTTGCCTGAAACAGAGTGCTCATAATGATTAACAAGAAAACCGCTTAATTTTGATTCGGTTGCTTTATTTAAGCGTAAACTAACCGGTCTAATATCGGCTGATACAAAGGATGGATTATTAGTAATCGAGGCAATATTCGTTACCGAGTTATTATCCTCAACATTGGTTTGCTGTACATTGATTATCGCAACCATGGCAACTGTCGCAGCCACTGCAAAACCGGCAGCTTGTTTCATCACCTTGTGTTTAAAGGTGCGAGAGACACGCGGCGCCAGAATAGTCGGCTCGTTTTCCAGTTTTGCGCTTAATTCACTAAACCATGTACTCTCAACAGTATGATGATCTCGGTCGTTTAAAACATCACTAACAAGACTGTAACGCACCCACTTAGCTCTGGCATCACTATTTGTCGATAGTGACTCCATTAAATCTTGATCCAGGGTTTGCTCATCATCCAATAGTGATGATATTTTTTCACTTGTGGTATCGTTTATAGAATCGCTCATAATGTTTCTCTCACGTTTCGTTTTGCTTAAAAATAATAAAATAACTCATAACATTAACTATCGGCTTCGTCGATTAAAGGTTTAAGTTTTAAATCAATTGCTTCCCGTGCTCTAAAAATACGCGAACGTACAGTACCGATTGGGCAATCCATCGCATCTGCAATCTCTTCATAGCTTAAACCTTCCAGTTCTCGTAAAGTAATTGCCAAACGTAAATCTTCCGGTAATTGTTCGATTGCATTAAAGACCACTTCAGCAATCTCGTCGGTTAAAGCAATCCTTTCAGGTGATGCCTGATCTTTTAACGGCGACTCGCCTTCATAAAATTCTGCATCGGCGGCATCCACATCGCCACTGGGTGGTCGACGGCTGCGCGCAACTAGATGATTTTTAGCGGTATTGATACCAATTCGATAAAGCCAGGTATAAAACGCACTGTCGCCACGGAAATTGGGGAGCGCCCGATAGGCTTTAATGAAGGTTTCCTGCGCTAAATCCTGTACCTCGGCAAAATCATTAACAAATCGCGAAATAACATTCATGATCCGTTGCTGGTATTTGATAACCAGCAAGTCAAATGCACGTTTGTCACCTTTTTGTACACGCTCGACCAATTGCTGATCAGCTGCTTTGTCTGACATCTAAAACCCCTCCAGCCAAACATATAATGAGGGGTGTTCGCTGTCTGGTATTGTGACCAGGTATTGCGCAGATAGTTCGAGACAACAGAATAATTTTTAGAGATAAAGTCATTATATTTTATTAAAAACCAACATCTTGGCATTCTATTACAATTCATGCCTAACTATCCATTTTAATGTGCCTGTAAGCCTGAAACACGGAGTAAATTTAGCCCCATTGTATTGCCAGTCTGGCAATAAAACGCCATGATTAGAAGATGCAGATTAAGAATTTAATAAAATCACTGTCTAAATCACAGCAGCATTTAAGCAGCGATGTTTTGATTATTGGCGGCGGCGCTGCAGGCTTAAGCGCCGCATTAAGGCTTGCCGATACTCACCGTATCCATTTGATTACCAAAGGAAATTTAACCGAAAGCTGTACGTTATATGCACAGGGTGGGATTGCAGCGGTGCTGGATCGGGATGACTCGATTGAATCCCATGTCAAAGACACCATCGATGCCGGGGCGGGCTTGTGCAACGCCAATATTGTCGATTTAACCGTAAAACATGGCAAAGAGAACATTCACTGGTTAATCGATCAGGGGATTAAATTTACCCGTACCGAAGCAGGCACCAATACCGACGCCTACCACTTAACCCGGGAAGGTGGCCACAGTCACCGCCGTGTCATCCACGCAACCGATGCGACCGGACGAGCAGTTGAAACCTCACTCGCAGCAATGGCACGTCAACATGAAAATATTGAGATTTTCGAGCAGCATATTGCAGTCGATCTAATTACTAATAAAAAAACCCAGCCTAAACGCTGCCTCGGCGCTTACGCTCTTGATAGAACATCCCGTAAAGTAAAAGTTTTTCATGCACAATTCGTTATGTTAGCCAATGGTGGTGCAAGCAAGGTTTATCTATATACCACCAATCCGGACACCGCTACTGGCGACGGTATTGCAATGGCCTGGCGTGCAGGCTGCCGTATCGCCAACATGGAATTTAACCAGTTTCACCCCACCTGTTTATACCACCCAGAAGCGAAATCCTTTCTTATTAGCGAAGCATTGCGTGGCGAGGGTGCAAAATTACTGCTGCCCGATGGCAGTGCTTTTATGCATAAATTTGATAAGCGCGCCGAACTTGCACCACGTGATATTGTTGCCCGCGCCATCGACCATGAAATGAAACGCATTGGTGCAGAAAATGTCTTGTTGGATATTAGTCATAAGTCTGTCGAATTTATAAAAAGACACTTCCCCACTATTTATCAGCGTTGTTTAGAGTTTGGTTATGATATGGCAAACGTGCCCATTCCGGTCGTACCGGCCGCACATTACACTTGCGGTGGCGTGATGACTAACGAAAATGGCCAGACCGATATTGCCGGTTTATATGCTATTGGCGAAGTCGCCTTTACCGGGCTGCATGGTGCTAACCGTATGGCGAGTAATTCTATTCTGGAATGTCTGGTATTTGCACAGGCCGCAAGTGAACATATAAAACAGCAACACGATATTCAAATACCCGACAAACTACCCGAGTGGGATGAAAGCCGCGTTACCGATTCCGATGAAGAAGTTGTGGTAACTCATAACTGGGACGAGCTACGCCGTTTTATGTGGGATTATGTTGGCATTGTGCGCACCGATAAGCGACTCAAACGCGCACAAAGTCGAGTGAATTTATTAAAACAGGAAATAAAAGATTACTATGGCAACTTCCGTATCACCAATGATTTAATCGAGTTAAGAAACCTGGCCGATACCGCAAGTTTAATTATTGAATCCGCCATTCAAAGAAAAGAAAGCCGTGGCTTACATTATACGCTTGACCATCCTAAAACTTCCGAACAAAAAATTAATACCGTTCTGACACCAACTAATTATAAAATAAACAGTGATGTGGATATTTCAGGGCTTGTAACTGTTTAGTTCATAACATTTCAGAATGGTATATGGTGCTTACGTTTTAATTTATATTAACCTGAACTCGATATAAGCAATGTAGTCATTAAGATTCAACAAAAGTTAGGCCAGCAATGTGATAGAGTGTCGACAAAAGACCATCTGCCGCAAGGACGCAGCAGTCGAGCAGCCACGTATGGCGTGTTTTGCGTGTCTTTTGTCGACTCTATCACTTTGCTGGCCGGGGTATTAGCACTTATTTCCTTATCCCGAGTTCAGATTATATTTAGCCACCGTCGAATACGGAATCGGGGCCTCTACTAAAGACTCGCTATTCCATATCCTCGTATTTAAGCTCGCTAAGAGACTTATTAGAGTAGCAATGAACATTTAAATAAAACCATTCCAGGTATTTTAAAACCAGGCACGTAACCCGATCACAAATTGAACATCACTAATATCTTCACCTGCGGCACGTGCGTAATTTGCTGTCTGTCCATATTTTTTATTCCAGTTAAAACCAACATAGGGAGCAAACTCTCGAACAAATTCATAACGCAGTCTTAAACCAACCTGTATATCCGACAGGCCAGAGCCTGTTGCGGTTTGCACATCATTTTTACTATGAAGATTAATACTCACATCCGGTGTTAAGATTAATTTTTGTGTAAATAATATTTCGTACTCAGCATCTAATCGAAAACCCAGCCGTCCTTGTTCACCTATAAATATCGCGGTATCAACTTCAAAAAAGTAAGGTGCTAAACCATTAAGCCCCAACACTAACCAGTCACGTGTTGGTTTGGGGTTAAAGTCCTTGCGTACACCCATTTGTACATCCCAGAAAGGTGCAATGGCTCGACTATAAAGTGCCTGTAGTTCGAACTCGTTGGTTATACTATTAACGCGCTCAACATCAGTTTTAAACCAGAGCTTGTTTAAATCTTTACCTATCCACATATCCGCTTCTAAAATCAATGGATCGTCACCGTCTGCACTACGTGATTCAAATTGATTAATCATTACCTTGGTTAAAGTTGGATTTTCTTCAACACCTCCCGCATAAACGAAGCTTGATATAAAACTGAGTATTAACATTGTTGTTAATTTATAATTTATCTTATCCTTCATTTGCGGCCTCCCTTACACAACTTCGACTTTACGAAACATGCCAAGCATGTGATAAAGAAGATGACAATGATAGGCCCAGCCCCCCATCGCATCAACCGTCACAAGAAAACTTATTTTTGCACCTGGTTGCACAATAACCGTGTGCTTGCGTGGAATATAAACACCGTCACCGGTTTCTAAATCGCTCCACATACCATGCAGGTGAATAGGATGGTTCATCATCGTGTCATTAAGCAGGTTCATACGAACGCGTTCACCAAATTTAAGCAGAATAGGCTCAGCATCAGCAAACTTAATGCCATTGATCGACCACATATAACGATTCATATTACCGGTTAGATGCAGGTTTATTTCCCGCCCTGGCTCACGAAGGTCATGTGCTTTATTTAAGTTACGGAGATCCGCATAGGTTAAAATACGCCGCGAACTATTACGCAAGCCAATCCCCGGATCATCAAGCAGATATTGTGGCGACTCGGCTCGCATATCAACATGAGGACCAAATTCTGATGCAACATGTACAACTTTTTGACTGGTACCAAAGCCAGCTTTACCTGAACCTATTGCAGGTTTTTGCATTTTAGAATGAGCCGAATTATTCATCCCTTTCAGTTTGGAGTGATCCATACCCTGCATGCCCGAACTCGACATGCTGCCGCCGCCACTGCTTTTCATTCCTTTCATACCAGAGTGGCCAGTCATGCCACTCATTTTCATACCCATATCACGATGCGACAATAAGGGTGCTGCATCTAAAACCGGAACCTCACTGGTCATCGAAAGATCGGGCGTTAATGTGCCACGCGCATAACCAGTGCGGTCAATCGCCTGTGAAAAAATACTATAAGCCTGCTCACTGCTTGGCTCAACAATAACATCATAGGTTTCCGCAACGCCGATACGAAATTCATCAACCGTTACCGGTTGGATATACTGACCATCCGCAGCAACCACAGTCATTTTTAAACCCGGTATACGGACATCAAAAAAGGTCATCGCAGCAGCATTGATAAAACGCAACAAAACTTTTTCACCTTTTTTAAATAAGCCTGTCCAGCCTGCTGCCGGTGTTTGCCCATTCATTAAGAAGGTATAGGTATAACCTGTCACATCCGAAATATCCCGGTCAGACATTCGCATCCGATTCCACATGCCACGCTTCTGCCAGAACTTTTCCCAACCGACTTCCCTTACTTCGTCGAAAGCATCGCCAACAGTACGTTCGCGAAAATTATAATAATCACTGAGTTTTTTTAACTTATAGTAAATATCGTTTGGGTCTTCATCACTCCAGTCGGATAACTGCACAACGTATTCGCGATCGAAGGCATAGGGATAAGCTTCTTTAGGTTCAATAACAATAGCACCGTAAGCGCCAGTTTGTTCCTGAAAACCGGAATGGCTATGGTACCAGTAGGTTCCATTTTGTTGAACTTTAAATTGATATCTAAAACTTTCACCTGGTTTAATGCCCTTAAAGCCATCAGCAATATTCGGTACACCATCCTGGCTACTGGGTAAAATAATACCGTGCCAGTGAATCGATGTATCATCCGCCAGATTATTTTTTACATTAAGCGTTAAGGTATCACCTTCTTTCCATCTTAAAACAGGCCCCGGTACGCCACCATTAATCGCCGTCGCCATTCGCTCCTGACCAGTAAAATTCACTTTCGTGTAGTCATACCTAAGATTAAAATTTGTCCCTTTTAATACATCTGGGCCCGATAATATTTGAGCGGATAAGTTATTTGTTGATGCAAAAGTATTAAGCCCCAGCCCCATTAAAGCGCCGCCCACGGCAACCCCTTTAACAAATCTTCGACGTGATAGCGAAACTGATTCAAAATCTGGTTCATCACCCGGTAATACAATCCTTGGCATAGCAATTTCCTCGCTGAAATCGACACGTAGTTCTAAATTAATTACAGCTATTTTTTATATGGATAATGCAAGAAGTTATGGGCAAAGTTTAGCTTATCAAAATAGAAGTACAAGTTATAAAAAGAGCTTTAGTTCCTCACCACGCTCACATAACTTAGGCATTTTTTCTAATACACAGCATAGATTAATTAACCAATCTATCGCCAGGCTTTTTCATTTTCTGAATATAAGGCAACACAACACGCAACAGCCTGAAATCTTGAGGAGATAACATATCAATGAAAATTGGAATATTCTTTATTCTTGTCTGGCCGATTTTAAAACGCAAAACAATAAGCCATTCTGTTAGAAAATATTGTGGCTCGATTGAAACTAATAGTGGCTTTGATTTGTAACCAAGTATCCACAACCCATCTTGACGATATTTGATTAAGTTTAAAGTAGTTAATTTTTTATAGTAGAGGAGATAATAATAAAAGCTCAAACCAATCAACACGCCAATACTAATATTGATACCGACATGAAAATAAACAGAATACATAATGCTTGCTAAGGCAATTAAATGCAGAGTGAAAATTAGAAACAGTAAAATTCTGGAACGTTTAAGTTGCAGGACCGGCAGTGAGGCGAATTTGTTTTGCGACATCCGCGATTTCCTTATCGTATGGAATAACCCGCCCCATTAAGTAATCAAGCAACATTTGATCGGGAGTTTCAAGCAAGCGTTCAAAAGTTTGTTGTTGCTCTTGGGTTAGATTATTATATTCTTTATCCATAAAGCCTTGTAAAAATAAATCGAGTTCAAGCATACCACGACGGCATTGCCAGCGCAGGCGGGATAGTTCAGTGTTTTTTGTTTGTGTTTCTATAGTATTCATATTTGAAAATAAGGTATCTAAATCAATGGATTCCCGCCTGCGCGGGAATGACGGTTTTAATTATCTTTGGCATCCCCAAAAACCTGAGCGGATAGTGAGAAATCAGAGTACAAGACGCAAACGAAACGGGAAAACGGAGTTTACGAATAGTAAATGAGCATTTCACGTTTCGTTTCCAACACCGTAATCTGACTACTCGCTATTCACCTTCCAGTTAGAACATGTCTTTCAGCATCATCTCTTTTATACCATTTATCGCCTTTGTCGGATTTAAATTCTTTGGACAAACATTTACACAATTCATAATGGAATGGCATCTAAATAATTTATACGGCCCTTCTAACTCGGCTAGACGTTGCGCGGTATTCTGATCTCGATTATCCGCTAAAAAACGGTACGCCTGCAACAGCGCCGCAGGACCACGGAATTTATCAGGGTTCCACCAGAACGATGGGCAGGATGTTGAGCAACAGGCGCATAGAATACACTCATACAGGCCATCGAGTTTTTCGCGTTGCTCGGGTGTTTGGCTAAACTCTATTTCAGGAACAGGATCGTGTACCGTTAAATAAGGTTTTATAGAACGATAGTGATGAAAAAATTGCCCCATATCGATAATTAAATCACGGATAACCGGCATACCCGGTAAGGGTCGAATTTCTATTGGCTGTTTGAGTTCGACAACACGAGTTAAACAAGCCAAACCATTTTTACCGTTAATGCTCATGCCATCGGAGCCACAAACCCCTTCACCACAGGAATGACGAAAGGATAATGTTTCATCTTCGGCTTTTAACTTTATTAATGCATCACGCAACATCATGTCCGGGGTAATATCCAGGACATAATCCTGCATATACGGCTCTTTATCCGTTTCAGGATTATAACGATAAATTTTAAACTGCATTGACGTTGCGTTTTTCGCTGTCATGACTGGCTACTCAATAAAGTATTGTGTTTCATAACGATAGATATCGGCCTAATAGACGCGTTCTTTAGGTGGAAAGGTTTCAACTGTCATAGGTTTTAAACGTACCGGCTTGTACTCAAGCCGTCGTCCTTCTTTAAAATACAAAGAATGTTTAAGCCAGTTTTTGTCATCGCGATCCTTAAAGTCAATACGCGAATGCGCACCACGACTTTCTTCACGATTAAGCGCGCAAGTAACGGTTGCAACCGCAATATCCACCAGGTTTTCAAGTTCCATTGCTTCGATACGTGCGGTATTAAAAACCTTACTGTGATCTTTTAAACGCACATTTTGCATCCGACTTTCAATTTGTAACACCTGATTCAAGCATTCCTGTAGTACATTCTGAGTACGGAAGACACTGCAATTTTGTTCCATAATGGTTTGCAACTCGTCTTTAAGTTGCGGTACCGACTCACCGTCACCCTTTTGATCCCAGCGATGTAGATGTGCCATGGCTTGCTCTACACTGGAATCATCGATTGCATGATGATAGCGATTTTCTTTAAGATACTTAATAATATGGTTACCCGCTGCTCGACCAAACACCACAATGTCTAATAAAGAGTTACCGCCTAAACGGTTGGCACCGTGTACCGATACACAGGCACATTCACCCACAGCATATAAACCGGGAATAGCTTCTTCACCAGTATCAACCGGCACAACCACCTGCCCATAACGGTTGGTGGGAATACCGCCCATTGTATAATGCGCGGTTGGAAAAACAGGAATAGCTTCTTCGACTGGGTCGATATGTAAAAAGGTTCGGCTTGTTTCACAAATACCGGGTAGACGTTTGTCTAAAACGTCTTTGCCAAGGTGGTCGAGCTTCAACATAACATGGTCGCCATTTGGGCCACAGCCTCGGCCTTCCCGAACTTCGGTTGCGATTGAACGACTAACAACATCGCGACTGGCTAAATCTTTTGCATGCGGTGCATAACGCTCCATAAAACGTTCGCCGTCTTTATTCACCAGGTAACCACCCTCGCCTCGTGCACCTTCGGTAATCAACATGCCTCGACCGGCAATGCCCGTTGGGTGAAACTGGAAAAATTCCATATCTTGCAATGGAATACCGGCACGCAGCGCCATTGCTAAACCATCGCCGGTATTAATTTTGGCATTGGTGTTGGTTCTGAATAATTGCCCTGCACCACCGGTGGCAAGTAAGGTGGTTTTGGCTTCAATTAATAGCGGCTCACCTGTTTCAATTTCCAGCACAAGCGCACCAATAATAAAACCTTTTTTATCTTTTATTAAATCAATCGCAAAAAATTCATCAAAAAAATGTGTTTTGGCTTTTATATTTTGTTGATACAGGGCATGTAAAATAGCATGGCCGGTTCTGTCCGCAGCCGCACAGGTTCGCGCCGCTTGTTCACCACCAAAATTCTGGCTTTGACCACCAAACGGCCGTTGATAAATTTTGCCGTTGTCTAAACGAGAAAAAGGAACGCCTTGATGTTCCAGCTCTATAACCAGATGTGAGGCCGCTCGACACATATACTCAATTGCATCCTGGTCACCCAGGTAGTCACTGCCTTTAATGGTATCGTACATATGCCAGTGCCAGTTATCTGGTAATACATTGGCAAGTGCGGCATTCATACCACCTTGTGCGGCAACCGTATGTGAGCGTGTCGGGAAAACTTTAGACACAACCGCTACATTTGCATCAGCCTGCGCTAATTGTAACGCTGAGCGCAAACCACCACCGCCAGCACCAATAACCAGGGTATCAAATTTTCGTATCGATATACTCAAAGTTTCACCAGTGTAAATAAAATGTAGGTTACCCAAATTGTCATTCCCATTAAGAAGGTCATTAACAAAATAAGTATCAATAATCGAACCATCGCAAAGTGAACATAATCAATCACCACATCACGAATACCAATCCAGGCATGCACCATGACGGCAATAAAAAATAACAAAACAAGAATGTTGGTGATGGGAGAATAAAAAAGACTGCGCCAGGTTTCGTACGAAGTAACCGGATTAAACAGAAGAAAACCAATAATAAATAATAAGCTGCCTAAAAGATAAACCGCAGATAAGCGTTGCACAAACCATGCGCGAAAGCCCTGTGCCTGCCAGCTCATAACACCACCTTAATAATTAGAAAAACCAGGGTAACGAAGACTAACAGATTAACCAGCCAGGCCATGATAATGGCTTCTTCGCGGTTAATACCACAATCGATATCAAGCAATAAAAAACGTAAACCGGCAAAGAAATGATGGCTAATCGCCCAGAGAAGTACAATATTGACAAGTTGTCCCCAGCCGGAGGTAAATAAGGTAACAACCTCATTAAAACCGTCCTGGTTTGTGACCGATAACGATAATAACCATATAACATAGGGGATTGACAAGAACAGTACAATTCCAGAGACTCGATGTAATATCGAAACTACCGCCGTCACCGGCATTTTGATTTTAACCAGGTTTAAGTGCTTGGGTCTTTTGTGATTAGACTGATGTTTTTTATGTAGGGCGTCCATTTGTCTTGTAAGTGTAGAACAAATCACCCATGCGTCCAGTAAATAGTTAAACCAATTCAGTACCTTGAAAGTATCATCTCAGGCAGTTTAAAATTGACTGAATTTTACGCATTTAAAAGCCGTTAAGCGGACAGGATAGTTATGTTAGAAAATTGGCAAGCATTTTTATCAGATCAAGGCGCAACAATCGACAATGGTTGTGTGTCGTCATTTAATACACCTGAAAATAATATCCCGGCAGAAGAAATTGAATATGGTCATCACGCAAACATTCTTTGTGATCTGTCTTATTACACGCTGATAAAAGTCAGTGGAGCGGATGCAAACAACTTTTTACAAGGTCAATTAAGTAATGACATTAACCATGTCAGTGAGACCGAATCACAAATGAGCAGTTATTGCAGCCCTAAAGGACGTGCATTGGCTCTATTTCGTGTTTTTCGTATCGCCGAGGCTTATTATTTAAGTCTACCCAGCGAAATTGCCGAAAAAACGCTTAAACGTTTAAAAATGTTTATTATGCGCAGCGATGTACAAATGGACGATGTGACTGAACAATATTTTCATTTTGGTGTTGCAGGTCAACAAGCAGCAGAATATATTAGCGCAGCCTTAGGCATAAACAATTTACCCGAAAATGCAGATAAGGCCATCGTCAACCAACAAATAAGCCTGCAAAAATTGCCCGGCACAGTGGATAGATATGAAATATTTGGCCCATATAGCGACGCGATGACAAGCTGGAATAAGCTAAAAACAAACTGCCAGCCGGCAGGACAAGCGGCCTGGGATTTACAGCGAATTAACGCCGCCATTCCCGAAATTACCAGCAATATTGTCGATGCCTTTGTGCCACAAATGCTCAACCTGCAACTCATTAATGCCGTTAATTTTCAGAAAGGTTGCTACCCCGGTCAGGAAATTGTGGCTCGCACAAAATATCTCGGTAAACTTAAAAAACGACTCTATCTAGCTGAAATTACAACACAAAATCCGATTACAGTTGGCACAGATTTATATGAAAGTGGCGATAATCAACAAAGTATCGGCAAAATAGTCTCCTCGGCTGCTACAGCAACGAACACTTACCACGTTTTAGCCGTATTGCGTATCAGTGCAACTGAAAATCAGCCTATATGCCTGTTAGACAAGTCTGGCCCCAGTATTAATATTCTAGAACTACCTTATAATATCGAGGAATAAATCCTTAAGATTGCACTTTCTCTGCCGCTAATTAAATAGTGTTTCAAAAAATGGGTAGAGATGGATGTCAGAAGAAATAGCAGAAAAATTTATTGACGATTTACTTTGTGATTTAGACAATGAAACCCTGGTATTGCCCACATTGCCTGAAGTTGCACTACGCGTAAGGGATGCACTAGCCGATGAGGAACAATCTCTTTCGGACGTGAGCAAAGTAATAACCACCGATGCAGCCTTATCTGCTCGATTAATACAAATATCGAATAGTCCGTTACTTCGAACTAGCCGCACCATCGAAACAGTGGAATCAGCGGTCACTCGAATGGGCAGCAACATGGTGCGCAACCTGGTGACCAGTATCGTGATGGAGCAAATGTTCCAGGCCACCTCCGATGCAACTGATTCTCGATTGCGTCACTTATGGGAACACAGTACACAAGTGGCAGCCATTGCCAGCGCACTAACAAACCAGTTCACCAATTTAAAATCTGATATGTCGTTACTCGGCGGGCTGGTGCATGACATTGGCGCCTTGCCCATATTAAGCCGTGTAGAAGACGCCCCCGAAATTTTAGATAATACTGAACTGCTAGACGATATTATTTCTAAAACACATTGCCGTATTGGCCAACGTATACTCGCTAAATGGAACTTCCCCCCCGAACTTGTTGCTGTTGCCGCCGAACATGAAGACTTAACACGAAATTCTGGTGGTGATATTGATTATGTTGACGTGATAACCGTAGCAAACTTACAAAGTTTAATCGGCAGCACTCACCCCCTCACTCAAGCCGACTGGAATACAATACCAGCTTTCCAAAAAATGGGCTTAACCGCCGATGTTAATGTTATCGAAATGGATGAAACCAGTGAAGAAATTACGGCGATGCAGAATGCGCTTTCGAATTAAGTTTTTATCAATAACCTCATCTGAATATAAGAAAGTTTAAGCTCAAGCCCATTAAATAAATCTGTCACGGTTTATATTTCTCTTCCCAGCCCTCGGCACCACAGAACAACACACTGATACTAAAAAAAAGGATATCCGTCAGTGCGTGACGCTTGTAGCAGTCAATACGTGGATTGGGGATGGTGTTGAAATGGCTCATTACTTTTAGCTCCTACGGGTTGCTTGGAGATCTGGTCGGAGATAAGTAATTTAGTTCAATCTATAATGATCTTGCCCTGCACGAACAACACTTACCGACAGCAAAATAAATTAAATTGAATCGGCTTAAAGAGTATTCGCTAAGGATGAACAAAAAGTAGAGTCGTTTTTCGCTGGATACGAAACCTAATTTGAAAAATATCGATAATCTCCCATCTGTTTAAACAAGCAGTTATTACGACTTGAAAATATTGTTCAAATGATAACCATCTATTTTATAGGTTAACCCGTTTGGGTGATAGTGAAGGCTCGGATTCTATAATAAAATTTAGGGATATCTATGGGTATAGTCATTTCAATAATATTTTAGTCTTGCATTGTAAGAACTGGAGGGAGCAACATGAATCAACTTACAAAAATACTAATTTTAATCTGTCTATCTGCTTCGTTTTCCATACCATTTTCTATTCAGGCGGCACCAGTTAGCTGGGATTTTTCGTGGGAACTGGGTTATTCCAACCCGCCAGGCTTAGGGGGTGGTGAGCCATCTGGTTTTGGCCTGCCTTTTCAACCTGGTTCGACGGTTTCTGGATCAGTCACCTTTGAATCGACAACCCCCGACACTGGCTTTTGCAGTGACCCACTTTTTGGTTTTATTTATTGTCCAACGCCCGGCATAGGTAACGGTGTTTACAATGCCATTACAAACTTAAACGTTAGCTTGCCAACCTATGGTTTATCCAGCCCACCGGGCGCGCTTCCGATACTCTCGACTACGCCCAATGGTATTGCCAGTTTCAGTACAGACTCAGGCGTAATCAATGTTACTAATGCACTGTTTCAGGCAAACAATCCTCCACCGGTGATCGATAGCTGGGGTCTGGCGAGTTCACCAACAGGTAATGTTAGCAGTTCTCAAATACCGCTTATTGTTAATTCCATTAATTCACCTTCGGTTCAGAGCCGCTACTGGGAAATAACAGCTACCACTTTTTCCCTAGCAAACTTCGATGGTACACCGTTTAACTCCTTTGATTTACCAACCACGCTGCTAGACACCAGTTTGTTTAAGCTGAAAGAAGCTTCAATAACATTTGAGTTGTTTGAGGCTGATGGCAGTACTATTAACGGTGGACTGAGCTATACCATGTATGCACAGAGTTTGGATATTTATGACTTGACTGGGTCAGGCTCGGGTTCCGGTAGTGGAAATACAGGAGGTGGGAATTCTGGGGGTGGCTCTGTGTCTGTACCAGAATCTGGCAGTTTAGCGCTGTTATTTATGGGAATATTACTTTTGTTTTTACGCCGGAATAATATGGTCTGATACTTAGAATTAATTCTAGTTAAAAAACGCCAGGTTTTGTTCAATCACGATACCAGTGGTTTAATCATCATCGTCCGTTGCGAGTAGAAAGCCATAAAACTGGCTATCTTCATGTTTCATTTTTTGGAACTGATGGGTACACAGCTGGTGATAAAGACACTCCACTACAAACGCATATGCGGAAACAACAATACGTCGCGGATAGATGGCGAATCTGTAAATAACATTACCAGCCTGTCGATACCTATGCCCTCGCCTGCCGTTGGTGGTAAACCATGTTCTAAGGCAACCACATAGTCTTCATCAAAAAACATGGCTTCATCGTCACCGGCTTCTTTTTCCTGCACTTGCGCTTTAAAACGTTCGGCCTGATCTTCGGCGTCGTTTAATTCGGAAAATCCATTGGCTATTTCACGTCCACCGACAAAAAATTCAAAACGGTCGGTTACAAAAGGATTGTCGTCATTGCGTCTTGCAAGTGGCGATACTTCTGTTGGGTAGGCGGTAATAAAGGTAGGGTCGATTAAACGCTGTTCAACGGTTTTTTCGAATATTTCAATCTGGATTTTCCCTAGGCCATAACTATCTTTTAAAGGGATAGCCAAGCGAGCGGCGATGGCTTTTGCTTTTTCTATATCGTCTAATTCAGTTTCGGTGATATCGGCATTAAAGTGCATAATGGATTCTTTTACCGTCATACGTACAAACGGTTTTGAAAAATCGTATTCGTCATCCTGATATTTAATTTTTGTTGTACCCACTACATTTTCTGCTATGGAACGCAGCATGTTTTCGGTAATGTCCATTAAATCCTTATAATCGGCATAGGCTTCATAAAATTCAATCATGGTGAATTCGGGGTTATGTCGAGATGATAAGCCTTCGTTTCTGAAGTTACGGTTTATTTCAAACACTTTTTCGAAACCGCCTACAACCAGGCGTTTTAGATAAAGCTCTGGCGCAATGCGTAGGTATAAATCCATATCAAGGGCATTGTGGTAAGTTGTAAACGGTTTTGCCGTTGCTCCACCGGGAATAACTTGCATCATGGGTGTTTCAACTTCGAGGAAATTTTTTTGCGTTAAAAACTCACGAATATGCGAAACAATTTTTGAGCGCATTTGAAATGTTTTACGGGAGTCTTCATTCATTATTAAATCAAGGTAACGTTGACGATAGCGAATTTCCTGATCGGTTAAACCATGAAATTTATCGGGTAAAGGACGTAGTGATTTTGTTAACAAACGGATATCTTCAACCTTTATAGATAACTCACCTTTATTGGTTCGATACATCGTGCCTTCGGCTGCAATAATATCACCAAGATCCCATTTTTTAAATTGAGTATTATAAAAACCTTCGGCCAGGTCGTCACGTTGAACATATAATTGAATGGTGCCCGACATATCCTGCAAACTTGCAAAGCTGGATTTACCCATGATGCGTTGCGCCATCATTCGGCCTGCGACTTTAACGCGAATAGGTGTTGCTTCTAATTCTTCTTTAGTTTTTTCGCCATACTCAGCATGCAACTCACCGGCAATAACATTGCGACGAAAATCATTTGGGAAAGCATTGCCGTTTTCTCTAAGAACTTTTAATTTCTCACGGCGTTCGATGATGAGTTTATTTTCATCAACGGTTTGTTGTTTATTATTTTGCGTTTTCTTATCTGACATTTTACTTCTCTGCTTTAAATTCTATAAATTAATTAGATGTAGGCTATGTCATTGTAAGCGATAGCGTGGCAATCTTGATAGCGTGAGATAGAAACCCAGATGATTGCCGCACTATCGCTCGTAATGACATTAAAACGTTACAAACCACTTTTTAAACTCGCTTCAATAAACATATCAATATCACCATCAAGCACCGCTTGCGTATTGGATGTTTCGATATTTGTTCTTAAATCCTTAATACGTGATTGGTCTAACACGTACGAACGAATTTGACTGCCCCAGCCAATATCTGTTTTTGAGTCTTCCATGGCTTGCTTGTCTTCATTCTGTTTCAACATTTCCATTTCGTACAATTTTGCACGTAACTGATTCATCGCATTATCTTTATTTTGATGCTGTGAACGTTGATTCTGGCATTGTACAACAATACCCGATGGAATGTGGGTTAGCCGCACAGCGGAGTCAGTTTTATTGACATGTTGACCGCCTGCCCCACTGGCGCGGTAGGTGTCTACCCGAACATCCGACATGTTAATTTCAATTTCGATATTATCATCGACTTCAGGATAAACAAACACAGATGCAAATGAAGTATGTCGTCGGCTGCCAGAGTCAAATGGTGATTTTCGAACTAGCCGGTGTACGCCTGTTTCGGTACGCAATAATCCAAAGGCGTACTCACCCGTGTATTTAATGGTCGCGCTTTTAATGCCCGCCACATCACCGTCCGATACTTCCATTAACTCAGTTTTAAAACCTTTGCGCTCTCCCCAACGTAAGAACATACGCAATAACATATCGGCCCAGTCTTGTGCTTCGGTACCACCGGAACCTGACTGAATGTCTAAAAAGGCATTATTGACATCAAGCTGCCCAGAAAACATACGTTGAAATTCCAGCTTGGCTAAAACTTTTTCTTGCTCTTCTAAATCACTCACCACAGAATCAACCGCCTCGGCATCATCTTCTTCCTGTGCCATTTCGAGTAATTCAATAGCATCGCTTAAGCTTTCTTCAATGGTTTGAAGCCCATGCACAACTTTTTCTAAACTGGAACGTTCACGGCCTAGCCCCTGAGCATATTCAGGTTTATTCCAAACTTCAGGCGCTTCCAGTTCTCTTTCAACTTCAACTAAACGCTCCGACTTTAAATCAAAGTCAAAGATACCCCCTAAGTATTTCATTGCGTTGCTGCATTTCTTTTATTCTGGTTTTTATGGCGTTAATTTCTAACATTTTATTTTTCTCTAAAGTGTCAATATATTTACTTAAACAAGTGGCTCAAGATGTTCTACCATTAATTGCGCTGTTCGATTGCCTCTAAATTCATTTATATCTAATCGATAAACAGCATTAACACGGCTTACCTCTAAAGGCCAATTTGTATCGGTAATATTAAAGGCAATGGCATCTATTGTATTATTATCAATGGCACCTGACGAACGCAATACCATTTTTAAATGCTTTTCACCCACGATGCGTCGTTCAACAAGTTCGAAATGACCTTCAAAAACAGGTTCAGGAAAATTTTGCCCCCACGGGCCTGCATCCTGAATCAATTCAGCCATATCTATATTAAGCTCGTCCGCATTTAAGCTGCCGTCGGTTAATAAAATATTTTGTAATTTATCTTCGCTTAAATGTATACCAACTTGCTTTATAAAGGCTGCTTCAAATTTCTTCAGGTTTTCCTGTTTCAGGGTTAAACCTGCTGCCATGGCATGGCCACCAAATTTTTCTATTAGCTCAGGATGTAACTTCGATACTTCATCGAGAACATCACGCAAATGCAAACCCTGAATAGAGCGAGCCGACCCCTTTAACATTCCCTCGTTGGCAGTAGCAAACGCAATAACCGGTCGATGAAAGTGATCTTTTATTCGTGAGGCTAAAATACCTATAACACCTTCATGCCAGCCTTGTTGATATAAACATAGAGCAGTAGGTATATCTTCAAGTGCAACAAAGCCACCGATTTCAGATTTTAAAATTTCGTCCAAAATCTTAAACGCCTGCTGTTTCATTTCATTTTCAATTTCACGACGTGAATGATTTAACGAATCAAGCTGCGATGCAATCGCCAGCGCACGAACATCGTCATCACTCAGCAAACATTCGATACCAATCGACATATCTTCTAAGCGACCGGCAGCATTAATTCTGGGTGCAATCGAAAAACCCATGTCCGATGCTTTTAATTTATTTGCATTTCGACCGGCTACTTTAATCAGTGCCTTTAAACCAGCCGATACTTTTCCGGCTCGAATACGCGCAATACCTTGCGAGACTAAAATCCTGTTATTGTGTTCCAGTGGCACAACATCTGCGACGGTACCGAGCGCCACTAAATCCAGTAACTCGGCAAGATTAGGTTCAGGACGTTGTTCAGTAAACCAGCCATTGTCACGCAAGGCTACTCGCAAGGCCATCATCGTATAAAAAATAACACCAACGCCGGCGGTTGCTTTACAGGGGAATTTATCACCAAGCTGGTTCGGGTTAACGATGGCATCGGCCTTAGGCAATGTATCGCCCTGTAAATGATGGTCTGTCACTAAAACTTTTATGCCGTATTCTTTTGCGCGTGCTACACCGTCAATACTTGCAATGCCATTATCAACGGTAATAATAATGTCTGGATTGGATTGTCGTGCAACATCCACTATCTCGGGTGTTAAACCATAACCAAACTTAAAACGATTTGGCACTAAATAGTTTACGTTGTGATGCCCCATTAAACGCAAGGCGCGTATTGCAACAGCAGTACTGGTTGCACCATCGGCATCAAAATCACCTACGATCATGATTGAGGCATTTTTTTGCATCGCATCAACCAACAAACTAACAGCCGCATCCATACCTTTTATATTATTAAAAGGTAACAAAGCTTTAAGTGAATTATCTAATTCGACAGCTGAGTGGATGTTACGTGTGCTATAAACGCGTGCAAGAATTGGTGGCAATGTCGACAAAAAATCAGGGAACGTTTCTGGTTGTTGTCGTCGACAAACTTTGCGTTGTGATTTCGTGCTATTTGAGTTCATATTAAAGTTTCAAGAGTATCAAACTAACACAGCCAGACTATGTCATTGCGAGCGATAGCGTGGCAATCTTGTTTAAACGGGGTTTGCCCAACAATATTGCCGTGCTATCGCTCACAATGACAGGCCTAATAAAGGTCATTTATTAAGCCATGTTGTCTAAAATTGCTTTAGTCACTTCATCACGTGTTGCTTTAACGGTTAATACTGGCGCACTTTGTGCGATCGCTGTGTCTGGATCTTTCAAACCATGCCCCGTTAGAGTACAAACTATTTTACTACCTTCAGGAATTTTACCTGATTCAATATCCATTAAGGCCCCCGCCAAGGATGTGGCCGATGCAGGCTCACAAAAAATTCCTTCGCTCATGGCTAACATTTTTTGTGTTTTTAAAATCTCTGCGTCCACACATTCATCGAACCAGCCCACGGATTCTTCTTTAACTTTCCAGGCCTTATCCCAGCTTTGTGGATGACCTATACGAATAGCCGTTGCAACCGTATCAGGATCATCAACCATTTCACCACGTATAAACGGTGCTGAACCTGCCGCCTGATAACCCACCATTTTTGGCCGTGAGTTCACAATGCCATGTTCATGATATTCTGAGTAACCCATCCAGTGAGCGGTGATATTGCCGGCATTACCGACAGGAATACAATGAAAATCTGGTGCGCAGCCTAGTTCTTCTACAATTTCAAAAGCGGCTGTTTTTTGGCCTTGTAAGCGGAAAGGATTAATCGAATTAACAATCGTAACCGGCGCATCCTCACCCACTTCTTTTACTAACTGCATACCCACGTCGAAGTTACCATTAATTTGTAATACAACCGCACCATGCATCATCGCTTGTGCAAGTTTACCCAATGCAATTTTTCCTTCGGGAATTAAAACAAAAGCAGTTACACCGGCACGTGCAGCATAAGCCGCGGCGGCCGCCGAAGTATTACCGGTTGATGCACAAATAATAGCTTTACTACCGTCTTCAACCGCTTTGGTAACAGCCATGGTCATGCCACGGTCTTTAAATGAACCGGTTGGGTTCAAACCTTCGTATTTAACGTAGATATCAACATCTTTACCAATAATACGTGGAATATTATTTAAACGAATTAGCGGTGTGTTGCCTTCGCCTAAACTAATAATACGAGTGTCATCATGCACAGGGAGACGGTCACGATATCTGTCAATTAAACCGGTATAACGAGGACGCATGGTCATTTTCTTTTCTCCAAAACTTAAACTTTATTAAATTTATATTACCAACAACACAACTTGTCATTGCGAGCGATAGCGTGGCAATCTTAATGAGACTATCTCTTATGTTTAAGATTGCCACGCTATCGCTCGCAATGACAGCGCTAAAATGTTTAATCTAAACTCTCAACACGTATTCGTGTCACTTCACCTTGAATGGTATTAAGTGCTTCGACTTCAGCCAACGCATTATTCATATTATTTTCTAACACTCGATGCGTTAAAATAATAATATTGGCTTTATCTGAACCGGCCATTGGTTCTTTTTGAATAATGGCTTCAATGCTAATTTCTTTTTCACCCAGGATACGGGTCACATCTGCCAGCACACCCGGTTTATCCTCTGCTTGCATACGCAGGTAATAGGCAGTTTCTACTTTTTCCATTGGTAAAATTGCAATGTCCGATAATGCATCAGCCTGGAAGGCTAAATGTGGTACACGATTATCCGGGTCACTGGTTAACACTCGAACCACATCAACAATATCGGCCACCACGGCCGATGCGGTAGGCTCTGCACCTGCGCCTGCACCGTAATAAAGTGTTGGGCCGACCGCATCACCCTGTACTAACACGGCATTCATTACACCGTCTACGTTTGCAATTAAACGGCGTTCAGGAATAAGGGTCGGATGTACACGTAGCTCGATACCGTCTGCTGTTCGACGGCTAATGCCTAAGTGTTTAATCCGATAGCCTAGCTCTTCGGCATAGGTCACGTCGTCTTGTGAAATTTTACTGATCCCTTCGGTATAGGCTTCTTCAAACTGTAAGGGAATACCAAAAGCAATTGAAGCAAGAATCGTTAGCTTATGCGCCGCATCAATACCTTCAACATCAAACGTTGGATCGGCTTCGGCATAACCTAATGCCTGCGCTTCTGCTAACACGTCGGCAAAGTCACGACCTTTATCACGCATTTCGGTTAAGATGAAATTACCTGTACCATTAATAATGCCCGCCAACCATTCAATTGCATTACCAGCCAGGCCTTCGCGAATGGCTTTTATAATAGGAATACCGCCCGCAACCGCCGCTTCAAAGGCAACCATGACACCTTTTGCCTGCGCGGCAGCAAAAATTTCATTACCATGTTTTGCGATTAAGGCTTTATTGGCAGTAACAACATGTTTACCATTTTCAATGGCTTTTAAAACTAAATCTTTTGCTAGCGTATCGCCACCAATTAATTCAACAACAATATCAACATCGGCACTGCTAACCACTTCAGTTGGGTCGGCGACGACATTAATGTTAGACACATCACAATCACGTTTTTTATTGATATCACGCGCAGTTGCATAACTTACTTCAATATCACGACCTGCTCGACGCGAAATTTCGTCGGCATTGCGTTGCAGCACATTAACCGTTCCACTGCCCACTGTACCTAAACCTAATACACCTACTTTAACTGGTTTCAAAATCCTGACCTCTTAAACTTCTCTAGATTCCCGTCTGCGCGGAAACGACGTTGTTAATGTTAATCCTTATAATTTTTCTATATCTAATCTTCTACTCGAAACAAATCCCGGATACCACGAATGGCCTGACGGGTTCGATGTTCATTTTCTATTAATCCAAAACGCACATGGTCGTCACCATAATCACCAAAACCGATTCCTGGCGATACCGCAACTTTCGCTTCTTTTAATAATAATTTAGAAAATTCTAAAGAACCTAAATGCTTAAACTGCTCAGGAATTGGCGCCCAGACAAACATGGTTGCTTTGGGTTTTTCAACGTGCCAACCCAGGGCGCATAGACCTTCACATAAAACGTCACGACGTTTACGATACATTTCTGAAATTTCTGCCACACATTCCTGCGGTCCTTCCAAAGCCGCAATAGCCGCAACTTGAATTGGCGTAAACATACCGTAATCCAGATACGATTTCATTCGTGCAAGCGCCGCCACCAGGGTTGAGTTACCCACCATAAAGCCGACACGCCAACCAGGCATATTATAGCTTTTAGAAAGTGAAAAGAATTCGACCGCCACTTCACGGGCACCGGGTACCTGTAAAATAGAAGGCGCTTTATAACCGTCAAACACAATGTCAGCATAAGCTAAATCATGTACAACCCAAATTTGATGTTCCTTGGCAATTGCCACCACTTTTTCAAAAAAATCTAATTCAACACATTGTGTGGTTGGGTTGCCGGGGAAATTAAGCACCAACATTTTTGGCTTCGGCCACGAGTCTTTAATCGCTTTTTCAAGTTCTTCAAAAAAATCAGTATCAGGCGTCATCTGCACGTGCCGGATATCAGCACCGGCAATAATAAAGCCATAAGGATGAATGGGGTACGCTGGATTAGGCACCAAAACAGCGTCACCCGGCCCGACTGTTGCCATCGCCAGATGAGCTAAACCTTCTTTTGAACCAATGGTAACAATGGCTTCGGTTTCCTGGTCTAAATCGACATCAAAGCGCTGTTTATACCACTTACAAATAGCCCGACGTAAACGCGGAATACCACGAGAAAGTGAATAACGGTGGGTATCGTGGCGCTGTGCCACTTCAACCAGTTTATCGACGATATGCTTCGGCGTCGGCTGATCGGGGTTGCCCATACCAAAATCGATGATATCTTCACCACGGGCACGCGCATCGGCTTTTAACTCATTAACAATGTTAAAAACATAAGGCGGTAAACGCTGAATTCTGGGGAAATCTTCAATCAAAACTGGCTATCCTGTGATTTACTAATAATTTGCTGATAAATAGAATAAACGACGCATTATGCCGTAAAATGCGCTCAACATAAAACGTTGTTTTTTAATATATTGACCCGATTCAAACAAGGCGAGTACAAACTGAAATGACCCAATTTAACCTCGAAACCACAACAAAATTATCAGTTCAAAGCTACTCAAGTGGGGAAATTAATATTGCCTTATCGAGTCAACAGGCAGATGCTGATCAGACTGATGGAATTCGCCGTATGACCAGCAGTTTTATTCTTAGCCCCAATCAAATTCTAGATAACTGGCTCTATAATAACGTGGCTGAATTAACATCGGAATGCTTTAAGCCGCTTATCGAGCAGCAACCTGAACTAGTTCTACTTGGCACCGGCGCCAAACTCAGCTTCCCGAGCCAACAGGTATTGCAGTCTTTTCATCGAGCGGGTATTGGTGTTGAGGTGATGAATACCGCTTCGGCCTGCCGCACGTTTAACGTGCTCGTTGCTGAAAACAGGTACGTGATTGCGGGATTTTTAATGATTTAAATTGCGGCACACGGTAAATAACCTGCAACCAAAAACTCATTAATGTTGAAACCATAAACTTTACTATCGTCACGGCTAACAAAGCGCACATTATTCGACGTGGTGCTGCATATCCACTGACTCTTATATAAAGGTTCATTAACAATTAAGGCCTCAGCTTCAAACAACGCAATATTAATACCTTTATTCGAATCACGCGCCGAAAAATATTCAAATGCCGTTACCCCCGCGCCGCGCATTGCCACACCCAATGCCTGAGTACACTGGTAACTAGCCCGATTTCGAAGCTGTTCAGCATGCTCTGTAAAAGGCGTGTTTTGCAATAGCAAACCCTGCTCAGAATAATATCGAGCAGAAAACAACGTGTGCTCCGTGATAAATTTTTTGGATTTTGGTGGTTCAGCCATCCCGTTCCAGAATAAAAAACGATAATAACTACATTCAATTAAAACCGTTTCGACACTTTTAGAACCGTACAATAAGCTCGGCTCAAACCGCGAACCAAAACGTGAGCCATGCTTTAACGGCGGGTAACGAAAAGGCGTGGATAACAAATAATGGAGTTGCTTAGGCTTTTCTGACAAAGGTGGTTTTGTTGTTTCAAGCAAAAACTCTAAAATAGCCTGTTCTTCAAGGCTGTCGACAATACGGGTTGTCGCTATTTGCTGCTGACTTTCGACAATGCGATAAAAATCGTCACTAATAGTCGTAATATGTTGTTGCGCTTGCGTCGCTTGCCAGATATCCATATCCATTTATCTATTACAACGAGCTATTTAAACTTTTGCACGAATGGCATCGAGATACTCAACCACATTTGCCAGGCCGGTAACTGACTTGACCTGTGCGACCGGAACCCCACCAGTATGTAAATTTTCAGTTTGCATCCAATGCTGCATATCCTTAGCCTGGCCACCCACTAGCGCAAACAAACTTCGGTAACAGCGGATAAACAACAACGCCAATTCACCCGATTTTGTTTTCGGGTCGATGTTATTGCGAAAATTACTGCGATCTTTACCGATTATTTGTCCTAAATCAGCCTGAGAAAGCCCCAGCGCCTTACCTGCATTCATAAAGGCCTTCGCCAGCACTTTTTCTTCGCTTACGACCGGTTTAATTGCTGCACTCATGGTAAACACCCTGCTAATATAACGATGTATATACTACATTATATACTAATAACAGGTGTTTTCAACAATTCTGAAGTTGAAATGTACTAGGTATTTTCACGAATGATGAAAGTATCTAATTACTGCTCCTTGAATAGCGCATCTCCCGAAAAACCCTCACTTTCGAGAATTTCTCGTAATTTACGCAAAGCCTCAATTTGAATTTGACGAACACGCTCGCGAGTCACTCCAATCGAGTTGCCTACTTCTTCTAATGTTGAAATATCGTGACCGTGGATACCAAACCGACGTTCAACAACTTCACGCTGTTTGTCGGTTAATTTTTCAAGCCAGACATCAATATTGTCTTTTACATCCTTATCCTGGAGCAAAAGAATAGGGTCATTATTGGCTTCATCTGGAATGGCATCTAATAACGAATTTTCGCCATCATGGCCTATTGGTGAGTCCACCGAAGTAATTCGTTCATTTAAACCCAGCATTCGCTTAACATCGCCAATGGGCTTGTCGAGCATTTCAGCAATTTCTTCCGGGCTGGGTTCGTGGTCGAGCGTTTGCGCCAGGTGCCGAGCAGCTCGTAGATAAATATTAATTTCTTTAACAACATGAATAGGCAAACGAATGGTGCGCGTTTGATTCATAATGGCTCGTTCGATTGTTTGGCGTATCCACCAGGTTGCATAGGTTGAAAAGCGAAAGCCACGTTCCGGGTCGAACTTTTCTACCGCACGAATAAGACCTAAATTACCTTCTTCAATTAAATCGAGTAACGCCAGACCACGATTTAAGTAGCGCCGTGCAATTTTAACGACTAGGCGAAGGTTACATTCAATCATTTTAGCGCGGGATTTTTCATCGCCTTTGAGGGATTTTCGCGCGTAAAAAACTTCTTCTTCTGCTGTTAATAAAGACGAAAAGCCAATTTCGCTAAGATAAATTCTTGTTGCATCAAGCTGGCCATTTGTCGCAGTACCAGCTTTAAATTTTTGTTTTTCTTCTGCTGCTTTTTCTTCAACAACTTCATCATCATCGAGAACAAGTTCTGTTTCTTCTGCATCGTCATCGAGATTTGTGTCAAGAGTAGCTTCTACTTCAGTCGCGTCCATTAAACTTCCTTCCTGTTTTGTTTTATTTTTTTTTTCCATTTCCGTCATCGTCTAGATAATCAATCTTCAATATTTTTAATATTATAATTACCTAGGTAAATAACGAACCGGGTTAACGGGCTTGCCATTTTTACGTATTTCGAAGTGTAAAATGGCTTTTTTAGCACCATTACTACCCATATCGGCAATATGCTGTCCTAACTTTACTTTTTCTTGCTCTTTTACTAATATTTTTTTGTTATTCGCATAAGCGCTCAGATACGTGTCGTTATGTTTAATGATAATAAGCCGTCCGTAGCCGCGAAGTCCACTGCCACTATACACAACTCTACCAGCCGCTGCAGCTACAATCCGCTGCCCATTTTTACCCGAAATACCGAGCCCCTTTTTACCTGATTTGTGACTAAAACGGTATACAATTCTGCCTCGGGTTGGCCATTTCCACTTCACTTTTGAAGCATATTTAGGCGACGATGTTCGATTGGATTTTTTAGTTATATGTTTACGATTAGTCGATTTTTTAGAGTAAGCGCGCTTTTGCCGTGCAGATTGTTTTGACCGTTTAAGAGCTTGACGCCGTGCTTGCCTAGCCTGATCTTCTCGGGAAGCCGCCCGTTTTGCATGTGAAATCTCGGTATTCTGTGATGCACGTCTCACTAATGAGGGATACAACTGAATCGTCTGATTCGGCTTAATAATATAGGGATAGTCAATCTCATTCCATAAGGCAATTTGCCGGTAGTCGTAACCGTAATACCAAGCGATGGAATAAAGAGTTTCACCTTTGATAACACGGTGAAATTTAGGTGGTTGATAAAGTGCTTTTTTTGAACCTGAAGATTTAGACTTAGCGTTTGATTTTAAATATTGCGAGCAACTACTTAAGCTGACACTTAAAATTAAGAACAACAAAATTCTTAAGCATCGGACTGTTTGCATTAATGCCTCAAAACAAAATACGCAATAACAATAAGAACCACCATTAGCCAACCAATCGTATCGATATGTTTACGTAAATTGGCTTCCATTTTCTCTCCACCAAGGTAAATTAAACCTGCAACCAAATAAAAACGCGAAGCTCGACCAACGATTGAAGCAATAATAAAAGGAATAAGCGCCATTCCAACAACACCCGATGTTATGGTGATAAGTTTATAAGGTATAGGCGAGAAACCAGCAATAAAAATAACCCCAATTCCCCATTCAGTAAACCAGTACTTAATCGTTTCATATTTATCCCAATAGCCAACTGATTTAAGAATTGGTTCAATCACTTCAAACGCGTAAACACCAATTAAATAGCCAAATAAGCCACCTAAAACGGAGGTTACGGTGGTTAAAAATGCGTAATGCCAGGCTTTGTCACGCTTGGCCAAACACATTGGTGCCAGCATCACATCCGGCGGTGGAAACGGAAAAAATGAAGACTCAATAAAACTTAAAATAGACAAATAAAGCGGTGCTTTAGGATGTTTAGAATAAACCAATGCACGGTCGTACATTAAACTAAATAACTTCACAATTGGGTGCCTTTAACTAAGGGAACAAAACTAACCATATCGAGGCTTTGCTTAACAAATTCATCGCCGTCTCGGCTTATACATAATAACTGTTGTTGGCCATCTTCACCACTGGGTATTACCAGGCGAGCGCCATCGGCTAATTGCTCAAGCAAATCGACGGGAACCTCATCCGGCGCTGCGGTGACAATAATCGCTTCATAGGGCGCAAACGATCCCCAGCCTTTGTAGCCATCATAATATTTTAAATTAACATTGCGTAGCTCAAGCAGGTCTAATATTTTTTTTGCGCGTGGAATAAAATGTTGTATGCGCTCAATACTAAAAACCTGTTCTGCAACCTTGGCTAAAATGGCCGTTTGATAAGCCGAGCCGGTGCCTATTTCCAGCACTTTGCCGAGACTAGTTTGGCCGCTTAATAAAACCTCGGTCATCCGAGCAACAATATAAGGTTGAGAAATCGTTTGGCCGCTACCAATCGGTAAAGCGGTGTCTTCGTACGCACGGCTTGCCAAGGCTTCATCAATAAAAATATGTCGAGGCATACTGCGCATAACCTGCAAAACGTTTTCGTCTTTAATACCCTGCTCACGCAAACGCTCAATTAAACGGTCGCGGGTACGTTGCGAGGTCATACCGATACCTTGTAAATTAACAACCGACATTACTACATCTCTTCATTATATTTTTAAAGGTTTAATTTTTTTGCAGAGCTTCACAATTTAACCAGCTGGCTACTTTAGAAACGCTTTTGTGCTGGGTTAGGTCGACTCTAATTGGAGTAATAGAAACATAATCATGCTTAATGGCATAAAAATCGGTGCCCTCTCCTTCATCTTTTTCTTTACCTGGTGGCCCCACCCAATAAATATTTCGTCCACGTGGATCTTTTGCTTTAATAACCGGCTCAGCTTTATGCCGATGGCCTAACCGTGTTGCCTGCATGCCTTTAATTTGTGCCCAGGGTAAATCAGGTACGTTTACATTGAGTAGAGTATCAATCGGTAAGTCCGACAAATGAATTTGTTCGATAAGACGTTGCACTACTTTAACTGCCGTTTCAAAATGCTTGCCTTCATGGCCGGCAAGCGAAACCGCTAAAGAGGGTAAACCTAAAAACCGGCCTTCCATCGCGGCAGCTACCGTACCGGAATAAAGGACATCGTCCCCCAAATTGGCACCGGCATTAATACCTGACACTACCATATCGGCTTCCGATTTAATTAAACCCGTAATGGCTAAATGCACGCAATCTGTAGGGGTACCGTCAACGCGCACAAAACCATTGGGCATGGTTGTGGCACGAATCGGCGATTCCAAGGTAAGGGAATTGCTCGCACCGCTTCTATCTCGATCGGGTGCAACAACGGTTAATTTGGCAAGCTGCGCCAGGCCTTCGGCAAGCGCCTTAATACCAGCAGCTTCATAACCATCATCGTTACTTATAATAATATGCATTAATCAAAAAAACCCATGTTGCCATATGCCTGTATTTTTAATATACCAGTATTTTCAATACGTTAGTCGCACAATAAAGAGCCAACTATACGTGAAAAAACCGACTTCTTCGAGGCCTAATAATAAAAACAGCACGGATTCCTGATTAATTAGCTAAATCGACTTTTTTTCCTGACATTGCCAGTGTACCCTCACTTGATGACATCCAATCACGACAATAATAATCCATTTGAAGAAGCTATGAAGGGGGTAAAACCCATTGCGCAGCCTAATCGTATGCAGCATAAAAAAAATAAACCTTCAACACGTCCACAACAATCCATCCAAGATGAACAACAAGTCCTGGTCGACATGTTAAGCGACCCCGAAGACCTCAGCAGCATTGCCACCGGCGATGAATTATTTTTTGCCCGCCACGGTTTGCAACAAAAAGTCATTAAACGATTAAAACGCGGTGAACTTAGCATACAGGCCGAGCTGGATTTACATCGCTTAACTAAATTAGAAGCACGTGTTGAAGTGGTTGCCTTTTTACAATACTGCGCACAAAATAATTTTAAACAAGTACGCATCGTACATGGCAAAGGACATGGCTCAGTCGGTAAAATTCCGGTACTAAAAACATTGGTTAATCATTGGTTACAACAACGCGATGAGGTTTTAGCTTTTTGTTCTGCGCGACCGTGTGATGGTGGCACGGGGGCTATTTATTTGTTACTGCGCAATCAAAATAAATAATTTTTTCTAAATTAAACAGATTACCACGCTAACGCTCGCAATGACCGTGTTCTTGTCGTTGCGAGCAGCAGCGAAGCAATCTGGTTCTTATATTAATCTAATATTCGTTACTACGAGATTATCTACCAGCGTTGTGAATTCTAACGCTCGCCGTTGGACCACGCCAATCTAACTTGGCAGGTACTAAATCACCTACACCGTGAATACCATTGTGAATAGTTACAAAGCCTTCACCATCTCCATCGATAGTTGCGTTAGTTCCGCCACATGGTGGACCTGGAATATCAATACAAAGTTCATTATTGTCTTCGGAACCAGCATCGTAAGTCACAGTATAGCCGTTTGAATAATGGTTCTTTTTAGGACCCTTTAATGTAACCGATGTAAACGCATCATTTGATGTTGCTAACATACCTGCAATTGTAAAGTACGTTCGCTTAGGTGCTTTAATTTCAATCGTGATTGATTTACCTGGCAAGATAACAGGTGGTGATTGTTCCAGGCTCGACATAGCTGCCGATACATTTGAATCAGTTACAACTTTTGCTAACAATGGTGCTACATTGCCACTCTCTGCCATAATTGCAAGCTCTGCTGACGCAGGTTTTGTGACAGTAAAAAGTTTATATTTATAATTGTGCGCAATAACTGCAGGTGGTGTAATGACATGGTTAGCCGTAGTATTGGTAATGGTTACATGATATGTATTTAATCTATTATCATCAGCCATAACATTAGAAAAGGCAAGCGAAGATGCCAGCACTATTGCAATTGGAAATATTTTCATTTGTAAACTCCTGTAATTTAAAAGAATGTCGTTAACTCAATAATCTTTAGAATTAGTGAGGTTAACGCAATACAGGATGGCAAGTAATTATCACGCTTTAATCACAAATGAATATACATTTTATCACAGCTTATTTTTCTATTTAAAATATTGGCTGGAATTCCTACAACAAAAATCTATTATGAGATAAGGACAGTACAATAAGTTCGTTGTACAAACTTAATTACTTACAAAGATTTAAGTATCCACCCCATTATTATTTTTTCCCATATTATAAGTCGTCAAAAAATATACCAGCTAAAGTTATACCCCGAATAGAAAAAATACAATGATGACATTACTCATTTAGGTTGAATATTTCTCGCAAAACACATGTCGCATAAGCACCGCTTGGGATAGAAAAACTTAATGACAGAGCGTTATCATTAAATTGATAGGTAAGATTAGATACAAGTAAGCGCATTGCACGCCGATCTTGCTGTAAGCCTTCATCAACCAACCCTTCTGAAAATTCCGGGTTTAAGCTTGCAACTAATTCTTCAAGTTGCCTGGCGTCGCCTAAAGACAATGGCTCACCCTTACCCCATAAAGGTGCGCTAAGATGAATATCACCCTGTTGCAAGCGCTGCGGTATTTCAGTATCGGAATTTTCGATAACAAAAAAACTTCGTGTATTATTGAGAACAGCAACATCACCAAAAATAATACTATTCCATGTATTATTCTCCACGCGTTTAGACACAATTTCATTAAACAACAAGCTTCTCGCCGCAGACAGATACAAACTTTTTTTATTTCGACTGCATTTTAAATTTCCTGAAAATATTTTCTTTGCATTGCTTAAATTATCCTCATTTCGACCAAAACGTTGCATGCCAAAATAGTTAGGGACACCATTTTCTATCACGCATTGAATCTTTTTTTCAATTTCAGATTTATCACCCTGTATATTACGAAGGATGATTTTAAAATGATTTTCCTTAATTGCCCCACGTTTTAGTTTTTTTGAATTACGCACAGACTCGACAACGTTAATGATATCAGAATTAAATCCTTTAATATCGGGATTAGCTTTAATGGGGCAAGGAAAACTAAACCACTGCGTAGTAATTGCATTTTTATCTTTCAATCCGGCATAAGCAACATTACGCGACTGAACATGAAAATATTGTGCAATACGCTCGCATACATCCAGGGTGTTCAGGTTGTTTTTTTCGATTTTTAAAAATAAATGCTCTCCTTTGCCTGACGGTTCAAAGCTGAGTTGTTCGTTAACAATAAAATCGAATGGTGATTGTTTGAAAAAAGCAGAAACTGAAGGTTGGCCATAAGCATAGGCCAATGATTGAAAATGCCCTGACATTATTGATAACTCACCATCTGTTGTTTTAACGAGGCAGCAGTATATTATTTTATAAGCAACACGCTGGTTTGAACGGCAATACCTTCACTACGCCCGGCAAAGCCCATACCCTCTGTTGTAGTGGCCTTAACATTGACATTGGTTTTATTGGTTTGTAAATCTTTGGCAATAGTTTTTTTCATTTTAGATATATGCGGTGCCATTTTTGGTGTTTGAGCAATGATGGTAATATCAATATTTTGTATTTTATAGTCGTCGGCTTTCATTAATACAATAACATGTCGCAATAAAATACGACTATCGATATTTTCGTATTCACTTTCTTTATCAGGAAAGTGTTTACCAATATCACCTTTGGCAAGAGCGCCGAGTATGGCGTCGCATAGAGAATGTAATACGACATCGCCATCGGAATGGGCTTCCAATGTTCGGCTATAGGGAATACGGATACCACCGAGGGTAATATTGTTACCATCTGATTCATCATCAGAAAATTTATGCGCATCAAATCCATTACCAATTCTAATGTCCATCATTATTTTTATACTCTTTTAATTTGTTTCCTGCTGGCCTAAATAGAAGGCGGCAAGTTGTAAGTCGTCCGGTTGAGTCACTTTAATATTGCATGCACGGCCTTCGACCATTAGTGGCTTTAAACCAATTTGCTCAATGGCAGAGGCTTCGTCGGTTACGACTAAGTTTGTGTTTTTGCATTCATGCAATGCGTTATATAAGGTGCCTAGACGGAACATTTGTGGCGTTAATGCATGCCACATGTCTTCGCGTTGCAGCGTTGCCGTGATTTCGGGTTGCATTGTACCTTTAGATACTCGCTTCATGGTGTCGCGAACAGGCAAACCTAAAATACCACCAATTTTATGCTTTTTTAATTTACTGATTAAACGATTGATATCGTCAATTAAAATACATGGCCGGGCAGCGTCATGTACTAGCACCCAATCGTTATCGTTGGCGATTTTTTTTAAATATTCTAGCCCGGCTAAAACGGAGTCACTGCGTTCGGCTCCGCCTTCAACTATATGTATAGGGTATTCATTAACAGTTGATAGATTAATAAAATATTCATCTTCTGCTGACAATGCAACGATGATTTTTTCTATTGCATTGCAAGCGGCTAACTTCTTTAATGTATGCTCAATAATACTCATGCCATTTACACGAATATATTGCTTGGGCATGTTTGCACCCACTCGGCTACCGACACCGGCAGCGGGTACTACGGACCAAATTTTAGGGTTGCTTGTATTACTCACTACTATATTTATTCTCTGTTACCAGGAATGCATCCACTGATAAAATAATGTGGTTATTCTTTTTCGATAACCTGAAAAAAGGTTTCGTCTTTTTTTATCATGCCCAGTTCACTGCGTGCGCGCTCTTCTATTGCTTGCATGCCTGACTTGAGGTCTTTAACTTCGGCGTCCAGGGCTTTGTTGCGATCGGCCAAGCGGGTATTTTGTCTTTGTTGCAGCTTAATGGAATTATCCAGCTTCCATGCTGCTGTCAGGCTACCTTCGCCAATCCACAAGTCATACTGTAATAATATGAACAGAACGGTTAAGGCAATGGCGAGGTAACGAGTTGACATATTATTTCAAATTATAAAAAGCCTGTTTACCTGGGAACTTAGCAGCTGACCCCAGTTGTTCGTTTATACGCAGTAGCTGGTTATATTTAGCGACGCGGTCTGAACGCGACATTGAACCGGTTTTAATCTGGCCGCTAGCAGTGGCAACGGCTAAATCGGCAATGGTGGTATCTTCTGTTTCACCGGAACGATGTGATACCACAGCAGTATAACCTGCATCTTTTGCCATTTGAATGGCGGCGAGTGTTTCGGTTAAGGTACCAATTTGATTCACTTTAATTAAAATAGAGTTGGCAATGTTTTTATCGATACCTTCTTTAAAGATAGCGGTATTAGTAACAAATAAATCGTCACCAACTAACTGTATTTTTTTACCTAAACGTTCGGTTAATTCTGCCCAACCATCCCAGTCATCTTCTGCTAAACCATCTTCGATGGATATAATAGGGTATTTATTAACCCAGTCTTCCAGCATATCAATAAATTCTGAGGCGCTTAAAATTTTACCTTCGGATTTTAAATTATACTTACCATTTTCATAGAACTCGCTGCTGGCTGCATCGATAGCAATCATAATATCTTCGCCTGCTTTATAACCAGCTTTTTCGATTGCTTCTAAAATAACGGTAATAGCCGATTCATTCGATGGTAAGTCTGGTGCGAAGCCCCCTTCGTCACCCACGGAAGTATTTAAGCCTTTTGCCGATAAAACGGATTTTAAAGTATGAAATACTTCGGAGCCCATTTGAATGGCTTGTGCAATATCTTTTGCACCGACCGGCATAATCATAAATTCTTGCAGGTCAACACTATTATCGGCATGTTCACCACCGTTGATAATATTCATCATTGGCACAGGCAAACTAAAGTCGTTGCCTGTTTTTAAATATTCGTATAAAGGAATACCTTTATCGTTTGCGGCGGCATGTGCCGATGCCATAGATACTGCCAGTAAGGCATTCGCCCCCAGGTTACTTTTGTTATCGGTGCCATCTAATTTAATCATGATGTTGTCGATATTTTGCTGGTCGCTTACTTCTTGCCCGACTAAGGCATTGGCAATTTCTTTATTAATAAAGCCAACCGCTTTTAGTACGCCTTTACCCATGTAATGTGACTTGTCACCATCACGTAATTCGATGGCTTCGCGTGCGCCGGTGGATGCACCGGATGGTACGGCGGCACGCCCCATTGTGCCACTGTCTAATGTAACATCAGCTTCTACGGTTGGGTTGCCGCGTGAATCTATAATTTGTCTTGCTTTAATACTTTTAATCTTTGACATTAATCTCTCTCGTTTTCATCTTTCATCTTTGATTGCAAAAAAACAAATGAACCATTTCATTTATTTAGTCGTTTATTGCTTTTTTTACTACTAAAATCTTCTACTATTTTTTTAGCTTCGTGCCGCAGAAATAAAGCCGGTAAATAAAGGGTGCCCGTCTCTGGGGGTTGATGTAAATTCCGGATGGAATTGGCAAGCAACAAACCAGGGATGATCGGCAACTTCAATCACTTCTACCAAACTGCCATCGAGTGATTTACCGGAAAATACCAGCCCGGCTTTTGCTAATTTATCTAAATATTTATTATTAAACTCATAACGATGGCGATGCCGTTCAACAATTTCGTCTTTGTTATAACACTGATGAATCCTGGAACCCTGAACCAGTTTGCAACGCTGGCCACCTAAGCGCATGGTGCCTCCCAGGTTTGAATTTTTATCACGCTTTTCTACCGAACCATCTTTGGCCGTCCATTCGGTAATTAAACCAATAACCGGGTCAGCGGCATCGGTTTTAAACTCGGTACTGTGTGCACCGCTTATACCGGCAACATTTCGTGCATATTCAATCACTGCAACTTGCATGCCCAGGCATATACCTAAATAAGGGATTTTGTTTTCGCGGGCATATTTTACGGTGGCAATTTTACCTTCAACACCACGTAAACCAAAACCACCCGGTACTAAAATAGCATCAAGGTTTTCAAGACTGGCTGTACCTTCATTTTCGATTTCTTCTGAATCGATATAAGTGATTTTAACTTTTGTTTGCGTATGAATACCGGCATGTACAAGTGCTTCGGATAATGACTTATAGGCTTCGGTAAGACCCATGTACTTACCCACCATGCCAATGTTAACGGTTTGATTCTGGTTATACAGGCCATGAACCACTTTGTCCCAATCAGATAAATCAGCTGGCGGTGCATCAATGCGTAATTTATCGAGGATAATATCATCCATCTTTTGTTCATTTAACAATTTAGGAATACGGTAAATACTGTCAACATCGAGTGCGGCAATAACGGCATCGGCTGGCACATTGGTAAACAGGGCGATTTTTCGTCGCTCTTCATCTGGAATATCTCGGTCAGCTCGACAAACCAGTACATCGGGCTGGATACCTATGGAACGTAATTCCTTAACCGAGTGTTGTGTGGGTTTGGTTTTAATTTCACCGGCAGTTGGTATATAAGGCAACAAGGTTAAGTGCATATACGCTACACCATGCCGCCCTTCTTCAACGCCCATTTGACGAATAGCTTCTAAAAACGGCAGTGACTCGATATCGCCAACGGTACCACCAATTTCTACCAGGCAAATATCCAAACCTTCGGCACCACAACGAATCTTCTCTTTAATTTCATCGGTAATATGCGGGATAATTTGAACCGTGCCACCTAAATAGTCGCCTCGGCGTTCTTTACGAATGACATTTTCGTAAATTTGCCCGGCGGTAAAGTTATTGCGCTTGCTCATGGTCGAGCGAATAAAACGTTCGTAATGTCCCAGGTCTAAATCAGTTTCGGTGCCATCGTCGGTAACAAAAACTTCACCGTGCTGGAATGGGCTCATCGTGCCCGGATCAACATTGATATAAGGGTCGAGCTTCATTAGGGTGACTTTAAGTCCACGAGATTCCAGAATAGTAGCAAGAGATGCTGCGGCGATACCCTTCCCGAGAGAAGAAACAACACCGCCGGTAATAAATATATACTTCGTCATAAAAATCCTAATGAATCCATATTAAACACCCATAATATTTACGGGTATTTAAGTGTTGAGTTATGGTAATTCGCTAAGATGTTAATATTTATAACAAAAATAGCGAGAAATTCTTTCTTTAGAATAAGAGAAGAGCATTTATTCTGGCACTGTATTTTGCGCGTTTTCTGATATTGATGCAATCATTCCAGGGCAACAAATGCTTAATTTTTATGAAATTTTTGGGCTGCGGGATGAATGACTGTAGATTAAGGTGCATCCGGTATAGGAAAACCTAAATCCAGGATAACAGGCCTGGTATATAGAATACTGTCCGGGGTATAAGCACAAAATTTCTTATGCGCTGCTGATATTATTTAAGCATAATATCATAAGCTGGCTCACCTGGATTCGCCGCAAATGGTTCGCACACACAGTAACCCACAACTTGAGCTAAAACTTCATCGACAAAAATAAGTGGGATCTGACATCTCAACCAGGGAGGTACCTGCCATTCCTGGAGTAAAGTTTTAAGCTTGTGCTGATGCGGCCCTCTGCCCTGCGGGCAGCAAACTTCGCCGCCATTGCGAAACCGAATCGAGATGTTTTTATTCGCCAACCTTGCAACGCTCAAGCCCTTGCCAATGGTTGAGCTTGTCATAATATTTACTGCACTGTTGCTCGCAGAATCTATACTGTATAAATTATAAGTCTGCGCGGGTTGCCAGTTTTCGACTACGTTCAATATTGTGCCAGTTTGCTTTTTTTCTGCAAATAAATTGCCCTGAAAGCGCCGAATAACGGTGTCACTCCAACTTACGCTCGGTTGAGAGTCATCTGCTGCTACCACAACTTCATTTAAAATTCGCATTAAATGCGTTGAGTTTGGCATGGTTAATTGATTGTGGTTTGCAATCCAGTAACGTACAACATTTTTTTGTCGACTTAGCGATAATTTTTTTAATAAATCGATTGAAATTAAATTATTATTTCTTTGAATTTTTTCTAAATCTATCACCGCTAAATCTTCGATTAAGCTTGCCGCTTCCGCCTGATGTTGCGTAAGACGATGAAACGTTTTATTCAATGCAGGCCAGCGTTTTTTTAAGATTGGTATAACCTGTTGACGTAAAAAATTGCGGTCATAATTCGTATTATCATTGGATGGGTCATCGACCCAGTTTAAATTATTTACTTGAGCATATTCATTAATTTTAGATTGGCTAACATGCAGTAATGGCCGATATAAATAACCGTTGGCAAAAGGCTTTAGCATCGGCATTGAAGCCAGCCCTCTTACACCGCCACCGCGTAAACTTTGTAATAGAAACGTTTCAACCTGATCGTCGGCATGTTGTGCGGTCAATAAACAGGTATTCTCATTCGTCAATTTTTCGAGCACTGCATAACGTGCTTTGCGTGCAGCGGCTTCAAGCCCCGTGCCTGACTGTTGATCGACATTTACCTTAACAACATCACATGCAATAGCATACTGCGCACACTGTTGAATACAATGCTCAGCCCATTGAGCTGAATCGGCATGCAACTGGTGGTTAATATAAATCGCTTTAATATTTTTAATGAAGTTTGAGCACTTTAATTCTGCTAAGAGATGGAGTAATACATGTGAGTCACAACCACCGCTATAAGCAAGTAAATAGTTTACATTAGCAACTTGCTTATGCGGTAGATGGAGTGTTGAAAAGTCGCGCCAGAAAGATTCGACTGTTAACATTAATGCGTTTGTTCCTCGTAATTACCAATCGCCATTAGATGTTGATAACGGTCTTCGAGTAATTTATCGAGTGGAATTGTTTTTAAATAAGCCAGTTGTTCAACTAGTTTTAGTTTCAGGTTATGTGCAACCACATCGTGATCGCGGTGTGCGCCACCTAAAGGTTCTTCGATAATGCCGTCAATAAGGTCGAGTTCTTTTAAACGCTCAGCTGTCAAACCCATTGCTTCGGCAGCTTCATTGGCTTTATCAGCACTCTTCCATAAAATAGTTGCACAACCTTCTGGTGAAATAACCGAGTAAGTACTGTATTGCAGCATTAAAATTCTATCGCCAACACCAATGGCCAATGCACCACCCGAACCGCCTTCACCAATAACGGTACTAATAATGGGTGTTTTTAACTCGGACATTTCCAGTAAGTTGCGTGCTATCGCTTCACTTTGATTGCGCTCTTCTGCACCAATGCCAGGGTAAGCGCCGGGAGTGTCAATAAAGGTTAAAATGGGGAGCTTGAATTGTTCTGCCATTTTCATTAAACGCAGTGCTTTTCGATAGCCTTCCGGACGTGGCATGCCAAAATTGCGCTTCACTTTTTCTGCTGTATCACGGCCTTTTTGCTGGCCAATAATCATAACCGGTGTGTCATCTAAGCGAGCAATTCCGCCGACAATAGCGTAGTCATCTTTAAAAGCTCGGTCACCGTGCAGCTCTTCAAAATCGGTAAAAATGCGTTCGATGTAATCTAATAAATAAGGGCGCTGAGGATGGCGCGACAATTGTGAGATTTGAGCCGACTTTAGATTAGAAAAAATAGACTCTGTGAGTTCACGGCTTTTGCCTTGCAGGCGGGTAATTTCATCTGCAATATTGATTTCATTATCGGAGCCGACATAACGAAGCTCTTCAATTTTGGCCTCTAGTTCTGCAATGGGTTGCTCAAAGTCTAAAAAGTTTAAGTTCATGATTTTTATCTATTTTTTCAATTAACGAATCTGTTTACACTATTATATAGTACTTTTAGTAATTTGGTCGAGAGTTAGGCAAAATAATCCGCATCTTTAGATGCAAATCAATTTCGTACCAATCAATTACACTCTTCTCTGGAAACCATTTTATATGAGTCTATGCTAAATACATAACTCGTAAGGAAAAAATCAATGGGTGAAGAAATAAATGCCGTCGAATTTAGCCCGCATGACTTCAGTAATTTCAAGCAACACCTGCAAGCTGAAACGCAACTGTTATCTAACTTGTTTGCTCAGCAAAAATTATCCTCGGCATCAGCCAAAGCCGGCTTTGAACTAGAAGCCTGGATAGTCGATAAAAACGCAAAGCCTGTTCCCCTCAATGACAGCTTTCTAAAAAAATTAAATAATACATTCGTCTCGCCTGAATTATCGCGTTTTACGATTGAACTCAATGGTGACCCCGAAAAATTGCACAACGATGCTTTATCCCGTTTACACATATCGCTTGAAAAAAGTTGGCAGCATTGTGAAAAGGTTGCAGAAAGCTTCGATGCATCATTAATGATGATTGGAATTTTACCCAGCGTAACTGATACGCAATTAGTGCCTGCAAATATGTCTAAGATGAAACGTTATTATGCGTTAAACAAACAGGTTATGGCGCAACGCCAGGGTAAACCGATAAGCCTGGATATAAACGGCCATGAGCATTTAAAAACAATACATCATGATGTTATGCTGGAATCGGCAACAACATCCTTCCAGTTACATTGGCAAGTGCCTATCGAAAAAGCTATACGTGCTTATAATGCCAGTATTATTGCTTCCGCCGCTACAGTAGCCGTTTCGGCAAATTCACCGTATCTATTCGGTAAAGATTTATGGGATGAAACACGTATTCCTTTATTTGAACAAGCGGTTGAAGTGGGTGGTTTTAATGATGCCGCCTTTGGTCCTACCCGACGCGTCAGTTTTGGTATGGACTATGCTCGACAATCTATGATGGAAGTCTATCAGGAAAATATAGAACACTATCCTATATTACTTCCTGTAAATTACCAATCTAAAGACGAGGAATTAAAATATTTACGTTTACACAATGGTACGGTATGGCGCTGGAATCGGCCGCTAATAGGTTTTGATGAAGTAACAATGCAACCTCATATGAGAATAGAACATCGCGTCATCGCCGCAGGTCCAACCATTGCGGATAGTATAGCAAACGGCGCTTTCTTCTATGGCTTAGCTAACTATTTATCCAATTTGGAATCACCTCCTGAAAAAGAAATACCTTTTAGCACCGCAAAAGATAATTTTTATAACTCAGCAAAAAACAGTTTAAATGCACATGTTAAATGGTTAGATGGATTCAATGGAAAAATGAAAAACCTGATAGAACAACAACTCATACCCCATGCTAAAGAAGGTTTACGCCAACTACAACTAAGTGAAAAGGATATTGAGTATTATTTAAATATAATTAAGCAGCGTACAAGTAACAAACAACATGGTACTAGCTGGATGCGACAATATAAATCAAAACATGCCTGTAACATGCAACAGCTGTCTGCCGCATATCGAAAAATGCAGGATTCTGCCGAGCCGGTACACGGCTGGCCGATTTAAGAAAATATATGTTAACAACATTAACCACACTGCCGAAAAACTTTACCTCAACAGATGCGACAAAGTTACATCGAATACTGAATGGGCCAACACTTATACATTTAAAAGGTCGACGAGAACAACCACTTTTCATTTCAACCCTTTTACATGGTAATGAAACTACCGGCTTGCAAGCGGTTCAACAATTACTGGAAAAATATTCCCACAAAGAATTACCACGTTCACTGAGTATTTTTATAGGCAACATCAGCGCAGCAAAAGAGCAGCTGCGTCGTCTGGAAAATCAGCCTGATTACAATCGTACCTGGCCGGGTACAGAATATGCTAGCTCAGCTGAATCAGTCATGATGCAACAAATTAAAGAAGATATGCGTCTACGCAATGTTTTTGCAAGTATCGATATTCATAATAATACCGGTATAAACCCGCACTACGCTTGCATTAATAAAACTGAAGATGCCTTTTTTCATCTCGCCAGCCTGTTTAGCCGAACCATTGTTTATTTCACCCGACCGATAGGCGTGCAGTCACAAGCCTTTGCCGACCTGTGCCCATCTACAACAATAGAATGTGGTCAAGTTGGTGAGATTAAAGCTGTCGACCATGCTTTTGAATATATTGATGCCGCCTTGCATCTATCAGAAATACCACAGCAGCCTATACAAAAACAGGATATTGACCTTTTTCACACCATTGCTATTGTGAAAATCCCGGATCAGGCTAGCTTTAGTTTTAACAATACTCACAGCCAGATATATTTTGATAAAAATATCGACCATATGAACTTTAAAGAAATTAATATCGGCACACAGATTGGCAACATAGACAAAGAACAAAGTTTTCATTTGGAAGCATGGAATAACGACGGCATCAACATAGCCGAAGAATTATTCGAATATCACGAGCATAAAATATTAACAAAAAAACCGGTTATGCCAGCGATGCTAACACTTGATAAAAAAATTATTCGGCAGGATTGTTTATGCTATTTAATGGAACGGTATCCCATTGATAAAAGCCTTAAATAGTCTTACCTTCAAAAAATTCTTAATTTAATAATTTTTTCAATACAGGTTCAAGTTGATCAGCTATAGCAGTTGATGCTTTTAGATTATAATGATGGTCTGTTGGAGCCAGTATCCAGTTTTCTATTGGCCCTTTTAACTCGTATGGTATAAAGGTAAAACCATACTCTTTGCTGAAAACATCCATTTCTTTTCGCTTTGAATCCGGCAGCTCTCCTATGACAACCATTTTAGCACCTAGAGCAGCGACTGAACGCTTTGCCCTTATCAATATATGTTTGTTTATTTCCCGAAGTGGATCAGCAATTTCATTTCGACGTGTTTTTGTCTCAAATTGTGATTTAAACATTTCTATTCGAATTTCTATAAAATAAGGTATATATAACCAACCTATACTCTTATATAAGAGTTCGAGTAATACGCGATTAGATTCGGGGACTGGAATTAAATTAAATTTACCAGATTCTTCCTTCACAAACTGTGGTTTGTATTTTTTATAATTATAACCATAGCGCGTACGGCCTAATGTGGACTGCGATGCGAGGAAGACAACAACATCAGGCGAAAAATCTTTTGCATTACGCTCAAAAGATAGAAGCTCTTGATCAAGCCCATAAGCCGGTACAGCTAAATTCCATACCTCAATATTATCTAGACGATTCTCAAGTAGATTAGTATATCTGTCTTGCACCGGCAAGCCCCAACCAAACACCTGTGAATCACCATATACCAGCACACGTTTTAATCCCGACTTTTTCTTAGTTACACGTTCACTGTCACGATAGCCTAGACTATTAATTTTATATTTGACATCAAAAGCTCTGCTTTGATGCCGGCTTTGTTCCCCTTTATTGAAACTCCAGCCGAGATCCTTGTCCATATTAAATAAGCCGCCCGGAATAATATGATCACGTGACTCAGGAAAAAATATGCGCACCGCTACTTCCACTATCACTAAAGCAATAAATAAACTAATCACTATAGCAATAATATTGTTTTTATATTTCTTAATTATATTAACCATACTTTTTGTTTTGAGAGCATTAATATCATACCGAGTTGAGCCTCTTTAGAACAAATATTAGCTTGTTAATTCTGTCATCTATTTCAGAAATATTTCTGCTTCTCTTATAAATCATAAACAACCTTAACCTTATCCTCACCATTTAAATCAATCAGCCTGTTTAACAATTCATCTGTTGGATGTATACGCCATTGTTCACCAAGACTTATTTTTGCAGTTGCTTCGGGTTGTGAATAGCTAATTAAAATTTCACAACTACCCTGTTGAAATGGTTGTAGGATATTTTTTAAGTCATTTATTAAGCCATTATGCAATTGCGTATCTTCAAAGTTAAGTAAGATATGTTTTGCAAAATGTTCTCTGGCCTGATCGATGCTGTATAAATTATTGCAACTCATACGTATGCCGCCGCTGTAGTCATCAACACTAACCTCGCCTTCTATAATGACGATTTTATCTTTAGAGATTAGCGGGCTGAATTTTTCGAAGCTTTCGCTAAACAAAACAACATCGATACGCGCACTTCGATCGTCTAAAGTAAGTATTGCCATTTTACCACGACGGGTATTAATAACTCGCATACCAATAATAAGTCCAGCCGCTAATATTGTTTTATTGGCGGGTTTAAGATTGATTATTCTATCGGTAACAATTTCTTTAAGCTCGGGTAAATACTGTTCAATGGGATGACCGGTTAAATATAAACCCAGGGTTTGTTTTTCACAGGATAAACGTTGATGGTCACTCCAGTCTTTTTGTATTTCATATTGAGTATCGGCAACATTAACTGCCTGGCTAACACCGAACATATCATTCTGCCCGGCAGCAATATCGGCACTGTGTTGTGTAGCAATTTTTAAGGCCTTCGGTAAACTGGCAAGCAAGGTTGCACGGTTTTGTTTAAAAACATCAAGTGCACCCGCCATAATCAAGGCATCTAAGGTACGTCGATTAACTTTTTTACCATCGATACGTTGGCAAAAATCAAACAGATTTTTATAATTCCCTTCCTGTTCTTTTGCCAGTATCACATCGTCAATCGCCGCTTCACCCACGCCTTTAATTGCACCTAAACCATAAATAATGGTTTTATCGTCGTGTGCAGCGAAAGGAAATTGACATTCGTTTACATTGGGTGGGTTAACAACCAACTCCATTGTTAGACATTCATCGATTAAAGTAACAACCTTATCGGTATTATCCATATCGGCTGATAACACAGCAGCCATAAACTGCGCCGGATAATGCGTTTTTAACCAGGCCGTTTGATACGATACCAGTGCATACGCGGCTGAATGCGATTTATTGAAACCATAACCGGCAAATTTTTCCATCAAGTCAAAAATATAGGTCGCGGTTTTTTCTTCGACGCCACGTGCAACTGCACCTTCGGTAAAGCTGATACGCTGTTTGGCCATTTCTTCAAATTTTTTCTTACCCATGGCGCGGCGTAACAAATCGGCACCGCCTAAGCTATAACCGGCAAGCACCTGGGCAATTTGCATTACCTGTTCCTGATAAAGAATAACGCCGTAGGTTGGGCTAAGTATGGGTTCCAGATCCGGGTGTGGATAAACCACTTCGGCACGGCCATGTTTACGATTGATAAAATCGTCTACCATGCCAGACTGTAATGGCCCCGGCCTGAATAGCGCTACCAATGCAATGATGTCTTCGAAGTCATCCGGCTGCAAGCGTTTAATTAAATCTTTCATACCACTGGATTCCAACTGAAATACGGCAGTGGTTTGAGCCGCTTTTAATAAATCAAACGTGGCTGTATCGTCTAAAGGAATCGATTCTATTTCAATTGGTGTAATATTATTTTTTTCATTGTGCGCATTAACCGCCAGCACCGCCCAATTAATAATAGTGAGCGTACGTAAACCTAAAAAGTCAAACTTGACCAGGCCAATGGCTTCGACATCATCTTTATCAAATTGAGTAACAATACTGCTGCTGTCCTGTTCACAGTACAATGGCGTAAAGTCGGTTAGGGCAGATGGTGCAATCACCACACCACCGGCATGCTTACCGGCATTTCGTGAAAGACCTTCGAGTGACTTGGCCATATCGAGTAATTCAGCCACTTGTTCATCTTCGTCATACAAATTTTGCAAGACGTCTTCCTGTGCCATTGCTTTATCGAGAGTAATACCTATTTCAAAGGGAATAAGTTTAGCGATGCGATCGACGAAACCATAAGGATGTCCCATGACCCGACCCACATCACGTATAACCGCCTTGGCTGCCATCGAACCGTAGGTAATAATTTGTGATACCTTGTCACGGCCATAAAGTTGTGCAACATAATCTATGACACGGTCACGGCCTTCCATGCAGAAATCGATATCGAAATCCGGCATCGATACCCGTTCAGGGTTTAAGAAACGTTCGAACAGTAATTCGTATTTTATTGGGTCAAGATCGGTAATGGTTAAAGCGTACGCCACAATGGAACCCGCACCCGAACCCCGTCCGGGGCCAACGGGTATCCCCTGCTCTTTCGACCAACGAATAAAATCGGCAACAATAAGAAAGTAACCGGGAAAGTCCATGCTAATAATAACATCGAGTTCTATTTTTAAGCGTTCTTTATATTCTCGCTCCATTTCTGGATCACCCTCGGGGGGCAATATTTTTTCTAACCTTTTAAGCAATCCTTTTTCAGATTCTTCTCTTAAAAAGTCACCAATTGTCATGCCTTCTGGCACAGGATAGTCAGGCAGATAATTTTTGCCAAAAACAAATTCAACATTGCAACGTTTGGCTATTTCAATGGTATTTTCGATGGCTTCGGGTAAATCGGAAAACAGTTCGATCATTTCATCGGCAGTGCGAAAATATTGCTGCTCGGTATAATCTTTAGGTCGACGTGGATCGTCTAAAACACGTCCTTCGGAAATACAAACACGGGCTTCATGTGGTTCAAAATCAACCTTATTAATAAAATGGACTGAATTGGTTGCCACCACTGGTAGGTCGAATCTGGATGCAAGCGCCACTGCGGCGTGAAGATATTGCTCTTCTCCGACCCGACCGGTTCGATGCAGTTCGAGGTAAAAACGGTCAGGGAATAAGTTCTGGTAATACTGAATACACTGTTCGGCTAAATCAGGCCGATTGGCCAAAATAGCCTGACCAATATCACCATCTTTACCGCCAGACAATATGATTAAACCAGCGGCATACTGTTCAAGCCATTCACGTTTAATAATGGGTCGATTACGGATTTGGCCCTGCTGGTATGATAGTGAAATAAGCTTGGTTAAATTTTGGTAACCGAGCTGGTTATGGCATAACAGAAGCAATTTGCTATAACCAACACCAAGTTCAGTTTCTTCAACCCAGGCGTCCACGCCAATAATTGGTTTTACGCCCTGAGCCATGCTTGCTCGGTAAAACTTCACCATAGCAAACAAATTAGATTGATCGGTAATGGCCACCGCCGGCATTTGCATCTCGGCCGTGGTCGCTGCAAGTGGCTTTATCCGTACCATTCCACAGGAAAGGGAATATTCGGAATGAACATTTAAATGGACAAACTGTTTTGGCATTTTTATATTAATTTATAAGGAAATAGCTATTATTTACAATAGGTTAATTAAATTTATTCATGTTGTATATGAGCTGTAAAAGCCGCTATAAACAACGCCATCTAGCCTAAAATCAAGATAAAAAAACAGAGCTCAAAAAGCCATCAAAGCAAGGACTGGGAACCGGAACCGTTCACTAAAAGCCCGTCTGCCGCATGGACGCGGCAGTCGAGCAGCCAGGGAGGCCTCTTTTGCGTGTCTTTAGTGAACGGTTCCAGTTCCCAGGCCGAGGTATAGCCACCGATTTTCTTAAGCTTTATCTTCTTACCATAAATTTAGTTTATTTAGCTTACTGGATTCAGCTAAAACGATACAGCTTAAATTGCCTTTTTAGGCCAACAATTCAAGTGCGTCACGAACGGGTTTGTAGGATCGGCGATGAATTTCGGTGACCCCTAAGTCCAATAAAGCCTGTCGGTGCATGGCGGTGGGGTAACCTTTGTGTTTGGCCAGACCATAGCCCGG
>VAPL010284037.1_pt1 | contig 47293 bp, 47 predicted proteins | sample 3395061 | NCBI WGS metagenome assembly VAPL01 (sample SAMN08290444, study PRJNA428436) | hydrothermal vent metagenome | isolation source: Deep-sea hydrothermal vent chimney 2 | place: Pacific Ocean: Juan De Fuca Ridge | depth 2182 m m | reverse complement strand
TTGAAAATGCGTTGATAAAATTGAAAAAGAAGAAAAAATATATCAATTCATACAATCATTTTTCACCATTATTCATTAAACTTAGAAAAGCAATTACAGCTTATGACCTGATGAATATTGTTAATGAAAGTTTAGCTAAAATAATTGAGATTGAAAATCAAATGAAGAGGAGTGCGTAGAATTATTGCTTAATCTTTCTCTTTCCATTTTTCATAAGTTTTCTTGGTTTTAGGGTGGTTTTCAAAAAAAGTATTAATATACTTATCATAAGTATCAATACCACTTTGATAAGCTTCTTTTTCAATGGACTTGATATCCTGCTGTATGGTATAAACATAGAATATTGACCCAAAAGAAATTAGCAACGATAGAATAAAAACAAGCACTGCCCATTTCGGATAAATACTAGCATTTTTAATTTTAGCTTCAAAGCTAGAAAGAAATTCACGTTGCGCGTTTTTGCTCAAAGTCAATTCACGAATCAATTCATTTTTAGCTTCTTGTATTTCTTGAAATTCCAATTTAATCTTTGTATTGCTAATTTTTTGTTGCAATGCTTCCAGTTTCGAAATTCCTTTTTCAAAATTATCAATTTCATTGACCAGTATTTCTGTGATTTCTTCAATTTTTGACATAATTATTATATTTAAATACCCATACCGAGTTCGATTACTTTTTTAATGACTTTAACAGACAACTTTACCGCTATATTTGGTGTCAATTCTACGGTTTTTCCTAATAGTTTAAGTTGGTTGTTTTTAGCTTTAAACAAGCTGATAGTTGGGCTTTTGTTCAGCTCTTTCCCAATATTGATGATTGACATTTTCCGATGCACTTCACTACCTTTTAAATTATAATTATCAAACTCAAACCGAAAACCTTGTAATTGATTTGATTTGTTGATACTAGGAATTACTTTAACCCCGTTGGTTTCCATTGCTTGGATATATGCATCAAAAGACCTGGGCTTAAATTGTCGGATGCTTAAATCATGCCTTCGTTTAATTTCAGAACGTACTTCCTTTGATTGAAATTCCTTTTCAAACTGTACTTGCTTTACAGTAGTTAGTTTCATTTGTTCAGCTACTTTTTCTGCAGCAAATTGACTGCGTTTTCCGATAAAACTATCTTTATATGCCACACCTTTAAAATCAATGCGATTAACATATAAGTGAATGTGCTTATGCTTTTTATCCTGATGTACAAAAGCAATAGCCTGTCTTTCTCCTAATTTCATTTGAGACATAAATTTTTGAGTTATTTTTTCTAAATCTTTTGCTTTTAGTCTTTCGCCATCTTTGATGGTAGGGCTAATGATAAAAGAAAGGGTATTGTGTTTACATCTATAGTTAAGCTCCTGAATCATTTGAAACTCTTTGGTAATCTCCGCAGGAGTTTCACCAATCAGCTGTTGTTTAAAAATAATTTCGGCATCTTTTTCCTGATTCCATCCGTAACGAATAGAAACACCGGTGTGTGATATGGATTTTCCTTTTCCTATCATTGTTCAAATTTTTTAAGATGGATTTTAATTTCATCCGCCAACTGAATAACCGTCTTGGTAAGTTCTGGGTTTCGTTTGTTGAACATGTTCCCAATGGATTTAAAATTATTATGATAGCTAATTAGCATTTTATAAATGTCGATTTGCTCCTCGGTCAACCGCTCAGTTATTTTTTCTTCAAAAGCCACTTTCCTACAATATTCGCTTAATGTCAATCCCGACTTTTTTGCCTTAACTTTCAATACTTTTTTCTCGTAAATCGTGCATCTGAATTTTATAATTTCGTTTTTTGCCTTAAAAGACTTTTTTTTAATCCTGCGACCTTCGGGAGCAGGCAAGGTTGTTTTTGTGGCAACAAAAACACATCTTGAACTTATCTCCATACCATCAGATTTGCCAGAATCATCATTTAGTGTATTGGTGTCTAAATCAATTTCTAAAAAGTCATCATCCAGGCTTAAATCAAGATTTAATTCTAATCTTTCATTCTGATTTCTAGATTCTCTTTTATCTCTTAGCTTATGTTTTCTTTCTAAGGATTGTTTTCTAGAATCAGTATTCCTAAATCTGGAGTTATTTCCGTATCGTCTGTCCATAATTTAATAATTCGTTTAAGTCCTTAAATTTTTTATATACACAGCTATTGTCTATTGCATTTGTATAGTTTTTTGTAAGTAAATCTGCATTCTTTTTTCCTGAAGAATCATTATCTAAAAAGAGGTGTACATTTTCATATTCTTTAAATTTTTTTACTACATGTTTTATAAAAGAGATAGAATTCAAAATAATAATGTCACAGTACCTTGTATCAATATTTTTCAATTCAATTATAGATAGTAAATCAAACATACCTTCAATAACAAATAAATGCTTTCCATATTTTTTTAAATATGTATATGATTTGGGAGAGCTACTATTCTTAAAATACTTATTCCGGAGTTCCCATCCATCCTTTTCATTTTGTAAGCCAATAGCAAAATATTCATCCCCATTAAATTGATATCTTACTTCTTTACAATAGATTCTCGCTGTTACTAATGAGATGTTTCTTGAATTTAGGTACTGGATAAGGGCAGGGTGTTTGATTTCTGAAACTTTTAAAATTTGAATCTTAGATGCTGCCTTTTTAAAATTTGCTTGCTGATGAAAAGAAAAATAAGATATCCCATTATTTAAGAATTCCAAAGCTTCTTTTACAGTACAGTGTTTGATTTTTACAATTAGGTCGATACTATTTCCGCCAATCCCAGTTGAATGGTCATACCATCTATTCAGTTCCTTAGAGACTTTGAAAGAGGCTTGTGTTTCTGACCGCAGGATACTCAGAAACCAAGCTTCTTTCTTCGATTCTTTTACGGGAAAGTGCCCGAATTTTGCAAGTGTTTCCATTACGGAAATGTTACGGGCTCTTTCACAATTTATTTTTTCTTTCATAAGCTTTTTTTAAAATTTTGATAAACTTGTTTTTAAAATTATAGGTTACCCTATTGTATATGCTAGCTAAACCACTAATCATTGTGTTTTTAAGATTCAATTCACACCTTTTTACTAAGTTTAATTTCTTCTTTCACACTCTTTGACTAAACTTTTCACACCATCTGACTAGACAGGTTGTGTTTTCACACGTATCTTCTTTTTAGTGTGATTTTTCTTTTTAACATTTAGTTCAGGCAGAATGACAAAATCTAATAAATTTTTAATATCCTTTTTTGGCTTGCCATTACTAAACTGCTTATCAAGTTTTATAAATCTATAATAGGCTCTATTCAGATTTCCTTTTTTGGCTAATTTTTCACAATACTGCAAAGCATCATCATTTATATAGTTTGGATACATTAAGTTTAGAAACCGATAAACAAAATGGTACTTATCTTCATTTACACCCATAAATTTATCTTCCTGATTCAGGGTGTTTTTATGTATCTTGATGTTGATATTGGTAAATTTCCTACTGTTTACTTTTATTAGGTTATAGGTAAAATAATAATCTGCATTTTGGTTTAATTCTTTAGATGCAATATTTAAAACTTTGTTTCTGAAATGTGCTATTTGCTTGTATTTGTCCTGTATGGATAAATAGCCTTTCAATTGAGAGATAGTACAGGAAAAGCCACCTCTGTCGTGCCAACGGCAACATAATTCATACATTGATTTAGAATAAATAGAATTTAAATTTATGACAATACAAATTTGAAGCCTTGTAAACCCGCCTCCTATATAGCAGAAGAATTGACATGCTGGTGATGGAATAACGAATGTTATGTAATTAGAATGTTCAATGTGCTTTATACTCGAAACTAAACAAGTTATATTTTTTTCAATTTTATTAGTTCCAGGAACATTAAGTTCAAATTTAACATGCTTATTGGATAAAGACATAAAGGCTTTTGATATCCTAGAATAATTATTGTTTTGGTCTAGTTCTCTTAGTTCAATTTTTATTACCTGCTCTATAAACACATGATTTAAATCTTTATTCATAATGTGTTGAAGCTTGTCAATTATTGAATACAAAATATTCTTCTCCAAAGCGGTCTTGTCAAAATGCCCAGTAGAAAAATGATTAGGGAATATTATTTTCTTGCCCTTTTTCAAAACCTATCTTTTATATTTGATAGATTTAACTTCATTTAAAGAATCAAAAAGTTCAGCATGAGGAATAAGTATTCTTCTACCAATAAATGTTGCTTTTATATTTCCTCGATTTATGTGGTTGCGTACTGTTTGCCTGTCAACTTTTAAGAGACTAGCCGCTTCTTTGATGGTGTAGAGTTTATTGGAGTTGTCTTCCTTAGGCTTATTTAAAAGTTTTGTAACTAAACTTTTAATTTCTACAAGCTCTACTTGTATACTTTCGAATGGATTTTGCATAACATTGTCTTTAATTCTCTACAATGTTATGACTGGATTAGCCTTTATAAACTTTATTTAGTTAACGTTTAGCATTTTGTTAAGTATTAAGATATATTTAGAAATAACTTTTAAGTTTTTCATAGATTGGATAATGCATCATACTTTTTGAAATGCCATTTGTATCATCAAACCCTTTTTTTACATTACTGTATCTAGAAGGGGAGAGATTAACTTTAAAGTACTTAGCTAATATTTCGACACTTCTATTTTGGTTTCTTTTATTTATATCTACTATTTTATGAGAATCCATTAAAAATATAAAAACTGCCAATTGTGTTGCAGGCTTGCTTAGATTCGGGCCTAAACTAATCCATTCTCCCTCATTATTAATGACACTATCCTCATTAAGTTTTTTGTATACTTCTTCCCATTTTTCAATCTCATTTAGATAGTTATTATAAATTGTATTTTTCAGCATGGGTTTATCATTTTTTGACAATAGCTTATCTTTATTCCTATAAAATAAATAAGATAAAATGGAAAGACCAATATTAACTAAGGTAATAACTACTATTATAGTTTTATCAAATGCGTTATAAGGCGTCTTAATTCCATATAAAGACATAAAGAATATAATTATTAAAAATAAAAGACCAAAATGAACGAATAATACCAATCTATCTATTTTAGGGTTTGGTATTAGTTTATTTCCACCTAACCAACTCTCACCATAAGGTAGAATTACAAAATAAGATACACCAAGTACAAATAATAAAGAAATAATATTCACAGAAACTATTATAGTCGAAAAATCCATTTTTATAAGTCAAATTAATTAAATACGTCATTCATAAACTTAATTCTATGCTCTTGATTTGGGCGATAGTAATTATTAAATACCTCAATGCTTTTATGGCCTGTATAACTCATAATCACTTTATCGGGTACACCCTCATTTTTCATAATGGTAATAAACGACCTTCTGGCGGTATGAGAACTAATTCTTTCAAATAGGGGGGATTCAGTTTCAATAATCTCATTACCGTATCGCATCGTCTTTTTTATAATGTCAGTATAGTCCATTTTTTCAAAAAGTTCTTTTAAATAATCGTTAAATTTTTGATTTGAGATTGAAGGTAGTTTATATTCGTACTTTTCTAAAATAGCTTGAGAAAAATTATTTAATGGAATCGAAAGTGATTTGGTATTGTCTTTTGCATCAATAACGTTAATAAATCCGTTATGAATATCATTCTTTTTTACTTTAGAGTAATTTGAAAATCGCATGCCTGTACTACACCCAAAAATGAATAAATCTTTTACTTTGATTAGCTTAGTATTCTTCTTTAAATCAAAGTTATAGATGTCATAAACTTGTTCTTTAGTTAAAGCAATTTCACTAGTTACAAACCTTTTAATATTTTTAAATTTTTTAAACTCATCATTATAGGTAAACTTATTATCATAAGCCCAATACAGAAAAGTTTTCAGTAAGCCTATATTTCTACTCAACGTATTTGCTGAGTGATTTTCATTTTCGACACAGTATCTTACAAAATCATTATAGAATTTTTTATTTATGTTCTTAAATTTCAAATTATAAGAATACTCATTTTGAAACTTCTCTAGTAGTCTTTTATTATATTCGTAGCGTTTAATTGTAGTCTCTGTATTTGCTTGGTCAGTTTTATCTTTTTTCTTTTCTAATACGAAAAGGTCATAGATTTTAAAAAAATCATTAATGCTCTTGCTTACTTTTTTGAATTCAATATTAAACTCTTCTCTAGCTTTTTCAATAGTTAGTTCTTCTTGAATCATTCTATATCTACTAGCCAATTCAATAAAAAAGTTAGAATATCTCGATAATTGTGTATTAATAGCTCTTCTCAATTCAGCATCCTTTTTTCTTCCAGATAGATTAATTGGACATTTATTTTTAAAATCCCAATTAACTGGATGAATTTTTTCTCCAGTAGAATAAACAAAAGTTTTTCCTGCATTTTTAAAAGATGCAGTAAAATAGATTAAAGATTTCTTGTTTTTATTCGGATATTTTAGGCGAAATGAAAAATTCATAAAATATAATGGGTGTCGAATTAGGTGTCGTTTATGTTATATTTTAATACAAAAACAAAGATATAATAAATAATAACATTTTCCTAAACCTTCATGGAACTTACGTTATTAACGGTATTGAGGCAAATACGTGATATTAGGTTCAAATACCTCTTTCTCCGCAAAAGGAAACCCGCAACGATAGTTGCGGGTTTTTTGTTTCTAGGAGAGTCAAAAGCTAGCTTTTGTAAACGATTGGGGAACAAAAAATAAAATGTGCAGAGCGCATTTAGGGTTTCTATGATTGGCCAGGATTACCCTTTTGGGATCAACGCAGTTAATCCTACTGAAATAGTAAAAGCTTACTTCAGCTTTTTATTGGATTCTCCAATTAGGATCAACATAATTAATTCTTGTTTTTTCATAAGAATGGAAATAAAAAAACAAAATACGCTTAAACGTATTTAAGGTTTCTATGTTTGTATTGAATCCTGAACAAAATATGTTTTAGTTTAAAGCGCAAATTATACTAAACTATATTCTTTGGCGTTTTGTAAAGAATATGATTTCCCCAAAGTTAAAAAATAATTTATTTTGAAAATAATAGGTATGGGATCAACAACCAAAAACTCACTTACTAAAGGAATTTTTTTCCTCTTATTCTTTATATCCTATATATCGCATGGTCAATTCTATCATGGATTAGAATTTGGTGCAAATATGACCAATGCAGATTTTGTAGTAAATGAATCGGCTGAACCGAGTAGTGCTTTTGGCTTTTACTTAGGTTATCTAGCAGAGCGTGACCTTTCTGATAACTTATACGTGCGATTGGGATTTAACTTTAATAGAAGGCAATTTAATGCTATTAGTAGAAGAGGGATCAATACTACGGATGAAAAATGGGGAATTGACGCCATTGAGATACCGGTTAATTTGGGATATTATGTGAATTGGAATAATAGAAACTTTCAATTCTTTGTAGAAGCTGGTATTAATTTAGGATACAATAGCAGGGTCACCACGAAGAATGATGAAGAAACCATACGATTGGATATTGGTGGTGATGCAGATGTAAAACGAATAGCCATAGGGGCGAATGTAGGTGTGGGACTTTTAATTAAAAAGAGAATGAAGATTCGATTTAATTATTATAATAGCCTAACTAATATTATTAATACCGAAGGGAATGTTTGGAAAAATAAAACTTTTGGTGTTTCACTCAACTATTTTTTAAGAGAAAAACAGGTGTATTAGTTCTTAGATTCATCCTTTAGATTTTCTTTAGATTTAAAAAATACATTCGCTTTATACTATAAACGATAGTTTAACCGTTATAATCTAGGTCAAAAAGATAAAAAATATGATTATTAATTTCTTGTCGTGTAATACTTCCCCTCTAACAGTTTTTGTTCCAAGTACCGAAAACCCTTGGAATGCCATAAAGGTAAGGCACTTGCACAACCGATTAGGTTTTGGCATTGAAACTTCTTTAATAACCAATGCATTAAGTAAAAGTCCTGACGCTTATGTTGATGAACTAATAGATGCTGCCATTAATTTAGCATCTACTGTCTCACCGCCCTGGGCACCATTAGATCCTGAAGACTATGCTACTAATGGATATACCTATGGTGAAGATGAAAATGATGAACTTGTAGATGAAACACAATATACCTTTATTAAAGAACTTATTGACAATAGTGTACGAGGTAGATTGACGCTGTTTTGGCACAATCATTTAGTTACTAGGGCTAATGAATATGAGTTTGCAGGATATGCATTTAGATACTTTTTAACACTACAGAGAAATTGTGTAGGTAATTTTAAAACCTTTATAAGTGAAATGGGTCAAGAAGAGGCCATGTTAAAATTTTTAAATGGTTTTGAAAATACTGCCGGTAGCCCGAATGAGAACTATGCCAGAGAATTGTATGAGCTTTTTTCACTCGGTGAAGGTAATGGTTATACGGAGGACGATATTGTTGAAACTTCACGTGCCTTAACGGGATATAATGAATATACGAATGGAGATAATTCTAGGATACTTTTTAATGAAGCAGCTTTTGATACTGACGATAAGACCATTTTTGGACAAACAGGTAATTGGGGTTATGACGATGTGATAAATATTCTATTTGATCAAAAATCAGAATTGATAGCACGCTTTATCTGCGAGAAGATCTATATAAATTTTGTAAGTCCTGAAGTTGATGACGACATTCGCCAGAATATTATCAATCCGCTTGCAGCTATATTTATAGCCAATAATTTTGAGATAACACCAGTACTTAAGACCTTATTTAAGAGTGAACATTTTTTTGATGAAAAAGCTAGAAATGTTATTGTTAAGAGTCCACTTGACCTTATAATTCAATTTATCACTACCACCGGATTCAATTTTGGAGATTATGATATAAATAAAGAATCTATCAAATATGCCTCTAGGGTTTTTGGACAAAATATACTAAACCCTCCTACGGTTGCCGGATGGGAAGGCAATAGAAATTGGATAAATTCGGGTACTATTACCTTTAGAGCGGCTTATTTATGTAAAGATGTGTTGTATTGGGCCTGGGAAGAAGATGAAGAGCAATTTAGACAGTTTGCTATTAATATATCAGGAAATAGTAATGATGCAGATGTTGTATCTAAAGATATTTTTGAGGCTTTAATAGGTGAAATACCATATACTCTGAATGATTTTGAAACCGGCATTGATATATTTAAAAGTAGAGTACCTTCCAATTATTTCGAGGATAATATATGGACATTGGGTTTTGAAGCTGCCCATCTTCAGGTTCGTGACCTCATAGAATATATAGTCTCTCTGCCAGATTACCAACTTAAATAGAAATGTATGTATAAAGAAAAAAACTTGCATAAAAATTGCAATGCAGATGATCATAATAAATGGAATAGACGTTCTTTCTTACAGACTTTAGGTCTGGGTGGTGCAGGAGCTACTTTAATGATGAACGGTATTCCTATGGCATTTGGGCAACCAACACCTTTATCTGCCGCTTTGGGCAAAGCTGATTCGGGTAGAGTTTTACTAATTGTAAGATTACAAGGTGGTAATGATGGTTTAAATACCATTGTCCCTATTTATGATTATGACCGCTATGTAAATGCCAGACCAACACTAAGGCATGAAATGGTCGACATACATAAATTATCTAATGATTTTGGCGTACCAAAATACTTGCAGAATTCTATGGAACCCATTTGGGAAGGAGGATGTATGAAAGTAGTGCATGGTACAGGATATGAAAATCAAAATTTATCACATTTTACAGGTACCGATAATATGTCTAGAGGTACAGATGATGATTTAATTGAAACAGGTGTTTATGGTCGTTATTTTGAAAGTATTTATCCTGACTATTTATTAAATTTACCTGATGCCCCTCCTGCTGTTCAAATTGGAGGAGTTGGCGATATTATTTTTACCGGTACTGAAAGTAATTTTGCATTTACTATTGCTAATACAAGGCAGTTAGAACAGATCGCTTCAAGTGGGAACTTATTTGATGCAGCTGATGTGCCTGATTGTACCAAAGGGTCACAATTACAATTTATACGTGGTATACTCAACGCTACCTTGAAATATTCGGGAGTTATCAAAGATGCAGTTGCTTCACAAACGAATACTGTAGAATTTCCTGACACCAATTTAGGCCGAGCACTTTCAATTATTTCCAAAACCATTAAAGCCAGAATGGGTACTTGTGTATATATGGTAAATCTTAACGGATTTGATACACATGCCAATCAACCTGAAAAGCATCAACAATTATTGACCAATATCTCAGAATCTATCATGGCATTTTATCGTGATCTCGAACCAAGTGGAAGAGATAGAGATGTATTGACCATGACTTTTTCAGAATTTGGAAGACGTGTACGTGAAAATGGGTCTAACGGTACGGATCATGGCGCTGCAGCACCCATGTTGCTTTTTGGTCCGGCACTTAATGGTAGTGGTTTTATAGGCGAACATCCTAGTTTATCAGATTTGACCAGAGGCGGCAATTTAAAATATACTCAAGATTTTATCAATGTATATGGTACGGTTATGGAACAATGGTTGTGTATTGACCAGAGTGTTATCAATCAATCAATACCAAGACCATATACGGCTATAGATTTAGGTTTTTCTTGCTCAAGTACTGTGGTAAACCATGATTATATAGTTAGAGAGAGTTTTGAACACATGCCTATTTATGATCAAGAAAGAGTCTCAATTAGAATTAATAATAATTTTGAAGGCAACTATAAAATATCTCTTTATAATATTTTAGGACAGCATACAGGTATTTTGTTTGACGATGTCTTAGAACCGGGTCAACATGATATTAGTATTTCTGATCAATTACCTCAATTAAGTACAGGTGTCTATATATACAATATAAATAAGAATAATAGAAACTATAGCAAAAAGATAATTGTTAGCGGTTAATGTTTTTTTCCACTATACCTTCTCAAAATCAACAGCAACCACCTTATATTCAGGTGTCATGGTTTCTTTATCTCCAACATCTCCGGTAATGATATTGATAAAAACATCAGGTTGATGAAAGGTGGTTCTAACAACACCTGGTTTTACCGTATAATTTAGTTTTACAGGAATATTTACACTCCCTCTATCTGAAAAAATGCGAACCGAATCTCCGGCAGCAATTCCTTTTTTACTTGCATCTAGTGGGTTTATTTCTAAATAATCTTGAGGTGAAAGCCTTTGATTGTCCGTTCTACGCGTCATGGTGCCGGAATTATAATGCTCTAATTGTCTTGCTGTAGTTAAGATAAATGGATACTTTGCTCTATGTTCAACCAATTCAGGTGTTTCTTCAAAATCAAAATGATGGAACTTTCCTTTACCACGCTTAAAATCACCGTTTATATGCAGCATTTTGGTATCTGTCCCATCTTTTAAAACAGGCCATTGTAATCCGTTTTTACCCAAACCTTTCCAAGTAATACCATTCATAAAAGGAATCACATCTGCTATCTCAGCCAAAATTTTTGGAGCGTCATATTTACGTCCTGTAGGTTGTTCATAGCCCATTTTGTACATCATATCAATAATAATCTGTCCATCGGGTTTAGAATTGCCAATAGGTTCAACAACTTTATTTACACATTGTACACGTCGTTCCCCATTGGTGAATGTTCCGTTTTTTTCAAAGTAAGAAGAAGCCGGCAAAACTACATGAGCCATTTCAGCTGTCGCACTCATAAATAGTTCTTGTACTATCAATAAATCTAATTTTTCAAATGCTTTACGGATATGATTTGAATTTGGGTCGGTCATCAATGTATCTTCACCAACGATCCACAATGCTTTAAAATCTCCATCCATGGTTGCATTGATCATTTCGGGAATTTTTAAGCCTTCTTCTGTTGGCATCTTCACGCCATATTTATCAGTAAAATAATTTTGAACCTCACTATTGTTCACATCCATATATCCGGCAGTTTGATGAGGTTGAACACCCATATCTGCAGCTCCTTGCACGTTGTTCTGACCACGAAGCGGATTTAAACCAACACCATTTCTACCAATATTACCCGTCATCATAGCAATGTTTGATAATAACATGACGGTTTTACTTCCTTGAAAATGTTCTGTAACACCTAAACCATGAAACTCCATGGCATTATCCGCTTTAGCGTAAGCAATGGCAGCATCACGTACCAATGCTTTAGAAACGCCGGTTAGCTTTTCTAATTCATCCATATCTAAATTGGAAACATGCTCTTTAAAATCAGCATAATACTCTGTATATTTTGTGATAAATTCAGGATTCACCAAATTTTCCTTAATGATATAATGAGCCATCATATTTAAAATAGCAACATTGGTACCGGGCCGTAATTGTAAGTGATATGTGGCTAATTTTGCCAACTTGGTTTGTACAGGGTCAACCACAATACTGGTAACTCCTTGCATAAATAACTGTTTGATCTTTGCTCCGGTTACAGGATGTGCTTCAGTTGGGTTAGCGCCAAATAAGAAAATAGCATCAGTTTTGTCTAGATCTTCAATAGAGTTTGTAGCTGCTCCGGTACCAAATGCTTGTTGCATTCCATAAGCAGTAGGAGCGTGACATACTCTAGCACAACCATCTATATTATTGGTGTTTATAACAGTTCTTATAAACTTTTGCATTAAGTAATTCTCTTCATTTGTTGCTCTAGAAGATGAGATGCCTCCAATACTATTTTTACCGTAATCAGCTTTTATCTGAGTTAGTTTTTTGGCAATATAATCATAAGCTTCATCCCAAGTTACTACTTCAAATTTTCCATTGCGTTTGATAAGCGGTTCTCTTAAACGATCGGGGTGATTATAAAATTGAAATGCAAATCGTCCTTTTAAGCAGGTATGTCCTTGGTTTACTTCAGCTGTTTCTGGTGCTTGAACCCCTTTGATTTGACCATTTATTTTTGATACATCTAATTGACAACCTACTCCGCAATAGGTACAAGTAGTACGAATTACCTCATCTGCAACAATTGTTTTGGTTTCAAATTTATCTGTCAAGGCTTCTGTTGGGCAAGTCTGTACACAAGCGCCACAAGATACACAGGCAGATTCATCAAAAGTAGTATCAAAACCTTTGATGATATTGGTCGCGAATCCACGTCCTGACATAGCTAAGATCATTTCACCTTGAATTTCTTCACAAGCTCTTACACAGCGATAACAATTGATACATTGAGATAGATCTGATTTTATATAAGGATGCGCTCTATCGGGTTCAATGTCTAAATGATTATTTCCTTTTGGGTAACGGACATTCGGAATGCCAATTTGAGCAATGGTCTTTTGGAATTCGGTTGGGTTCTTATTATCAGGAGCAAAAACCTTATCAGAAGGATAATCGGTCAATACCAATTCAACGATATTCTTACGTAAACGCTTCATTTTATCAGTATTGTGATAAATATAAAGACCATCTGCAACAGGCGCATGACATGAAGCCATTGTCTTGGTAAGTCCGCCTTTTTCACGAGCAACTTCTACAGAACATACTCTGCAAGAGCCAAAATTCTCTAATCTATCATCTTGACACATGGTTGGGATAGCATCTTTATCTTCTATTCTTCTTACGAATTTTAAGATGGTTTCGCCTTGTTGTATGTTGTGTGCTATGTTGTTTATATATGCTTTCATTTGTTTCCTTTAATAACCCTTCTAAGGTTTAAAACCCTTGAAGGGTTTGTTTCACGATTACAAAAAATATTCCTTCAATTCATCGTCAAAATATTGCAATGCATTTTTAATCGGCAACGGAATACCTCCACCTAACGCACATAATGAACCTATTTCTAATGTTTCAATTAGATCATCAAATAGTTCTCTGTCAATTTTATAATCCTCTTGTTGTGCTTTTTTTACCATTTCATAGCCACGATGTGAACCTATTCTACATGGATAACATTTACCACAAGATTCATCTGCTGTAAATTCTAATAAATGTTCTAAAAACTGTATCATAGGAAAATCGACAGGTATAGACACTACACTGGCATGACCTAATAAAAAACCATGTTCATTTAATGATTCAAAATCTAATGTTAGGTCATCAATTTTATGAATAGGCACAATTCCGCCTAGCGGACCGCCAATCTGTACAGCTTTTACATCTGATTTAAATCCTTTTCCATACTCATCAAACACAGTTTTTAAAGGAGTACCCATCTCAATTTCATATATTCCGGGTTGATTGAAAAAACTATCGAGTGATACTAATTTTGTGCCTGTAGACTTTCCATTGCCTAAGTTAGCATAAGCTGAACCACCGTTTTCTAGTATCCAATGTACATTCGCAAAGGTTTCAACATTTGAAAGCACTGTTGGTTTACCATATAAACCATATTGAGCAGGGTAGGGCGGACGAACACGTACTTCAGGACGCAATCCTTCAATGGAGTTTAATAAAGCCGTCTCTTCTCCACAAACATATGAACCTTGTCCACGAATAATTTTAAATCGGAAACCATTCAATAAGTTTAATTCTTTTAATTGTTCTATGGCAGTATTTACTTTACGAATAGAATCAGGATATTCTCCACGAATATACAGCACACCAGTATCTGCTCCAACGGTAAGTCCGGTCATTAACATTCCGAAAAGGACTTTATGTGGCTGATGTTCCATCAGATACATATCTGAATATGCTCCCGGGTCACCTTCATCGGCATTACAAACGATGTATTTTTGGTCTGATATCTCTTTAATTACTGCATCTAGTTTAAAATAGAATGGAAACCCTGCACCACCACGTCCACGTAAGTTAGATGTTTTTAATTCATCAATAACTTCTTTGGGTTTGTCTTTAAATTTATCAGTTAAAGCGTAGAAATTTGAAATGTTACCAATATCAGAAGTTAGAATAGGAGTTGTATTGCAGTCTACATTGTAAAGGTTTCTTCCCTTTGAGAACCTGCCTGCCGGCAAAGGCAGGGACGAAGATGGGCTTAGTATTTTTTCTAATTCATCTTTAGTACTAGCAGAATACGTCTTATCATCATACATAAAGGCGTGACTATGATGGCAATGCCCCAAACAAGGTGCATGTCCGATTTTATCAGCATCAATAATAGACTTAAGATTTTCGATTAATTTTTCTTGTGTCTTGGCAACCATGCAGGCTGTTCCATTACACACATGTACTGTTTTATGTTGATTTTCCGGTCTTAAAAAATCGTAGAAAGTAGCTGTACCTAATACTACAGAATCATCAATCATAAAACGTTCTGCCAATTCATGAAATTCTTCTTGTGAAGCTGGTTTTTTAGCTAACTCAGCTATACTCTCAAAGAGATTGTCATCTAATTCTTTTCTATAAGATAATGAACGTATATTTTTATTTGCCATTGCTTGAAATAAGTGTAGGACTAAATTACTAAAATATTGACTAACTCAATAGACTGTATAGTTAAACTTTTTCACAGACAAGAACTATGTGTTTGTTATTTAGATCTGTGGTGAAGAAGAAATAGGAATCACCACCATCTTTTAAGCTGGTTTTTTTACGAATTTGAGCCACAGTTTCAGGAAAATTTCTGACTGTAATGTTTGCTTTTTTTGATGGAATTATCTTTTTAAATTCTTTAAGGTTATAAGGTAGTTGTTTAATTATTTTAAATCGTCTTCCGGGAAAGTTCATTAAATCAGTTGAAGTATATAAATGGCTATTAACATTCAATTTAGACAACTTTAATTGATGTGAAACTTCATTAAAAAATCCTGCTTTTAAGATAGTGCTATTGGGTTCATATAGATAGGTTAGCGGCTCAGAAAAATTAGCTTTTGCATTCTTTTTAAATTCCGATTCAAAAGTTTGTTCAGTATCTTTTGCAATGTTTAGAGTCTTGACTGAGATACTACTTTTATATGATTTTTTTAATATAAAAAGCAGCTCTTTTACTTCATTCTGTAATGCGACAATATGCACTTCTTTTACAAAGTTTAATTCATTGATCGCACTGGTAATATCGAGCATTGGGGAGGCTTTAACAAGAATGTTATTTGTAAATTCAAATATGGTATCTAAATTATCAGGAATGTTTGGCAGGCAATCTTTTAATAGAAAAACTTTTCCTTTAATGTCATTTCTCCTTGAAGGGTCAATATAGATCCAATCATATTGTTTTTGTGAAATTTGAAGTTGTTTTAATCCATCTTTGGATAAAATACTTATATTATTAACATTCAGTAATTGGAAGTTATGGGCAACTATCTTTGAAAGTTCTTTATTTATCTCACAATGTGTAATCTCTTTAAATCGTTTTGAAAAGTAGTAGGTATCAACTCCAAATCCTCCTGTTAGATCAATTATTGAGTTGCCAGAGATTAAATTAGCTTTATATTCTGCTGTAATTTCTGAGGAGGTTTGCTCAATATTTAATTTGTTTGGGTAATATATGTTTGAAGTTTTATAAAATGTAGGTAACTTGCTCTTTGTTTTATATTTAGATTCTATTTGTTCAACTAATTCTTGAATAGTAATATTATCAAATGGACTTCCTTTAAATAGAAGTTTAGGAATGTTAGTATTTAGATTTTGATTGATAAAACCTTGAACTTTGGTATGTAGAATTTTTGGGTTCACTAATTTTGATTTTTCCGTCTTCATGAGGAAGTCCGTCAAGGCGACGTGGTGATCTGTTTATTCATAGCTACCAATTAAAAGATTGCCACAGCATCCGCAAGAAAAGCAGATGTTTCGCAAAGACGTTATTTATTACAAGTCTTTTGTAAGCGATTTTACTATCTTATTTTCAGCTAAAAACTCTTTTAAAACTACCTTTATAGCAGTATATGATGGCACCGCAACGATCATTCCTATAACACCAAAAAGTAAACCTCCAATAATAATTACTAAAAATATCTCTAAAGGATGTGATTTTACACTTTTCGAAAAGATAAACGGCTGACTGAAAAAGTTATCTACCAATTGAGCAATAGTATAGCCTATCATTACATAGATTGTAGTAGGTAGTATTTGTGATTGAAAATCTAATTCTAAATTACTGGTCATAGTAAGTATCAGCATTAGAACGCCTCCAATTAATGGTCCTATATACGGGATTAAATTTAGTAAGGCACATAAAAAGGCTATCACAATGGCATTATCTATACCAAATATTAATAAAATAATGGTGTAGAGTATAAATAGGATAGTGATTTGAAAAAGTAATCCAATAAAATATCTTGATAATAGATCTTTAATTGTTTCGAATGATTTTTGAAACCGTTTTTCACTACCATCAGGAACCAATGCTACAAGGCCATTATTTAAAATACCACCATCTTTCATTAAAAAGAAGGAAATGAATAATACTGAGAATAAACCTATACTTAGACTACCAACTGCGCTGATCACTGAGTTCAGTAAGTTTGGAATAGCTTTAAATTTTGAAAAAACATCTACACTTTTCAATTGTTCTAGTACATTAATGTTTTTCGCCATAAAATATTCATTGGCTTGTATTAATAAATGTTCAATATTGTATTCTAATTGGTTAATATCTAATAATGAGAGGTTTTGTCCTTGTTTTATAATTAATGGAATAAACATAGAGATCAATCCGAAAATCAGTCCTAAAAACAACAACATACTGACTATAACTGCCAATATATTTGGGAATTTTAGTTTACGTCTTAAAAATATAATAATAGGTCTGGCAATTAGTGATAATACGGCTGCAATAATGATATACACTAAAACCGATTGTATTATAAATAAAAAATAGAGTAGGAGTAATACTCCTAAAATGATAGCTATTGCTCGTAAAATACCGTTGGCTATGGTTTTTGAGTTCATAAGTGTAAATATATGGAAATATTAAAACGAAAAATCGAATTCTTTCGTCAAATATGTAGATTTAATTTGTAAATATATTTAAAATGAATATAATGTTAAAAGCTCAGTGAACCTAAAATTCACTTGTAAAATGAAGTTTAACTGTTGGGTATTTTTGTTGTGTCATTTGTATGGTAAAAGCAGAATCAGCTAAAAATACTAGTTGATCTTGTTTATCTTTAGCTAAATAGCGTTGTTTTACACGTTTAAATTCAGAAAATTCTTCATTTTTTGAGTCTTCAGGAGATACCCAGCATACTTTATGCATAGGTAAATTTTCATAAGAACATTTTGCGCCATATTCATGTTCTAGTCTATATTGTATCACTTCATATTGTAAGGCTCCAACCGTACCAATGATTTTTCTACCATTCAATTCTAAAGTGAATAGTTGTGCTACCCCTTCATCCATTAATTGATCTAATCCTTTGTATAACTGCTTGGATTTTAACGGATCAGCATTATTCACATAACGGAAATGTTCAGGTGAAAAACTAGGAATCCCTTTAAAGTTTAAAATTTCTCCTTCCGTTAAGGTATCTCCAATTTTAAAGTTCCCCGTATCATGTAAACCCACAATATCTCCCGGGAATGATTCATCTACAATTTCTTTACGCTCCGCAAAAAATGCATTCGGACTCGAAAATTTCATTTTCTTTTGGTTTCGTACATGTAAATAAGGCGCATTACGTTTAAATGTGCCAGAAACTATTTTGAGAAATGCCAATCTATCACGGTGTTTCGGATCCATATTAGCGTGTATCTTAAATACAAATCCCGTTAAAGCTTCTTCTTTAGAGTCTACCAAACGCTCTTCAGCCATTTTAGGTTGTGGTGAAGGTGCAATCTCAATAAAACAGTCTAATAACTCTTTAACTCCAAAATTATTCAATGCAGAACCAAAGAAAACAGGTTGCAACTCACCTTTTTGGTATTCATCTTGGTTGAATTTTGGATAAACCTCGTGAACTAATTCTAATTCTTCACGCAATGTATTAGCAGCTGTCTCTCCAATTATTTCATCTAATTCAGGATTAGAAATATCATCAAATTCAACACCTTCAGAGACGGTTTGTTTATTATCACCTGAAAAAAGGTTGAGTTTCTTTCCCCAAATATTATAAATACCTTTAAAATCATATCCCATTCCAATAGGAAAACTCAACGGTGTAACCCGTAAACCTAATTTTTGCTCTATTTCATCTAATAGATCAAAGGCATCTTTCCCTTCACGATCTAATTTATTGATAAAAACAATAATGGGTATGCTGCGCATTCTACATACTTCTACCAGTTTTTCAGTTTGCTCTTCTACACCTTTGGCAACGTCAATTACAACAATCACACTATCAACAGCCGTCAGAGTTCTAAAGGTATCTTCAGCAAAATCTTTATGTCCGGGTGTATCTAATATATTTATCTTTTTGTCTTTGTAGATAAATGCCAATACGGAAGTTGCTACCGAAATACCACGTTGGCGCTCAATTTCCATAAAATCGGAAGTCGCTCCCTTTTTGACCTTATTATTCTTTACAGCACCAGCTTCTTGAATAGCTCCCCCAAATAGCAATAATTTTTCCGTTAAGGTAGTTTTACCTGCATCAGGATGTGAGATGATACCAAAGGTACGTCTGCGTTGTATTTCTTCTAAAAAACTCATTCTAATTAAAGTTGTTTGTTTATCAGTTTATTTGTGTATAAAAAAAATGTAAAAATAGGAGCACAAATATACTGTTAATTTGATGATTTGAAAATGTGTTTAATGTGATAATTTAGGGGTGTATTTATTAAGTTAATGTAAAAATAAAACCTTAACCTCTCCACCTTCGACACCTCTCCTTTTTTCAAGGAGAGGTGTCGAATATAATGAGGCGGAGAGGTTTAATTTATTACTTCTGCTTCAATAAAAACATCTTCATATGGCCATTCATCACGCCCGGCTTTAAGTCGAGAAATTTTATTTAATGTATTAAACCCTGAAATAATTTCGCCAAAAACAGTATGTTCTCCATTTAAATGATGTGCTCCTTTCTTATTTTGGATAAAATAAAATTCAAAAGGAGTTGACTTTTTACTGATATTATTCTCCCAATCTCTTGCTGCTGCCAAAGCGCCATACTTATGTTTTCTATGTTTTCTAAATTCTGGAGGAATCGTATAATTTTGATATTTATTACGTATTCTTAAGGTTTTAGTACTTTCAGAATTACCACCTTGTACTATAAAATTTGGCACAATTCTATAAAAACAGGTAGTATTAAAATAACCTACTTCGGTTAAAAATATAAAGTTAGCTCTATGCAAAGGGGTATCATCATATAATTTGATAGTAATGTTTCCTAAGCGTGTTTTAAACAGCACTTTATTTGCTTTATGTTTTTTGCCATAGGCAATTAAAAAGTCAATTGCATTTTTGTTAGTGATAGAATCAAGTTCTTTTGTAATTTCAGAAGGATTGCTTTTTGGTGTTATTATAATTTTCTCTTTTTGAGGGATTTTTTTCTCAGTTACTTTTTGGTTTACATCATTTTTACAACTTATCAATAAACTAAGAGAAGCTAAAATGTAAAAAGACTTAATATTCATACTTAAAACAAATGTCACTTCGAGCGCAGTCGAGAAGATTGAAACTAGAAGTGTGATTATTTAAAGATGTAAAGATAAATGTATTAGGAGAAAACTTTGTAAATTCGACCCTAATAAAATTATAGATGAATTTTAGATATATATTGATATTGAGTTGTTTCAGTTTATTGATAAGTTGTAACCATGTACAAAAGAAGGGTATTGCTAAGGATAAAGCCAAAATCACTTCACTTTATACTGATTTAGAAGGAAACTCTGTGCAAATAGCGGACTATAAAGGAAAAAAAGTACTTCTCAATTTTTGGGCAACATGGTGTACACCTTGTTTAAAAGAAATGCCTTCTATGGCAAAAGCACAAGAAATACTGAAAGGTGAAAACTACATGTTTTTATTTGCTACTACTGATAACCTTGAAAAAATCAATACATATAGAAAAAATAATAACTATCCTTTTCAATTCTTACAGTTTAATAGTACACTTGATAAATTGAAGATCTATGCCTTGCCTGCTACATTCATTTATGATACAAAAGGGAATCAAGTAAAGCGTATTGATGGTGCAACTGAATGGGATTCTGAAGAAATATTAAATCAACTAAGAGCTATACAATGATAAAAATTTTAAAAATATTAATATTAGTATTCGTTTTGGTATCCTGTAAAGAAAAAAAGGATGATAAAATTGTAAAAACCATAAGTTCTATAGAATCACCAACCAAGATTGGTAGTAAACAGCCTTATTTATTTGCCAATGAAGATCAATTAGTCATGTCATGGACACAAAAAGTAAATGACTCAATGTTTACTTTAAATTATTCGGAGCTTACTAAAAATGAATGGACAAAACCAGTTGAAATTGTGACTGGTGACAATTGGTTTGTAAACTGGGCTGATTTTCCTGCAATTGCTAAAAATAACGACAATTTATTAGTACATTTTTTACAAAAATCTGATTCTAAAACATTTGCTTATGATGTACGTTTAATGTTGTCTAACACCAATGGTGATACTTGGAGTAACGATTTTTTATTGCATAGTGATAGCACAAAAACAGAGCATGGTTTTGTAACACTATTGCCTTATAAGGGAGATTCTTTTTTTGTAACATGGTTAGACGGAAGAAATACTGGCGGAGATAGTCATGGTGATGAACATAGTAGTATGGGCGCTATGAATATAAGAACAGCAACGGTATTACCGACAGGTCATGTAGTTGATGACACTTTAGTGGATGGAAAAACATGCGACTGCTGTCAAACCAGTGCAGCTATTACAGCTAAGGGACCAATTATTGTGTATAGAGATAGAACAGATAAGGAAGTGAGAGATATTTATATTTCACGATTGCTTGACGGAAGTTGGACAGCTCCTAAATCTATACATAATGATAACTGGGTTATTAATGGTTGTCCGGTAAACGGACCAAAAGCTGTTGCTTATAAGAATACTTTAGCTGTTGCCTGGTTTACGGCTGCCGATGCTGTTCCGAAAGTAAATATTATTTTTTCTAATGACAGTGGTGCAAATTTTGATACTCCTATTCAAATTGATAATGGTAAACCTATAGGTAGAGTAGATGTGACTTTGTTAGATGAAGATAATGCACTAGTAAGTTGGATGGAATCTACCGAAAATGATGCTGAAATCAAAGTTGTAAAAGTAAATAAGAATGGTACAAAACAAACTCCGCTAATAATAACTTCATTATCAGCGTCAAGAGCAAGTGGTTTTCCTCAACTGGAAATAGTTAATGACACAGTTTATGTGGCTTGGAATGATATAACTGATGATATATCTTCTATTAAAATTGCAAGTGTTTCATTGCGTGCTTTTTAATTTGTAAATTTGCCTAATAGGATTTTTATGATTGAAGAACAAGTTATTTTAGTAAATGAAAAGGATGAGCAAATAGGTACAATGCCCAAATTAGAAGCTCATGAAAAAGGAGTTTTGCACAGGGCTTTTTCCGTTTTTATTTTGAATGATAAAGGTGAGTTATTGTTGCAGCAGAGAGCTGCTTCTAAATACCATTCACCATTACTTTGGACTAATACTTGTTGCAGCCATCAACGTGTTGGAGAGAGCAATATAAAAGCCGGAAAAAGACGTTTGTTGGAAGAAATGGGTTTTGTTACTGAATTAAAAGAGGTATTCTCATTTATTTATAAAGCACCTTTTGATAACGGACTTACCGAACATGAGTTAGACCATGTGTTGGTAGGCTCTTATAATGATGATCCGAAAATTAATCTTGACGAGGTGGAAAATTTTAAATGGATGACCTTAGAAACTGTTAAAACAGATATGGAAACCCACCCGGAAGTTTATACCGAATGGTTTAAAATTATTTTTAACGAATATTATCAACGATTGGTAAATGCATAATTCGTAATAATTCGTAAAATTAGTGTCTCATGAGAGTAACCGTAAACAGAAAAGCACATTTCAACGCTGCACACAGATTATTTAGGTCAGACTGGCCTGATGAAAAGAATCTTGCTGTATTTGGTAAATGTAGTAATCCCCACTATCATGGGCATAATTATGAACTGATAGTATCAGTTACAGGTGAAATTGACCCGGGAACAGGTTTTGTAATAGATATGAAAGTATTAAAAGATCTGATAAAAACCGAAATTGAAGATGCTTTTGACCATAAAAACTTAAATGAAGAGGTTTTGGAATTCAAAAAGCTGAATCCAACTGCCGAAAATATTTCAGTTGTGATTTGGAATAAACTCCGTTCAAAAATTAATAGAACACTTGACCTTTCTGTAACACTTTACGAAACACCTCGAAATTTTGTGAGTTATAGTGGAGAGTGAGATATTAATTGCACTGATTTTCACGAATTACTTGGTGACTTTCTTACTTGTTTTTCGCATAATACTCCTCCAATTCATCCAAACATTTCCGTTTACTAGCTTCATCCAACAAAGAATATTGAAATGAATTTTTAGCCAACTCATACAAATCTTGTTTTGTTAAATCTAAGGCTTCTTGAATTTCAATATAGTTTTGATTTACTTGTCCGCCAAAATAAGCAGGATCATCAGAATTTATGGTAACTTTTAGTCCGAGTTCCATCATTTTCTTCAACGGATGTTCTTTTAAATATTTAACAACTTGTAATGCCGTATTAGAAAGCGGACAAACAGTCAACGCAATGTCACGTCTTATGATTTCCTTTACCAATGTTTCATCTTGTAGCGCATTATTACCATGGTCAATACGTTTGATTTTTAAAATATCCAACGCTTCCCAAACATATTCAGGGGAACCTTCTTCACCGGCATGAGCAAGAGGAATGTATCCTTCCTTTATAGAAGCTTCAAATACATTTTTAAACTTTGAAGGCGGATTCCCTTTTTCAGAAGAATCCAATCCCACAGCAGTAATTAAATGTTTAAAAGGCAATGATTGTTTTAAAGTTACAAACGCATCTTCTTCAGATAAATGACGTAAATAACTCATAATTAACAATGATGAAACGTCTAGTTTTTCTTTGGCATTATCACAAGCTCGGGTAATTCCGTTGATAACGGTTTCAAAAGTCACTCCACGTTCAGTATGCGTTTGTGGATCAAACATAATTTCAGTATGTCTAATCTTCTGCGATGCACACTTTTGTAAATAACTATATGTAAGATCATAAAAATCTTGTTCCTTTATTAAAACACTTGCACCTTGATAATAAATATTTAAAAAATCTTGTAGACAGTCAAACTGATAAGCAGCTTTTATCTCTTGTACAGAGTTATATTTTATTTTAATATTATTTCGATTGGCAATTGAGAACATGAGTTCAGGTTCAAATGTACCTTCAATATGTAAATGTAATTCCGCTTTAGGAAGGCTATTTATAAAGTTTATCATAAAACAAAAATAAGGATTATTTTTATTAGTAGTGAGAGTTTCACTTTAAGTGTAATTCTCATTTGTTAGTAATTATAAAATGCTGATATTTGTGTATGCTAAAAAAATTATTTTTAGGATTGCTATTAATAATATTTATAGTTTTAACGATTAATAATATGATGGGGCAACCAAACAAATTAAAAGTTGGTGATACAATACCTGAATTTACCCTAAAAGATCAAGACAATAACGATTTTGATATTGATAAGTATCTAGGTAAAAAATCTATGGTTATTTATTTTTATCCTAAAGATGATACGCCAGGCTGTACTAAAGAAGCTTGTGCTTTTCGTGATGAATTTGAAGTTTTTACAGATTTAAATGTTGAAGTGATTGGTATTAGTGCTGATAATGTTGCTTCACATAAAAAATTTGCAGAAAAGTATCGTTTACCGTTTACTTTATTAGCTGATACTAAAAACAAAGTAAGAAAACTTTTTGGAGTTCCGAGTAGCCTAATGGGTTTATTACCAGGGCGTGTAACTTATGTGATTAATAGAAATGGAATAATAGTTCATATTTTTAGCAGTCAGTTTGGTGCCGAAAAACATATAACGGAGTCTTTATCTATTTTAAAAAAAATAAAAGAATGAGTATAAATTACCCAATAAAGTTTGAACCCATTTTAAAGGAAAAGATCTGGGGTGGAGAAAAATTGGCAAAATTGTTCAATAAAAAATCAGATAAAACAAATATTGGAGAAAGTTGGGAGATATCTGGAGTTTATAGAAATGTATCTATCGTAGCTAATGGAGGATTAAAAGGCGAACCTTTAGAAAATTTAATAGTTATTTATAGAGATGCACTTGTTGGAAAGAAAGTGTTTAAAGAATTTTCTTATGAATTTCCTTTATTGATAAAGTTTATAGATGCTAAGGAAGCATTGAGTATACAATTGCATCCTAGTGATGAATTGGCTAGAGAGCGCCATAATTCGTTTGGTAAGACAGAAATGTGGTATGTAATGCAAGCTGATAAAGACAGTAATCTAATAGTTGGCTTTAAAAATGATACCAGTACAGATCAATATCTGGAACATTTGCATAATAAATCGTTATTAGAAATTTTAAATGTTGATGTTGTTACTGAAGGTGACGTGTATTTTATACCAACAGGTAGAGTACATGCTATAGGTGCAGGCGTACTATTAGCAGAGATTCAGCAGACCAGTGATATTACGTATAGAATTTATGATTGGGATCGGAAAGATGATAGGGGAAATCACAGAGAATTACACACTACAAATGCATTAACCGCTATTGATTATAAAACCCAAAAGAGTTATAAAACAGAGTATAAAAATAAGTTAAATAAAACATCGAAAATTATTGATTGTCAGTATTTTACAACAAATATTATTTCAATAGATAAAAAAATAAAGATTGATCATTCGGACAAAGATTCATTTGTTATTTATATGTGTGTTGATGGTAAAGTAGAATTCCATTATGATAAAGATAAAATAGAAACATTAACAAAAGGAGAAACACTTTTGATTCCTGCGATACTTAAGAAATTTAATATTATACCTGAAAATTCTTCAAAATTATTAGAAGTTTATATTAAATGACAAACTATAAAAGCATAAAAGTAATTGCATTTGATGCAGATGATACTTTATGGGTTAATGAGACTTATTTTAGGGAAGCTGAGCATAAATTTGTCAAATTGCTATCTAAGTATGAAACCAAAAATAAGCTAGAACAGGAACTTTTTCTAATGGAAATGAAAAACCTTCACTTATATGGTTATGGAGTGAAAAGTTTTATATTATCAATGATTGAATCTGCACTAGAGCTCTCTAATTATAAGATCAAATCAACAGTAATTCAACAAATTATAGAAATAGGAAAGGAAATGTTAGAGAAACCAATAGAATTATTGGATGGTGTTGAGCAAACCTTAAAAACGCTACAACCTAAGTATAGATTGATATTAGCTACCAAAGGCGATTTATTAGATCAAGAAAGAAAATTAGAAAAGTCAGGATTGACGAAGTACTTTCATCATATTGAAATATTAAGTGATAAGAAACCTGAAAATTATCAAAAACTATTGTCACATTTAGATAGTACGCCTTCAGAATTTTTAATGGTTGGCAACTCACTAAAATCAGATGTTTTACCATTGCTTGAAGTAGGAGCAAAGGCTGTTCATGTACCATTCCATACAACTTGGGCTCATGAAGTTATTGAAAATAACGGTAATAATAATGATTATAAAACAGTTGGGAAATTGAATGATATACTAAATTTTTTATAGTAGAATGAGAACCTTAGATATTGAAAAATGGAATAGAAAAGAACATTTTCATTTTTTCAGTCAATTTAATGACCCATATTTTGCTGTTACTGTTGATTTTGATGTTACAGCAGCTTTCAATTATGCAAAAAAACAACAACTTTCCTTTTTTGTTTTGTATTTACATGCTTGTATGAAAGCTATCAATAGCGTTGAAAATTTTAAATACAGAATTCATGGAGATAAAGTAATAATACATGATATAATTCATGCTTCACCAACTATTCTTAGAGATGATAATACCTTTGGCTGCTCTTTTATACATTATAATAAGGATTTTAATGAATTCAATAAAAACTTTGAAGCAGAAAAACGAAGAGTATTAACTACAACTGATTTATTTCCTGAACAAGATACAGATGATTGTATTTACTGTTCAGCATTAACTTGGTTTAATTTTTCAGGTCATAAAGAACCATTATTTGGTGTAAAAAAAGAATCAGTACCAAAATTAGCTTTTGGCAAATATGTAGAAAAAGATACTAAGCTAATGATGCCTGTTGCTATTGCTGTTAATCATGCTTTGGTAGACGGATATCATGTTGGTTTATTTGTTGAAGCATATCAAAAAGCATTAGATAATTTTTAACAGGATTTTAAAGAAGAGTTCTAGGTAAAAAAACTTAAATTTGCATCAAAATTAAAAAATAAGATTTATGGCAAGTGTAAAAAACTTAAAGAAAGATATCAATTACGTTTTATCTGATATTATTGAAGAGTGTTATGTATGGCAAATATTACAGGATGATACTAAGAAAGTTGATAAAGCAGAAAAAATTATCGATGAAGCAATTACAACATTTGATGCGCTAATTGAAAAAGTGAATATTAAAAATATTGACAATAAAAAGACTCATTTTAAAGCTATAAGTGCTGACCTTGAAAAAAAGGCTGGAGCTTTACTATCAAAAATTGAAAAATTATAATTTTTTGACATTCAGTTTATTACGATAATATAGAAAACTTTAACACTTTTTGTCGTAATATTTAGTTATCTTTATCGTTCTAAGTATTAAAGTTTAAACCCAAATTTAAAAATGGCAAGAGCAATATTTGAATACACCAAAACTGTTCTGAAAAAAGTTAGTTTTAATGTTGAATTATTTTGCATAGAACTAGAAAAAGCTGTTAAAAGGTTATTACCATATGAAATAGAAGAATTAAAAATATGGTTAGATAACTTTACAGCTAACAGACCAGAACTTTATAAGTCTTTAGCAATCGTAAAATAAATTAAATAAAGGAGCTCTATAGCTCCTTTTTATTTTTGTAAAGGACTAATAATTTTTACATCACTAAAAGAAATTACTCCTTTAATGATGCCATCAATTGTAGTCTTTAAGGCTTCAACCAATTGCATTTTAAGTTGCGATTTATGATAAATAATACTTACTTCTCGAGAAGGACTAGGCGTATTGAATTCTCTTAAATATTTTTTATCATTTTCTTTTAGATCTAATGTATGTAGATAGGGTAGAAGTGTCATGCCTAACCCTTCTTTAGATAGTTTAACAAGTGTATTGAAACTTCCACTTTCTAGCTTGAAATGATTAGGAGTATCCTTTTTTATTGCACCACAAATGTTCATGATACTATCTTTAAAACAATGTCCATCTTCCAGTAATAGAATATCATCAATTTCCAGATCATTAACCGTTAGCTTTTTTCCTGAAAACAATCTATGATCATCATGTATGAATCCTACAAACGGCTCATAGTACAGCACACGTTCTTTTATCGCTTCATTTTCTAAAGGTGTAGCTGCTATACCGGCATCTAAATGACCTTCAGTCAATTTTTTCACAATATCTTCAGTAGTCAACTCTTCAATAAGTAAATTTACTTTAGGATATTTTTTTATAAATGTTTTTAGAAATAAAGGCAATAAGGTTGGAATTACTGTTGATATGATACCCAATTTAAAATCACCACCAATAAATCCTTTTTGCTGGTCAACGATATCACTAATTCTATTACTTTCATCAACAATTACTTTTGCTTGCTCAATAATTTTCTCACCTATTGCAGTTAACTGAATAGGTTTTTTTTTACGATTGAATATAATGATGTTAAGTTCATCTTCCAACTTTTGTATTTGCATGCTCAGTGTAGGTTGAGTAACAAAACATTTTTCTGAAGCTATGGTGAAGTTTTGATATTCAGCAACTGCTAATACATATTTTAATTGTGTAATGGTCATTAAGTATAAATTTTGATGATAAAAATATAAAAACTATCAATGATATTTATAGTATTTATAAAATAAATTGAAATAAATTTGTAAAGAATCTAAAACAATAAATTATGAGCACAATGATATTAGGATTACAAAAAGATAAAATCAATGAATTGACTACCGATTTGAATGAATTGTTGTCAAATTTTCAAATTTATTATCAAAGCTTGAGAGGTTTGCATTGGAATATTAAAGGGAAATCATTTTTTGAATTGCATGTAAAATTTGAAGAATTATATACTGATGCCCAAGAAAAAGTTGACTTAATTGCTGAACGTATTTTAACACTTGAAGGAACTCCTTTACATACATTTGCAGATTACCAAACTATAGCTTCTGTTCCTGTTGGAAAAAGTATATCTAAAGATATTGAAGCCGTTCAATTAATTGTTAATTCATTAGAAGAATTAATTAAAATTGAACGTAATATATTAGATAAATCTGCCGAAGCAGATGATGAAGGTACAAACTCTTTAATGAGTGACTTTATTTCTGAACAAGAAAAAACTGTTTGGATGATGAAAGCCTGGTTGGGGTAAGTAAGCTAGATGCTGGAGGCCAGAAGTTAGAAGTTTTTCTTCTGACTTCCAGCTTCGGTCTTTATCACCATTTACGTTTTTTATTAAGTTCAGCCTCTTCTTTGACATATTCTTCGATTGGCATCACTTTTAAAAACGAAGGATGTTGTTCAATTGCAAATTGTAATTGTTCAACTATTTTTTCAACAGAATCATTTTCATAATCAATTTCCAATGGTTTCTTAATGACCATAGATTGTAAGACACCTCGTTTTTTTACTTGTAATCCCTTTTTATCATAAGCTCTTCTAAACCCGTCTATAACAATAGGAATAACAATGGGTTTATTTTTTTTAATAATATGGGCTGTTCCTCTTCTAATCGGTTTAAATGGAGTAGTAGTGCCCTGCGGAAATGTTATTAGCCATCCATTATCTAATGCTTTACTGATATTACTAACATCTGACATTTTTACTTGTCTGTTTATATCTTCACCTTTACTACGCCAAGTTCGTTCTATAGAAATAGCTCCGATATAAGAAAGTACTTTTGGTAAAAACCCAGATTTCATAGTTTCAGCCGCAGCTACATAATAAATATTCAGTTTAGGTTGCCATAAGTAGCCTACATTTTTTATAGAATCAACCCTTCCTTTTAAAGAAGCATTAAACACATGTACCATAGCAACTACATCAGCAAAATAGGTTTGATGGTTAGAAACGAACAAAACACCGGTCTCAGGTAAATCTCTAATAATTTCAGAGCCTTCAATATGTAGTTTATTAAAGCTTTGATAACGCTGATGGGTTATGACTGCGAAAAGTCTTATTAAGAATTTTTTAATAAAAAACGCATTCCCAAAAGGGTCTTGTTTAAATAACTTCATAGATGGTTAGTAAGTTAGGTCAAACAAACTTACAAAAAGATAGTTATTATACTAATTTTAGTAAGTCTTTAATTTCACTTAGCATCATAGCTGTTGCACCCCAAACAATATAATTGTTTAGTTTAAAGCATGGTACATCAATATTTTCCATATATGTAGTAGTTAAGTTTTTACTTGATAATGAGTTTTCATCCAATACATCAATGAGCGATACTTCTATCAACTTTTCAACTTCATCATTCGTTTTAAAAATTGGTGTTTTTTCAAGTATTCCCATAAAAGGTGTTACCCAAAAATTACTAGGCGGAATATAGGTTTTGGTCAATTCTCTAATAATTGTAATATCGGTTTTTGAGACACCAATTTCCTCTTCGGTTTCGCGTAAAGCAGTAAATTGAAGATTGATATCATTTTTCTCTTTTTTACCTCCTGGTAAGCTAATTTGTGCTGAATGTACTCCATTATAACTTGCTCTAAGCATTAATAAGATCTTCGTATTATAATCTCTGTCGGGATAAAAAAGTGCTAAAACAGCTGACTCCTTTGGTTTTTTAGCTTCAATATCTTTTAAGGAATATTTTTTTCTAAGTTCAGGAACCATTTTAAATTGAGATTGTAATCCCCCTAAAGGCAACTCTTTTAATTTAGAAATATGTGTTAAAAAGAAGTTGAAATCCATTAAAAATACTACTTTAATTTAGATTGCTGAATTGGATGTTTAGGATAAGAACAATTAAAAGAATATTTTTGAGTTTTACTATCCATTATTATATGATAATGGGGCTATATAATACATTCCTGTAAAACTATAAGGTTCATTGGTTTTTTTAATGACCCCAGTAATCTCAATTTTTAATTGTTTTTTTAATCTTGTTTTTGTTGTATGTGGCACAACACTTTCCCCTAAGAGAATATTAACATTTATATTACTTAATCGCTTTTCTAGTGTTTTTACTTTAGTAGAAAGCGAAGTTTTTATTCGTTCTTTTAACCGATTAACGTTTGTAAGTAAATCAAAATCAGTTTCCCAAATTTCACTACCAAAACTATGATCATGCTTATATTCTTTAAAAGCAGTTGTAATAATAATACTTATATATTGAGATATTGACTCTTGCAATGAGATTTTTTTTAGATCTTTCTGTTCAAAGAAATTTTTAAAATTAAATGGGACTTTATAATAACTTCTGTTCATTGTTCAATCTTTTAAGTATTATTTCAACATTAATTCATTGTTTTTCAACGTAACTTTAATTGTTTTAGATTTTGGAACTTTGTTAGAAACAATCATTTTTGCCAATGGTTTTTTCAATTCACTACGTATGATAGCTTTTAATGGTCGTACACCATATTTTGGTGAAAAACCCTTAAGAGCCAAATGTTTTTTTACTTCATCTGTCAATATCAAATTAAATCCTAATTTCTTAGTAAGGTTTAATAACTCTTTTTTCAAATGCAATTCGAAAATTTGAGGGACATATTTCTCAGTAATTGGTAAGAATGGAACGATTTCAGTCAATCTTCCTAAAAATTCAGGTCTGAAATAATTAGACATAATATCTAATAGTTCATTTGTTGATGGAATTATATTCTTTTCGGTAGACGAAATGATATATTCTGACCCAATATTTGAAGTAAAAAGAATAACAGCATTAGAGAAATCACCTTCTTTACCAAGTCTGTCATGTATTGTTCCTTCATCTAATATCTGAAGAAAAACATCAAAGACTGATTGATGTGCTTTTTCTATTTCATCAAACAGCACTATAGCATACGGTTTTTGACGAATTTTATTCACTAAAACTCCGCCTTCTTCGTAACCTACATATCCAGGAGGCGCACCGTATAATAATGCTGCGGAATGTTCTTCTTTGAATTCTGACATATCAAAGCGAATAATAGCTGTTTCATCACCAAATAAAAACTCCGCCAATGCTTTTGCCAGTTCGGTTTTTCCGGTACCGGTTGGACCTGAAAAAAAGAATGATCCGATTGGCTGCCCTGCTTTTGAAAGACCAGAGCGAGACTCTACAATAGCATCAGCAACTGATTTTATAGCAAAATCTTGACCTATCACTCGTTTTTTTAATGTTTCTTCTATTTGTAATAAACGATCTCTTTCTTCAACTTTTACTTTTCCTGCCGGAATACCAGTAATCACAGATACCATAGTTGCTATGTCTTCTTGCGAAAGCTTATCTTTATTTTCTTTACTGATAGTTTCTAAGCGATTTAAAAAATCTGAGATATGTTTCTTTTTTCCCTTACCATCAGCATCAATAGGTAAACCCGTTTGCTCCACTTTTTCTAACACCAGTAGACTTAGTGTATTTTTAATATCTGTATATAACCAATCTAATTCTTTAATTAAATCATCTTTCTTATCAATTTCCTTTTCAATTTTGATAAGTCTGTTTTTAAACATTTCTAAATCATTATCTATTGATTGATTTGAAATTGTTACAGCCGCCATAGTTCTGTCTAAAAGATCAATAGCAGAATCCGGCAAACTTTTATCTTTTAAATAGCGTTTTGCCAAGCGTATAGATTCTTTAATAGTATTATCACTAATACTTAACTGGTGATGACTTTCATATTCTTCAGCTACACTTTTAACAATTCTAAAACAAAGGTCAAAAACTGGCTCATCTAATGTAACTGGTTGAAACCTTCTTTCAATAGTATTATCAGATGCAATATTTTTTCGATAACCATCAATACTTGTCGTACCTATAAAGGTAATATCTCCTTTAGAAAGCTCATCTTTTATAAGATTTGCTGTATTAGCACTTGCAGTATCACTGTCAAAGAGAATATGAATATCGTCAATAAAAAAAATAGGTTTTTCAAATGCTTTTAATCCTGAAAAAATTGCTTGAAGTCTATCTTCAACTTCTCCTTTATATGAAGCACCGGCAAAAAGGGAAGGAACATTCAATTCGTAAAAATTGACCAGTTCAAGTTGCGTTAGTAATTTATTATTATAGACTAAATGTATAAACTTATTGATCAATGCTGTTTTACCTACACCTGATTCTCCACTAAGAATTACATGTGGCTTTGATTTTCTGCTTAAAATCTCAGCCATTAATTTTAGCTCTTTATCTCTATTAAATATACCTTTATAAATATTTTCTTTTACCTGATCTATTTTATTGATGCAGTAACTAGATAATGCGTCACTATTTTTTTTATGCAGTGCCGGAGGCAAAGTATCACTAGCAGTTGTTGAACTTCCTGACGAAACTGCTGTTTGTTCTAATAATGTAGTATGTGTAATAGGTAATGTTTTTAATTGGTCATAAGAAAAACCAACACCTGGTGTAATAGCAGCAATAAAAACCGACAATAGATCTACATGATCTCCTTCCAATCTATCAGCTATGCTTACAGCTTCTTCTAATATTGCATTAACACCTTTGTCACTTTCAATAGTTATTGAGCTTTTAGATGATTTCGGATAGTTTTCTACATGCACTTCTGCCCATTCATCTATATAATAAACATCAACATCTAAATTATGAAGATACCTTAGTAGACCAAAATCTTTATGTAATAATGCTTTGATGAGATGTGATGGAGAAAAATTAGAATGATGATGTTCTTTTGCTATCTGTTTTGCTATATGTATTACTTTATCTATATCTTCAAGCATTGAGCAATATTTTTTAGTTTCTATTCAAACGTTTACTTAGCTCTAAAGCTCTTTCAAGTTCTTCAATATCTTTTTCATATTCTTGAATGGTTTCGTTTAGTTTATCGATCTCTTTTTTAGAACTTTCCACTCTCTTAACAATACTTTTAGCATCTAAAAGTCTTTTGTAATTCAATACCATATCATCATAAAGCTTATGGTTTTTTAATGAATCTTTAGGAATACGCCTTCTTAGATCTACCAGATCAGAATTAATAGATTTTTCAATAAAAAAATATCCATCAGTTGATTTGTCTAAAGAGTCTATTGCTTTATTCAGTATTTTTAATTCTTGCGAAAAACGCACTTGATAGTTCAACTCATATTGAACCTGTTTATTCTCTTTCCTTAAAATAGCATTTTCTTTCCAAGGTAATTTATTATTAAAAAATAGACCTAGCATTAAGGTACCTAATGTTATAATTAACATTAATAAGAATAAAAGAAAAGAATTTCGTCGTTCTTTTTTATTTAAAATTTCCATAGTTTTATTTTAATCTGTCAAAAATGTTGGTGAGTTGTCGTTATCTCTTACAATGTTTTCATTTACGAAAATACCAGAATCTTTCTTTTTACCTATATAATCAACTTCAGTTAAAATAGTAAATAATTTGTCTAGGGTAAACATAAATTTATTGACCATTTCTAAAGAAAGATTAATATCGTAATGTAGGTATTCTAAATTGATAGTTTTTGTAAATAAATTTTCATAGTCACCGCCATTTAAATCAGTCCATTCACCGAAATAGATAAGTAACATTTCTTTATTTTCCGGCGACGAAGTATCAATGTGGTTTTTCATAACTCGCGCCATGCTTGCAATCATTTCAACTACTTTTTTAGGAGAGTTCTGATGTTTTTCAGAAACTAATTGTGTTATATTGACTCCGAAAAAATTAAGTAATTGTGTACATATGACCTGAATGATATCAGCAATAGGATTGGTGTGTTCTTCTGTAATTATTTTTTGTACTATTTTAACAGAGCTACGTTCCATTTTTTTAAGAAAAGTATCTGTATAAATATAAAAATCAATCAATCTGGGGTCAGCAGCAATGGTCATACAAGGCGCTATATAATTATCATTGACTTCCCATAGATCATTCTCTTTTTTGATTTTAGCAATAGGAATCTGAAATGGTACTACACCTGAAGTTACTATGTTTTTTGCATCAACAAAAGAGAATAAAAAGGAGTTATTTAAGTAAGGAGATCTTGGCGGAACTTCTTCTAAATTCTGTTCGCCAAAAGCGGTATTTTGACTGGGATTTTGTGTGATCATTATATAACCCTCATCAATTTTTTCATCAACTATATCCTGAAAGGGTAAATTTTGTTCAACATTGAGTGTTTTCGAATTAATTTCTACTCTTGCTCCATTCGGAGCTATTCCTCTTAACCGTTGTATCGAAATATTTATATTTTTATGTACATCAATATTGACACTATACTCATGACTTTGTGACAAATGTGACGAGACTAAGCCATAATTATCCTTTTTCAAAAAAATACTTGTTGTATCTTTTACAATTTCTTGTGCATAATTTTGTAGATCATTAAAATGATCTTTAGAAATTTTCATTCCATCAATCCAATTTACCCTAAAATGCTTAATATCTTCTATCATAATTTCTTAATTATTTTGTTCTTCAGAATTATTTTCTTCTTCTACTAATATTCTTTGACACATGATACTGTCATTATCTCTTAAATTATTATTCTCAACAGTTAATTCACTGTCAACTCGTTTTGTTCTAGAATACCATTTAGGTTTTGAATAAAAACACCATCCATAAGGATCTTTAACTTTATCTATTATTTTTACGGTTTGACCCGGATTTTTTTCATTATATTCAATAATAAAGAAGTAGAATAACCTTCCAAAATTCATATTCTTAGGTGCTTTTACCTTAAACTTTGTTAAATGAGATTCTTCATCATCTTTATAAAAGAATAAATTTAATACAATCATATTTTTAAATTCATTGATACTTGCTATTTGATATTTTTTAGTTAAAGGATAATACCATTTATCATATATAGCAGTTGGTATTGATATAGAAGTATTATAAAGTATATATACTAATGTCGGGAAAATAAAAGCCAATACCGTTAAATAAAAATCAAATAAATAAGTAAAGTCATTGTTATATGCTATCAATAGAGACAATGCAATTAATAAAAAGAGAGAGGTTATGATTGCAAGAATAATTTCTATATGTATTTTTTTTGTTTTAAGTGAATTAAATAGAGTCTTATAGAGATATACATGAATACTACCGGTAATTATAAAAAAACCATGTAATGTTATGTATCTGAACATGATGGTTGTTTGTTTTAAATTATATACTATCAGGAAAAATATTGCGGTGACAATGGTATTTAGTAATACATAATATAAATACTTTTTTCGAATTTCTTTAAACCCTTTTATTTTAGCAGAGAAAAAACCGATGACAATTAAACATATTATCAGTATTATTAACATTGGGAACAATGCTTCAGGTGAAAAAAGGTATTTAAGGTATCTTTTCATAGTATTTTTACGCTAATTTGGTTGAAATATTCATTCTCCCGGTATAGGGCTTATCATCTAAAACAAACACTTGTTTTGAAGGGGCAATAGTGAAATTTATTTCAAAGTCATTTTCAAACGGAATGGTAAAGTTTAAAAATAGGGATATTATTTTGTTAATTTTACCATTATCGAAATATTCAACGATATTATTTAATCTTTTTATATTATTAATGGTAAAAGTATACTTTTTTAAGTAGGTGATATTTGATGCTTTTAATGCAAAATTATCACCAAGTTGAAGCTCATTATCAGCGGTTGAAGTATCATTTATAAATACAGGAGTTTCAGTTATCGTAATTTTTTCATTAAAAATATGTTCTAACATATAAGCAATAGCGTCAATATTACCTGAAATTTTATGAATAAAAGGAATGAATTTAAAAACTTTAGCCATCATTTCATAAGGTAAGCTTTGATCAATATTCCATATTTTATTGAGCAATATTAAAAATTCACGATCTCCTAATGCACTTATTATATCAGTTTCTTGTTTCTCTGTATCTAATAAATAATTAAATAATTCATTCTCTAAGGGCTGAAAAAAATCTTTGGCAGCGGTCTCTTGTTTTTTTCTTTCTTTATAATGGTCAACCATTTCTTGGGTATAACCGGCATTATTTGAAGGGTGAAAAATAATTTCAGGAAAAATATCATAAAAACCTAATTTGGTTAAGTATGCATAATGGGTTTTTGACATTGCACCATTATTTGCCTTGATATCTTTGATATCTTTGCTATATCCTCTTTCAAAAAAATCTTGAAACTTATAATGAATATTATAATCTTTTATAAAATTTATAAAAAAAGCTTCAGCTTTGATATCAAAATCAAGACTGTTTAGCTCTTCTTTTAAATCACTATCAATTAGTTTTTTTTGCATTTTTTTGATTGTCTCAAAATTTTCATTTCGTCCATAATACACACCATTTTACTATGAATCAACTATTTTTATCTAGTTTAAGTATAATGAACTATTAATCTATACTGTTTTGTTTTGCTTTAATTCTCCCCGAAGCTATATAGCGTTCTGCCCAATATGGACTATTTAGATCTGCAACCTGTACTCCACCAGTAACGTTAGAAGAAAAGAATTTATTGTTTTGAAGATATACACCTACATGAGAAATTGTTTTCTCTTTATCAATTCTAAAAAAAACTAGATCTCCTTCTTTTAAAAATCGCTTCTTTTTAAATCTATTTACATTTTTTGACCAAAACATCTCATTAGATGTCCTTGGTAATACAATTTTATAAATATCATTAAAAACTATTTTTGTCATAGCAGAACAATCAATACCGTTTTTATCCTCTCCTCCATATAAATATGGAACATTAAGCCATTTATAAATCAGCGCATATAACTCGTCATTAACTATTTTTTTTGGAGTTACCTCTACAATAGAAGCTATTTTCTTACGTTCACTTTCAGACAATAGTGTCGTTCCTCTTATGACTTTATTATCAGTTTCATTTAGAGTATTATCAGGTAATGTGTTGTATGTTTTTTTAGAGCAACCTCCAATTATAAAAATAATAATAGTTAAATAACTAATAATTTTCAACATAAAATTTTACTTTTACTTATTAAAGAAACCTATTTATGGAAAATAAAAATATAAAAATTCATTACGATAACAAAGTTTATTTATCTTTTTTAATGATTTTTTTATTTGGAATAGGAGTTTTAGTTGCTAAATATATGAAGCAAGAAAATTGTGATGAGATTGGTTTTGATATTATTGCACAAACATTTACTACCGGAGATTTGATAGAATTCAAGAGTACTGGTGATACTAATTTTAAGTGGGAATGGGATTTTGGTGATAGATCTCAAAAAGAGTACGTCTCAAATACATTGCATAAATATGACTCCGTTGGTTTATATACGATAACTTTAAAAGTGAATAATAGTTGTGTGGTCAATAGACAATTATATATTAAAGAAAGAGTGTATGTGAAAAAATCAGACCTTGACCGTGTACCTGTTATTGTTTTTCCTGACGAGATTAGAGCAGGAGATCTTATCACTTTTGAATGTACTTCAGATTATGCTAAGAAATGGGAATGGCGTTTTGGAGAAACAGATAAAGTAGATGATATTTCTGCGATCACTAAATATAAATTTGAGGAAGAAGGAACCTATAAAATATCATTGATAGTGAATGATGATATAAAAAATGCATTGATAAGAACAATAGATGTTTTACCTAAAAAAAATGAAAGACGACGACGAAGACGTTCTTCAATAGATCCAGTTGATAATGTTTTATTAAACCAAATTCCTGATAAACCTGATGTTGATGCTTCAACTGAAATTAAAAAAATAAAACTATCTAGAAAAGATGCAAAAAGAATGTTGCAAGATTATGCCATTGGTAAAATTGACTATGCAGATATAAAACATAATTTTTGTTCTAATAATATTAGAGTTGTAAATCCATCAGGAAAAATAAGTTCATTAAAAGAATTATTGACTGCTATTAGAGGTAAACAAATTAACCTAATTGATATTAGTTTGTATAAAAATGAGAGTACAGGTTGTGTAAAGACAATAAATGTAGATCTAAAAATTAAAGGGACATTTTTCTGGAGAAGGTATTGATTGAACTCATCTTGATTTTTTGTTTTTAACCGAAAATGAGATGATCCCGAGTATGTCAGGGGCACAGATGAGGCACTTTTTGTAAGGTATAGCAGAGTTACGCATAAGAAAAGAGTTCATTGTTTTTATTCTAAAAAATAATGCTAACCCGTTATGCATTTTGCGTGAAAATAATTTCCGAAATGTCAGTTCTAGTGATCCGCCAGAGCGGATAGTATCGAGAACTAATTTAATAGCTAAAATTCTTATTCTCGATACAAATTTTACTCATTTCAATCGTAAAATTCACTTGAATTGACAGAATTTGTCAAAATGCACAACGAGTAATACTACTTTGATTTATTATATGGTAATCTAGTTTGAAAAAGTAGTTAGTATGTCTTCCTAAGCACAATCGAAGAACTTTCATGTTGATGTTTCTAAGCATTTCGATAAACTACGTTTACTATCTTCTAAATAAAATATATATTATTTCTCAATAATGCTCAATGTGACATTTTAGTAAATCTTATTATTTTCCCAAAAGGAAAAGGTATATTTAATACCACTAGCTAGGAGATAACCCTTAAAATTAGGAGGGGAGTTTTTGGAAAGAAATTTAAAGGTATAGTTACAATCTAAATTCCTTCCTCCATAGCTATCGGGATAAAGGGAAGGTGTCTGCCAAGGGTGGACGGAAGGGTTTTACATATTCACAAACTCATAACCCGCTAAGTCAAAACTACGTAAGTCAATTTCAGTTTCATTTAATAATATATCATACTCTAAATAAGCTTTTAAATTGGCTAACCAAAAGGTCCAACCATTGCTACATCCATAAAAAATTTGTAATTTACTTTTCTCATCTTCAGGTATTTTGGTTTGAGCTAATGAAAGTAACACCGCATCTCCTTTTTGTTCCAACGTGACTAATACCTCACAATTTCCGGCAAATGAAAATCGGATGAGTTCATTTTTTGTTACTTCCAGTATTTTACCATCTTCTTTTCCATCCCAATTATGCCACATCCATGTATATACATCATCAGCTTTTACAAATTCTTGTGACGCAATTTTATTCCCATTTCGTTTGTATTCAGCATTTCTTAAAAACCATGAGCAGATACCTTCTTGGGTTGCCCAACACCAATACAGCTTTTCTATGTCTGCCTTGATATGAATTTTTTTTGTGAATGAATTCCAAGCTAGTTTTTTCATCTGTTTAAAGTTTACTTTTTGCATGTTCAACTCCTAGGTCAATCCAATAAGGTAAATTCTTAAAATTTTCTACTTCAACATAAATAAACTCTTTCATAGGTCTTTTTGTAAAGTCCATGGGTCTAACATTGTACTTTTCCAGTTCATTTTCTATTTTAGATGCAATTACTCTTACTGCCAATTCATTTTTCACAATACCAACTGACATTTTTCCTTTATACAGAAAAGACAATCCGCCAAACATATTCTTTTCAGTAATATCGTCTTTGTATATTACCAAATGCTCTCTTATACTATTTGCTAATTGTTCGTTATATGTCATTAGTTATTGGTTTCAGAAATGTCTTCATTCCATAATTCAGGCTTTTCTTTAATAAAATCAGCCATTAATTTAATAGTCTCTTTATCATTCAGCAGTTCAACTTCGATACCTTGTTCCTTTAAAAAAGGAATATTTCCTTCAAAATTTACATTTTCACCAATGACTACTTTCTTAATTTTGAATTGTACAATAGTACCGGAACACATCATACAAGGGCTCAACGTTGTATATAAAATTGTATCTGAATAATCTTGTAATCTACCTGCATTTTGAAGGCAATCCATTTCACCATGCAGGATAGGGTTTAACTGTTGCACTCTTTGGTTGTGACCTTTACCTATAATTTCATCATCATTTACCAATACAGCTCCAATAGGTATACCACCTTCAGCATAACTCTTTTTTGCTTGTTCTAGCGCGAGGTAGTAATGTAAATAGTTGGTCATAATCCATTAAATGAATTGATTAATCCAAAGATACAGAAATTTAATGACGTTTTTTGTAGGGGGTTATTCGGGTGCACGGCAAGTTTCACTTAGAAAATATAAAACGGAACGCAGATGACACTGATTGAGCAGATTCCCGCTGATTTACTAATAAGTATCTGTGACAAATCATAATCCCGTGTACTCGGGAGCATTATCTACATTCTATTGGGAAATTTGCCGTGCACCCGGTTATTTAGTCAATCTGCTCAAAAGTTTTTTTACCCAACATAAAATGTTGCCAAACAATACTTTTACTATGATAATAAGTAGTTTTTTTATGTAGAATTTTACTACGCTTTTTTAGCATAGTTGGAAGGTGCCAGTAAAAACTAAAATGGGCTTTGATAATTGCCCAGATATGTAATGGTTTTAGCTCAAACAGGAATTTAGCTCCTGCAAGTCCATCTAATAATAACCTGGATAGGATAACAACAAATAAATAACGTTTTGGTATATTTTTAATTATTGAAAATAAGCTATTTCTAAAGTTCAAAAATGTTTTTCTTGGGCTAGCTTCATGTAATGTTGCGCCACCAACATGATATACAGTAGATGTTCCAACATATTTAATGGTATAATCTTGATTTTGAACACGCCAACATAGATCTATTTCTTCTTGATGGGCAAAATATTGTTCATCAAAACCACCAAGTTGATGATACACCTTAGAACGAATAAAAAAACAAGCACCTGAAGCCCAAAAAATCTCAGCTGTGTCGTTGTATTGCTCCTCCTCATTTTCTAAACTAGAAAAAATACGCCCTCTACAATATGGATAACCATAGAAGTCAATAAAACCACCTGCGGCACCGGCATATTCAAATTTTGTTTCATTTTTAAAGTCTAAAATTTTCGGTTGGATAACTGCTGTATTTTCTGAACTTTCAAATTCATCAATAATAGGTTTTATCCAACCGTTAGTTACTTCAATGTCAGAGTTTACCAAAGCATAAATATCAGTATCAATATTTTGTAAAGCATCATTATAACCTTTAGCGTATCCGCCATTAATTGTATTCTGGATAATTTTTATTTGTGGAAAATTGGTTTTGACAAATTCAACAGAATCATCCGTAGAGGCATTATCTGCAATATAAATTTCAGCATCATTACCTGTACAATTTATCATAGCAGGTAAAAATTGCTCTAATAATTGTTTACCGTTCCAATTGAGTATGACTATAGCTATTTTCAAATGTGATAATTACTGATTGCAAACTTAGTTTAAATGGTTTAAAATGAAGAAAAAAACAAAGAAAATCAGTTCGATATTTAACCACAAAGTTCACAGTAGAAGATTGCCAGTTTTAATGTCTTTGCTATAAATGAAGCTGAATAAAAAATAAAATAGCTAAAATTAACTGAATTTTACAATTCAACTTTTTACAATTCTCCTTAATTATTTATCATGTTTATCTTATGAATTTTTTTCTATTAACTTTACATCAATGTTATTTACCTTTTTTTTATTGTGAAATTATTTACCAATGCGTAGGATATTACAATTAATTTTTGCTTTAGTTCTTTTCCTCAATTTTAATGAGGTGTTTTGTCAACAAAATGAATTTGTAGATGGTAAATTAATCAATGTTAAAACTCAAGAGCCTATTTCTTTCGCATCCATACGGATTAAGAATAAGACAATAGGATTGATTTCTAATTTAGATGGGGGATTTAAAATCCCTATTGATCTAAAAAAGAATGGAGACACTTTGCAAATTTCTTCTCTTGGATATAAGTCCAAAGAAGTCCTTTTATCTAGCCTAGCTATAAATCGAATAAATAGGATATATCTTGTAGAAGATGTAATGGCGCTTGAAGAAGTGGTCGTCACAACATCAAAAAAGCGTAAAAGACTAAAAGCTAAGGAAATTGTTAGTTTAGCAGTTGCCAAGATTCCTCAAAACTTTCCCGAAGTACCTTTTTCCTATGTTGGTTATTATAGGGACTATCAATTACAAGGCGGTAATTATTTAAATCTTAATGAAGCGGTTTTGGCAGTTTTTGATCCAGGTTTTGGCTTTAATGATCTAAAGGATACGAAAATAAGAATATATAAATATGAAGAAAATTCAGATTTTCCTAGAGATTCAATTGCTTCTCAATCCTATAATTATGCAAATAGAACTAAAATTATTCCTAATGCCACTATAAGTGGGCGAATAGGAAATGAATATACCACACTTCGATTACATGATGCTATCCGAAATTATAATATTAGAACCTATTCTTTTGTGGATCGTTTAGACCATGATCTTGTGAAAAATCATAAGTTTAGGTTAAAACCTGATACTTTTTTCGATGGAATTCCGCATTACAGTATTAAAATATCCAAAGTTTTTGATAACGTTGAAATCATAGGCAAAATTTTTATTAATAAAGTTAATTTTACCATTCATAAACTGGAGTATGCCGTTTACGAAAAAAAGCCTCAAAAATATCGGAAAGAACCATTTTCTAATACTGGCAGATTGACATTGGTAAAAGGTAAGTTAGGAAAATTACTTTATGATATAAAAGTAGAATATCAAAGCTATAACGATAAAATGTACCTAAATTATATTTCTTTTCGCAATGCTTTTGATATTTTATTACCTCCGAAGTTTGTTCCACTAGCAGCAGAAATCGATAGTGACAGGAAACGCTTTAAGCTTATTTTTAATAATCCACCGCTTGAGAAGGAGGCTCAAAAAAAGGAAAAATATAAGTTGTACTATCAAGGAAGGAAATTGAATATCGCCAAGGTCGAAGTTGAAAAAAATAGTGTTTTCTTATATCCTGTTAATGAAAATATAGTTTTTGATAGTAAACTGGTTGAATTCTATAGAACGATGACATCTAAGGGTGTTGGTATAGAAATTAAGGGTGTTAGAGACATTTATGGAAATTTAATAAATGAATCCGAAGCAGTAAATTATAATCAATTTAGAGAATTTTTCGTGCAACAACTTTCGTTAAAAACCAAAAGACCTATGGACAGTTTGTATATGATAAAAACCATTCCTATTTATCAAGATCAGCATATCGTTCCACCCGCAAATCTGTCAGATTATTGGATGAATACTCCATTAAAAAATAGATAGACATTTGAATTTTTTTTTAACTAAGTTCTTTGATCTACTATCTAGTTTAATCTATAAATTCCACTAGGCTCTGCTTCGGGATAGTTCGTTTTAAGAAATCTCTTTATTAGAATTTTTACCATTATTTTCTTATAAAAAACTAAAAAAGATTATTATAATGATTAGAAGGTAAAAATATCCCACCACTTTCATTATAAAAACTCTTATCTAAATTAAATATTCCTTTTACAGATTGATTCCATGAGGCTCTTCCTCTAGGGTGGTATCCTATCATGGCGTTCCAATTCTTATAGTTTTGATGTCCGTTGGTTTCTAATAACCCTATCTTCATTCCAGGTAATGGAGCCAGTCTTGCTGCAACAGATTTATTCCAATCCACCATTACAGGATTTACTGTTAGATCAGTACAAAAGCAAGGAATATTTCGATCATGAGCCAATTGTGATATTTTCATCGTCATACTAAGTGTTTTTGCCACAGGTTTTAATGCCATGGCTGAATAACCCATTTCTATTCGCTCTAAAGCATCTTGATCTGTATGTGCACTTTCGTCTGCAGCTATTCTAATATCAATATCTGAAACGTCCTCTCTAAAAGATTCCGGAAAGGGTTCCTCAACAATAATAATCTGATTGAACACATTTATCTTTTTGCAATAATCTAATAGTCTATTAAATGTATTTTTTGTTTTATAACGTCCATTAGCATCCAAATAAAGGAGTATTTTTCCAGTGGGTGAGTACTCTGTTCGAATGTCTCCCAGCTTTTTTTGAATAAGATCCATTTTAAGCATATCCTTTTCTAACATTTCTTGTTGAGTTCCGGGGGAACCTATTTTAATTTTCAAGAAAAAATATCCTTTTGCTCCTAAGTTTTCTATTTCTGAATCGGTAGTAGAGTATGAAATAGATGGAATACTGGCCAATTTACTGTGCTTGTATGAAAGCCCGGCTTTATATTGTTTGGGAATAAGATTGTCAAATGAAGTAATTCCATTTTGTTTAGCATAAAGTAACCAGGCGGCATTATCAACTGAAACCAGTGCATTAAGCGCAAATGTCTTACGTAAATTAATGTTACGGGTGATTTTTATTCCATAATCATGTACTTCATTTAGAATATCATCCACCATTTTTATAGGAGTATCAAAGGTTTGACCTTGTACTAATTGTAAAGCTCTACTGGTCAAATTGTACATGAGGGCATTGCTTCCACTTTCACCCCATTGCTGCGTTACTACTGAATCTGACCATAATGGGCTTTGAATGCCTAAGCCAACAGAATTATTGCCATCATTATCCTGTAATTTAGCTGCAACCTGCCATAAACGTGTAATATAGCCGCCTTTAAAACCATACGAATTGATCAATGATTCTCTCTCAAATGCTACTTTCGTATCATCTATCGATAAGCCCCTTTTTAATTTAACTTGTTTTTGTGTCATCATTATATTGGGTAATCCTATTGTTGTAGCTCCTGCAAGTATGGTCATTTTTTGAATGAAACTTCTTCGGCCTGATTCAGAATGATAATTTTCCTTGGTCATTAATGGTTTTTTTAATTCAATTCACGTATTTTAATACTTCTGAAACTTACTTCATTCTCGTAGTCCTGTAGCAGGATATTGCCTTCTTGACTTTGTCCGAAATTCTTAAATTTGCTATATTTACTATATGCAACAAGGGCACTGAATAATTGAGAAAAACGGTTATATTCAACTATTTTTTCATTGTTTAACCAATGTTCTACTTTACCATCAACAGATAAAATGCGAACTTTATTCCAAGTATCAACTCCTTTAAATAGTTCTTTTTTTTCTTTAACAAAAATATTTTCCGGGGGAATGAGAGCATAAAGTGAACCTAGTTTATGAGTTCCGTTTACACCTATTTTAGAATTAGGAATTCCTTTATCATCAATTATCTGATATTCGCAACCTATGAGGTCGCCATTTGGTAATCGATTTACAAAATACTTAATACCACTATTGGCTCCTTTGGTGATTTTAAATTCTAATTCAAGTTCAAAATTTCTAAATTCATCAATCGTAACAATATCACTATACGTAATTGATGGATCCGGATTTTCCGGTAGCACCTTTAATTCTCCATTCTCAATTTTCCATCTTTTATCAGGAAATTCATCTGATTTCATTCCTTTCCAACCTTTTGTACTTTTACCGTCCCACAATAGTCTGAATCCATTTCTTTTTTCCCAATTTGTAAGCTCATTTGGTAAATAGCTGATTTCAGGTACAGTTAAACTCTTATTCCATTGGTTCATTCCAAAATCTGATGTCAGAATTTTGATGTTTTTCCATTTTATCTGCGCTCCTTCTAAATCCGGATTGTTAGAAATATCAGGTATTTGTAAACCTATTAGCCCCTCGGTGACCCTGTCATCAACTAGTCTGGCACAATGTATTCCATTGACCCAAGTATTGATAGTATTACCAATGGCTTCAATATGATATTTATTCCACTGTGCTATTTTAATAGCTGATCTTGCCTGATTATTTCTACTTAACGGATACAACCATCCTCTTCGGTTTCGTCCATAAATGCCACCACTATAACCTAGAGATGCAGGATCAATTTCAATTTGGTAACCATACAACCCTTTCTGTTCATCTTTTTCTATATTTGATCTGATCAGCACTCCAGAGTTAACCAGTGTATCAAAATAAACTTCAAATTCAAGAATAAAATCCCTGTATCGCTTTTTTGTAACCAAATAAGTAGCTGATGTATTACGCTTAACTTCACCAATAATTATATGATTACTCACCGTAAAATTAGATTTTCCTCCAATCTTTTTCCAATTTTTAATTTCCTTTTCATTAAATGGATTACTCCAATTGGATTGAGCATAACTATTATGTTGGAGTAAAAAACCTAAGATTATTATTAGCAGTTTTGAGCGAAATAAATTTCTCATTAGTATTAATTTATTAAATTTTTAATCTAAAAGAATTCCCCTAGGCTCTGCTTCGGGGTTTCCGATTTACCTCTCCTTGGGAGAGGTCGGAACTGCTTTTCGCAGTTCCGGGTGAGGTAAAATACAAAATTTCGATTTTTGGTCCTAAGACCA
>VAPL010077960.1_pt1 | contig 47511 bp, 48 predicted proteins | sample 3395061 | NCBI WGS metagenome assembly VAPL01 (sample SAMN08290444, study PRJNA428436) | hydrothermal vent metagenome | isolation source: Deep-sea hydrothermal vent chimney 2 | place: Pacific Ocean: Juan De Fuca Ridge | depth 2182 m m | reverse complement strand
ATTTATTTATGCTTCAATAATGTCATTAATATTGTCTGGCTCTATCGCTTTGACCTGGGCGGTTGCCAGTACCTGCCCTTCGGCACTAATTTCACAATCAAATAGAGCCAGGTTATTTTCATCAACATAGACCTGCTTAATTCGAATCGATAAACAAACCCCCGCTTTAAAACACCCAATATTAGCACTATATTTAGTTGTGCCTAACAAGAGGCCTATTTTCACGGCCTCTCCTGCGAGTTTTCGCTTTATTCCCGCGAGCGCAGCAATCGCTTGAGCCATATACTCCAGACCAACCCAAGACGGGACATGCCCATCTTCATCGGCAAACACACTGTCGCGATTAATCTCAACAGTGGCTTCTAAACACGCTTCATCCCAATTGATGATGTCTGTCAGCAACACCATCCGTCCTTCATGAGGTAAAACATCAGATATTTTACTATATAAATTCATTTTATGGTTTTTTCACTGCACCGAAGCTGTCTTTACGACCAAATGATAATCTAAATGGGCATTATAATACCGATATTCGTTAGTATCATCGACTTGCTGATCAATTGACGTATACAGTCTATTTTTATAAAAAAACCGGCGTTGTAAGCCCGTGGTTTCAATACGCCAATGGGCTTGCTCACGGCTCTTGAGCCATGCCCTCTCAGGCCAGAAAATAAATTGCAAGTCCAGCAACAACTGTCTATACCCCCATTGATAAGCGAGACGACCTGGCTCTTCTTGCACATCCAAGGTCATACCATCATAACTTGCGGTTACAAGCCGTCGCCCCAATTCCCCCATAATAATTAACTTTATTTCTTGCGTATCGACAGCTAAAACCAGCTCAAAATGTTCACTGCCACTGGCATCACTATATTGCACCCTATTATACAAAGTGACGCTCTGCCCCAATGAAGCCGGTGTCAGTAAACTAGGCTGTGACACGAGGGGGTGAAATGGCCAACGCCCTGAACATGCGACGATGCTGATCAACAACAAGAACACGCGCAAAATGCCAACTATTTTAGGCTTTTGCAACTCTCTGCTCCCCACTTTTATTTAAAGTTTGAGAAACCAGTGGCGCTAAGACAAAATTAAATAAACATCCCAGGAGAACGACGAAGCCAAAATGACTCACCATCGGTGTGCTACTGATCGATAATAAACCAAAGGATAAGCAACTCGTCGCAGCAGATAACAAAATAGCCACGTAGCTACTGGACTCCTCTCGAGTTGATTCGCGAATAAAAATACTATAATCCATACCCAAACCCAATACCAAAAAGAAGGCAAACAGATGAAATAAGCTAAGAGCCTGGCCTAGCAGGGTCAATATGGCAACGACGATTAAGGTCGAAAGCATGGGCACCAACACTAACATCACTGCCGTTATACTCCGATACCAACACACCACCATGACTATGATCCCCCCATAGGCAACAAACAATAACAAAGCCGCGAACCGCTGCTGAGTCCCGATAACATGGGTCAACTGCTGAACTTTATCCACGAATAAAATATTGTTTTCTTGCTGTGCAGCCGCCGCCAATATGGCCAAATTATCCACACCAGATAACGTTATGATACTGGCGTATTCAGAGCCAACTTTTCCCAACCACATCAAATCTATAGGCGCAGTCAGCGACAATTTTTCCGACAAGAGCAAATGCTGGTTTTTACTTTCTGTAAAAAGGCGAAAATGTGCAGAAATCACGGCATCAGTAAAACCCAATTCGCCCATAAAACGCGCCACCGGACCACCAGAGAAATACAATTTATCCGCAATCAAACGATAATTATCGCGCTGCTGGGCCAATGATGAAACAAACTGACTGATTCCCTGATAACGGTCAATCATACCTCTTGTAACCCACTCGTCCAGGGTTTTTCTAAAGCGTTCCTCTTGCTCCAACACCGCTTGAACGGACTGACCTTTGACAATAAAAAACTGATTGGGTGCTGGGCTATTTAACACTCCTCGAATCAAGGCATCATCACGCATCAAATTCGGGTCGGGCTGATGCAAAAGGCGAACATCATCTGACAACTGCACGTTAGCAATAAACAACACACTCATCGACAAACAAGCCAACACGGAAATCAAAATAATATGACGCTTTCCCAAAAAATTCCAAAAACACTGAGGCATAAGTGCGAGTGCCAACACTTTTGTTGGTGCTTGAGACAAAGTTGAAAAGGAGAACCTGGGGTAAACACTCACAACGAACAACCAGGAAAAAATTAGCCCTATAATGGAAAATGTAGCCACTTGCTGCAAACCTGGAAGAGGAGCCAGTAATAAACTGCTATAACCTAACACGCTGGTCGTTAAACTGAGGGCGATGGCGGAAAAAATAATCGCTATAGGCCTAAACCGCACCGTTCGATTGCCAGGCTCGATACACTGGGCAAAATAATGCAGGGAATAATCAATCGACACGCCAATTAACGTTACCCCAATCACCAAAGTAATAAAATGCACGCTGGAAAAAAAGGCATGGCAAAGAATAAAAGCAAGCAAGCCACCAAACAATACCGAAGTCAGGCTCAGCATCAATGGCAAAAAAGAACGAAAGGTCATCAGAAACAGGCCTATCACACCGATTAATGAGCCTACCGAAATCAGAGTTATTTCTTTTTTTGCTGTTTCGGCCGCACCGGCGGCATGAAAAATGAGTCCGGATTTATGTAAACTGACATCGGGATAGCGCCGGCTTAAATCCGCCTCAAGATTTTTAATCACCGTAACTATACTTTCCTGTTCCGCTAGACTAAAAACATTCACCAATACATCAAGCTGCAAGACGATATAACCTGGGTCGAATTCGGTATCCGCATTGATAAAAACACGTGAACCTTCAACTGTAATATTAGAACGGGGAGAAGATTGTTCCTTAATATATTGACTAAACAAACCCAGTGGATCATTTTGTACCAAACCGATGTTACCGATACTCTGGAGATTGAAAATATTTCGCCTAGCTTCGTCTACCAGTACCGCTGCTTTATCTGCAAGCAGCAAGGCACGCTGCTGTTCTGTTAACAAGCTAAAACGGTTTATTTTTAACGCATCAAACCATGCCTGTAACCCTGCACGAGAACCCATCCCCTTATTCATTTTCAAGTTCGATTGTTTATTCAAAATATTGAATACATGGTCGGCGGCCTGATTCAAGCGTTTTTTATCTGTCGAAGCCAACAACAATATTATTTTATTATCTATTTTTTGTTGCAAACGTTCTTCTGCTAACTGCAACAAGCCGTTATCTGGGTCTACGGGTAAAAGTGCGCGTAAATCCGTATTGATCTGCCACCCTGATTGCCACTGAAAAACACCCACCAACAACACAATCCCGGTCAAAAACAACAACGTAAACGCTAAGCGATCCACCAAGCAAGAGAATTGACTGTCATTTTTGGTAAACCCTTTCATGGGGCATGACACAATGCCAAAGACGGTTCAGGAAAATATTGACAGACTGAATTAGGAACACGCGCAACGGCGGTAACGTCAGAAAACAGGATGCGCATTTCGTCACCTTCTTTCGCCCAGATCGTCAAGACATCAATATGACGTGCCCCCTTCACCAACACCTTGTCTATCGATTTTTTTGCCGCATACGTTTTGGGTTGCAGCTCAATTTCCCACGACGAACCGGTAGAACGCCAGGTTAATTCAAATATATCTTGCACCTGGCTGAGATCACCACCGAAAATGGCAAGCAATATTCGGTTGGTTTGCTGCTGTATTTTCGATTGTTGTCGTCCCGGTTGGGCTGCTTTTCCAGCCTCCTCCCAAAACAAAATCTCATCTGGCGTGTAAGTCAGGGCATGTGAAAAGGGCTTTTCAAGATGCCAATACAAACCATGTGAACGCCAAAACACAAAGTGGCCGGAAGATTTCAGATCGTTAGGGATACCCACTAACTTTCTATATTGTACAAACTGGCCTTGCAACACATTAAAAGTTTGTAATTTCTGAAAAATTTGATTCATTGTCGCATCGCCTTCCCGCTTATCGGCAACAACCGACAACGATGTCGCTATCAATGCAAATAGAACAACGAATAACAACTGAGATTTAATCACGCTCACGCCTCATTTAAGCCTAATTTTTCCCACAAAATACGCGGTGACTCCCAACACATCTCACCACTGGCCAGATCAACAGCAACCTGCGTGGTATGACCCTTGGTCAGTCGCTCTTTTTTTTCAACATCACAAACGACATAGTTCATTTTCAAACGATGCTCCCATTCAACCAGGCGAGCTTGAATCGCTATGGTTTGATTAAAACGAATCGGTTTTATATATTTAATCCGCATATCCACCACCGGCCATGAATACCCAGAGGCAAACATCTCTTCGTAGCTATAGTTAATTTGATCCAATAACGCACAACGAGCCAACTCAAAGTATTTTGCATACCAACCATGCCAAACAATTTGCATCGCATCCACATCATGAAAGGGAATGGTTATCTCGATTTCTGCACTATGCATTTTTTCCAAACCTTAAACGCTCAAATAACCACACTGGCAAACGCCTCAACATGCCAAAAAATAACCGGGTATGCATTCGCGTGATACGGACATTATCACGCAACAAATTGAAATGAGAGATGATTTTGTCGTTATACTCAACACGTGTAGAAACTTGCTCAATGACAATCTGTTCCCAATAGAGTTTAACCAAAATTTCAGTATCAAAATCCATCCTGGAACCAACTGAAGTTGTATTCAAAAGTGTTATAGTTTCTTTAAGCGGGTACAGCCGGAAGCCGCACATTGAGTCTTTTATCTCTGTAGATAACGTATGTATCCAAACCCAGATGTCGGTAACCCTCCGGCCATAACGTCTTGTAACAGGCATATCTCGATACGCCCTCTTCCCGGTGATCACCGCGTTTTGTCTTTTTTTTGCTTTGTCCAGAAAGGTCGGGACATCAGCCAAAGTATGCTGCCCATCACTGTCCAACTGTAAGGCATGCGTAAACCCTAAAGATTGTGCATGCCTTAAACCTACACAGACAGCAATCCCTTTACCTCGGTTTTCATTGAAGGACAACAAGGTAATAAATGATTCACGCGCCTGCAACGCATTCAGTATTTTTTTACAGGGTGCGGTACTGCCATCATCGATTATCAAACAAGGCAATTGATAAATACGTAATTGCTCAATAACATTCACAATACCGTGATGATGATTATAAATCGGAATAACAATGCAAGGACGAAACCCGTCCATCTAAACGAAGATCAATCGACCTGAGGAAAAACCCCCATCGTCGTTAAAAAATCGATACTGCACCTCACCGTTGCCCGGGGCAAAAGTTAGATGTAACTTTAATGTGATACTCGGCAATATAGGACGATTGAATTTAACCCTAACCATACTTTTAAATTCGCCTAAAGTGATTAATTTTCCTGCAAGCACCACCACCCATTCAATCTGGACAATCCCAGGTACAATAGCCACACTGGGAAAATGTCCCTCAAAGCAAAGCAAATCTGGCGAGATATAGAGAGAATAATAAGCCTGCTCACCTTCGACAATTTGATCTATTATTTTTGGCAACATCGCCTCAGACATGGAGAATTAATCCTCGTTGACTAACTCATAGACCGCTTCAACCACATCTTGCACGGTGCGGACATTTTTGAACGCCTCGGGTTGAATTTTTTTCCCGGTCAGTTCTTTCAATTTAATCACCATATCTACCGCATCAATACTGTCTATATCTAAGTCTTCATAGAGCCTAGCCTCTAAACGAATCGCGCTCGCTTCAACTTCAAACAGGTCGACAAATATAGAGACTAAATATTCGTAAATAGAGTCTTTTGTATGCATAGCGAATATAATAACTAAATTAAGAGAGCATCTAAATCTTGCACTATACCATAACCACTCGGAAATTTTAACGAATACACTTAACAATCATCATCTTACATAATTATGATTACGACTCAAATTGTAGTTTTTCCATAAATAAGCTTTCCAGCTCCGTGTTCAAGCGCCGCGCTTTACGACTTTGCATAGCATCTGAAGCAAGGTAATGCTGCAAGTCCACTTCAGGCAAAACACGAATCCGAAAATGAGGTGACGTTGCGGGTATGTGGTACCACCGCTTTCCTTTAAGCAAAGTAGCTGGTACACACTCAATCACCACGGGCGTTATATTTTTTTTGGCCAGCAGAGCGATATTGGCAGCACCGCGATGAAATTTTGGCGGCACACCCGGCACCGAACGCGTTCCTTCGGGGAAAATAATGAGCGTATCCCCCTTGTCCAGTGAAGCGACACACTCACTAATCAGCTCAGTTGAATGATTATTAATATACTGTGCTGCCGTTACGGGTCCCCGAGTCACTGGAATGCGCCACAATTCGGCCTTCACAACACAGTTCGCTTGCTTAATTAAAGCAATGAGAAAAACCACATCCAGCAACGAGGGATGATTGGCAATGACCAATTTACTTTTCCCTCGCAGTCGCTCACGACCTTCAACTTCATAAGTGAACAAACCACAACGCTGTAAAAACCAGATATAGCCCTGAAATGAGATGGAAATTACTTGCCTCATGACCTGACACTTAATATTGTCATGACACGGAACAAAATAAATGAAAAGAAACATGGGCAAGGACAACAACAATCCCCCAAAACCAAATAGAACAAAGCCCAGCCCGGTGGCAAAAACTCTCCACGCGTAATTTAAAGAAGAGACTATAGCCACACACCGACACCATCGATTTCCAACAAAAGCTCTTCACGACAGACATCACCTTGTAAATACAGCACGTCAACCTGACCCTGAAAACGATGATTCATCAAACGCACAGCCTGTGGTAAATAGCGAGGCGCTCTTAAATAAACTTTAAGCATGACCATCTGTGAACTCGTCCCTCCCTCATTTGAGATACTCGCCAGCAAAGCAAGAATATTATCCCACGTCAACGCCCATTGACGTTCAAAATCACCTTCGTAATGTGATTGATGCCCTTTGATACTGGCCGTACCTGAAAGATACAAAAGTGCTCCGGCGACCCCTTGCAGACCTGCCGCACGAGCAAAAGAAGGACTTCGTGGGCCATATTCTCTAGGGTAGCGGTAGGCACTCAATTGCTGAGGGTTTTCAAAAAACAGCGGCGTATTTTTTGCAGCAAGAAGATAAATCAGGACATCACCACCCGCATGACCAATGGCGGTAGCCGCAGGATAGGACAGGTAATCACACTGCTCAAACGCATCATGCCGACCCAAACAAAACTGCTTGTAACGCTCATTATCTTCTTCGCCCAAATTGATATCCGCAAAATAATTCCACATGCGGACAATATGCTGATAACCACGCTGTCTAATAAAATGAATAAGTTCAGCATAGGCAGAGGAAATAGCCTGTCTTAAATTGACATAATCACCCTCACAAACCCACGTACCAACAAACATCATGTCCTCATTGGCTGACCAATACAAATCACGCTCTATACCATAGTCAACTGGCGTTGTGCTATACCACACTTCTTTAGCTGAATTTTCTTCCAATGTCATTAATCCTGTCGAAAAATTGCGGGCGTAGCCCGTTGCCCGACAAGCATGGTTAAACTCTAGCACTGACAATACATATTCATCCGCCAGCAACTCTGCTGTCGATAACGAAGAATAATAACAACCGATAGACCCCGCTACCTCTTTCGCTTTATTTAGCCACACTACTCGCAACCCTTATCCAACACCGCCGGAAAATCAGACGACAGTCATAAATATAATGTCAAAAAGCCTCCATTAGACAAACACATAGTAACAAACTTCAGCCATTTCCAATACCAATGATCATTTCTATAATACCCGTAGCGTTTGAGATTTAGATATATGAGTGTGCACCTTATTCATTTTCTGGCAAGGAAAAATGACGAGGCGTTTGCAAAGAATAGTGAAATATGCCCGTAGCACTTCACCTAAAAAAATGGATTGAGTAAACATGTTTGAACTGGAGCTTTAATAGTCGAACGCGTATAATTATTATTTACAATTTAGCGATCACGAGAAATAGAGATATGTTTCACGACTTGAGCAAATACTACGGGCCTATACCCGCCGTTATTTTTGGGTTTGCTCTACTCGTATCAAGCAGTCATGCCGCAGTAACGCAGATCGAGGATGCCTGGATACGGGAAGCACCGCCAAGTTCAACGACACTGGCCGCTTATATGCGTATCTTAAACCCCAATACAACTGACCTCATTATTACAAACATAAGCAGTCCTGCATTTAAAAAGATAGAAGTCCACCAAACAACAACGAAAAACAATATCGTGAGAATGCGTAAGCTAGAACGCGTCCGCATTCCTGCTCACGGTGAACTGATTTTAGAACCTGGACAAAAACACCTGATGCTGTTTAAGCCCAATTTAAAATTAAAAACAGACGATTCAGTCATCATCAACATTCGTTTCGAAAATGGCAAACAGCAAGAGATTCTTGCCAAAGTTAAAAAAGCCAACAACATGAATCATCAACAAGATGTTCACACTCATCATTAAACGATAGAACGCACAACTATGAAAAAACCGAAATACTCACTATTTTTATCCGGCACAGTGCTAATCAGTATTTTTGCATTCACCAGCGGTTGTGGCTTTGATCCCACAGCAGAAAAACATGATCACACACGCTATAAAGAACTACAAAAATCAGATTGTAATCAAATGGCCTCATTAGGCTCCTCTTCTCTTGTTAGAGAGGATCCAGAAGATCATAGCGTTGTCTATACACAGTGTTTAAAAATGAAAGCTCTCAGTTTCGAAGAATACCAAACCGCTGCACACAAAGCGCGTACAACAGGTGAATGGGATTTTGAATCAATGCCTATGCCAACAGAATTAAAAGCGCAAAAAGAGCCCATTCCGAACAATGCTGAGCCGCAGGAACGCTAACATCTCAAACTATGACTGGGTGGCATGGCTAAAACAGGACGAATACCTATATATCCTGCCAACCCAATAGCACCTGTGCCTACTACCATCGCGACGAGCCATAACTCCAGGTTGAAATAATAAGGTATATGGAAAATTTTCGCGGCTAAAATATACCCCGCAAAAGAGGCGATCGTTGCCGCGACAACCCCCGCAACCCAACCTAAAACAAGATACTCTATCAATAAGCCTTTCATAATTTGATGACGATAAACACCCAGCGTTCTCAGCACCGCTGTTTCTCTAATACGTTCATCTTGGGTCGAAGATAAAGCGGTATACAACACGACTAAACCAGACAATAACGTAAAAAAGAATACATATTCCACCACCTGGCTGACTTTATCAATAATCGTCCGCACTTGATCAAGCACTGCAGACACGTCAATAACCGTAACATTGGGAAATCGCTTCACTAAATTATTAAGCAGTTGATGTTCTGTTTCTGGCAAATAAAAACTGGTGATGTAATTGACAGGGACATCAAGCAAAGTTTCTGGAGAGGCGATCACATAAAAATTAACATTGAATGAGTCCCAATCAACCGCTCTAAAACTAGATACGGTTGCGATGACATCTTCGCCTGCAATATTAAACGTCAGCGTACTACCTAGCTTTATGCTTAATGTTTCAGCTAAGCTGCTTTCTACAGAAAACTGAGCACCGTTTTGCTCTCCTGTATGCCACCAACTGCCTTTTGTTATTCTATTGTCGGCGGGTAACACCGCCCCCCAAGACATATTAAATTCTCGTTGTAACAAATGTTTTGCTCGTTCGGATTGATAGGTCTCCATATCGACAGATTGACCATCAATTGCGGTCAGTCGTGCTCTGACCATAGGGTAAATACTGGGGCTGTTCGTCGTGGCAGCAAGTATCATATCATTAATAGGTTGCACCTGTTCTTCTTGTATATTGATTAAAAACCGGTTATTCATATCTGCTGGTAGGCGATTCAGCCACTCCGTTAACAGGTCATCTTTAACGATAAATAACATCAACAACACCATAAAACCGACGCCAAAAGCAACAATTTGAACCATACTGGCATAGCCTCGACGAATTATATTTTTCATACCGAAACGCCATGTTGCACCGACCTGATTCACTAACAAACCCACTAAAAACAAAAGACATTTTGCGCAAAGAGCAAACACGGCCAGAGCCATGATAAACCCCCCGACAACCAAAAATCCTAAAGTTAATTCGCCAGCTTGATAGATCACTAAAGCAGACAAAAGCAAGACACCCATGACGTACATACCTAAGGTATCAAGAGGAAGAGCACCCAACTCCCGACGAAACACGCTGACCGTAGGCACTTCTTTTAGCCGCCTCAACGGCGGCAATGCAAAGCCAAGAACCGTTGCCATACCCGTCAACAAACCCACCACGGCAGGATAAACTGAACTCGCTGGCAAAGTTAAGGTATTCATACTTTCTATTAACTGGATCAAGATATGTTGCGCTAGGTAACCCAGCAACACACCAGCGATGCTGGCCAAGCCACCGAGCATAATCATCTGCTGACAAAAAACCCAGAAAATAGTACTTTGACGACTGCCCAGACAACGCAAAATAGCGCACTCATCCAGATGTCGATGCACATATCGCCGTGTTGCCATGGCAACCGCAACCGCAGACAATAACACGCTCACCAGAGCCGCCAACCCGAGAAAACGAGCGCCTTTCTCTACGGCTGTTTGTACTTCTGGCCGCGCATCTTCTATACCCTGAATGCGTTGCCCTTGCTCCAGATTGCTTTCTATTTGAGAACGAAATTCGGCTATGAGTTCAGCTCTTCCTGAATACAGCCGGTTATACTGCACACGACTGGCAGGCGTCACCAACTCAGTTTTTTCCAAGTCGGCCAAATTAAGCAACAAACGGGGCGCGATACTAAAAAGATGGCCTGCCGCTCTATCTGGCTCCACTCTGACGACCGCAGTAATGGTCAATTGCGTTTGTCCGAGCTGAATATCATCCCCCACGGTCAATGACAAAGCAGTGAGCAAGGGGGCTTCTACCCAAACTTCACCGCGCTCAGGTATACCTGCTGCAAGCTGGTCCACACCAAACAGGGAAGGCGATATTCTGAGCTGGCCACGTAAAGGATAAGTCTCACTCACCGCTTTGACTGCCACTAACTGAGACTGCTCAGCAGACATCACCATACTGGGAAATTGTAAAGTCTCTGCCGTTGCTAACCCCTCAGGCAGAACCAAATTATTGATGGGTTTCGTTGCCGAAACCAATAAATCCGCACCTAATAATTCGTTGGCTTGTAATTCCAATGCCTGCCGGATTTTATCAGTAACCAGCCCGACCGCAGTCACGCTGGTTACTGCAACAATAACAGCAACAAACAAGGCTCGCACCTCGCCTGCACGCCAGTCGCGAAGCAACATTTTCCAAGCAAGCAACAGAATATTCATCAACTCATTTGAAAACCCGGAGTTGACAGAGAAAGCGCTTTTTCTTCTTCGTCCATCTCTTCGCTAATAGACTCAAAAAGGGGGGTGGTCATATAGCGTTCACCTGTGTCGGGTAACATGCATAAAATAACGGAACCCGGCACCGCTTTTTTAGCAACCTGCATGGCAACGCCAAAAGATGCACCCCCCGAAATCCCCGTCAAAATACCCTCTTCCCTCGCCAGTTTCTGCGTCCAGGTAATCGCGTCAGCTCCAGATATAGGAACAAGATCATCATAATTTTTCGAGTCCAAACTTTCCTGCAAGACCAGCGGAATGAAATCGGGCGTCCAACCCTGGATAGGATGCGGCTCAAACGCGCTGTGACTGACTGCCGGAGCACCATTTTCACTACGTTGCTGTGCCTGTTCACTACCTACAAGCTGGGCATTGGCCGGTTCAGTTAAAATTATTTTTGTGTCCGGTCGTTCTTTTCGCAGCACCCGTGCAACACCGGTAATCGTGCCGCCAGTGCCATAGCCGCTGACAAAATAGTCCAACCGCTCGTCTTCAAAGTCAGCCATGATCTCGCGCGCCGTCGTCGCCTCATGGATATCTGCATTCGCATTCGTTTCAAACTGACGAGCCAAAAACCAACCATTTTTTACTGCCAGCTCAACAGCTTTTTTATACATCCCCACGCCCTTTTCAGCCCGCGGCGTCAGAACAACTTTAGCCCCGAACATGCGCATCAATTTGCGCCGTTCGATAGAGAAACTGTCCGCCATAGTCACAACCAGTGGATACCCTTTTTGTGCACAAACCATAGCAAGCCCAATACCGGTATTGCCGCTGGTTGCCTCGACGATCGTTTGCCCCGGTTTGAGGGTTCCGTTACGCTCACCTTCTTCTATAATGTTCAGTGCAAGCCGATCCTTGACGGATCCGGCAGGATTAAAAAATTCGGCTTTCGCATAAATTCGCACCCCTTCAGGTGACAGATTATTAATCCGAATGCAGGGTGTATCACCCACGGTATCCAAAACGCTATCAAATAACTTTTTGCGGCCTCGAGTCTTTCTGATTTCTGTTTGAGTCGTCATATCCTTCATTTCCTTTTGTTATATACCCGTAGCAATTAAGATTTAGATGTGATTGCGCACCCTCTTCATTCCCTGGCTACGTTGCAAACGCTACGGGTATAGCTCCGAACTGTTTTCCGGAAACTGAACACGGTGGGATTTAAGCGTCACCATTAAATAAAAACGATCCATAATATCACTACTTTGTAATATCAATTTTTAACAGGGCAGATCAAAAGTCTGTCACGAGGTCGTGACACTATCGTTTACATTGCTTGCTTAGGAACGTGTACATTCCTTATTCAGCTATTTTTATAGCATAGATCGTTTTGACCACATCTACCGTGGCGGCAACGTCATGTGCACGAATAATGTGAGCGCCTTGCCAAGTGGCTAATGCGGCTAACGCCAGACTGGCAGACAGCCGTTCGCCGATTTTTTTGTTTAATATTGCCCCGATCATCGATTTCCGGGAGAGCCCCACTAACACGGGTAAACCTAACTGCACAAATTGGTGCAGTTGCTGCATTAACAATGTATTATGCTCCAGTGTTTTGCCAAAACCAAAACCGGGATCAATAATCAAGTTATTTTTATCTATTCCTGCTGCATGACAAGCCTCGACCCGTTTTTCCAAAAAGGCCAGGACATCGTGCACGACATGAGTATATTGTACTTGTGCTTGCATCGTCCGGGGTTGGCCTTGCATATGCATTAAACAAACTGGAACGTGTAACTCAGCCACGGCTTGTAAGGCACCCGGTTGCCTCAGTGCACTCACATCATTAATGAACGTTGCTCCGGCATTGACGGCAGCCCGCATCACCTCTGCCTTGCTCGTATCAATCGAGACCACAACCTCAGCTTCAGCAACAATCATTTCGATAATGGGTATTACCCTCTCCAGCTCTTCTTGAAGAGACACAGCAGCGGCACCTGGGCGGGTTGATTCACCACCCACATCAATAATAGCAGCGCCCTCTTCAACCATTTTCATGGCCTGACGTAACGCAAAATCTGGTTTTGTGAAACGGCCTCCGTCAAAAAACGAATCGGGCGTACAATTCAGAATGCCCATGACGACGGGCTTAGATACGTCGATAAGCGGGTTATTCATGCGAAAAAAAACGCGGGCTTTACCCGCGTTGTTTTGTAGCCCTAAGGCGTCTGGCCAGCAGGCCCTGATATTGGTTTTTCAGGTTTTTTATCCTTTTTTTCGGCGCTGTCAACTGTCGGTGATGTTCCAGCAGAGCTATCATCATCACTTGGGCTGTCCCAGTCTTTGGGTGGACGAACCTCTTTTCCGTTCATGATATCGTCAATTTGATCGGCATCAATCGTTTCATATTTCAAGAGTGTTTCAGCCATCGTATGGAGCTTATCTTTGTGCTCTTCAAGCAGTCGCGTGGCGCGGTCATAATTGCGTGAAACAATCGCCTTAACTTCTTCGTCAATAATATTGGCTGTTTCATCGGAAACCACCTTGTGCTGAGTAACAGAGCGACCTAAAAATACTTCACCTTCTTCTTCACCAAAGGTTTGAGGACCTAGACGTTCTGACAAACCCCATTTGGTCACCATATTGCGAGCAATTTCTGTTGTGCGCTGAATATCATTACTGGCCCCCGTGGTCACCGCTTCTGAACCAAATATGATTTCTTCTGCAATCCGCCCACCAAACATCGTCGAAAGCTGGCTTTCCAGGCGTTCTTTACTATAAGAATGGCGATCTTCTTCTGGTAAAAACATCGTCACACCGAGCGCCCGTCCACGCGGGATAATGGTAACTTTATGCACCGGGTCATGAGCCGGCACTAAACGACCGACAATGGCATGCCCCGCTTCATGGTAGGCTGTCAAACGTTTTTCTTCTTCGCTCATCACCATGGACTTGCGCTCCGCCCCCATCATGATTTTATCTTTTGCTTGTTCAAACTCATACATACCGACCGTGTGTTTATCAAAACGTGCCGCATAGAGAGCCGCTTCATTCACCAGGTTAGCCAGATCCGCACCGGAAAAACCGGGGGTGCCACGGGCAATCACACTGGCTTTCACATCATCACTCAGTGGCACTTTACGCATATGAACACGTAAAATTTGTTCGCGCCCACGCACATCAGGCAAGGGCACAACAACCTGTCTGTCAAACCGGCCAGGACGCAGCAATGCCGGATCCAAGACATCAGGGCGATTGGTCGCGGCAATCACAATCACACCTTCATTGCCTTCAAAACCATCCATTTCTACCAATAGCTGGTTCAAGGTTTGCTCACGTTCATCGTGTCCCCCGCCCAAACCAGCGCCACGATGACGACCAACGGCATCAATTTCATCAATAAAAATAATGCAAGGTGCATGTTTTTTAGCATTTTCAAACATATCGCGAACACGGGATGCACCCACTCCGACAAACATTTCAACAAAATCAGAACCTGATATAGTAAAAAAGGGCACTTTAGCCTCGCCTGCAATCGCCTTGGCCAAGAGTGTTTTACCGGTTCCGGGTGAACCCACCATCAACACACCGCTTGGGATCTTGCCACCGAGTTTTTGAAATTTGCTTGGGTCTCGTAAAAATTCGACGAGTTCGCCGACTTCTTCTTTGGCTTCTTCCACTCCCGCCACATCATTAAACGTAATCTTGACCTGATCTTCACCGAGCATGCGCGCCCGACTTTTACCAAAAGACATCGCTCCGCGACCCCCCATGCCGCCCCCTTGCATTTGACGCATGAAAAATATCCAGACCCCAATCAATAACAGCATAGGGAACCAGGAAATAAAAATTTGCAGCAATAAACCTTGCTGTTCCTGTGGACGAGCGCGGATAACCACGCCCGATGCAAGCAAATCACCCACCAACCCTGAATCTTCGGGGTTGTAAGTGACTAATTTATCATCTGTGTGAGTGTAGGCTCGAATAGTACGCCCTTCAATCATTACACTTTTAATCTGGCCTGCCTTTACATCTGCAAGAAATTGAGAATAGGGGTAGGGTTGATTCGTCGCCTGCTGCGGCCCTAAGTTATTAAATACGGACATTAAAACCACCGCAATAACAACCCATAATATTAATGTTTTTGCCATATCACTCACAATAAAACTGCCTCAATTGTCACCAATGAAATTTATTTCAAAACAAATTCGGTAAATCATTCAACACCCACCTGAATTACTCTGTTTTCCAGTAATCTATAGATTATCAAACATTAGCTCTTTTTATAAGCTCTTGCCAAGAGATAAACTTCCCTGCTTTTTGCACGCGATGCTTTTGGCTTCTTGATCACAACCTGACCAAATAAGGTTTTTACCTCCCGGCAATAGCGGTCAAACCCTTCTCCCTGAAACAGTTTTAGCAACATCGTACCACCCGGTTGTAATGCCTGGCGAGAAAAATCTAAAGCTAATTCAGCAAGGTACATAGCACCAGGCTGATCAATCGCCTTGATACCACTTATATTGGGGGCCATATCCGATAAAACAAGGTCTACCGCCTTCCCATTTAATGCTAAATGTAATTGATCTAAAACGACCTGCTCGCGAAAATCGCCCTGAAAAAAATGAACACCAGGAATTCCAACCATGGACAACAAATCTATCGCATAAATCTCACCCGTTTTTCCTGCCTTTTTTGCGGCGAGCTGCGACCACCCTCCTGGAGCGGCGCCTAAATCAACGATAATACGCCCGCCACCCAAAATAGTGTACTGGTCGTCAAGTTCTAATAACTTATAGACGGCACGAGAACGGTAGCCATCACGTTGCGCACGTTTAACATATTCATCATCCAGATGCCGTTGCATCCACTGACCCCTAGCGCCTTTTGCCACGAATAAACACCTAATTTTCGATTCTAAACTCTATCGTTAACCCTCTTTGGGTTTAAACACATTGCGAACAGCCAAACGGATCGTTTACACTCCGACTCTAAATTACTTTCGGACAAACAATATGCCTTTATCTAACCAACAAATTAAAGCGTTTCGCGCACGCGGCCATAAACTTAAACCCATTGTCACCATAGCCGGTGCTGGCTTAACTGAGGGTGTCAACAACGAACTCGAACTCTCTATTAACCACCATGAGTTAATGAAAATAAAAGTACTTGCCGAAGACCGTGAGACCCGCAGTAAACTGATCGATCTTATTTGTTCAAACCTGGGCGCTGAACTCATCCAGCGCATTGGCAACATGGCTCTAATCTACCGACTTAAAAAAGACTAACCTGGTTTTTTATGAATCCCAAACGCGACTAAGCTCAAACCTATCAAGCTGACAATTAAATACAAGCTCGATGAAATACGATGAAACAGTTTGAACTGTTGCTGTTGTTCACTGCCTTCCAACAAACCGGATGTTTTTAATTCGGCCATCAACGGTTGTAAATAAAAAAATGAGACCATAACAAATAAAATAGAAATTACAACCAGCCATGCTCGCCAGGATTTGACTACCGCCATTTTCGCCTGACTGCATTGAGACAAAAACAAAGCAAAACAACATATCAGGCTGACTATAAAAATAGCTTTGAACATTTGGCCTGCCAGCATGCCCGCCAATTGTCGATCATCCAGCATGTGAAAAAGACTAGGAACGGCAATAAAACCAATAGCCCAAACACCACCCACCCATAGCGTTAAAAATAGTCGCTCGCTAATAGCTAACATTTATTTTCCTTAGAAAGGGACTCGACATAAAGAATGAGAATAACATAACTTGTACATCTGACATCACAACTTCGGCTCCTCTTTAGAACGTTCTTCAATTAAGAAATACGCACTTTAACTCACTAGAGCTGCGTTTTTTCTCCAAGCTTCCGCGTCCTGATCAGGCATCTTACCTACATATCCCTGTAGGCAATCAGAACGTTCAAATAGAAACCCAATGTGGGCGCCACTTGCATACGTTATTGTGTCTTATTCCTAACTTAACTAGTAACGAACTGCAGCAACTTCATATTCAGTGGTTCCTGCTGGTGCTTTGACCTCAGCGATATCGCCTTGCTCTTTACCGATCAGCGCTCTTGCTATGGGCGAACTAATCGAAATACGGCCTTGGCTGATATCCGATTCAGCGTCCCCGACAATTTGATAATTCACCGTATCGCCTGTTTTTTCGTTAATAAGCTCTACCGTTGCACCAAAGACAATTCGACCATTTGCATTCAACTTTTTGATATCAATCACTCGTGCATTAGACAGAACGCCTTCTAACAGCCCTATTCTCGCTTCTGAAAACCCTTGCTGCTCTCTGGCGGCGTGATATTCTGCATTTTCTTTTAAATCACCATGTGCACGTGCTTCAGCTATCGCTTCAGTAATGCGCGGACGGTCAACGGTTTTCAACTGATGCAGTTCTTCTCTCAAGCGTTTCGCACCTTCAGCCGTGATCGGTATTTCGCTCATATCGCCAACTCCCTATGTAAATCTTGTAACCGGTAAACATCACCCAGTGAGTCTTGAGCCATGACTAAACACATTGCGCCGGCTCCAGACACCGTAGTGGTGTAAACAATTCTGCGCTGCAAAGCCATTCTGCGAATTTCACCCGAATCAGCAATGGCTTGCGCCCCATCTGTGGTATTGACAATAAATGTAATTTCATCATTTTTAATCAAGTCAATAATATGTGGCCGACCCTCGGTCACTTTGTTAATAGATTCGCAAGGGATGTCTGCCTTTTGCATCACTTTATAGGTTCCCTGTGTCGCAACCAGCTCAAAGCCCAGCTCCACCAGTTGACGACCTATGGCGACCACCGCATCCTTGTCGGCATTGCGCACACTAACAAAAGCCCGCCCCCCTTCAGGTAAAATCACACCCGCGCCTAACAGGGCTTTACCAAACGCATCTGGAAACGTTTTACCCACCCCCATCACCTCTCCGGTTGATTTCATTTCAGGGCCGAGAATGGGGTCAACATTAGGGAATTTTGAAAAGGGGAATACCGCTTCTTTCACGGAAAAATATTGGGGTACCACTTCATCAACAACACCTTGCTTGGCCAGCGATTCTCCTGCCATACATCGCGCTGCTATTTTTGCCAGCGGCAAACCACAGGCTTTTGAAACAAAGGGGGATGTACGAGAGGCTCGGGGATTCACTTCCAACACGAATATTTTATCTTTTTGTACGGCAAATTGCACGTTCATCAAACCAATAACCGATAAAGCCTTTGCCATTTTCGTTGTTTGCAAACGAATTTCTGCTTGAATTTCCTGATTCAAATCATAAGGGGGTAACGAGCAGGCAGAGTCACCTGAATGCACGCCAGCTTGCTCAATGTGCTGCATAATACCGCCGATTAAAACATCCGTCCCATCACTCACCGCATCCACATCAATTTCAATTGCATTATCAAGAAACCGATCTAACAAAACAGGTGAATCATTGGAAACCGAAACAGCTTCTTTCATATAACGACGCAATTCTTCTTCTTTATAAACAATCTCCATCGCCCGCCCACCTAAGACATAAGAAGGCCTGACAACTAAGGGGTAACCAATTTCAGTCGCCAGAGCCACAGCTTCTTCATCCGTTCTGGCGGTACGATTTGGCGGCTGCAACAAACCTAAATCATTAATTATTTTTTGAAATCGTTCTCTGTCTTCAGCCAAATCAATAGATTCTGGAGAAGTCCCGATAATAGGTGTGCCAGCTGCTGCCAATGCGCGAGCCAATTTCAGCGGAGTTTGTCCTCCATATTGAACAATCACACCGCTCGGCTGCTCAATGGCAACAATCTCTAATACATCTTCCAGTGTCAAGGGTTCAAAATAGAGTCGATCAGACGTATCAAAATCGGTTGAAACGGTTTCAGGATTACAATTAACCATGATGGTTTCATAGCCCATCTCACGCAGAGCCAAAGCCGCATGCACGCAACAGTAATCAAACTCTATACCTTGGCCAATACGATTGGGGCCGCCGCCTAAAATCATAATTTTTGATTTGTCAGTGGGGGCAGCCTCACACTCTTCTTCATAGGTCGAATAGAGATACGCCGTGGAGGTAGAAAATTCTGCTGCACAGGAGTCCACTCGCTTGTAGACTGGACGTATATTGTACTGATGGCGTCGCGCTCTGACCTGAGCTTCATCCACTGCCAAAAGTTTGGCAAGCCGACTGTCTGAAAACCCTTTTCGCTTAAGCGCATACAAAAATACCTTATCCAGATCGGGCAAAGCACTCATCTTTACTGTTTGTTCTGTTTTAATCAAATCTTCTATCTGCACCAGAAACCAACGGTCTATTTTACATAATTCGTGAATATGCTCCAGATCAAAACCGGCTCTAAAAGCATCGCCAACATAAAGCAGCCTGTCAGGCCCTGGAACCTGTAACTCGCGTGTTAGGCGTTCTTTTATATTTTCTTCGTTCAGATCTAACTTTTCGGAAAAACCATCTATCCCCGTTTCCATACTTCTCAAGGCTTTTTGAATGGACTCCTGAAAAGTACGACCCATCGCCATCGCTTCTCCAACCGATTTCATTTGAGTTGTTAAGCGCGAATCCGCTTGCGGAAATTTTTCAAAAGTAAAACGAGGTATTTTTGTAACGACATAGTCTATCGTTGGTTCAAAGGAAGCCGGCGTCGCCCCCCCGGTAATTTCATTGCTTAATTCATCTAACGTAAAACCAACGGCCAATTTTGCCGCAACTTTAGCAATAGGGAAACCGGTCGCTTTGGAAGCCAGAGCCGAGGAACGTGAGACCCTGGGGTTCATCTCTATGACGATCAAGCGACCGTCATCTGGATTTAATGCAAATTGGACATTAGACCCCCCGGTATCAACACCAATTTCGCGCAAAACGGCCAATGAAGCATCACGCATAATCTGATACTCTTTGTCGGTTAAGGTCAGTGCTGGCGCGATGGTGATCGAGTCCCCCGTGTGAACCCCCATGGGATCCAGGTTTTCAATAGAACAAATGATGATCACGTTGTCGGTATGATCACGTACCACTTCCATTTCGTACTCTTTCCACCCCAGAATAGACTCTTCGATTAACAATTCATTGGTCGGAGATAAATCCAAGCCACGCTCGCAGATTTCAACAAATTCTTCTTTGTTATACGCAATGCCTCCGCCGCTGCCTCCCAAGGTAAAGGAAGGACGAATAATGGTCGGAAAACCTACGGTGGCTTGAACTTGCAAGGCTTCTTCCAGACTGTGTGCGACCGCAGCCTGGGCACACTCCAGACCAATTTTGGCCATGGCAATACGGAAGCGATCACGATCTTCTGCTTTATCTATCGCCTCTTTGCTGGCACCGATCATTTCGACATTGAATTTTTCAAGAATGCCTTCTTTGTCCAAATCAAGCGCGCAATTGAGTGCAGTCTGCCCCCCCATCGTCGGCAAAAGGGCATCGGGACGTTCTTTTTCAATAATTTGCGCGACGGTTTGCCAGGTAATCGGTTCAATATAAACCGCATCGGCTGTATCGGGGTCGGTCATGATCGTGGCTGGATTGGAATTAACCAAAACCACACGATAGCCTTCTTCGCGCAGCGCTTTACACGCCTGGGCACCTGAATAATCAAATTCACAAGCTTGCCCAATAATGATAGGACCCGCACCGATGATTAAAATAGTTTGGATGTCAGTTCTTTTTGGCATATTACGATTAATAATTATAAAGTTTTATTTTTAACGTGCTGCTCAATCAATGCCATAAAATGATCAAACAATTTAACAATGTCATGAGGACCTGGACTGGCTTCAGGATGGCCTTGAAAACCAAACACAGGATAATCTGTGCGACGAATGCCTTGCAATGAACCATCAAACAAGGAGCGATGGGTCGCCTCCATATATTCAGGCAAGGTTTTTTCATCGACAGCAAAACCATGATTTTGACTGGTAATCATCACCTCTTTTGACTCCAAGTCTTGCACCGGATGATTGGCACCATGGTGACCAAATTTCATTTTGATGGTTTTGCTCCCACTGGCAAGCGCTAACAATTGATGCCCCAAACAAATACCAAATATCGGCACCCCTGTAAGAATGAGTTTTTTAATTGCGGCAATGGCATAATCACAAGGTTCCGGGTCACCCGGGCCGTTAGATAAAAATATGCCGTCAGGCTGGAGCGCTAAAACAGCGCTTGCGGGTGTCTGAGCAGGTACCACGGTCACGGTACAACCCCGGTCGACCAGCAAACGTAGAATATTGCGTTTCACACCAAAATCATAAGCAACAACATGGTTGCCTGTTGCATCATTCTCAGAGCGGGAAGAATAACCTTTACCTGGAGTCCAAATGCCTTCGCTCCAGTCATAAGATTGACTTACTGTCACCTCTTTGACTAGATCCACCCCCTGCAAACCCGAAAATGAACGGGCTTGCTGAACCGCCCAATCGACATCAATGACACCCGCTGAATTCGCAGTGACCAGACACCCGGCCTGAGCCCCTGACTCACGTAACAAACGCGTTAACTTTCGTGTGTCTATATTGCTAATAGCTATAACATTATTACGTAATAAATAATCACCCAGAGATTCACTACTGCGCCAATTACTGGCGATCATTGAATCATCACGAATAACCAAGCCACTGCAAAATACACGGGCGGATTCTTCATCTTCGGCATTAACACCCACGTTACCGATATGCGGAAAAGTAAGCGTTACAATTTGCCTTGCATAGGAGGGATCCGTTAAAATTTCCTGATAGCCTGTCATAGAGGTATTAAAAACAACCTCACCTACGGTATGTCCTACCGCACCAATAGCATCTCCATTAAAAATGGTGCCATCAGCCAAAGCTAATATGGCCTTAATCAAACCGGTTTTTTCCAACAAGATTATAGCCCCAGCACGTCCTGCATATCGAACAACCCTTTTTCTTTTTTATTTACCCACAATGCGGCTCGCAGTGCACCTTTAGCAAAGGTCATGCGACTGGATGCTTTATGTGTGATTTCGATTCGTTCACCTATATCAGCAAACATCACGGTATGTTCACCAACGATATCACCCGCACGAATGGTTTCAAATCCGATTTCCCCTCGATCTCTGGCACCCGTCTGCCCCTCTCGACCATATACGGCACAGGTCTTGAGATCACGCCCTAGCGCTTCTGCCACAACTTCACCCATACGCAGCGCAGTCCCTGAGGGCGCATCAATTTTGTGCCGATGATGCGCTTCAATGACCTCAATATCAACCTCATTGCCCATCACTTTTGCCGCTGTTTCTAGTAATTTAAAACATAGATTAACGCCAATACTCATGTTCGGTGCCATCACAATCGCAATATCGTCGGCTGCATTAACGACCTGACACCGTTGCTCATCTGTTAGCCCCGTAGTGCCAATAACGATGGCTTTTTTTAATTCACGACAAGCCAGAACATTTTGCACCGTTGTTGCGGGTGTTGTAAAGTCAATCAACACATCAAACTGATTTTCAGCCTGCTCTAGACTGTCTGTCACTACGAGAGACAAGGCTTCCCCACCGATCAACCGACCCGCATCGACGCCCAACAAGTCGGACCCCTTTCGTTCGAGCGCAAGACCCAGGCTGATTCCTTCAACGTACTGACTTGCTTCTATTATTGCGCGCCCCATTCTGCCCGCAGCGCCTGTGACTGCAATACGTGTCATATTTTTTCCTTAGGGACTGTAAATAAATAACTTGTGCATTTGGCATCACAACTTCGGCTCTTCTTTGAGCGTTCTGCGGTAAGCTTTCTTTGCATTGCACTAATACCTACATCCCTGTGGGCATCAATCAAAAAATACTCACTTTAGCCCATTCTAGAGCTACGTTCTTTCTCGGTACGTTGCTCCTGCATTACCTTTAGGCTCGGCTCCTTGAGTACGATTTTTCTGCATTCATGCTGTCGTCAATTCAGAACGTTCAAATAGAAATCAACATTTGTGCGCCATTTGCATAAGTTATTGTGCCTCACTCCTTAATGAGGGAACTTCATATCTTCAAAAAACTTTTTTACGCCATCAAACCAGGTACTGGATCGGGGACTGTGTTTCACGCCGCCTTCTTGCATGGACGATTCAAATTGAGCCAATAGCTCTTTTTGTTTACGATTCAAATTGACCGGGGTTTCAACAACAACACGACAGAGCAAATCTCCCGTTTCACCCCCATGAACAGATTTGATGCCCTTGCCACGCATACGAAAAACTTTTCCCGATTGAGTCTCTGCCGGAATTTTCAGCTTAACTCGGCCATCGAGTGTGGGGACGTCTAACTCCCCCCCTAAAACAGCAACAGAGAAAGTAATCGGCACTTCACAAAATAAGTTACTATCTTCTCGTGTGAAAATAGCATGTTGGCGAACCTTCACATGCACATAAAGATCACCGGCCCCCCCACCTGATTCGCCAGCTTCACCTTCTCCAGACAAGCGAATGCGGTCACCTGTATCAACACCCGCTGGAATTTTCACCGAAAGAGATTTGTGTTCTTGAACTCGCCCCTGACCGGAACAAGTACCGCAAGGATTGGAAATTATTTTCCCGGTACCGCGGCATCGTGGGCAAGCTTGTTGCAGTGAAAAAAAACCTTGCTGCATTCTCACCTGACCCTGCCCATTACAGGTACCACAGGTTGAGGGCTGAGACCCTTTTTGCGCACCGGAACCTTTACATGATTTACAGCTCACCATACTGGGCACACGCACTTTGACTGTCGTACCATGTACCGCTTCTTCCAGGTTCAAATTTAAGTTGTAACGAAGATCCGAGCCTCTGTGGCTTCGGTTACCGCCACCCCCTCTGGCTCCACCAAAAATATCGCCGAATACGTCACCAAAAATATCGCCAAAATTAGCATTGCCACTAAAACCTGCCCCGCCTGCTGAAGAATCAACACCCGCATGGCCAAACTGATCATAAGCCGTCCGTTTTTGTTTATCCGACAAGACCTCGTAAGCTTCTTTAACCTCTTTAAATTTTGCTTCCGCTTCCTTATTGTCAGGATTGCGATCGGGGTGATATTTCATTGCAGAACGACGATATGCTTTTTTTATATCACCTTCGGCCGCCCCTCGGGAAAGACCTAATATTTCGTAATAATCTCGTTGTGCCATCTATTAAACCAAACCCTGTTTTATACCTTTTACATCGCTTTTTTCACATGCAAAAGGGTGACAACTGCCTTTCAACACTTGCCACCCTTAGAGATACCCGTCAGGTATAATTTTGCACGATTTAACCAATAACTAAATTATTTCTTACCACTTTCTTCTTTCAATTCTTCGAACTCGGCATCAACAACATCATCATTTGATGAACGCGCATCGGAACCGGAACCTGCCGCATCCTCAGCTTGCCCAATATCCGGCTCTGAAGAAGCATTCGGCTCAGCTTGCGCTTGCTGCGCATAAGCACGTTCTGCAATTTTACCAGACAACTCACTTAAAGCCGCTATTTTTTCTTGAATAGCCTCAGCATCATCCGCTCGCAGCACTTCTTGCAAGGCACCAATTGCGGCATCAATACTCGATTTTTCATCTTCAGAAACCTGGATATTTGAATCCTTGAGCGATTTTTCTGTCGAATGAATCAAATTTTCCGCCTGATTTCTAGCGCCGACTAATTCGTGAAATTTTTTGTCTTCAGCTTGATGTGCTTCTGCATCTTTTACCATTTTTTCGATTTCGGCATCATCCAGACCACTCGACGCTTTAATCACAATAGATTGTTCTTTGCCTGTCGCTTTATCTTTGGCTGATACATTTAAAATACCATTAGCATCAATATCAAATGCAACTTCAACTTGTGGTACGCCTCGTGGTGCAGGCGGAATATCAGACAGGTCAAAACGTCCCAAAGATTTATTCGCTGATGCCATTTCCCGCTCACCTTGCATGACATGAACCGTCACCGCATTTTGGTTATCTTCAGCCGTGGAGAAGACTTGCGACGCTTTAGTTGGAATCGTTGTATTTTTTTCGATCAACTTGGTCATCACCCCACCGAGGGTTTCAATACCCAGAGACAAAGGCGTCACGTCCAGCAATAAGACATCTTTAACATCGCCGCCTAGTACCCCCCCTTGAATCGAGGCACCCACAGCAACGGCCTCATCGGGATTAACATCTTTACGCGGCTCTTTACCAAAAAAGGCTTCAACCGTCTCCTGTACCTTCGGCATCCGGGTCTGCCCCCCGACCAAAATGACATCGGTAATTTCTGAAGTGTTGAGCCCGGCATCATTCAATGCAACACGACAAGGTTCAATAGTACGCTCAACCAGTTCTTCCACTAAAGACTCAAGCTTTGCTCGAGTGAGCTTCATATTCAAATGTTTGGGACCCGAAGCATCTGCTGTAATATATGGTAAATTTATTTCCGTCTGTTGCGCGGTAGACAGTTCTATTTTTGCTTTTTCTGCCGCTTCTTTTAGACGTTGCAGGGCGAGAGGATCATTATGTACATCAACCCCGGTATCTTTTTTAAATTCAGCCGCAAGGTATTCTATCAATCGTAAATCGAAATCTTCCCCACCCAAGAAAGTATCACCATTGGTGGATAACACTTCAAATTGATGTTCACCATCGACTTCGGCAATCTCAATAATTGAGATATCAAATGTACCGCCCCCCAAGTCATACACGGCTATTTTTGAATCCCCTCGTTTTTTATCCATACCATAAGCCAGCGCTGCTGCAGTGGGCTCATTGATAATTCGCTTGACGTCCAGCCCCGCTATTTTGCCCGCGTCTTTGGTGGCTTGACGCTGGGAATCATTAAAATAAGCAGGAACCGTAATCACCGCTTCGGTAACCGCTTCGCCTAAATAATCTTCAGCCGTTTTTTTCATTTTCATTAAAATACGAGCGGCTATTTCAGGGGGCGCCATTTTTTTGTTTTGCGCCTCAACCCAGGCGTCACCATTATCCGCACCGATAATTTTATAGGGAACCATTTTTATATCGCGCTGCACCACATCATCTGAAAAACGACGTCCAATAAGTCGCTTGATGGCAAACAAGGTATTCGTCGGATTGGTTACCGCTTGACGTTTTGCAGCTTGCCCAACCAAAACCTCACCGTCATCAGCAAAAGCAACGATTGAAGGCGTGGTTCGATCTCCTTCAGCATTTTCAATAACGCGAGGTTTGCCCCCCTCTAAAACAGCCACACATGAGTTGGTGGTTCCCAGGTCTATTCCAATAATCTTGCCCATCGTTTACTTTCTCCGTATCAACTTTTGAATCTAACAATCTATGCTTATTCACTAACATGGGGATGACCGTTTGTTAATTCAAGCCATTTCATCCAATTTTGTATTTTCCGTATCACCGCCATTCACCGCTTTTGAAACCACGACCATAGCAGGGCGAATTAAGCGCTCGTTCAATAAGTACCCTTTTTGGAATACTGTGATTACGGTATTGGGTTCTATTTCGTCCATTTCCTGAACGGACATGGCCTGATGCAACTCGGGATTAAATTTTTCACTAACGGGATTAATTTCTGTAATCCCATGTTTTTGCATAACATTCGACAACATCGTCAATGTTAAATTAATGCCCTCAGCGAGTTTTTCTATATTGATGTCATCGCCGGTGTTTGATATTGCACCCATTTCCAGACTATCTTTCACTGGAAGCAGCTCATTAGCTATTTTCTCTAATGCATACTTATGAGCATTGCCAAGATCACGCTCGGTACGTCGACGTAAATTTTCCATCTCCGCATGCACACGCAACAACTGTTCTTTAGCCTCATCAGCTCGCTTTTCTGCAGAGGCTAATGCGGCAATCATTCCTTCATAACTCAAATTCGATTGATCTATCAGTTCAGCTTCCAGAGGTTCACCCTCTGCTTGTGGCAACACGTTATCATCGGGTGCTTCAGAATGATCAACCGGCGTGGCTTCAACAATTCGCTCTTCACGGGTTCCCGCCCCGTCATCTGCTACATTTTCTTTTGCACTCATCGCCTTTCCTCGTCCTAAATGTATATGTAATAAGCAACCTGCCAAAAATATGGGGGTTAATCTCGCTGATTCAATACTGTTCCCAACATTTTTGCAGTTAAATCAACAAGCGGAATAACGCGCTCATAATTCATGCGAGTCGGACCAATCACGCCTAACACACCCAAAATTTGTCCATCAACCTCATAGGGTGCCGTCACGACACTACAATCGCCCAAGACCTGGTAACCGGACTCCTCGCCAATGTATATTTGCATGCTTTGCGCACTGTAACACTCATCTAACAGATGCAAAATATCTCTTTTTTCATTAAAAGCATCAAAGAGTTGCTTCAATTTGTCAATATCAGCCAAATCAGAAAAGTGCATCAAATTTGTTTGCCCGGTCAAAACATAGTCTGCCGGGTCACTTTCATTCTGATCAAACACACGATCAGCCATATCAATTGCGGTTTGCATCGCTAAATTTACACTATTTTTTACTGACACCATGTCTTGCAACACGGAACGGCGAACCTGACGAATATCTGAGCCAGCAAATAGGGTATTTAAATAATTTGCAGCTTGTTGTAACTCTGCTTCCGTGTAATTTTTTGACGTATGAATAACACGATTTTGAACTTCATGATCATTAACAACCAATATGGCCAGTACACGCCCCTCAGACAAGGGCAAAAATTCCAAACGGCGAAGTGAACTATAATCACGACGGGGAACCAAAACGACCCCAGCCATGCTGGTCATCCCTGATAAAACACTACTCACAGAACTCATCAACCGATCAACCGACTCTGTCACATTGAGCTCTGCACGCAATTGTGCCAAATCTCCTTCAGAAGGGGCCTTTACCGTAATCAAACTATCAACAAATATGCGATAACCCTTGTTCGTAGGAATACGACCTGCTGAAGTATGAGGAGAACTGACAAGACCCAGCTTTTCAAGATCTATCATTACATTGCGAATGGTCGCCGGACTGAGATCCAGGCCTGAATCCTTCGCTAATGCCTTTGAGCCAACGGGCATCCCTTCTCGTACGTAATTTTCAATGAGCGACTTCAATAATCGGCGCGCTCGTTCGTTCAGCTCTATTCCATTGTCAGCCTGTGTTTGATTTCGTTTTTTCACATCATACGTCAGTTCATTATTACAGACCAAACCATTCAAAAAGTCATAAGTAAAACGAGTAACCCCGAATTTTAGCACTCTTTTTTACTGAGTGCTAAAGCAATTATGAATAAAACCTGACGAACCTGTAAAAACAAGCTGCCCCAAAAGCGGCGCTTCGTTCTATAATCCATTATCAGCAATTTGAATATCCACAATAAAATTCTGGCAATGGAAGTCAAACATGAACAAAACAATAAGCACCGTTGGCGTCATTGGCAAAACGAATGATCTCATTATCAACAACACCTTGCCTCGCCTGGTTGACTATCTTGCTGACAAAAAAATCAAAATCATTGCCAGCGAAGCAACCGCCCTGCTATTAGCCCGGCCTGACGTGACACCCGGAGACTTCAGCGAGATTGGCAACCACTGTGACATTGCGATCGTCGTCGGTGGCGATGGTAGTTTTTTAACTGCAGCGCGTAACCTCGTTGACTACGACATTCCTCTTGTCGGAGTCAACGAAGGCAGACTGGGGTTTCTCGTTGACATTTCACCCAACAATTTGCCTGAACGTCTCGATGAAATTTTCAATGGTAACTTTAAAATTGAAGAACGCAGCCTGCTACATGCTGAGTTGCTACGCGATGGCGAACGCATCAGCGAAAGTAACGCGTTCAACGATGTCATTTTGCATAAGTGGAATACCGTTAGAATGATCGAATTTGATACCTACATCAACGATCAATTCGTCAATAGCCAGCGCTCCGATGGCCTTATTATTTCGACACCCACCGGCTCAACAGCCTATGCGTTATCCGGTGGTGGCCCCTTGATTCACCCCTCAATGGACGCAATACTGCTCGTTCCTATTTGCCCTCATACGTTAAGCAATCGCCCGATTGTTGTCAATGGGGACAGCACGATTGTGCTCGATATTCGAGAGTGTTTTTATGATCACGCACAAATGGCCTGCGATGGACAAGTCAGCATTGCACTACATGACCACGACAAAATAGTGATTAGCAAAAAAAACAAGGCGCTACGCTTAATCCATCCGGCAGATCATAACCATTTTGAAATCCTGCGCGCCAAATTAGGCTGGGGGTAAGCGGATGTTAACGCATCTCCACATTAAAAACTTTGCCATCATCGAGAACCTGGAACTAGAACTTAAGTCAGGCTTTACTGTGTTCAGTGGCGAAACAGGCGCAGGAAAATCCATCGTCATTGATGCCATCGGCTTGGCACTGGGAGATCGCGCCGACGCTCACTCTATAGGAATATACGGGGCACGAGCAGAAATCATTCTAAACTTCGATATCAAGAAACAAAAAATGACAAAACAGTGGCTGATTGAGCATGACCTGGACTACGATCACGACTGTATCCTCCGCCGCACCATCAGCAAAGAAGGTCGCTCACGCGCCTACATTAACGGCAGTACGGTACCCGTACAGGAATTACGTCACTTGGGTCGCCACTTGATACAAATCCATGGTCAGCACGAACATCAATCCCTCGCCCAGACAGATACACAAAGAACCCTACTCGATATACGAGCAATGAACAGCAAAACTGTCGGCGAAGTCGCACAAGCTTATCAGTCTTGGAAAACATTCACGGATGAGCTGCAACAACTTCAACGGGAACAAGAATCCCGCGCAGGGCGTATTGAGCTGCTTACCTACCAAACCGAAGAACTAGAATTACTTGATGTACAAGCAAACGAAGTTGAAAGCCTGGAACAAAACATGCAGCGCGCCGCAAACCTCGAACAGTTGGCAACCGCAAGCCATACCGCACTAGAACTTATTAACGGAGAAGCCAGCGAACACGCGGTTATAACGCAACTGACTGCGCAACTCAATGAACTACAACACCTGAAAACCATCGACTCTTCATTGAACCCGGTCTGTGATTTGCTTGACAGCGCCTGCATTCAGTTAAACGAAGCCGCCTCTGAATTAAGACGCTACAGCGAGACTCTCGAACATAACCCAGAACAAAAATTATTGACAGAACAGCGCCTGGATAGCCTTTACACTCTAGCTCGCAAACACGGACTGTCGGCCTATCAACTACACACACAGCTTGCTTCGTTGAACGCCGAACTAAAAACGCTACAAACCATTGAAAGCAAAACCGCCAACGCAGAAATTGAACTCAAAAACCTGGAAAAAATTTACTTTACCCAAGCCGAAAAATTAACGACCGCACGCAAAAAAGGCGCAAAGCAACTCGCACAGCAAATTGCCGAGGTTTTACAGCAGCTCGGCATGCCTCACGCTAGATTTGAAATCGCCTTATTAGCTCGTAAACAGGGAGGCCCTCACCCCCAAGGACAAGAACAAATTGAATTCCGCGTCAGCGCCAACCCAGGACAAGCCCCCGCAGCACTGGCTCAAGTGGCCTCTGGTGGCGAACTTGCACGCATTAGCCTAGCTATTCAGGTTGTCGCAGCACGCGAAGGCAATACCCCAACCTTCATATTTGACGAAGTCGATGCCGGCGTAGGCGGTGCTGTTGCCGAATCAATTGGCTTACACCTGCACCAACTAGGCAACACGCATCAGGTTTTCTGCGTCACCCATTTACCACAAGTGGCTTCCCAGGGACACAGTCACTTTTTAATCGAAAAGCTTTGGCACGAAAAAGAGACACAAACTCATATTATAGAGCTGAATAGAACCGAACGTAACGAAGAAATTGCACGCATGCTAGGCGGGAAAAAAATTACACAACAGACACGGGCACATGCCAAAGAAATGTTAGAAAAAAGGTAACTATTCAAGTAACTACTCAGCATATTCATCTTTTGCCCCTGAAATTCGTCTGCTCAAGGCAATGGCGTGAGTTTACATGGGTAAATGATCGTTTTTTCTTGGTGACTGCCCCTTGAGGGCAAATGCAGAAATGATCAATCTCAAGGGTGAGCTAAATACGCCCATAGCGTTATGAAAAAATTAATTCTGGCAAGCAGCACAAATACCATAGATACACAAACTGTGATCGGTCATCTTATACCCCGCTTGAGCAGCCATTTCACGCTGACGTTCTTCAATGACATCATCCACAAACTCATCTACTTTGCCACATTTAACACAAAGTAAATGATCATGATGCGCACCTTGATTCAGCTCAAACAAAGAGTGCCCACCTTCAAAATGATGGCGCGTAACCAAGCCCGCAGCTTCAAATTGAGTTAAGACTCGATACACCGTCGCTAAACCAATTTCTTCGTCCAGCTCCAGCAAATATTTATAAACATCTTCCGCGCTGACATGACGTAATTTATTACTCTCAAGAACCTCTAGAATCTTGATTCTTGGGGCGGTGACCTTTAGCCCCGCTGTTTTCAAGTCTAAACTTTCCACGTTGGTTTACCCCTTTTTCTGCGCGTTTGGCACATTTATTTACCCCCCATAACAGCGCCAGCTTCTTGCCTACCCCTGCAAGTGATCGTATTGATGCAACACAAGAGATTCGTTTCGCAGAGCGAAGACAACGTGACAGAATCTTTATTGTGCGCTCCGAAACATGTCATATCGCCATACGGATCACGAGCTTGTGCTGAGTAGCTTGAGCACTCGCAGGATTCAGGCCTAATTTGCTCTAAAATCCTTATGGCGATTTATTGACTGACAATGTAAACTACGGCACTTCATTCACCACGTATATCACGAAAACTTGACTAAATTACTAAAGTTATTATATATGAGAAAGCTTCTCATTACATCTACTATCATTGCAAACCTTTTCGTAACCGGGTGCAGCATACATCGTATTGATATTCAACAAGGCACTGTTTTTACGGCTGAAGATGTCGCACAACTCAAACTCGGCATCACACAAACAGAGGTCTACAAAATATTGGGCACGCCCCCCATCACCGACCCATTCCACAAAAACCGATGGGACTATGTTTACACCATGGTCAAACCTAATGAAGCGCCGGAGGAAAAGCAAATTACGGTATTTTTTGAAGACGGAAATTTAATTCGGGTATTAACAGATATTGCACCGACAACTGACATAACGGAAACACCTCCCATTCCTTAACAACTTACAGGAATGAGAATAAAATAACTTGTGCATCTGACACCATGACTTCGGCTCCTCTTTAGAACGTGTTTCAATCAAAAAACACGCACTTTAGCCTCACCAGAGCTGCGTTTTATCTCAAAGCTTCTTCGTCCTCTGCTCACGCATCTTACCTACATCCCTGTAGGCAATCAGAACGTTCAAATAGAAACCCAGTTTGGGTTCTCCACTTGCATACGTTATTGTGTCTCATTCCTAAGGGACAGACTCTTCTTTACTTGCTTTTGCCTTAGCCTCGGCAGCTCGGCGACGACGCACCTCTTTAGGGTCCGCAATCAAGGCACGATAAATTTCAACCCGATCCCCAGGGCGCAACTCACGATCTAATTTAACCAGCTTACCAAAAACACCCACCTTGTTTTTTGCTAAATCAATGCCTGAAAACTGATCCAATACCCCAGACAAGTTAATGGCATCATGAAGCGTCATCCCTTTTTCAATATCAACAGGGATGATGGTTTGATGGCCCGGTTGCGAATAAGCCACTTCAACCTTAATTTGGTCACCGTTTTCCATAAATTTGATGCGCTCGCTGATTAAATGCATCAACCATATCATTTGCGATTTTGCTGAATATTGGACCTATCGTCAGCCCCAACAAACGGCTTGAAAATTCGAATTGGAGATCAAACGAAATGCGACAACCCTCGTCACCCAACTGATCAAAACGCCAGAAACCTTGCAAATGTTTAAAAGGGCCTTCTTTCAAGCGCATTTCAATCATTTTATTTTTTTGAATCCGGTTACAAGTCGAAAATGATTTTTTTAATGCGCCTTTATTGATTTCAATCGAGGCATGCACCTCATCAGCGTCTCTTTCTATTTCGTTAGATTTGCTACACCATGGTAAAAATTCAGGATAGGCAATAATATTATCTACCAATGAAAACATCTCACTCGCCGAATACGGCACCAGTGCAGAACGGCTAATCGTCTGCATAAACCACCTCACACTCAGTTTAAATTCAGTATTGAGATTCTTTTTCGAACTCTCCCGAGCGTAATTTTAGCATATAGAGACGCAGGGATTCACGCACTTTTCCATGAAGAAAATACAAACCAATCAAATTAGGAAATGCCATGGATAAAATCAATAAATCACTGAAATCCAATATATTAGTTGCGCTGGTAATCGCCCCCAAAAAAACAAAAACTAAAAATAAAAGACGATACACCAGCGCTGACCCGTCACCAAATAGATAAGACCAACAGCGCTCACCGTAATAAGACCAGGCAATCATCGTACTATAGGCAAACAATACTACGGAAATACTCAAAAAAACCGGAAACCAGGAAATGACGGTAGAAAAGGCAACCCCAGTTAAGGCCGCCCCTTCTTTATTGGCCACTAAATCTGCCGTTTCGGGGCTATTATAAACTCCGGTGATCACAATCACTAAAGCGGTCATAGTACAAACAACAATCGTGTCGATAAAGGGTTCTAACAGCGCCACAATGCCTTCGCGTACCGGATATTTGGTTTTAGCCGTTGAATGCGCAATCGCCGCCGAGCCGATGCCGGCCTCATTAGAGAACGCCGCACGCTGGAAGCCCACCACCAACACACCAATCAATCCACCCAACCCCGCTTCGGGTGAAAAAGCACCCATTATTATTGCGCCAAATGCCCCTGGCACCGCACTGATGTGCGTCAAAATAATCCATAAACAAGCCAACACGTACAAACCACACATTGTTGGCACAATCGACTGTGTCACCTGGGCAATGCGTTTTATCCCGCCAATAATGACCGTGCCCACCAAGACAACCATGATCAGTCCATAAACCCATGAATAATCCGCCATCTCCGGAAAAGCTTGTTTGATCGAGCCGAAAGACTGGCTCACCTGAAATGCGTTACCCCCCCCAAAGGAACCGCCAATACATAAAATACAAAACAGAACAGCCAATACTTTGCCCGTACGTCCCCATCCCTTTTCAGCCAAACCCTGACTGAGATAGGCCATCGGCCCACCCATAACCCGCCCATCTGGACGAATCGTTCTATACATTTGAGCCAGCGTACATTCTGTGAATTTCGCTGTCATACCTAAAAAGCCCGCAACAATCATCCAAAATGTCGCACCCGGCCCGCCGATGCTAATGGCAATCGCCACACCTGCAATATTGCCCAAGCCCACCGTCGCCGATAATGCGGTTGTTAACGCCTGAAAATGACTGGTCTCACCCACATCATTGGGGTCATGATACTTGCCGCGCACACACGCGAAAGCGTGACGGAAAGCTCGGACATTGATAAACCCCATTCTTAATGTAAAAAAAAGTGAGCCTACAACCAACCAGGCAACAGCCAGCGGTAGCGTATAATCTTCCATAAAAAACAGTACATCGACGAAGGTTACCGCATATAAATAGCCAACCAACACGCCAAACTGCGCATCCACTGCAGCATCAAAGCCCATAGCAACCTCTTCCTCGGCAAAGGCAAATGGAGAAACGCTCAACATAACTGCTGTTGCGATAAACAGAAAAAAAGCGGATATACGCATCCGTGGCATAGACATAGTAACTCCCTGACTAAATTGGTTTTCGATTCTAACCGCTTCAGTTACATAATGCACCTGCTCTCAATTTTTCAAAACATCCCATTTAAATTTAGCTATAATCCCGCCATGGGACAGAAAAAGAAAAAATCACCACCGAGTAATACCATTTCGCGCAATAAAAAAGCGCGCTACGACTACACTATAGAAACCCACTATGAAGCGGGGTTGGTTCTGGAAGGATGGGAAGTCAAAAGCCTGCGAGCCGGACGCGTCCAAATCAATGACAGTTATGTGTTCATCAGAAACGGCGAAGCGTTTTTAATTGGCGCCCATATCAGCCCACTGCTGTCAGCGTCCACCCACATCAGCCCCAGTCAAACACGCTCCCGCAAGTTATTACTCCATCGCCAAGAACTCAATCAGCTCGTCGGTGCCGTCGAACGCAAAGGTTATACCGTAGTACCATTGGCTCTGTACTGGAAAAATGGCCGTGCCAAATTAGACATCGCCCTCGCCAAAGGGAAAGAAAAACACGATAAACGAGCCGCAGAAAAAGACAAAGACTGGCAACGGGAAAAACAGCGTATTCTCCGTGGTAAGCATTAACCAAAATGAAAGTGCAAGCAAAAAATCAATTACATGCACTGCAAGTAACGATTCACACGCCTTTGCAAGTCATTGATGATGCAAAGCTGTTAATCGAACATTTAGAAAGCCAAATTGGCGCATTAGAAGGCTGTGCGTTAAAAATCAGCCAGACAAAGAGGTAATTAACGTACTGAAATTAATGAAAAAATAGCTATCCAGCTGATTGGTGAACTGCTCGTATTACCAAATGACATGGTTCAGGCATTAGTTATTTAAAAAATGGCGTTGAGTGTGAAAGACACTTGTCGCCAACTTTTGTCCTCCTGTTGATATCATTCTTTTGAGTAAAAAATCAAAAAGAATGGAATTATATTGTCTAATTTGAGATAACAATTTTGCTTGCCCCGGTAACAATAAATTATAGGCTACCATCGCGTCCAGAGAAAATAAGGGCATCACACCGGGCAGAGGATAGTCACTGGCATAGAGCAACCGATCATGCCACTGTGGATTTTTGAGTATCGTTTCCATCGTTTCACGGGAACGGTTGATTTGAGTTAATGCCGAGATGTCCCCAAACAACGTATTTTGATAGGGCACTTCATTCATCATCCTGCTGAATAACGTTATATTGGCGACTGCTGTTGCACTTTTACCCGCATCCAGATCCAAACTGGAACCCAGACTGGCGCAGTGCGCAACAATAACTTTCACACCCCGCTCAAGAGGACGACGTAATAATAAAGGGTTGCCCAAAGCCTGGAGGTCAGCAGCATCAACAGCATGCTCAGAACCGGCATGTGATAACAAAGGAATTTGGTGTTTAATTAAGGCATCGTAAAAGGCATCACATGCAGGAGAAGACGGGTCGATGCGCATAGCTTGAGGTAACCATTTTATTGCCCGAGCACCCTGCTCTACTGCCTTGTCTAAGGCTTCAATAGCATCCGTTCGTAAAGGGTGAATGGATGCGATCCATTCAAACTGCCTGGTATTTTGACGCGCTATTTTTTCAGCGTAATCATTGGGCGTATAAAACGTGCTCAGCTCAGTTTGGCGCCCCCCCTGTTCATCATAATGATAGTCGAAAGCAAGTAACATGGCTTTATAACCCACTGGAAAATCATCGAGTAAAGCTGCCACCCTTCTGACATAAGCCGCGTCAATATTATTGTTACGACGTACACAGGCTGCATTTAAATAAAACTGAAATTGAACATACTGTAACGGATGATAAATCGATTGCATTTTTGGGTTCAACCAAATACCACTGTCATTATCACCCACACCAATCAAATGGCAATGACAGTCCCAAACCTGAGTCGCATCAATCCCCTCCCAAGCCTGTTGTACCCAGTCATGTTGCTTTAAGGCATCAGGCAAAGCCTCAGTACGACAGGGATTAAAAACACCCTCGTCAGGCCAGACCCTATACCCTGCCATCCCCAGCAAGCTGACTGCACCCACGCTCAAAAAATGTCGTCGCTTCATGGTTATATACTCTTTGCCCATGGCGTAATGAATACCACCTGGCTTTGATAGACATAAGACGCACACTTGACTGGTTTTTAATTTTTACCTCAGCCCTGAGATGAGGCTGATTTCGTTTTGCGCTGACCTTGTTGAAATTCAATCAATTTCACATATTTCAGAAAACTGTTATAACAACCAATCAAAATATGCACTAAACCTGGCAAGCCATCTCTAAAACCTTGTCGCAAGAAATAAAACTTAATGAAGCGAATAAATGGGCTTAAAACGAGGCGAGCAAGAGCCACCTTGACACCACGTTGTAGCATGATTTCGGCTTGCAAACTGGTATAACGGTTTTGTTTTTCTAGATATTGCTCCAAGCTTTCCTGTGATTCATGCTGTAAATCACCTGCTAGTCGACCTGTTTCTTTGTTGTTTTGTCGGCCGCTTGCTTTCAATACAACATGTTCATGTACTGTATCTTGTGTCCAAAAGGCATACGCTCGGTGAAACAAACGCAGATTATAATCAGGATAGCCTTCACCAAAACGAAGCCAACGACCCATAAAGCGATTGCAACGTGGCATTTCGTAGGCATCATACCGAGGCGCTTGCAATGTTTCTAAAATGCTTTTTTTCAGTCGTTCGCTAATGCGCTCATCAGCATCCACACACAGCAGCCAATCATGCTGCGCCTGCTCAACGGCAAATTGTTTTTGAGCACCATAACCTAACCAGTCCTGATGTAGAAATTTCGCGCCGTATTCTCGCGCCAAAACTTCCGTATTATCGCTGCTACCCGAGTCGACCACCACAATTTCATCTGCAAAACCAACACTTTGCAGGCAGAGTTCAAGCTGGGTCGCTGCATTATATGTAATAATAATGACAGATAGGGGTCTATTCACTGAGCTATGTCCGAGCCATTATTTTAAAACAGGTAGGGGATAAACATTTTTGTTTTTTTGCGGTATGACGTATAACTGGCACCAAAAAACTGGATGTTTTCACGTTCTTCACATTTTGCCGTCAAGAACAAAAAGAGCGTTGCAAAAACAACCATTGCTGCGCCAAGAATCGAGTAATGTTTAAGATAGGCCCCCCATGCTAACAACAAAAGGGCACTATACATCGGGTGTCGAATGTATTTGTAAATGCCGTTTGTTACTAAACGCGTGGTATTTTCAAATTCAAAGTTTTCGACACAATCGACTCTGTATTTCAACAACCCACCTAGTTTTCGTAATAAATGAAACCCTTGAATAGCGAACAGGATAGACAACAGGAGTAATACCCAGGAAAACAACTGTTGTATAGAAAATGGATCTTTCACCCAATAAGAGAGATTGATCAGCACCAGTACCAAGATCGATTCAAAGGCAAAAAAACGGTAGAAACCATGGCTCTTTGTATTTAACAATGCCCGCCTGGATACAGCAATAAAAAAGACAGAGCCTATAATAAAAAAGATCACTTGATTAAAAGTAGAGAGTTCTATATCCACAATTATTTTCCTGGTGCGTCATGAAAAAGCACGGGTTATCTTTTCATGAAAATTTTGCCACTGACCCGAAATCAGCACCATATTTTTAATATTATGATTATGAAAATGGCTATTATACAGGAGTCAGTTAGATGTCAATACCAAATGCATTGCTTTAGATCCTAGAATGAAACCTGTCATATACCCATGGCGTTATGAATCCAGCAAAATCGTTGTCCCATTCCTCAGTACAGCGCTACTTTTTGGTAATAACTGTTCGCGATGTAATATTGTCTTAGGTTTTATCATATCGATAAAATTTTGTAAGGCTGGATTGGAATCAGGTTGGCTAATCGCATGAGTAAAAATAAAATTTTGTGTGTGTATTTGTTTTTGTACAAAACCTAACCATAGCGGCTTACCGCCAGGTTGCAGCGTCCTGTTTGTTGACCAAAGTCTCAGTACATATTTTTCATTTTCTGCGAGCTTATAAAATATAAGTGCTTCATGGCGTCCATTATGTACCATCGGCAGCACAGGCAATACCTCAAAATCAGGCTCCGGGGTTAACCACATCAATGCCGTTTGAGTCGATAATTTCGCTGCGGGAGACCACCCCAACTTTGTTAGTTTTTCGCCTATATTGGTGAGCTGTCCCGCCCATTGAATGGTCATATATTCTGAGTTTTTTCCCTGAATATCAATACGGTAGGCGGATAAGCTCTGCCAACCGGTAGAGCGCCAGGTGTTCTCTGTCATTGTTATCTTGCTTGGTTTTGGAGTGTAGAGTGCTAACAACGAAGAATGCTGCCTGGGCATTTCCCATAACGCCATAAAGCCTAATACTATAAGACAAACGCAACCCAGATAACGCAGAGATTGAGTACGTTTTTGTTGCTGATAGACCATAGCCAGTAGAGCCACTCCAGCAATGCTTATAGCCAGGGCAGCAATAACATCAGACAACCATTGAGCACCAATATACAGTCGTGACAACGCAATACTCGTTATCGTTAACGCAACAAAAGCATAAGGGATCCAGCGACGATGATATGGTAATTCTTGAGCAAGTAAAACGGCAAGAAAACCGTAAATTACAATATAAAAGTTGTTCTGGCTGGAGACAGCAATAAACTCAGCATGGGGATAAAAACGAGCAGGGTAAATCCAAATAGTTGCATGCTTAATAATGAGATCCACGGCAAAGGAAAAAAATAATGCAGCAACCCAGCAGCCTATCGCCAATTTGTTTTTTTTGAACAGCACAAATAGAAAAACACTGATGCTGCAAGCCATTAAGAATGCGGTTGAACCCAGCAACGAAACACTAACAAAAAAATCATCTCCCACTGGCGTGCGAATAATTTGCATCAACTGATAGAAGATACCATCAACATTATAATTTATCTCTGAACTCGTACCATGAAGCAAAGCAACAACAAACAACCAAACACTGAGCGTACTGAACAAGATGACCGCGAACCCGCTGAGCGTCGGTGTTTCTGGCTGCTGCGGATCCAAAAAAATTTTGCTTGTATAAGCTAAAACTGGATGGTGATGACGCCATTGAAGGCCAGGTTTAATCAACATAGACAGGCGAGGCTGTATCCAAAGTACGCTGTGGCGAATAAGCCAAAAAATTAGCCATAGGCCAATAATAAGCAGCAAAACAAGGATACCCAGACGAGTCGCAACTTGAGCGGCAAGACTCAGCGAGGCACCGACAGCCACACCCGGTAAGATATAAGCCGGTGCCCAGGCAATAGCAGATAGAACATTAACCCAGGCAAAGTGTCTCGGCGACATCCCCATAATGCCGGCAACAGTGGGAATAACCGCTCTGATGGGCCCCACAAATCGTCCTAAAACGATGCTTTTACCCCCATGCTTAAGAAAAAAACGTTCCCCTTTCAACAAAATATTGGGATGTGAACGAAACGGCCAGGCTTTGTGAATACGCTCTTTAAAATGGTAACCGATCCAGAAGCTGATACTATCTCCTGCAACAGCACCCGCAATAGCACAGGCCAGCGTAATCCACAAATCAAGTGCGCCAAGCGCAATCAATGTTCCAGCACCTAACATCAATAGCGCTCCCGGAACCAGAACGCCAACAATAAGCAACGATTCACATAAAGCAACAAGAAAAATAATAAAGCCAGCCCAGTCAGGATTGAGCGTAAGCCACTCAAGGATGGGGTCGAGCCAATCGGGTGTCATAAAATTGTGGTGGCCTGCAGTAAATGATTGCTGTTAAACATAGATCGTGGCTGAATTATAACGGTAACTGCAATGACTGTGTGATAGGGATTGATTACTTACAACCTCCAACCCCAGTGGCGAAGAAATTTTTCAAAGTTCCACAGGTTGGAATCCTCTCTGGCCCAGGGTTTTAAACTGGTATAAAAAACCGTACCTGTTTGTTCCTTTGGCCCATATTCTTTGTCTACACCAACATGCCAGTCTAATGCCCACCAACTCATGAGGAAAAACTCCCAAGGCTTAAATGCCTCTTTAACATAACCTTTATGAAATCCTGACTCATGATAAAAAGAGATACTTGTTCCATCTTCCAGAGGGAGTTGTTTGAGCATGTTTATGGGCTTAAAGTTAATTGTTTGTACGTGATATACATCCTTAAGTGAATTAACGTGCTCTATGGAAATATTTATAACACGATGCGTATCGGGACGCAGATAAATAACGGGCCTGGCATCATGAAATTCCGTCACAGGAAAATGTAAAATGCCAGGAAGAACTTCACCAAAAACGGACTGCTCATGAGTCCAGTTATCGGGCCAAGCGGATTTAGGCAAATAATTTGTTGCTGTTATAGCGAAGTAGCAGCCACAAGTATGCACCGTTGTAATTAAAACAGGCTGTGATAACGCATTTAAAGTCACAATAACCATCAACCCCACATTTTCACCTGAAGTGAGATAGAAGGGGATCAAACTAAAAGGAACATAGGCGAAATGAAAACGATAAATTAAATTTCGGTAGGTTTGGGTTTCGGTGCGAAATTCTTGTTCTAAAGTATAGAATATTGGATTATCAGGGTTGATTGAAATATGGGGTTTTTGCCCCTTTGTTTGGGTCGCAACAACGTCACCAATACGGTTATGTGCCAGTTTACCGGGCGTAACAATGACCGGTGCAAAGCGATGCAGATCGGATTTTCCTTGGCCAGAGACATAAGCAAGGGACGTATCAAGAGTGGGCGTTAATTTTTTTGGGGTGCTACATCCAACTAATGCGACAAATAAAATAAGCCCTAAGCTACATACCTGACATAAACGAATCAACATCCTAGTTGTATCAGCCTCCTAATTTAGACCCGTTGACTTCATTTCTTTTATTTTATTTACAATATTAAAAATATAGTGTTTCACAAAAAAGTCCGGCCTATACTTGAATGATTACAAGACGTCCCGCTGCCCTAAAAACTCAGATGGAGCGGATACAGAGTGTAAAATTAAGGTAAGCCATATTCATACCCATAGCACAATGAAAAAACTCTATCGTTTGAACTCTCGGTTAGCCGGGTCAGCAAGGTCTATATCGTTTTGCACTTGCTCTGGCGTTCGATTATAAATAATTTCACGCCCCATGACACTACCAGCATAAGCGAGCTTGTTATGAGTCGGCGTAAGCTGGCATTTAACGCTATGAATACCCTCCCCAATAACAACTTCAATTTGATGCACTCGTTTTTTTAATACAACAACATCCATAGTTTGTTCGGTTTCGGTAACGTGAATTTCAATTCTTTCATCTTGCATCTCTTTAAGATATCCCTTAAAAAAATATTAGTGTACTGGCAAAAAGAAAAGATGTATACCTTAACCCTATAGTTGCATAAAAAACTGACTCAGAATCGTTTCACTATTTTTATAGGCAACATCTAAGACTCGATAAAGCTTCTGAGCCTACAATTTAGGCAACGATAGGGTGAATGCTTCATTGTTGTAATGGCAAGTTTGAGCATATAATGGATACTCGTTAAAAATTGCTTGTTGGACAAGGGTTGTTTCCAGATGGCGAGGTAAACCTAGAGAGGTGTAAAAGTCAGCACATTAAACGGAATCAAACCCTCCGATTTGCCTAGCCCTCCACAGGCCGCAATATTAATTATGCAAGCCTGCACACGCGATTCGACGGACTCTAAAGAACTTGGCAAACTGGCCAGCAATGACCCCATGCTTACGGCGGAATTATTGCGGATCGTCAATACCGCATTTTTTGGCAACGTTGCTCAACAAATCACCTCGATACCCCGCACCGTAACAGTGTTGGGTCAACGTACACTGCGAAATATAACTTTATGTGTAGCGGTACGCGACTCTGTTAAGGAAGGTTCGATCCCCGGTTTTGATGTCAACCAATTTTGGGAAGACAGCATCCGCCGTGCGGTCTCTGCACGAGCTATAGCACAATACCTTGACGTTGATCACGAAGCTTGCTTTACCGCCGGCTTGTTACAAGATTTTGGTTTATTGGCTTTATACCATGTACATCCTGACAAAGCAGAGCACTCTTCGCAACTACGCGAACAAGACCCTGAGAGTCGACGGCAAGCTGAACAAAAATTGTTTGGCATGACACACGACGAAGCTGGAGCCATGTTAGCCGAAACTTGGGCACTACCCGAGATCATCGCCAACGCCATTAGTGAACACCATCGCATTGAAACAAGCGAACTTTCGATCACCACCGTACTACATTGTGCCGACTGGATTAATTCAATATTCACCGCTAAAGATAAAAATATCACACTCCAAAAAACAAGCGATATAGTGCTAGAAGCACTGACGATGACTTCATCACAATTTGACGTACTGTTAGAAATGATTCCCAAAGAGGTCGCAACTGCAGCTCAAGTACTGGGGCTTAATATTAATCAGCAAGAAGAGTTTATTAACATATTAAAGCAAGTCAACACCCAGCTGGCCCAAGCCAATTTGGGTTACCAGGAATTAACATGGCAACTGGAAAGCAGCAAAAAAGAGCGTGATCGTTTACAGACCGAACTAAACAAAGAACTCGGCTTGGCAAGAGAAATTCAAAACAGCTTATTACCCAGCAAGATGCCAGACACCTTCCCAATTATTGGTGTCAACCTTGCTGCTAAACAGCTATCGGGAGATTTTTATGACTATTTTCGATTACAGGATGGACGCATCTACTTCAACTTGGGTGATGTCTCTGGAAAAGGTACACATGCTGCCCTGCTGATGGCAAAAACAACCAGCCTTTTTCGTTGCCTGGGTAAACGAGTCCATGAACCCGGAAAACTATTGGCCTACGTCAACGAAGAAATTTACGAAACCTCTGCTCGCGGCATGTTTGTTACCATGGTAGCAGGTATTTATGACCCTGAGTCAGATACAGTCAGCTTAGCTAATGCGGGCCACCTGCCTGCCATTATAATCGACCGGGATAAACAACTTTCTAAAATTGATGCTCAAAGTCCACCGCTTGGCATTTTGAGAGAGAATGTATTTCCGGAAACTCAGTTTAAGTTGAATGGCGGAAGTCTATACCTATATTCTGATGGTGTTACCGAAGGGCGGCTAGCAAACGGCAAAGAACTGGGCATGAAAGGTTTGCTTGCGCTTTTTCTCTCTTTGGCAGAAAAATCACCAAAAGATCGAATTGAAGCCATAACAAATCGTCTTACAACACATGCAGATGTACTGCGCGACGATGTTACACTGGTTTTAGTTGAAAAAACGGGTTTCGAGTAAACCATGAATAAAGTAACCACAATTCGCTTTCAAGCGATACCCAAAAAACTGTGCGAACTACGAAAAAAGGCTCGGGAAGCGATTCAACAATTGGGCTTTAATAAAGAAACTGAAGATTTTTTGGTCATCGCGATAAACGAAGCCTGTATGAATGTCATTCAACATGCCTATTGCGATAAGCAGGGCTGTGAAATTGTTCTTGAAATTTTCAATTCCCCGACTGAAGCCACCTTTCATTTGACCGACTTTGCGCCACTGGTTGATCCAGATCAAATTCAATCTCGGGATCTCGATGAAATCAAACCCGGCGGACTGGGCGTGCATATTATCAATGAGATCATGGATCAGGTAGAATACCGTCAGAACCCACAAGGCATAGGCAATATTTTAATAATGATAAAAAATAAATTAGCACAGGAAAGCCCCCATGCAATGCGAGATTAGTACACATGGTATTTATACCGTTATCGCCCTTCAAGGAGAAGTCGATCTTCATTACTCTCCACAAGCCAGAGAACCTATTCTGAGTTGCTTGAAAAAAAAACAAAACGTGTTAGTTGACTTGTCCGCAGTAACTTACATAGACAGTTCTGGCGTCGCCAGCCTGGTTGAAGGCTATCAAGAGGCGAAAAGTAGTGGTGTGAAATTTGGTTTGGTCGGCGTTAGCAAGGCAGCACTACAAGTGTTACAACTCGCCCGACTAGACAAAGTATTTACTATTTATGACTCAGTAGAGAATTTGCTTGCTAATTAAGGTTATTTTTTTAAAATCCAAAGCACATGGAAGAGCATAATCAAAAAACCGTCATTAAGGTCAAGGAACTGGTCACACACTACGGTTCACGTAAAATACTTGACGGAATTAACTTAGAAGTTAAAAAAAATGAAATCATGGTCATCATGGGAGGTAGCGGATCAGGAAAAAGTACCTTATTACGACATTTATTGGGTTTAAATAGCGCCACCTCAGGATCGATAGAACTACTCGGTACGGAAATTACCACAGCGAACCAAAAAGAACTCTATCAGTTACGGCGCAATATGGGTGTTGCTTTTCAGGGAGGGGCGCTATTTGGCTCAATGACGGTTGGCGAGAACGTTGAGCTCCCCCTAAGAGAGCATACTAATCTTGATGAAAAAACCATGCGTATCATGGCGCGTATGAAACTGGAAGTAATGAATCTGACGGGGGTTGAGGCGCTGATGCCCTCCGAACTCTCCGGCGGCATGGTCAAGCGCACAGCTTTAGCACGTGCGGTTATTATGGATCCAACGTTACTTTTTTTTGACGAACCCTCAGCAGGACTCGACCCCGTTGTTTCCGCCGAGCTGGATGAATTAATCATTTTGTTACGCAATGCCATGAATATGACGATTGTTGTTGTTACACACGAACTAGAAAGTGCGTTCAAAATTGCTGATCGCATCACCATGCTGGATCAAGGAAAAATTATCATCACAGATACCGTTGAAAATGTTCGCAACAGCAATTTGGCACAGGTACAAGATATGCTCAATCGTAGACCACGGCAGAAAGAACTCGATACTGAGGCCTACTTGGATCGGCTTACCGGCGATCGTCTTCAATAAAAATGGCATTAACAAATCAATATTAGTGATAGCGTATTTTGGCATAAAAATTGAAGGGAGCTATGCGTAATTTTGTAGAAAAAATAGGAAGAGAAACTATTTACCATGTCGAACAGGCCGGCATGATGACAATCTTTTTATATTCATGCCTCGCTCGTATTTTTACACGTCCGTTTCAACTCCGTGCCATTATCAAACAATTGCACTTTATTGGCGCAAAATCCGTTTTTATTATTATTGTTGCAGGCAGTTTTACCGGCATGGTACTGGGCTTGCAAGGTTATTATGTATTACAACGTTTTGGCTCTCTTGATATGATCGGTTCAGCCGTAGCATTAAGCCTCATCCGTGAATTAGGGCCGGTATTGGCTGCGCTTATGGTCGTAGGGCGTGCCGGTTCTGCCATCTGCGCTGAAATTGGTATTATGCGTACTTCAGAACAAATTGATGCTTTAGAATGCATGGGGATACACCCCTACAAATATCTCATGGTACCCAAATTTATCGCTGCTATTCTATCGCTGCCGCTGCTAACATGTCTTTTTAATGTCATGGGCATCCTGGGTGGATATTTTGCTGCCGTAGTATTATTTGGTGTCAATGAGGGCTCTTATTTTCAAGGTATGTATAGTAGTGTTGTCTGGGCGGATATCGAAATGGGTGTAATCAAATCCTTCGTTTTTGGTCTTATTATTGTCTGGGTTGCGACAGCAAAGGGGTTTTTTCTGCATCTGGATCGCTCAGGTGCTTTTGGCGCAGAAGGGGTCAGCCGCATTACGACTAAGGCGGTGGTGCTGTCTTCAGTGGCCATTCTCGGTAGCGACTACCTGATCAGCGCCATTTTGCTTTAACGTGATTTTTTCAATGAATAACAAAAAAAGTGATGAAGCAACCCTAACATGAAGAAAAAAAACATAGAATTCGTAGTTGGCTTATTCCTCATTGCAAGCATCCTGTCATTTGCCTGGCTCTCAGTAAAATTAGGAGACATTGAACTGTTCAGCAAAAGCACCTACTCTGTCAGTGCGAGCTTCACCTCTATCTCTGGACTCAAAGAAGGTGCGGTAGTGGAACTTGCTGGCGTTCGTATTGGTAAAGTCACCCACATTGCGCTTGATCGAGAGGAATATGAGGCCATTATTCGCATGGAAATCGACAGCGATATTGCATTGCAAGAAGACACCATGGCCGCAATCCGTACAGCGGGTGTGATTGGCGATAAATTTGTCAATATTACCCCCGGAGGGGCTGACGAACTCATTACCAACAATGGAGAAATAGAAGAAACAGAATCCGCTATTTCACTAGAAGAATTGGTCAGCAAATACATTTTCGAGAGTGAATAGTCGCTAAACCATGAATTTTAATAGACACCCACTTTTTATCTCGTTGTTCGGCTTGTTGCTCTGCACCTCTTTATTTTCAGCCATGATTCAAGCTGAAAATAATCCCGTTGATGAACCAACGCTTGTCGAAAATAACGACGAAATGTTCGATGACGAATTCGATGATGATTT
>VAPL010629941.1_pt1 | contig 48005 bp, 55 predicted proteins | sample 3395061 | NCBI WGS metagenome assembly VAPL01 (sample SAMN08290444, study PRJNA428436) | hydrothermal vent metagenome | isolation source: Deep-sea hydrothermal vent chimney 2 | place: Pacific Ocean: Juan De Fuca Ridge | depth 2182 m m | reverse complement strand
TAAACTTCAGCGTAACCTTTCACGACAGCTTTACCGTAAACTCCACTAAAACCATACACTCTGGAGTTGTCATAGATTTTAGCGTTGTCATAGATTTTAGCATCATCGTAAACTACAGCGTTACCGTAAACTTCAGCGTCACCGTAAATCCAACAGCTCATTTCGTGAGATAGATTACTTTCGTTTTCAACGTAACCACCTAAGTCACCTTTGGTAACAGCACAGAAACTACGCACCGCTATAATACGGTGGAGTAAGACACCTGTGTCGCTCAGTATTTTATCATTGGTTAGTTTATATTTTGTTTTAGTCACGCATTGCGTTTTCATAGTTCTTTCTCCGTAAACTGTTGCGTTAAAGCCACGTCACCAACTGGCCAAAAAGTACACGCTAACATCGCTGTCAAACGGTGTTGGTGCCTCTACCCCCATAAACTGCAACGCCTCTGCAAAACCCTTCTTAACACTCTCTAGCACCCAATCTTCACAGTTCTCCAAGTGGTCAATCTTGTTCAGCTCCTCTATCATCTTCGTAATCTCATCAACTGATAGTGGAAACTCCACACCGTTTGGCACAGTTTTATCCACGTTACCCATTACCTCCGCTATTATTGGCAGTAGACTGTTACATCTCCGCCACCATCCTAAGTCGTAACGGTGTTCCTCGCACACGAAACGTGACATAGCGGGGTAGCTCGCTAACGTTGCGCTGTCGCTAAAGTCACCTTGTAATGTAGCCTCACAAGAGGATTGCGTAGTAGTTAGTGTTCCTGTTAGTGTTATGTCTAATCCCATTTCTCTAACTCCATTTTGTGCTATGATTTACGTTATAGCTTTCGATGACTTTAACGACAGCGTTTGCTATTTCATTCGCGCTAAAGTCATAATCTTGGTGGCCTATTGCGTCAACGGTGAGTTTAACCAGACCTTCAAGTTCTTTTGTGGCTTCTTCATTAACGTAGTAATAAGAGAAACTCATTTTAGTTAAAAGTCTGTTAGGTTCTATATGGGACATTTCTCTTTAACTCCGTTTATCATTGTTGAAGAAGTTATAATAAATACTTACAAATCCTGTCACCACTATTGAAGTTATTCCTATGATGAGTAGAACTTTGAATATTAATAGAAACGTGGCTATAGTCATTAGATTGGTTCCTTTCACATTTACGTCTTTAAAATTATTTCTAGTACTTTGCATGGTTTCGAAATCATTACTCTGCATAAAAATAAAACAAAAAGAAACCGGAACAAGGTGGTGTAGTCACCTGTTCCGGTTTTAATTAGTGAAGTTGCTCAATCAAAACGCTTAAGCAGCCTCAACCGCTGGTAAAGATACTTCCATCGGCATTGCGTTCATTGCGTTAACGCTCTCAATAGTTTCTTGCTCGCTCGCGTTCTGTTCACGTTCACGTTTAATCTCGATAAGGTTGTCCGCGCAAAGCGTTTGGATACCCTCCAAGAATGAAGTCACTTCATCAATGGTCAAGTGTTCATCAGCACGTTTGAGGACACTATCAAACGCCTTTCTAGCGTTATCTAGTGTGTAAGCTGTTTCGGTACTGGACTTCTTATCAAGAGCGTCAATAAGAAGCGTGTTAAACTCCTCAATAGTAACCAGTTTAACATCGGCTTTGTTAGCTTTACTGGTCTTGCCCGTGTCCTTTGCAAACACAACGCCAAACGACCGCGCAAGCTTAGCTATCTTGCCAGCGTACGCTTTACGTACGGCGTTGTACTCACTCATAGCGATATGGGTAATACCAAAGCTTGCGTAGTTGCCGTTCAAGACTTGTGTGTAGTTATACAGCGCGCATTCAATAGCGTACGTTTGAAGCTTACCAGATACGCTTTTAAAGAAAGTGTTCCGGCTATTGAATTGTGCTTTTGATATGATTGTAATGCTAGTCATTAGATTGTTTCCTTTCTTGAAACACCGCCAATAATTCGTGATTGAGTTACTGACTAATTTAGGCACAGTTAAAGATTGCACCGGCTAACCTAGTTATCTAAGCTGGCCACTACAATCTTAAAAGTAATCACTCGCAGGGTGCCGCTCACTCGCCAAGCCCGTTCATACTACCTTGTGAGGTAGTGTCGCCCCTTCTTTTCTCAACCGTAGAAGCCACGCATAAGCGTAGTTATCTTTAAAAAGGAACAAACATAGAACGTAACAGAACATGCAAACACAGGCCAAATGGCCGTTGCCTCTTGCGTTTTGTATCGTGATTTTTGACCAGCCGCTTGCCAGTCTCTTACCCGTATCAGGCTTCACAGGGGTTACCCCTGCCCGGTTGATTTTAAAGGTTGTGCTACCCTTGCCTACAAATCAGTAGGCGGTCCGGTTTAATCGCTTCCCAGTAGTTACATACAAGAGACACGCCGCCGCTGGTTTTAACGGCCCTAGTTCACCTGTGACCCCGCCGCCGTTCGGATTTAGTAAACAAACGAGGTAACACAGCCATCGGGCCGGGTAGCCACCCAAGCTACTATCAAGGCCTTTGTCATGGCCGGGCTAGGTCCGCTAACGGGATTTCATCAAGTCTTTCATGGAACCTGTCATCAATGTAGGGCAAACGGTGGGCAAGGTCAAGTCGCGCAACTATCTTGCGCAAAACAGCCCAAACACGCAACTATCTTGCGCTAACACGGTGCGTGACGCAACAATCTTGCGCGTACGTAATTATATTACGAACGACCACGGCGGTGGCGCAACAATATTACATTGCGCACGATAGGTTGATTGCGTGCGTGCGCGTGTGGGGTAAGCGCGGTAGGGTAACGGTGTTGCAATTATGTCACACCCACACGGCCCCACACGGCCCCACACGGCCCCACACGGCCCATAGTGTAGTAGTGATGTAGTGCGGTGGCGTTGTGGTGTAGTAGTGGTGTAGTGCGGTGGCGTTGTGGTGGAGTAATGATGTAGTGCGGTGGCGTTGTGGTGTCGTAGTAGGGGTAGGGCGGGGGTGTAGGGGTGTCGTTTCTCTATGCACTGCAACTTCACAAAATCTCCACAGTTTTTACAGAGGTCTCTAACAGTTCCTGCCCCACCCCTGCCCATTGAACACGGTCTGTTGACACCACACTAAAACTGTGTTATAATAATGTATATCTAAACGTCACTTCAACAACATTGGAGCACCGAAGTCGTTGGCCAAGTTTTCACTGTCTACCATCGCTAGTGGTTTCGCATCAACTCTAGCCCTTAACACTAACTTCACCAAGTTACAAACGGAACTGGATAGTAAAGTACTCTACAGGGTCAACCCTGTTGGTGAACCGAACCAGTTAGAGAACGACATTGATATGAACGCCAACCGCGTCATCAACTTACCAGATGGTGTTTTAGATGGTGAACCTGTTACAGTCAGACAGGGCCTGACCGGGGCTACTGGCAGTGCTTCAGCTTTAGCGGCGGCTATCTCTGCTTCTCAGGCTGCTGCTACACTGGATAATCTTGAGACTATTTATCTTGGCTCGTTCGGCACCGCTCCTGTGTTGGATAACAACGGTTTTCCTCTGGTAACTGGCCAGTTGTATTACAACGCCACTGACGATGTAATGTACATACGTGATAGTCTCGGCACGTGGCAGCCTATGGCAGTTATCACGTCAGGTTACAGACCTATCATACCTGTTTACATTACTGGTAACATTGCTGCTGGTGAGATGGTGGTACAGTATGTAGCTCCACAACAGATAGTTCTACCAATCAACTTCAGTGACAGCACTGGTTACGCTAACGTCGCACCAACAGCTACAGCAGTGTTCAGTGTGCTTAAGAACGGTACAGTAGTTGGAACAGTGACTTTCCTGGCTGGTCAGAACGTGGCGACCTTCGTTGCAGTTGCGCCGACTACTTTAGACATTGGTGACAGGCTTACTATCACCGCCCCTACCTCGCAGGACGCGACACTGGATCAGGTCTCTTTCACCTTTCGTACTCTACAAGTCACCGGTGCCCTCATTTCAAAATACTCAGCTGACTTCTACTCACCCTCTGGTAGTGGTGATGTTGTTACGTTGGCTGCTGTTGGGTTAACTGTAGCTCCGGACTCATACAGCGAAGGTATGAAGATCGCGTGGAAAACTACAACAATTAACACTGGACCAGTAACTGTTAACGTAGCAGCGCTCGGTGCTAAACAACTAACTATTGGTGGTGTGCAACTCACCGCTGGACAACTCGATCTTGGTGTTGTGAACGAGGCCAGGTTCGACGCGGTGAATGACTGGTTCTACCTTACCAACAGAGCTGACACGTTGTCTGTGTTACAACGGTGGCAGATTGGGGACGTTTACACAACTACTGTTGCCACTAACCCCGCCACCACTCTTGGTTACGGTACGTGGTCAGCCTTTGGGGAAGGTCGAGTTCTTATTGGAGCTGGTACCGGTAACGATGGCGTCTCCGCAGTACAGTTTAACGCTGGAGTAGCTGGTGGTGAGTACAACCACAGTCTTACATCAGGTGAGAACGGCCCCCACGTACACACCGGTAATATGGGTGATCTAGGCGGTTTTGGTGGTGGCTGGCCTGACTCTAACGCAGCAGGTCCTCAGGTAGATATCTACACCACTAACTCTTCTGGTCTAGGCACCGGGCATAATAACATACAGCCGTACAAGGTTGTGTACTACTGGGAAAGGACAGCGTAGATATAATGGCAACTACTATACTTTACGCAGGTGGTGAGGGAGAAAGCGTGACGTTAACAGGCGGCACTACCTTCTCAACTAACACGGCTAACTTTGACGCAACTGACGTACGCAGTGCAATAAACACAGGGTTGTCAACATCATCAGCCGCGATAGCTTTCTCGCCAGCACCAGAAGCGTGGTTCCACACTAGATTTAGCAGAACCACATCTGTAATCTTTTCAGACATAGCACCGTTCACATTTAGTGGCGGTGGTGTTGACTTTTTAAGAGTGTTTGTAAAGAACTCTGACAATGAAGCTTACTTTCAGTACTTTAACGGAACAGTTTGGGTCGACATTGGCACGCCGTTTATATCAACATTTGGTGGCAATGTTAAACGCAGTCTTGATGTTGATATTAAGTTGTCAGCAACAGCGGGTCACTTTACAATCTATACGGACGGTGTAGTTAGAGCTTCATTCTCTGGTAACACCACACTGGCAGTCACCTCTTTTGACGCTGTTACTTTAAGTTCGGCCAACAACACAGCGTTTGGTTACACGTGGGGTTTACTGGTACAGACAGGACCGACCATTGGCGCTGTAGTACAGACGATGGGTCCAGATGGTTTCGGCACTAACACAGCTTGGACCGGGTCGTATCTTGATGTAGACGAAGTGGGGACTGTTGTAGCGACGGACTTTGTTAGTTCTGGTACGGCTGGGCAGGAGTCATCGTTCTCTTTATCTGCGCCCCCGACCTCCCCAGCTAACACAACTATATCAGGTGTTGTAGTGTCAGCTGAAGCTTCGATTGGTTTAACTGGCCCGCAGAACCTGCAACTGACTACAGTGCTCACAGCGGTGACGTACCCGTCTGCTAACCTCTCCGGTCTTAGTGTATCACTAACACAACACCAGGACGTTCTCGCTGTTAACCCGGCTACAGGACTGGCGTGGGACACAGCAGCTCTAACAACCCTTGAAGCCGGACTTAAGTCAATAGCATAGGGCAACACTAATGGCGACAGTAGTTACTACCACAAAACTAACAGCGTACATCGTTAACGAAGGTTTCAGAGCGGCCAGAGCCGTGGTGCCGAAAGGACCAGTGGTGTACATCGTTAACATGCCAATCACCCCACGACGTGTAATGATTAACTCGATGTGATGAAACCATTTTAAATGACTAACAACGTAAAGATAAATAAACTCAGACACGAACTTGACAGAGTTAAACGTGGTCTTTTTAGTGTCTCTAACGCACCACCACCTGTTGCAATTGCTGGTCCAGTTAACAGGGTGTCGTCCACTGTTGCCTCTGAAGTAATAGTAGCGACACAGACAGAGATAGCTACAGCCACGATAGCCAAAGCAAGTGCAGCGACCGCGCTAGTGTTCAAATTAAATTATGAAGGCGTTAGACAGTTTACAATGTGGGCAGACACAACTACACAGTTCTCAAGAACAGACGTTCTGTTTAGTGGTAATAACGGCGTAGACATTCTTTCTGAGTTGATTATAAAGGTTGATGGTGTTGTCAACGGTGTAAGTCAGTTCATCAGGACCGGGTTCCTCTACGCCACTAGGTATGCCGAAGTCGTTATAAACGGTGTGGCCGCGGGTAGTCATACAGTGTCCGTTGAGTTAACCGCACCTAACACGACACTAGTCCGACAGCGGCAAATCACAGTTTTGGAGATGTAGATCATGGCAGCTTACACCTGGAAAGTCCTGGACGTAACTGTCACTGGCGACAACCTCCCCACCGGTGGTCAGAAACTTATTGATAACTGGGCAGTGGTCTCCAGTACACTCACTATTGACGCCACCACCTTTGACTTAACCCTCCCCAACGCTTTGACTGTAACTGGTCTGCTGTCGTCAGGTAACGCGGCAATAACTGGGGGAACTATATCTGGTATAACTGACCTCTCTATCGCAGATGGTGGCACTGGCTCATCAACCGCCCCCACTGCCAGAACTGCCCTCGGAGTAGACGCAGCAGGAACAGACAACTCAACCAACGTTACCCTTGCTGGTACGCCGAACTACCTAACAATAGTTGGCCAAGTAATTACTCGTGTTCTAGTTAACCTCACCTCACACGTCACAGGTGTACTACCCATACTTAATGGTGGAACCAACGCCAGCACAACCTCAGCAGCTAGAACCAACCTCGGAGTAGACGTAGCTGGAACGGATAACTCAACCAACGTTACACTCACTGGTACTCCGAACTACCTAACAATAGTTGGACAGGTTATCACGCGCGCGCTTGTCAACCTCACTTCACACGTCACGGGGGTTCTACCGTTACTTAACGGGGGCACAGGATCAGCTACTCTTACTTCCGGAGAAGTAGCGCAGGTTGAGAACATCAACACAGTCACTATATCGAACGCACAGTGGGCTTTTCTGGGGGCGTTTAACCAAGGACTGACTACCACAAGTAACGTGTCTTTTGGGACGATAACAGGTTCAGGCAACTTAACAGTAAATAGTGGAAAGTTATTTGTGTCCTTGCCTAACCCCGATGTTTCTGCGTTTACGATGACGGCAACAACAGGAACAAACGCAGCAGGGTTAGGGTTTGTTAATACAGGGTCGCGCGCGTTTATGGGGATGGACAACTCCGCAGGTAATCGGTTTTTGGCCTCAGGTAGTCTTGGCACGTATCAGATGGTTATAACGACTGAGACATCCGGTACACCCATTATATTGGGAACAGGGAATAAAGGTGCAGTACGAATTAATGGTACTGACCAGAGTGTCGAATTTATAAGCGTAGTAGATAGTGTTGGAACAAGTTCGGGGTCAGTCATAACCACCGGAGGGGTCGGGGCAGCCAAGAATATAATAGGTGGCGCACTTATCAAGTCAGGGGCAGGCACCACAGCCTCAAGACCCACACCTAGAGGGGCTGGCTCTATGTGGTTTGACACCACCCTCGGGAAACCAATATGGCACGACGGGACAAACTGGGTTGACGCAGCAGGAACAATTGTTTAATAGGAGAACAAACATGACAAAATTCATTATAAACTGGAAACAAAAAGGATGGTTTAAGGCACTCGGGTTGCATCACGCTGCCCTGACCACCATCCTGATCACCATTGGCTGGTTGGTGTCGGTGGGAACAGGCGCGTTCTTCGCCGCCTTCGCGGTGGGGTGGTATGGCAGTCGTGAGTATGGCAACGGACCCTGGCCTCCTGTTGAGTTTGAAATACTAGACTTTCTGTCCCCGACCCTTGTGGCCGCGATTTACCTGACAGCGTGGGTAGCGTGGACTAATTAGAACGAAATGAAAGATTAATTGAATGACCACTACTTCTGACAAAGATAATAGTGACAATGAACAGATTGACGATGTAAATTACGCAGACGCATCTAGCTACAACAACAACGTCAGCGTCGATGTAAACGATCCGATTCTTAATATAGATCGTAAAAAGTTTAAGAAAGTAACTACTGGTGCCTGGATTACAGAGAGTTTGTTCCTGGAACGTCGATACAAAAAAGAACTGGCGGTTTTTACTTTTAGAGATGAAGACCGTGTAACTGACCACGGTACGTACTATTCACTAAGTAAGAGGTACATTACACTTGAGGATCCTACCGAGTACGACTTCGCTTGTACTTACGTTGGTGGTTGGAAACACTGGAAACAGATGTTGAAGAACCCATGGATTCTAAAGAACGTAACACAGTGGCGAGAAGAGTTAGAACTCAAACTACGTGCGCGTGGTATTCGTGGTATGATTAATGAGGCTACACTAGGAGGGCGAAGTCAAGCTGCGGCAGCTCGTTGGCTGGCTGAAAACAGGTTTACAGTGACGGTGGAGAAGAAAGCCAAATCAACCACCCACAGTAGAGTAACTACCAAGATGGCACCAGTCGAAACAGAGATTAATAAGGACTTAATGTCTGACTTAAAACGCCTTAACCTTGCAAGATAGATGATAGTGACAGTAAAACCTAAAACTGATAAACAAGTTACCGAGGAACAGTTGAGAAGATTGGCTGAGAAGGACTTGTTTCTGTTTGCACAACTGGTCAACCCACAACGCCTGTATGGAGAACTACATAAAGAAGTTTTTAAATGGCTTCAACAGGACACAGAGAACCTTAACCAACTATTGTTACTACCCAGGGCTCACCAGAAGAGTCACTGTATAGCTGTTTGGTGTGCTTGGTGGATAGCGTGTCATCCTGAGACAACGATATTATACTTGTCTGCAACTAGTGAACTCGCGGAGAGCCAACTATACGACATAAAGAATATAATGACGTCCAAGATATTTATTAAATACTGGCCAGGTATGAACGATCCAGATGAGGGTAAACGGGAGAAGTGGGCTACAACAGCTATGTCTGTGGACCACCCCAGGCGTAAACAGGAAGGCGTAAGAGACCACACGATAAGAACGGCTGGATTAACCACTAACACCACTGGGTGGCACGCAGACGTAGTTATAGCAGATGACGTGGTTGTACCTGACAACGCTTACACGTTAGAAGGTCGTAGGAAAGTTGAGAGAGCGATGTCACAGATGGTGTCTATCCGCAACAACGGTGGTATGACTAAAGCGTGTGGGACACGTTACCATCCAGTGGATATATATCAGACTTGGAAAGACATCATGGTTCCAACGTTTGACGATGATGATAACATTATTGGTGAGAAACCATCTTGGACAGTGTTTGAGAGAGCTGTTGAGGAGGATAATAATTTTATCTGGCCTCGTGAGTACCGTAAAGATGGTAAAGCTTTTGGTTTCGATATAAAGAGTCTTGCTTCAATTAAGGTAGAGTATCTAGACCGGACCCAGTTCTATGCACAGTACTACAACAATCCTAACGATGTTGAGAGTAATCGTATTGACGCTTCTAACTTTCAGTATTATGAACAGAAACATCTAGTAAGTGACGGCCTCAAGTGGACAATAAAGGGCGAGGCAATGAACGTGTACGCATCGATCGACTTTGCTTTCTCTCTAGGGCATAACGCCGACTATACAGCTATCGTCGTTATCGGTGTAGCTAGAAGTGGTATGATTTACATTCTAGATATAGATCGTTTTAAGACAGATAAGATACAGCAATACTACAAACACATAGCTGCGTTACACGCAACGTGGCATTTCAAACGCCTCAGAGCGGAGGTGTCAGTAGCACAGGTTATAATTGTACGTGATTTGAAAGAGCGCCTCAGAAAAGAGGGGTTAGCGCTGCCAGTTGAAGAGTACCGACCACGTGGTAAGAAAGAGGAACGCATCGCTGCAGTTCTGGAACCTAGGTACGAGACACAATTAATTTGGCATTACAAAGGTGGGCACACAGCCATGTTAGAAGATGAGATATTACTGGCGCGACCACCCCACGACGATATGAAGGACGCACTAGCAAGTGTGATAGAGATGGCACTACCACCTCGTAACAGTGTGGTCAAGACACGTAACAATTTTAAATTTAAGACCAATAGCAGGTTCGGAGGAGTACAAAGATGAGCGGCAGAGTTGCAGAACTAAAGAACATGCTAGAACCAGATGGTTTGGTTAAGGCAATTATTGGTCAGTATATTAAGTTTAGAAACTTTCAAGCGCCTTGGAGAGCTGAGAAGTTAGAACTACGAAACTATCTGTTTGCGACAGATACCAAAACTACTTCTAACGCTGAACTGCCTTGGATGAACTCGACAACCTTGCCGAAGCTGTGCCAGATCAGAGACAACCTACATGCTAACTATATGTCTGCGTTGTTTCCTAAAGACAAGTGGTTTAAATGGGAGGCGCACTCTGCTGACGCTGCTATCAAAGCCAAGGCGAATCTGATTGAAGATTACATGGATAATAAACTCCGTATGAGTAACTTCAAAACGACAGTGTCTCAACTGGTTTATGACTATATTGACTATGGTAACGCCTTCGCTGACGCGATCTACGTGAACGAGGCACGTGTCGATCCTATTACTGGTGAACAAGCTGGAGGATATGTTGGACCAAAAGCCACACGTATTAGTCCAATGGATATTATTATCAACCCAATAGCCGCTGCCTTTGACCTAACTCCAAAGATGACACGCAAGATAGTTACACTTGGTGAGTTGAAGAAAATCGTTGATGAAGCTCCTGACAACACCTGGGCGATTGAGGCTATCGCAAAGATGGATGATATACGCAACCGCACTTCTGGTTACACGGCCATGGACTTTGAGAAAGCAGAAGCGTACTCTGTAGATGGTTTTGGATCACTAAGGGCGTACTATCAGTCAGGTTATGTTGAAATCATAGAGTTCGAAGGAACTGCTTACGATGCAGATACAGGCGCGTTCTTTGACAACGTAGTGATAACTATTGCTGACCGTATGTTTGTATTACAGAACGTACCGAACCCTAGTTGGGCCCCTCACGGAACTAAGGTGCACGCTGGGTGGCGTTTCAGACCTGACAACCTGTTGGCGATGGGTCCGTTGGATAATCTTGTAGGTATGCAGTATCGTGTTGATCATCTAGAGAACGCTAAAGCAGACGCCATAGATCAGAACATCATACCACCAATAAAAGTAATAGGAGAGGTAGAAGACTTCCAATGGGGTCCTGGTGAGACTATCGTTATTGACGAGGGTGGTGATGTCCAACCAATGCGACCAGACCTGACGGTGTTGAATCTGAATCAGGATATACTGAACCTGACACAGACGATGGAGAAGTTCGCTGGAGCTCCTAGTGAGACTATGGGTATTCGTTCACCAGGTGAGAAGACGGCGTTCGAGGTGCAGCAACTCACTACCGCCGCCAGCAGGATATTTCAGGAGAAACTGGATAATTTCGAGTTGAACGTGTTAGACCCTCTGTTGAATAACATGTTGGAGTTAGCGCGTAGGAATATAACTGGTGTAGAAGACATAGCGTCGTTTGATGACCAATCCGGTGTTAAAGAGTTCCTGTCTATTACTAAAGAAGACCTAGTCTCCAATGGTAAACTTCGTCCAACCGGTGCAAAACACTTTGTAGCTCAAGCTCAGTTAATGCAAAGCTTACTGGGAATTGCGAACTCGCCATTGATACAGATTATAACACCACACCTCTCCTCAATTCGTCTGGCCAATCTGGTAGAAGAGGTTATGGGTCTGCGTAAATTCGACTTGTTCCAGGAGAACGTAGCTATCGAAGAAAGGGCAGAGCAACAGCGTCTTGCTAATCAAGCCTCTGAAGATGTAGGCACAGAACAAGCCACACCTATTGACGACCCTTCAGCCACTGGACTAGACCCTAACGCAACTAACGCGACTCCACAACAGGGAGCACATCCATAATGGCAACTAAACTTAATCTGGCTTGGTTTAAAAACTGTAAGACAGAAGAGGCGCGTAAGGAACTTCGTATAGATATAGCTAACGCACGCAACGTTCTAGACGCCCTTGTAGACGTAATAAATGAGTACGTTGACATCTCTGAGGCGAAGCAAACTCGTGACGATGGTTATGATAAAGCTAACTGGGCTTTCTACCAAGCTGACAAGATCGGGGAGAAGCGTGCTTTCAACAAAATACTGAAACTGATCTCCTACAAAAACGTTGACAAATAACTAGCGCTATGATATAATAGAGTTAGTTATAATTAAACTTATCTAAGGAATTTAATCTTGCCTGACCAAGCCAAGAACGAAGAAGACAACGTTACAGACAAAACTAACGTTGATACACAGACCACAGTTGATAAAGTTGCAGATTCATACGAGAGTTTACTGCAAGCGATCACTAAATCTGACGGCTCCAAGAAGTATAGTAGTGTTGAAGTTGCGTTACAAAGTATCAGTCCCGCACAGAAACACATCGAGGAAGTCGAAAGAGAGAACGCTGAACTTAAAGCAGAACTCACTAAGACTGGAACAGCCGAGTCAATTCTAGAAAAGATAGTATCAGCTACTAAAACTCCCACGGAGTCTCCACCACCTGGAGACAGCGGTGTGGACATGGAAGCGGTCAATCAGCTTGTAATAAACGCGTTGACAAATCAGAGCAACGTCGCTAAAGAGAACAACAATAGAGTAATGGTTGCTAAAAGAATTAGTGACGAGTATGGTGATAAAGCCGGCGACATGTACTCTACCAGGCTTTCTGAGAGCGGTGTAAGTGAAGATGGTATGCGTGATTTGATAGCACACTCACCACAGGCGGCTTTAAAACTACTTGGACTTGAAAAAGTAAGTGATGTTAAACCTGCAAGCAAACAAATACAGGGTTCTATTAACCCTGCAGCGCTTATGGGCGAACAAACCGATAAACCAAGAGCTATCCTCAACGACTACAAATTAACACACGAGGATAAACTTGCTAACTGGCGTGCTCATAGGCCTTCATAGTAATCGCAACCATAGTAATACATTTGAAGGAGCTACCTAGTTATGACTGGTAACATCACTACAAACACCGGAGCGTTCATTAATGATCAGCAATACTCCAGTTTCATTCTGACTAACTTGCACGACGCACTTCTCCCTGGGGATATGTTTCGCAACGTGTCAGATTTTAGTTCAGGCTCAACTCTGAATATCAAAACCGTCGGTACTCGTACCATTCAGGACCTGAGTGAGAACGAAGCTATTGACTACACCCCCATTGACTCCAACACCATCACCATGACTATTGATGAGTATGTTGGTGATGGCTTCTCTATCTCGGATAAACTTCGGGAAGATGGTGAACAGGTCGAACGCCTTATCATGGAGTCAGCTCTGGAGCAGACCCGTGCTATCGCCGAGGACTACGAAACTAAGTTCCTGAATCAGACGGCTTTCTCTCAGACGTCAGCAAATCCTAACACGATTAATGGGTTCGACCATCGAGTCCTTGCATCCGGAACCAACACAACGTTGTCTCTTAACGACCTTGTTAATATGAAGCTTGCGTTTGATAAAGCTAACGTACCGTTGGGCAGACGCATCCTGATTGTTGATCCGGTAGTTGGAGCAACCCTTGATAAGTTGCACACCACTACGATTTCTGTAGACCGTAACCCTAACTTTGAAGGGTTCATGGACACTGGTTTCTCCCGTGATCACGAGTTCGTTATGAATCTATACGGCTGGAATATTATCAGTTCGAATAGACTTGCCAGACTTACTGCTACTGAAGCTGTATCTGGAGGTACCGCAGCTATTGGTACGGTTGCCAATTTGTTCATGTCTCTTGCTGACGATAACAGCAAACCTATGATGGCTGCTTGGCGGCGTCTTCCTAGTGCAGAGACAGGGCGTAATAAAGAACTTCGTCGAGATGAGACAGTTGTGTCAGCTCGATACGGGTTCGGATCACAGCGTCAGGACACTCTAGGCGTAATCTTTACATCACCAACTGCCACAGCGTAAGTAATTAGCGTGAGTAAACTCGAAAGGACTTAGACTATGACTAAAGAAAACTCAGCTGGCCTTGGTGTGTTTAACAACTACGGCCCACGATCAACAGATGAAGGACGGTACTCTGAAAAGACCCGCGAAGATTCTGAACTTGAGGTAGAAATTGCTTTTCACGGCAACGACTACACGACTGTAACAGGCGTTATTCCTGCCGGTGCTAATCTACGCGCCGCCACTATTAACGTTGTACAGGCGTTTGCCATGACTGGCACAGCTCCTACAATCTTGTTAGGTACGAGCACCTCTGAAGTTACTAACGGTCTTGTTATCTCCAAGACAATTGCAGAGGCTGTTGGAAGGACCGACATCTTCTCCACCGCTGCAGGAACGTGGGCTGCTCTTCTCGCTGCCGACACCACAGCAAACATAGTTCTCGGTGGTACTTCTCCTACCATCGGCACTGGTGGTCACGCAGTTATTAAGCTTCACTTCGACATAGCTTAATTTTACTACGTTAACTTAACAGGGCGGCCAGGTAATTATTTCAGTTACTTTGTCGCCCTTAACTTCATTGAGAGGCGGTGTTACTTACTTTGGCAGATATAGAACATAAAGACATAACCGAGGCGAATTTACACGAACCTAAAGGCATATCCGCGGCTTTAGCGGGCGCTGTACTGCAATCAGACGGCGCAGGTTCAGGTTCCTGGGTGACACCAACAGCAGCTTCTGGCGTGTATATATACGAAGACGTTACTACAGCCTCAACAGCAATCCCTCTAACACTGGCAAACACCTGGTACGATCTAACTAACGACGGAGCTGGTTCTGCTACTGACACCACCTACGCAATATCCGGAACTCCAAATATCTGGAACACCACCACTAACAGACTCGATCTGTCGGGGCTGCCTTTAGGAACATTGGTTAGTTATCGTGTTGAACTAGATGTAACTCAAGGTAGTCCCAACGTTGTGTTTGATGTGCAGTTAGAGGTCGGGTTAGGAGGCGTGCCAGAGACATCTAACGTCCTTCGTGAGAGCCGTAAATCAGCCGGATTGTTTGAGTCAAGCGCTCTAGGTTTTCTGATTGTTAACACTACGAACAGGCAGCAGAACCCTGCACGTTTTCAGATTAGATCAGACTCAACTGGAGACACTGTGAGGATTGTAAAGTTTGAGTTCGCAGCACTAGCACCATAAGGAAGGCACTAAGATATGGCGAAACTAACCCTCCTTGAGATTGTTCAGGATATTTTGTCATCTTTAGATGGTGACGAAGTCAACAGTATCAGTGACACTACTGAGTCTATGCAAGTTGCCCAGGTAGTTAAGACGACGTTCTACGGTATGACCGACACACGCAACTGGCCACATTTACGGCAACTGTGTCAATTTGGTAGTCTCAGTGACGTAACCAAACCAACCCATATGAGTATCCCGGAGAACGTAAAAGACGTAGTAACTGTCGCGTACAATAAGCGTAAGGTTGGCGACACGCATGACAAATTTGGACCTGTTGAGTACCTCTACCCCGACAGGTTTCTACATCAGATTAACTCACGTAACTCCTCAAAAAGCCACATCACAACTGTTATAGACTTTGACGGTGCGTCTCTGTTTGTTATTAACAACGCCCCTCCTACCTGGTGGACGTCGTTCGATGATGAGAAAGTCGTGTTCGATAGTTATGACAACATCGTTGATGACTCGTTACAGAACAGCAAGACACAAGTGCTGGCAGTAACCGACCCTAAACAGTTCCTGTTACAAGACACCCATATACCTGACCTACCCTCTGAAGCGTTCTCGGCACTTGTGGCTGAGAGTAAGAGTACTGCCAGTTTCGAGATTAACCAGATCGTCAACAATAAAGCTGAACAGGTCTCCCGCCGCAACTCAGCGTGGCTATCACGTAACGCTTTCAAAGCCGGTGGTGGTATCCGATTCAATACAAACTTCGGCCGAGGCAGTCGTGGTAGTAAAGACACCACTCTTCTGGAGAGGTCAATGAAAGCGAACGCTAATGGTTGATATAATTCTAAGACCCGCCAACTATAAAGTTACTCGTCACTTTCCTTCAGGGTTGTGGCACATTGGTACTGCTCTTAGAGGCGGTTCTCTTAACGCCGCTCTCAGAGGCGCTTTCACAAGTCAGAGGGCTGCGTCTGAAGCGATTAAAATACTTGAAGCGGATGTGAGGGAGAAGTTTATGAAGTTGCAGAAAGAACGAAGAGTTGCAGGTAAGCGAAGGAAAGCTGGTGTAGATGCCTAGGGCAGAGGCTAATAAAAGTTTTAATAAATTTACAGCGGGGTTGATAACTGAAGCGTCCCCGTTAACTTTTCCAGAGAACGCGAGTCTGGACGAGACTAACATGGTGTTGTCAACAACCGGACCACGTGAGAGACGCTTGGGTGTAGACTATGAAGTAGGTGGTGTCGTTGCTGACCTGGGACTTGCCAAGAACACAATAGAGTCAGTCGCTATCACTGCTTATGAATGGTTTCATGTAAACGACGACGCTAACTTAAACTTCCTGGTCCAACAGGTCGGTGCTGATTTTCGCTTCTTCGATCTTGCCCTTGGCACTATTTCAACACAGACACGTAACGGTGGTAACGCTATCACGCTAACAATGGACGCTTCCAAAGAGGCACAGTACACTTCGATAATCGGCCACCTAGTTGTCGCTACGGGCGAGCAACAGTTCACAATCTTTGAGTACAACGCAACTACTGACACGATAGTTGCAACTACACAAGACTTATTGATAAGGGATTTCTTCGGTGTTGAAGACACTGTGGGAGTCCTTGACCGTCCTACGTCTCTGTCTGAAGCGCATAACTATAACTTACACAATCAAGGTTGGACGACTACCAACATTAACGCGTTCAAGAGTTCCCAAGGTGTGTACCCAAGCAACGCAGATGTTATGTCTCTGGCAAAAGACCTGGATGATAACTTTGACGCTGGTTTGTTAGTCAAACAGTTCTTCGGATCAACTCCGGCTCCTAAAGGGAGTAGTGTAATTAACGCCTTCACACGAGGAGCAACACGAACCATTGGTGGCACCAGCGCTACGTGGAAACAACCTCTCACGACACAAGCTCCGTTCAGTTTCCAGTTTCCGAACTTCTTTAACTCTATTGACTACACAGCTCCGTCTGCAACGCTTCCTGAAGATAAGACGTCGGGTGGGTGCCGTGCTGTTGAGACTTACGCAGGTCGTGTCTTCTACTCTGGCGCTGGTTCAGACCTGACAGATGGTGATGCACGCTCACCTAATCTGGGGTCGTACATTTTCTTTAGCCAAGTACTGGACAACATATCCAAAGCGGGTGCGTGTCACAGCGAAGCTGATCCAGCTAGTGAACACATCTCAGATATAATCGCCAGCGATGGCGGGACCATTAAGATACCAGCAGCGGCTAATATAAGTAAGTTGTTGCAAATTGGCAACAGTCTGTTGGTGTTTAGTGATAGAGGTATCTGGGAGATTAACGGCGGCGATAAAGGTTTCTCCGCTGTTGAGTTCAGGGTTCGTAAGATTTCTTCCATAGGCATTACATCCTCCAACGCTGTAGTAGACGTCGGGTCGGCAGTGTTTTACTGGAGTGTTACAGACATCTTTGTAATCTCCCCAGATAAAGTGACAGGACAACTTAACACGCAGAGCGTCACACTACGTACAATCAAAACACTTTACTCGAACATACCCGAGATAGTTAAAGACAGCGTTGTGGGAACTTACGACGTAGCGTCAAAGCAAGTCCGGTGGCTTTATTCAACAGCTCCCGGTTACGACGGGGTTACTGATCGGTATCACTTCGATAAAGAACTTGTGTTCGATCTTACGCTTAACGCTTTCTTTAAACACGAAGTAATGGCACTAGCCCTTGACAGTCCTTACGTAACAGGGTATGTTAACACTCCAGGTGTTCTGACAGATAACGTAACCTTTAATATTATTGTTAGTGGTAATCAAGTCGTAGCTGGTTTTAACGATGTGAAAGTTACGAAGAAAGTCAGGAGTCGTGGTGACCGCACAACGCGCTACATTACTTTGGTACCTGGAACGAGTTACGGTGTGACGTTTAGCCTTTACCGCCGTGATGACTTCCTGGACTGGTACACTAAAGACAGTGTGGGAAAAGACGCAGCGGCGTTTCTGTTGACAGGATTCGAAGTGTTCCAAGATACACAGCGGAATAAGAAGGTGACGTATCTGACTTGTCAGTTTGGTAGAACTGAGACGGCTTTCGACGCCGCAGGTGTTCTGGCTAATCAGAGTTCCTGCATGGTACAAGCGCAGTGGGAGTGGACAAACAGTGCCGCTGCAGGGCGGTGGAGTCCAGCTTTTCAGGCGTACAGACTTAATCGCAACTTCTTACACAACGGCAACTCTGATCTGTTTGACTACGGCTTCACTGTTGTGAGCACTAGAAATAAGATACGCGGTAAAGGCAGGGCACTATCGTTACTGTTTTCTTCAGAGGCTGGTAAAGACCTGAAGATACTGGGATGGTCTGAGAACGTAACCGGTGAAAAGAAGGTGTAGAGATTTGGCAACTTACGCAGTAGAGAAACTAGAGAACTGTCTTGAAGAGCTTGTTCCTTTGTTAGAGTTACACTGGGAAGAGATAGCTTTACATAAGGACAAGATCAAACTTAACCCCGACTACAGCCGCTACCTCGTGCTAGAACAACAGGGTGTGTGTCACACAGTCGTCGTTAGAGGCAACACTAAACAGGTGATAGGTTACTTCATTAGTTTCGTAGTACCCCACCTACACTATAGTGACCATCTCTGGGCCATGAACGATATAATGTTTCTTCACCCAGACCACAGGGGCGGTCGCACAGCTTTAAAGATGATGAAGTTTGCAGAGGCCCGGTTGAAAGAACTCGGTGTCTCAGTAATACAACTTCACATGAAGACTGACTTTCCCTTCGAGAGACTGGCGAAGTTCTGTGGTTACGACAAAGTAGAGTATAACTACTCTAAGTTTATAGGAGATTAAATCGTGGGCATTGTAGCAGCAGTTACAGCGGTAGTAGGCCTTGGAGTCAATGTAGTTGGTACGGTTGGTGCGTCTAAGGCCCAGAGTGCGGCTGCCGCGACACAACGTAGACAACGAACTATTGACGCCGCACGCGAGAGGCGTAAACAAGTACGCAACGCCAGACTGCTGCAAGGGCAAGTAACCAACCAAGCTGTTCTAAGCGGTGCTCAAGGCTCCTCTGGCGCGCTAGGTGCTGTTGGAAGTGTAACGTCACAGCTCGACTCTAACCTGTCGTTTCTGGACACCACATTAGCTAATGGTAACTCAATAGCTAGTGATAAGAGTAAAGCCGCCACGTTTGGGGCCGTCTCAGCAATAGGCGGTAGTGTGTTTAACGCAGCGGGTGGCTCTAAGGCTGTTGCCAAACTGTTCGGATAGAGGGAGACCTACGCAATCACCATGCAACCACAGACCCCATCAAAGCTAGCCCAACCCCGGACTAGTCAGCCAGCGGACGCGCTCGCGCAGAGTCCGGCACCGGTACAGAGCGAGCCAGTGCCTACTTCAGAAGGTGGACTTGACTTCAACTTTACTAACTTTAAAGACAGTGGCACAGGGAACCCCAGACTGGACAACGCTCTGATAAAGCAGACAACAGTACTACAGGGTGTTATCGACGGTCAAGACACCAGTAGCAGTGGTGGTGCAGCGCGTGGGTTGCGTGAACTACAAAACATCGGCGACCCGGCTAGATTTGTACAGCAGAAACTTGACGCTGTTCAGAGCGTCCACACTGATAAAGTAGTTGCTGCGTTTCCCAGCACCGACGCAGCGGCGAGAGAGGTACAGGATAAGAATAAAGAGTTAAGTAAACCAGACGCTCTTCAGAGAACCTACATTGAAGCTATATCTAGAGCAGACAACGAGATAACGAAACTGGCGATATCTAGGGAGTACACGAGTAACCTGACTGTGTCGTTTCTCAAAGAGGACTCGCTTACCTCTACGCTACTGGACCTTGCTGGTACGTTCTTGCCAGACAGTGTTAAAGATGCCAACGACTTCCTTGGTGGTAACTTCTTTGACATAGCTTCGAACATGCAGACGTTACTAAGTAAATTTAAATCGTTGTCAGCAGAACAGCGTGTGGCGATCTTTCCAGCTATCCTTAACAGTGCGTTAAAAGCCACAGATGGTAACAAACTAAAAGCCACAGAACTCGTCAGTGGCTTCATAGGTCTTGACAACCCCTTGGGAGTTAGCACGTTTGTATTCGACGCTTTGGACGCGGCGGCTGTTATACCTCAAGTAAAGTTCGTAGCTAATCTTGTGAAGGGTGCGGTTGAAGGTACCAACCTTGTTAAGACCGCTGTTGAAGTTAACAACGTTGTCAAAGCTGGGGAGGCCAACGCAGTTGCACTAACTACAGCCGATGGAGAACTCGCTACGGGTGTAGACAAACTCACTGCGGAGCAGAACGTTGCTAGTTTTGCTATGGAGGGTAACCCTATTTTTACAGCGGTCACAGACGGTGCAGCGGCACCTACTGTCAGGTCTCTGGAGGGCACGTTAAAGGGTTCAACTTCTCACCTACCGTTTACAGAGAAATCTGCTGTTATAGCCCCGTTTAACATACCCGACCTGACGGTAGAGTTGACCGGTAAAGAACAGAGGATCGTTGACTCCTTCCAGGTCGTGCCAGCTTCAGAAGTTAAACGCGTAAACAAGGTAGATAAACTACTCGCCGGTATTGACACACAAGGCGTTGCTATAGCAGGTGACGCTGAGAGAGCAGCTCTTAAGACCAAGTATATTGATGAGTGGGCTGACAACGTAGCCGCTATCGAGGCTGAACGAAACATATCTATAGTAGCCAAACCTGAGTTTGTAAAGGACACTGTCAACGGCGTAGTAGTATCTGTAACGGACCACAACGGTGAAGCTACTGACGTGTTAATCAAATTCAACGCAGACGACATCACCCCGTGGGAGCAGTTCTCTCAGTCCGGTGTAGGAGGTATCTCATCCCCTGACGTATTACTAAAGAATTTAGAAGGTGTTGTAGGCGAAGCTACATTAAGCCAACGCCAGGAGTCACGCAATCTGCAACTCGCTTCCAAGGCTTTCAGAGCCTCTACAAAAGGAGTTAAATCAGCTGGACGTGGTAGATTAAACTCCATACTCCTGCATGGTGATGAAAAGGAACGCGCTTTCTCACGCATGGAGCTGATGTATGAAGGTGTGCCTACTCCTGATGGTGTAATTAGACTAACCAGTAAAGAAGCAGACGCTTATGCAGCTACACGACGTGTGTTTGATTTTCTACATGGGTCCAAAAGCGAAAGTTTACTGCGTGAGTTTGAGTTCAACGGCTTTGGTTACAACACACTTGCATCGGACACTATAAAGTTCAATAAAGAGGGCGTCTTCCTGCGTCCAGGTTCTAAGAGTCCCGGAAACGTTCCTCCTCTTATCTACTCTATGGAAGACGGCGCTATATTGGACACATCAAGCAGGGTCGCACAGCTCAGACTTGCAGACGATGGTTACGGTGTGTTTAAATTCCACAGACCTGTTAGAATGGAAATGCCTAACGGTGAAGTTAAATTCGTTAAAACAGCTTTGATGAAAACCGACGGTGTAGGAACACTGCCAGAGAGTATACTTAACAAACATACAGGGTACGTAACGAAGATATACAAGAACGTCTACTTTGTGGCGCGTACTAAACAGGGTGCGTTAATTGATGGCGTTGCAGAGCCCGGTGGACTGTGGCGTACGGAGGGTTTCTTTGGTGGTAAGCGGGAGGCTAACTTGTGGCGTGAGAAGTTCCTCGCAAAGAATGGCCACGTAAATCCTGACGACGTTGTCATAACTGAAGACAGAGCTCTTCCTGAAGAAGCACGCGGTGACGCACAGTTGATGTCCTACGGTACGCTGTTTGGAGGGTCACGCACGAAGCGTAAACTATTCTATGGTATCAATGAAGGAGCTACAGCGCGGGTAAACGCGTTCCAAGCCTTAGAGCGTAATCTAAGTCACATCGCTGCGAACGGTTCAATGTCAGAGTTCAGACTCGGGGTAGTAGAGAAGTTCAGGAAGTCAGCGGGAAGGTTCTTGGAAGACCCTAACAACTGGCGCAGTGGTGTGCGTAAATCTGTTCCTCCCAAGACAGCTGCTTTTGTGGAGAGAACAAGAGACTGGATCAATAAACAACTTCATTTTGGAACAGAGCGTGAACGCGCGTTTGAAGCTATTATGGCGCGCATGGCAGACTTTGCTAGTGAGGGGCCGTTAGCTGCGAAGAAGATACCAGGTTCAGCTGTGTTAGCAAAAGGCGGCAAGACGTTTGAACAGACCTTCCTGGACCTGGGTCAAAAAAACCCAACCGGATTACTTAGAGCAGCTTCGTTTCATATTCTACTAGGGGCGTTCTCACCGTCGCAGTTGTTAGTGCAAGCCCAGAATATGATTATTGCGTTGTCACTCAACCCATTAAAGTTCCCCAAACTATTACCTAGATATATGGCGATGCGGATGGCGATGTTGGCTAAGGATAATAAACTCTTCCACTCTTTACTAGCACCTGCGGGGTTGATGGAGAAGGAGCGCTTTGCCAGTATGGTTGAGAGGTGGGATCGAACAGGTTTTCACCAATCTGTTAAGATGACGGCGGACACAAGCGCCGCTTCACAAGGTTTTGCAATGGATGACACCGCTGTAAAACGTGCTCTAAGCATGACCGGAGACGGTCTGGACGCAACGTTACTGCCGTTCGCAGAGGGTGAGAGGTTTGGTCGCGGTTACTCTTGGTTGTTCGCTGAGGATGAGTGGCGCGCTGCTAACCCCGGGAAAGTGATTGACGCGTTAACGGAGAGGGAAATATCTACGAGAGCGTTAGCTTTAACTATGAATATGGATAGGGCCAACGCCGCTCCGTGGCAAGAGGGTTTGTTAGGTGTTGCTCTACAGTTCAAACAGGTAACTAGTAAGTTTGCTGAAACTCTGTTTGGAATGAACCGCAATCTGACCCGTGCGGAACGAGTTAAGATGATGGCCGGAAACTTTATTGCGTACGGAGCTGGAGGTGGTTTAGCGTTTGGTGGTGACTGGATTGAAAAGCAGTACGCAGCGGCCAGAGGTATTGATCTCGGCAAAGCTTCTCAGGAAGAGTTAGCTGCTATAAGAGATGGTGTGTCTGGCTTCATGTTCGAGTTTCTCTTTGATGTACGCGTGTCGTCAGATCGCTTCTCAATGGTGCGTGGTGTTAACGATTTATTTGACGCACTCATAGATGATAACAAATCGTTTGTGGAAACTCTTGCTGGTCCTTTTGCGACAGTGCCCAGTAGGTTGTTTGAGGCTGTTGATAAACTCGCCACTCTATATGGTTCTCCAAAGGACTTGGTGTTAAACCCTGAAGACTCTATAGAAACATTAAAGATACTGGGCGAGGTGTTCTCATCTTGGAGAAACTTTAGGGCTGCGCAAGAGTGGGCCGCTGTAGGAGCAGCTACAAATAAACGCGGTGAGCGTATCTTTAACATAACTGCTCAGGATAGAAATCTAATCAGATTGAAGACGCTCGGGATAGCCCCAGAACGACAGTCTGATATATACAGGATGAAAGACTTTAACACCAGTCACGCAGCGGATGTACAGGAACTAAGAGACGGGCTGTTGATTATAGCCAAGGCGTTGGTAACTGGCAGGATAAATGGCAAACAGTACACAGCTGCTCAGGAAAGATTGCTTGATAGAACAGACCTGAAGCCAGCTGAAGTTCGTGACGCACTTGACGGTTTTAGGAAAGCGCTGAGGATTACAGGAACAGAAGAGAATAAACAGTGGCAGAAGTATCTGGAAACAACACTAAAATCTGGGGACACTCTACCAACTCTTGAGAAAGAAGGAGCTAGAAGACAATAACATGGCGTTATTTAATCCAAATTTAGGCGGAGTTGACAGGTCTAGTATCACTCCCGCCCCCGTAAACACCTCAACTAGCACTTTGTTAAAAGGAGCAGGTAATCTTATTGGTGTCGCTGCTGGTGTCGTTAAAGAAGTCCGTCGGACCGGTTTCGTTAAAGACTTTGCTCAACAGATCACTGACATCTCTAATAAGAAGAACGCCTTCGATGTCCAGTTTAAGGGTTTGTTCGATCAACTTAACACCAACGATCTGGGTCGTGTTAAAGAGTTGAAGAAGCGGTTAGACGCACTCAGCAACGGAGAGACACAGGGTGTACTTACACCCGGCGCAGCGCGGTTGCGTGCTGACGCTGCGTTCAAGACCGCTCTAGCAGCACACCCAGAACTAAGCCCGGAGTTTAGTCGTATTAGAAGTTCCACCAAATTCGGAGCAGCCAGTGGGCCAGGCACTGGTGTGTCTCCTGAGCAAGCCGCGTTCGCCAAGTTCACACAGCAAAAGGACGCGCTAATGCTCCGGGGTGGTTTCACCGGCGATCAGGCTGAACAAATCATAAAGCTGAACAGTCACGCGGCTGTGCAGAGCAAGCTCAACGAGCAGTCACTGGCACAAGGTAGCGCACATTTCAACTCCTATCTTGGCCTGATTAACAGCCGTAACTTCACCTTCTCTAATAACCAGATTGGTGCTATACAGAAGAGCCTTAAAGACGGTACGTACAATCCAGACACAGCAGTTGGTGACATAAACATCGCAGCTAACATACAGAAACAGAAATTAAACGCGTTCCTTGCCAGTCAGGGTGATCAACTTACGCGCTCACAAAGAGACGAACTCAGAGCGTCAGTAGACAGCACCACTAAGATGTTGACAGACATTGCCAAGAGTCGTGATCCTGGTAAATCCCTCGATCGGGTCGTTAACAAACTAGAGGGCGAGAACACTGTAGAGTTCTATAACTTCTTCAACGGACTTGGGCCACAGTACTCCAGATTAATATCAACGGTCGGTAAAGAGAAGGCTTTAGAGCTTGTAACAGATGTAATACCAACTATGCTTGGCCAACTTGGTGCCGGGCGTAAGAACATGGCTCGGCTGGCTGATCTGGCCGCTGGTGACCCCGACAGGAGTCTGGCGCTGCGGTGGATACAAGCTAACCCGAGCCTCACTTTCGAAGGGTACATGACGCACCTGGGGGGTTCTATAGCTAAAGACCCGACGCGCGCGGAGTATTACAGGAGTATGTCTGCTCAGATTCTCCAACACAAGTCACCACCGGGCGTGGACAGTGCAGACAACTCCAAGGACACCGTGTTTGATGCTAAACTACTTCAAGACGCTATAGGCGCAGAGGCACCGTCAACTGTTGAAGGTATGCTACAGCCTGGTGTACAGTCCAAGTTACAGAACGACCCCAAGTTCAAAACCGCAACGGTGCGGCAGATTGAGACGCGGCTGGTCGACATGGCTTCTCAGTTGAAACGGTCTAGAAGCTTTACCGACAAGAGTGGCAACCCTTTGAAGTTTACATTCCACCCAGACCAGTTCGACACCCCTGTAGTTGTTGATAATGGCTTCTTCTCTACGAGCAAGACAGCTTCACGGTTCCTTACACTGGACAGTGTGGTAGGACAGGTGCCGCCCGGCTCAACCTCTTTCTCTGGTGGCGTCCTAGGATTTAATCCGTCTGCAACGGCTGATCTAACTACAGAAGCGAAACGTGCAGTGCGAAACATGAACACGTTGGTATCCTCTCTGGTGTTAGCTGGAGTACCACGCCCCCAGTTGGAAAAGATTGTCCAGTCTATGTTTGACATAACCACACCGAGCGCTACGCCCGCTACTCCACCACCACAGAGCGGTGGGAGGACAACGTCTAACTTTGGCAACCCTGCAAAGGACCCAGCACCGTCAGCTGCGTCGTTAGGTAACATGCAGATAATCCCTGACAAAACTAAGTAGGGGCTCCTTAAATGCCAAACCCTTTAGAAATAGTTAAGACGCTTGGTAAACTCAAAGCTGTTACCAGCCTCAGAAACGAGACTACGTTCCTACAGGACTTCCGCAGGACTATGAATGAGGTAGACCTGGGCTTGGCTAACACTGATAAAGGGTTCAACGATGTCTACGAACTAGGCATACAACGGACGCGGACAAGGGTGCGTAGATTTGAGGACATTGCAACAGGAAAATCTAACGAATCTTCCGTAGAAGTTACGTCGAACGACCAGGGTTTGAAGAAACTCGGTGAGACTGTCTCGGATAAACTTCAAGCGCAGTCATGGTTGAAACAGAGTCCAAAGTTAGGGGACGCTGAAGCCGCCGCGGCGATACGAAAGTACACGTCAGGACCCGCTAAAGAACTGAACAAATACTTTGCTGACAAAGCTCTTGGTGTCTCTGAAAAGTTGACAACAGCTGAAGAGAACACCATCTTAGGGTGGGATAGAGCTCTAAGGAAGTTGTCTAAACCTATCGTGGAAGAAGTCGGTCCCAAACTTTGGAGAGGTGTACCACTAAAAGGCTTGCAAGAGATTGTAGCCCAAACCCTTGACGGCAGCCCGATGGCGTTACAGACGGGGAAGGAGTTCACATTTGCGGGGCACTCATCGTTTTCATTCAGCAACGCAACTGCTGATAGTTTCTTAAAAGAAGGTGGTGTAATGTTTGTAATAGACAAGACAAAGGGTGTTAAAGGAGTAGACATCACTAAATCGTCACTTGAACTGCTTGGTCAACCATCAAATTTGAAAGGATTTAAAGCAGAACGGGCCTTGAAGAAAGCGGGAGGTTCACGAGCACATATTGATGCACTTAATGACTTTCCTGAAGAAGCTGAGTTTATGGTAACACGTGAGCAGCAGTACAGGATCGTTGCCATAGAAAAGAATGGTATCGTTTCAACAGTCCACCTGGAGCCAATCAGTAAATAGAGAAACCATGAAGAGAGGTCAACAACAACAGTGCCAAGTTTTAGTAAAATTAGTCAGCAGCGATTGAACACCGTAGACCCACGCCTACGTGCTGTCATAGTAGAGGTTATAAAGCTCTACGACTTCTCCGTTATCTGTGGTCACCGGGGTAAGGAGAAACAGGACGCAGCTGTTGCGGCTGGTATGAGTAAGGTAAACTACCCTGATAGTAAACACAACACTGTGCCAAGTAAAGCCATAGACATCGCACCGTACCCTATTGACTGGAACGACCGTGAACGTTTTGTCTACCTGGCGGGGATGGTTAAAGGTGTTGCGCACTGTAGAGGTTTAAAAGTCAGATGGGGTGGTGACTTCAACCAAGATGGTGATCTGCACAACCAGTCTTTTATAGACCTACCACATTTCGAGGTATAGTAGTAATGGAAACGAGTAAAGAGGACATCGGCTTTATGAAGGCCCGTATTGAGAGCATCGAGAAGAAGCAGGACGAAATGCACGACTTAATTAAGGTTATGAAGACGTCGATGGATGAGGGTAAGGGTGCGCGTAAAGCCCTTTACTGGGTCTACTTACTTGTCGGGGGTGTCCTGGCCTTTAAGTTCGGGGTTGTTTCTAAACTGTTTACGAAAGGATAAGTTAATGTTTGGTTTTCTTGGGAAGATATTCGGAGGTGGAGTGTTCGACAGTGTGTTAGGCATGGTCGGGGATTACTTCAAAGAGAAGCGTAAACTAAAGCTCATGGAAGCGTCACTAAAACAGACAGTAGTACTTGAGCAACAGAAGCGTATAACCACTCAACAAACCGCTGACATCAACTGGGACCTAACCCAAATTGAGGCCAGCAAAGGTTCGTGGAAGGATGAGCTCTGGACTGTAGTGTTTGCAATAGTGTTTATGATGAACTTCATACCCTACTTCAATCCGTGGGTAAAGCAAGGTTGGGAGACACTAGGCTCAATAGACACCTTCTGGAAGTCAGTGTTTGCAACAGCGATAGGTGCAGCTTTCAGCACCAGAGAGCTCACCAAGTTCTTCAGGAAGAAGTAAGGAACGCTGTCAACACAGGGTTGTCGACAAACACAGCCATAAGACCGGAAGAGAGAGGACCTATAACTTTCTCCTCCCCTTGTTCAGAGTCGATGTTAAACACACAGAACACACCGTGCATAACTTCATGTAGAAGCGTCTCTTTGATAACGTCCAATGTCAAACTAGTGTCAACATAGATCAAACTCTCCCTATACAGGATACACCCCCAGTCCTTAGTACCCCTCTCGTCTACCTTGAACGGGTCGTTTGTCACAGTAAAAACTATAGAGCCAATCTTAACACTTTTAGGTAGCTTACATTGTTGTTGTTGTTGTTTAGTCATAATATCTATATCTCACAGCTTCCGCCAGTGCAAGCTAACTCTTGACTAGCTATTGTGTTATCTTCCTCCTCGGAGAAAGCGCCAATGTCGAAATCATCTGGCATCAACTCAGACGCTTCTAAGTATTGCTCCAGACTTATCTCCTGATACGGTGCTTGACGGTACGAACCTGAGTCGTACGGTAAGAACGACAACCCCGACACCTCATCGAAGTGTGCATACACCCACGCCCCAACCTCCATCCACTCATCTTCACGCACCTGAATAGTCGCCGACGGGTTGTGTTCACACCAGTGCCTCTTATAAGCCAGCCACACCTCAAGTTGCCGTAGCGCGCTCAGTTCATCACGAACCATAGCGTTAGCTGAGGTGTTGTGGGGAAAACTAAACACTGTTGTGTTACCTTCCTGACCGAACGCTGGCTCGTGTGGTACACCGTTACTTATCAGGTGCTTTGTTAGAGGGTCTTTATCATCCGCTCGTACAGTCCTGATGAAGAAGTCAGCGTATCTTGGGTGGACGCCAGAGGAACTGTCTACGAGTTGACTAACCGTACCACTTGGTTTAACACACGTAATAGCTGTGGATTGTGGTATGCCTAGTTCCTCAGCCATCTCTTTGTTAGCAGTTATCGCCCCCTCTTTCAACGTTGTCAACAAGGTCTCGTCAAAGCCCTGCGCGTACATCTTAGGGTTGTCCATGATGCCTGTCAGGCTAACGCCAAGCAACCGCTCCTCTTCTGTGTTGGTCGTCCACACTCGCCGCAGATATTTAAAGTCAGTCAGTGTTGACTGGAACGTGCCGATGATTGTAGCTAGGTGAACCTTGCGTAGGAGTGTCTTCTTAGTGTCACCACATCTGATGATGACCTCACTGAGATTACAGAACTGATTAGGGCGTAGAAGTATTTCCGCACAAGGGTTCACGCCGAACTCGTAATCACCGTCCCTACGCCCACTCTCCAGCACTTTACGACGCGCAGCGGCCCTATTAAAGATACCTCTCTCACCACTCTTACTCTCATACAACGTACTCCACTCACGCATAAACGAACCAACATCGGGCTTGTCTGAGTAGGCAACGCTGTTGTTAGCTAACGCACGCTGGCCGTCCTTCTCCCACCACTGCCCAGACTTAGCATGGCGCATACGATCATCACTGAGGTTAGACAAGCTTATCATTGCACTCCGGCGGACACCGCCAGCGACAACGACCTCACCTATCTTGCACATTAAGTCGTGACACTCTATGGACGTGAGGTGTCGTCCTCTTGCGTTCTCAAACGTAAGGACCGTAAACTTAAACAAACTGCCGAGCGGAACTGGTCCACTGCTACGGCCTCCAAACGTTTTAAGTCGCGCGCCGGCAGGACGTAACTTCGATAAATCCCATTTTGGGACCTGTCCTGCGTAAAGCATAGAAATGAGTTCTTTAAAGCCACGTGCCCAACCACTCCTACTATCAGCAACAGAGATAACACTATCGCTGTCTTCAAAGTGTTCGGCAACTTCAGGAAGTTTAGATACATACTGTCTCTCCACGCTGAAGCCGACACCGGTGCCGCACATCAGTATATACATTGTTTCATCGAACGCGCGCACGTTGTCAACAGGCTGGTACGCACAGTTATACCCACAGATATTGTCACGATCCAGTGCTGGACCTGCTGTCATCAACGCGCGCATTGACGGCATCACTTCGAGGGCGACGATGGCCTTCCTTATCTCGTCAAACAGTTTGTCATCACTGTAGTTAAACTTTTTCTTCAAGTGTGCGCGCGTAAAGGTGATATACCTGTCAACAGTTTCTGGCCACGTTTCACGCCGTTGTTCTTTATCGAGGTAGCGCGCGTATCTACTTAACGCAATGAAGCGTTGGTACATATTCATTGTTGTTTTCATTTGTTCGTCACCCTCCAAAGTAACCCTTCATCACACTCACTGCTATTAACTCGGCCAAGGTAGCCAGAGATAACCACATTGCTATTTCTTTAGCTGGCATCCGTTATCCATCCTTTCATATTTCTATTACAAGACTGTCATCAAACTCTTCGTTAACCTCATATTTATAGTAGCCCCTAGGATTACACACAACACGGGTTCTATCGTTAAGATATAGGTCATTACTACTATGTGTGTGTCCGTGTATCCACAGATCGATAGCGTCCATATCCTCAATCCACTGGTCTAAATGAGAGGCGTAAGCAGGGTTCATATCGCTGGTATGGCTGCTCATAAACTCTTGTGGTATGCACTTGTAAGAAGGTAGGTGATGCGAGACCACAACGACCTTATCCACATCTTCGCGTTTATCGACTATTTCTTTAGCTATCCACGCTTTAATCTTTCGATGTTCGTCAACACTTCGCATCGCAGTGAACCGGAACTCATCTGTTTTACGAATAAGTTTGTTGTTGTTTCTAGAGTCTGGATAAGACATACGAGACCTATAGTCGTTCATATCTCTTTCTGCTCTCCACATATCGGTGATGTTACCATCGTTAAAGTCCGTCCACAAGATACCTCCGACGAAAAGTACACCATCTTTGATAAAGCTCCGCCCCTCATCTAGATAGTGTACACCCGGTAAAGAGGCGTTACTCCAAGCGTGACGGATTTTGTCGACATTACTATGTTGATAGAACGAGTGATTGCCTAGAACAAACACAACATCTTTACCGTGTTCTTTGGTAACGTCCTCACAGAACACAGCCTCTTCGTCAAAGCCAACACCGATGTCACCAGCTAGAACGATAACGTCTGCGTCAGTTTTAGGCAACACGTAGGGATCGCCCGGTCGGTGAAACTCAGTGTGCAGATCACTTGCAATTTGTATTTTCATGGCTGTAGTACTCCGTCTCTATTAATAATTCTAAGTAGTGCTGGGCCTTACGTAGGTCGTCTAAACCGCCTTTTGACTTGTACCTGAATATATACTTAATAACGTTGCCCTGTATAAATGACAGGTCGTTAGCGATAATAAACTCAATAGGTTGGATGACGCCCTGTTTATAGTGCGTTCCACCTACCTGTTGTGACAACGCACTTTGTGTAGTCTTATTGTTCACTCTTTAAACCCCTGCGTTCTGGACCCCATAGTTGCAACTTAACCTCTTTGGCTGATTTACTCTGTTCAACAAGTTGGCTGGCGTAGGTGTCAGACTTTACCAACTTATCCAACACACAGAGCAAGTCTCCAACCTCTGCTGTAAGCTTTTCAAAGTTAGAAGAACCCTCCCAAGTTGAGCCCAATCCGAATCTTTGTGTCTTAGTACACGCTTGTATAACTTCAGCACACTCCTCAATAACAGTCGTCAAATACTTCACATTAATATCTTTAATCATTTTCACCGTCTCCCAGGAAGTAGAATCTACCCCTAACCTTTAATATCTCCGTCCACAGTGTGTCCACGAGAACTTCAGGGTCGAGATTCAGCACGTCAATAAGCGTGTCAGAGTCAACACTATTAATTAGCTTCTCCCTGAAGAGCTCTTCACTGTCCAACATCATTGCCGTATCTCCTCAATAGGTAGTTAAGACTGACCTTACAGATGTCATACGTACCGTTGTGTACATCGTTCTTGAGTATGACACCGCGCCAGTACTGCCTATTCTTCTGTGGCCCCAAATACTCTTCATCGTGGCTGTAGAACGCTCCCGCAACAAGGCCGTGAACCTCTGTACCATCTGCGCCATACTTAATACCGTATTGAAAGTGTTGCTGATGACCCATAGTGAAGCTGCAGCCAAGGTGTTTCAGTTTGTTGTCAACACTGCCTCCAATAGGGAGCGCTGCTAACCCCGTTGGGTTGACGAAGTAGTGAGAATAGTTGATACCATCTATGTTAACTATCTCAAGAAAGTCGTGCACCTCCCAACCGTGGTGGCGTAGATTGAACTGATCCGCACTTAACACACCGTCAAGTTTCGCCTCGTTCTCACACGCCCTGTTAATACGATTCTCATGGTTACCTAGCAGAAACACCAGTCGAGGTTTGTACAACTTAACCTTACTACGCCGTCTGGCTATGTTCATAGCGTGGATAGGCGCCATTAACCTGTCCATAGCTGCGTTACCGGCCTGGATATCTTCAAGGTACCTACGCCCCTCCATACGCTTACCACCGGCTCTATCGTATGAGGACAGACTAGGCATGTCGTAGTGGTCCCCAATATGGATGATAACATCTGGAAGCTTGCGAACGATATACCTCCCTAGTGCTTCCAAGTGGTCTGTGTTGACTCCCGGGCTGACTTGCGTGTCAGGTATAACAAGGTGCTTTGGGTTTCTCATAACAGGAACTTTCTCGGTATCATTGTCATTGGGTACCATTCATATCCGTGTCTATCAGCCCACTCTGACACACTTTGACGGGTGCCGTTCTGACGTACACGTACACCAGGCATAGCTACACTTGGGTTCTCGAATATGAATATAAAGCGATAACCAATTCGTCTGGCTTCAGGTATGACGGCGTCGTATTTAGTGGCGTCGTGTCGGGTCCTGAAGTAGCCTTTGACCTCGAAGATAATCTTGTTGTTCATGTCAACGAAGTCAGGGATGTACTGGCACACTTTGTTAATGGGGTAACTCATTCGGAACGGTTCGAAGGCGAAGTGTTTGAACACACCGTCTCCTAGTACTCTTTCAGGGCCACTACGATACTTCCTACCTTTGCTCAACTTACTTGTCCTTCTTTGGAAACGGCAGTATTACAGCTTCAACGACTTCTGGCTTCTTCTCAAGAATTATCTGCACAGCTTCAGTTTTACCACTGTCCTTAAGTAAACGTGCCACTGCTACTCCGTTAACAGAAACTAAAGCGAAGCCGATAGTTGCTACTGCGTTTTCTATTGCGCCTTGAAGTCTGCTGATGAAACTTTCTTGACTGCTGTTGTCTTCTTCCATAACTTAACCTTTACTATTATTATTATTTTTGTTGGCGTTAATAAAGTCTGTGTATTCAGGATAGTCGCCACGAGACATCCACAATAGTCGTGCCTGTTCGTGTGCGAAAGCTTTGTAGTCTTTGTGACACTCCGGGAAAGGACGACTAGAGTACGCGTCCATCACTGCGGCGAGCATGTCTGCCACGGTGGTGCGTCCCTCCAGTATAGTGTCCGCCGTCTTCTTACCGACACCAGCCAGTCCAGGTATGTTATCGACGGTGTCTCCCATCAGCCATTGTTTGAAGAAAGCTTTGTTACCTGTGTCTTCATCTACATCGACAACACCGTCAGTGCCTCTCCAGTTGTAGTGAAGGCCTGGAACCATCATTAAGTCCTTATCAACGGTGCATATGATGGTCTCACAGTTTGGCGGCAACACCGTTGTCTGAGCAGTCGCCATATCGTCATCAGCTTCCCGGTCGTCAGAGACAACAGTATCAAAGTCGTGGGATAGTAGAAGCCGTAGTGGAGCGTGAAAAAGCGGCTTATCTTTGCCTTTTCTATTACCCTTGTACGGTTTCGTAACTGCTACCCTGTCCCTGAAGTTACCCTTACCTGACAGGAACACTGTGTAACAATTAGCGCCAGCCTTTTCCATAACGTCGTAGATAAACTCTGACGCTTCTGATAGGCAATGGATAAGCGGCCAGTCTTTGCATGAGTACGCAAACTGATAACAGATAACATCACCATCAATCAAAGCTCTTCGACTAGTCTTATTAGTGTTTGTCATGGTGTTAGTTCCCTCTATTAGAACGGCACTTCATCGCTTTCGGTGTCTGCCTGGGCTTGTTCATACAGTTCGTCGTCATCCTCTCCGCCCTCGTACTCTACCAAGTGAGTAATGACAATCTTGTTTAACCCACAACTGATACCTTCCTTTTTCTTAAAAGTGTAGGGTATTGCATCGATACGGACGTGAGCAGTAGTCCCGTTGCCTATCTTTGAAAGGTCTACAGGGCCTCTGTCTGCCGTTGTCACAGAGAACCAGCGCAGGTCGTTTTCACTGCGTCGATACTCCTCAGCCTTTATAGAACTCTTAGCTGTGATGTAATGTCCGCGGTTGTTTTCTTCTTTATCGCACACACGCGCGTCCAAACCCATAGTACGTAGTTGTTCAACCACTGCGTCAGATAGCTGGCCGAGGTCTACCTGGAATTTACCAGACAACTCATTGACGCGATCAAGAGCAGCCCAGTAGAGAGTTGCTCGTAAAGTTATTGATGGGTATTTTTTATCTACCATGATTTGTATTATCTCCATTAGTTTTTCAGATTGTATTAATAGTATATCAACTGTTTAGGTTGCTGTCAAGGTTAAAGATAGTTTAGTTCATATAGCTACCTCCTCTATTTCATCTATGTCATACTCTTCCAACGCCCCTGTCTCTGGGTCGTATCTTAACGGTGTTACTAACCCAGTAGCCTCACCGAGTTCTCTGTCCTTTAGGCACCGTAGAAAACGTCTGTGTTTAACTCCACCACCTGCTTGCTGATCACCTTCTAGTCCGAACACAAAGTTAGAGCGTTGTTTGATGGCACCAGAACCGTAGAAGTTACGCAACGTTACACGCGCGCCTTCTTCATGAGGCGTTCCAGATGGTTGGTTAAGATGACTTATCATAAACAGTGTGAACTCGTGCCGTTGGAGTAGTTTGTTTAGCTCTTCCATGGCGTGATGTATCTGACTGTTAACATTACCGTCCTCTTTACCTTCACAAATAGCTGTAATGTGGTCGAGGAACACGAACTTACAGCCGAACTTAACAACAAGATACTCGATCTGGGCCAAGATATGTTCCACATCGCTCTCACCCCTGTGGTCTACTACTACCAGGTTTTCAGCGATCCTTTGGTAGTTCTCACTCTCAAGTATCTCCCGCACTCGTGTCTTGGCAAACTCAGGTTTAATTAGTCTCTTGTTAAGACTTTTACTATGGATACAGATACCTGTCTTAGCAGGTGGTTCCTCTAGAAAAATAACACCACACTTCATACCATGTTCCAATATGACGTGGTTAATTATCTCTTTGAAGCACTCAGTTTTACCCAACCCAGACCCGGCACCTAGTGTTATCAACTCGTGCCAGCGGACACCGTGCATCGCAGCACTTAACGTAGGCCAGGGTAGGGACAGACCATCCTTTATCGGCTTCCGCATAGCTGTTAACAGGCTCTCACCAGACATGTAGCCACCGACCTCGACCTCTTTAGAGTCCCACCACTCTTTCATCCAATCCTTCGTACCTTTGTGTTGAAGATAATCTGAACAGTCGTTGTACTTTGACATCCCCATTATGAACGCTTTACCGGGGAACAGCAACGCCACCTTGGCGGCGGCGTCCTGCCCAGGTTTGTCGTTATCGAACGCCAGTATGATCTTCCTGAATGAGTTCAGAAATTTCCAATCGTTTTTACAATCACGTACAGCTGTTGAACTACTCTGTACAGAGACGGCGGGGTAACGTGACCCCATCATTTGGAACGCACTCATGGCGTCGAGTTCACCCTCTGTTACCGTAACACTTGGACCACCCGCCGCAAAACTTACCTTACCAAACAAGCCACACTTTTGTATAGTGCCAGAGGGCCTTGTTGGAAACGATTTATCAGGTGTGCGATACTTTACAGCGGCGACAGTGTCACCATCGTAGTACGGATACAGATGGTTGTTATACTCGTCTACTTTAACGTTGTATTTCTGGCAGGTGGCAAGAGTGAGTCTTCTATCAAGGATGGGTATGAACCTGCCGTCACCTAGTTTAGCAGGTGGTGCTGGTTTAGCGTCGTTGTTAGGCATTAATATATTACCGCCTTTCTCTATTAGTTTCTTACAACTGAAACAGTAGCCACCGCCTTCCCTATCTTGGGCGAAACCATCACTACTGCCACAAGCAGGACACTCAACCCTTGCGCTTGTTAAAACCATAACGTCTCCGCCTCTTGCTGAGTTTGTGTGCGACCCTCTCGTATTCGACGCGTATTTTAAACATATCCCATTTTAATCTCACTAACAATCTTTGTAGAACCCCAACGTTATATAGATCGCTCATCTGGTTTAAAGTCCTTTCATTTCAAGTTGCTTTGGTTCTCCAAGGATGAAATCTCCAGTGGTGGTGTGTAGAACACCGTTCTCTTTGTCTACACCAAGCACTTTAGTCGTCTGGATAAACTGCCCGTTTGGTGTGTTGTCGTCATTGCTGTTGTATATTGTTCCGTAAGCACCTCGGCCAACAACTTCCCAGTTATCGAGGTATCCTTTATTTATCATTTCAATTATTCCTTTCATATATAATCATAGATTGGGGTTGTGCTCCACCGACATCAGTACAAACTGAACGACACTCCTCTTCTGTATCAAAATACCATATCATCGGTGTGTCTACAGTGTTGTACTTCCAATAGTGAACGCGCCAGTCTTTATCATCTAGTCGTTTGAACGTTCCAGATTCATAATCAGGACTCTCAAAGAGCAACTGAGCAACACGCGCGGCGCGCGCTTTACGTCTATAACCTCTTCTCTCTGTTGAGGACAAGTCAACCCACTCTGGTTTACCCTGTGGAACACCAATAGAGTGGATAGCTTTCGCCATTTTATCAATCATAGTTTTAACTCCTTTCTACTTTCTGTTTAATGGTGTCAAAGTCAACAGGTGTGTAGTCTATCTGTTCCACACTAACGTTCAGATACCTCTTGTCGTTGATCTTATTAGTATGTAGGTGTCCGTGTATGTTTAGTTTCCAACGAGACAGGCTGTCAGGGTGGATAGGGACGTGTGTGAAGACGTATCTGTCCCGAACGTAACACCCCAGCACTCTGCTAAAGTGTTTACGGTAGCGACCCTCTGTGAACCTGTCGTGATTGCCACGTATAAGGTACTTTCTACCGTTCAACAGAGGCATTACCCAGTCGTATGCTTGCCCTGAAAAGGCAACGTCACCGAGGTGTAGGACGAGGTCGTCAGGCTTCACAACACTGTTCCACTGCGTGATCATGTGTTTATTCATAGCTTCAACATCTATGAACTCTCTGACAGGGCTACCGTCATCTCTCTTGAAAGATAACATACCGGAGTGCCCAAAGTGAGTGTCAGCAATTACAAACACCTTTGATGAAGACGATGGTTCAGTCATTAATCCTCGAACTCCTCTTTCACAGCTTCGACAGCGTTTTTGGCAACGTCTGCAACAGGTTTTGTTATAACCCTGGCGGAAGCAGCTACTAACTCAATCGGGGCCGTAGTAATCTTTACAACGTCAGTTAATAAATTGGTTAATGATTCAAACATAGTCATTTCTCCTAAAGGTTAGTGTGTATCAGCCCACGTGCGGCCTGACTTCGTCTCTGCGTCTAACTCAACGTTCATATTGAGTATCTTTCCAGCCATTTGGATAGATTTTACCTGTAAACTACCTAACAGTTTCGCTTGCGTTTTAAGACAGAAACTCTGCCACTCATCGTGGACGAACGCACACAGTTTGTAATCAATCTTACGCTTCTTAGCCCACTTCGTCCACAGAACCATAGCTAGTTTCATTATTATGGCCTCACCACTTTGTAAGTACACTGGTAGACTGAGATGGTCTGACGGTATCTTAACCAACCGTCCGTCCAAACCCCTCATCCAACCTCGACCAGCCGCCAGTGTCTTTCTTTCAAGCAAGTTAGCTAGACCTTTGGTGTTCTTAACAAACCTCTTCATAGCCTGTGAAGCCTGTTGCCTACTACAACCTAATATCGCTGAGACCTTGCCAACACCTGCACCAAGCAACCAAGCGTAGATGAACGTCTTAGCGTTTGGCCTCGTCTTACATATCTCACCGAGACTTTGCATGTTTGTGGTGTGAATATCACCATTGACTACTTGATAAGTATACTCTTTGTTGTTAATGTAGTGGGCTAGAACACGCAACTGTACTCCAGAGGCGTCTGTGCCTACCACACAGTACTTATCAGGATCGGCTACGGTCCAGCACTCTCTCATCTCCCTACCAAGCACTGCTGGCACCCCTGTGCGGTCCATCAACCCAGGTATGTTAGCCATGTTGGGGCCGCTATGGGCTGCGCGCTGAGTGTACGTCCCAAGCCCGTCACAGTGGCCGTGGACGCAACCGTCATCTCCGACGTTGCCTATCCAGCTTGAGTTGTTCTTACCCTTCAGAGTTTCTGCCCAGATAGCTTTATGGCGCGCTGTTAAAACACTCCACCTACGCATCTTCTTCAACGCTGGTGGGGCAGTGTCAATAAGTGTGTCTAAGTTCTCCTCACATATCTTCCAACTATTGCCCGACTTAGTCTTAACAACGGGACACCACCATCCCTTTAACCGCCACAACTTCTCCATTGGCGAGGCCATGCTGAACTCTTTCCAGATTATGCGAGTGAACGGCGCACCGGCCCAGCACTCCTCTACATCGTGGCCACCTGTGGAGTTAAGAGCGATACCACCCTTTTTAGTTGAGCGGGGTAGAAACTCTCTATCGGCTATGGGGCGAGGTGGGAACAGTGTAGCCGTCTCAACCTCTATCTCATCCGCCTCTGTCTTAGCTACATCGTAAGTACGTTGTGCCAGGTCCATGTCGAGATAGAAGCCGTTCTCTTCCATTTCATCTAGGACTACTCTGACGTTGTGTTCGAGGCGTAAACTCTCTTCTGTGAAGTCGTGTGTTTGTTTGAGACACCACTCTCGTACACGTGCAAGAACTCTAACATCATTTTCACAGTAAATAAGTTGTTCGAAACTGAACTTTGACCAGTCATCGAACTCTGTTTTAGGAGCACCTAGGAACTCTCCTAACGCTTTAAGTGAGTGTCCGCCAAGTCTGTTCTGCCAAATCATCTTAGAGTAAATTAGTGTGTCTTTAACGTTGTCATAGAGTATTAAAGTAGTTCCGAAGTGATTATTCAACACTTTGACGTCATAACTCACACCGTTATGGAACCACCACTCCTCCACTGATCTACTAAACTCAGGAAAACTCGACAGAGGTCTGTCTAGCTTCGGACGCACGACGTCGTCAGGAACGAACCTGTAAACCCTCCCAGTGTCTACGTCCAACGCTACTACACACCACAGATGTTTCGGGAACGGGTCAGATAGTTTATAGTCAATGAGACCGCTGGCCTCAACGTCGCACAACACACGCATAGAGTTAAGTTTCCTCCTGTGAGACCTTTTTGGGAACGTCTCTATGCCGATTATCCCATGTTTGTTCGACGTTGTCAAGGAGATTATCGAACTCAACGCACTCCCTAATAGCCCCAGCACACGCAGGGCAGGTTGTGTCAAACATTCTGGTCCTCTTGTTAAAGACGCCCGGTGTTGTTACACTATTACATATATCACATCTCATACCTATACTACTCCTGTTTATTATTATTGTTGATACATTGGAGACTTCTCAAAAGCTGCTGCGTAGTCTTGTATAGTGGTTCCTTCGAGACCTGGCGCGGTGTTTACCTCCAGAACGTACACTAGTTCTGCCTTTTCATTGTATATCACATCAACAGCACCGAAGTCAAGCCCTAAACACCTCATCGCTGTTATTGCTTGTGTTGCGACCTCACTTGGTACGTTAATGTTCTCTCTGGCGAATATAAACCCGTTATCATGCGAGCGAACGCGATAGTTTGCATCTTCTGGCGCTACGTCACGTCGCCGCATCTTTTTCTGGCAAACTATCACCTCTTCGTTAACGATGTGGACCCTGAACTCGTACCTTTTCTTTATATACTTCACATAGAGAGGACACGCGGTCACACCTCTGCACTGTGGGTCGTTAGGGTCCGCAATGTAGATACCCCGCCCTGAGCTACCTCTCAAAAGAGCTCTGCACACTACAATAGTTTCGTTGTCATACCAATCTTGTGCTGTTAGCATGTTTGTTGTAAACTCAGGGACGCGTACACCTGCCTCTTGCATTACAATTAGCGCAGATCGCTTGTTAGAAGCTATAGCGACCCTTGGAAAGTGATTCATAATATAACAATGACGGATGCGTGTGTTACTTTCGGAAGAGCCCCAATTAATGACAACCCTGTTCTCTATAGGGCGTTGACTACTATGTCTAACACGTTTAATATTTAAAGCGCGTGCTAAAGCTGCTGCCCCTGTGGATAATGGTGAGTGTGTGTAGATTATTGGTCTGTGTAACATAAGTGGCTGCTCCTAAAATATTTCTGGTAAAATTCAACGCCGAAATCCTTATTCTTCATCTTCATCGTAATCATCATTACGTTCAACCGTACGGATGTCTAATAGAGCAGACATAGTGTCCATAGAAGTTGTCCGTGTGTTAAAGCCCCTGAATTCTCCTGATGACGAGGTCTCACCCATGGATGTTGGCGTTTCAACATCACTATTTGGTATAGAGGACTCGTAGACACCTTTAAACTTAAACTCTTCATAAGCGTTCTGACCCGCCTCGTACGCGCCAGCTATTGCTTGAGCCTCCCACATTCCGTCTTGTATCTCTTGCAAAGCGTTTGGTGGAGCTAGGAGCGTCTTGGCGAAGTCGAGACCAAACACTGCTTCAGTCATACGCGTGGCCCCTAGTGTTGAGTATTCAAGGAATAGGTCCATGGGAGTCTTCGTGTCTTTGACGTAGTCTTTTATGGCGAGTAACGCCTTCACCCATGTGTGGATAACATCAGGAGACGTAGTGCCACGCAGGGCTCTGAACTCCAGTGAACCAAACCGTTGCAGAGCTGCAATGTTTAACGCAGCGTATCTAACGTCTTCTCTAGCCGCGTGTACTAAACTACCCTGGTAAGCTGCGTCCTCCAACACACGGGTAAGACCTCCAGCGTCCGTCATACGTAGACAGAAGTGATTGCCAACTCTGTCACGTCCACACCATTTAACCAAAACGTTCTCAAAGATACCATATAAAGAGATGGTGTTAAACACTTGTAACACAGTAGCACGCGTCATGTTTATATGAACGTGCACGCTTGTCCGGTTAGACTCACGGATTAGAAAAGGAGGTAGACCCTCTTCTAAGTGATTTAAGGCTTTGAGCACGGTGCCCCGTTTGATAGGTCTCTTCAGGATGTACTCGGCGGCGGAACCTCTTAGAGAGCCGTCAAACTCTCTTCGCCAGTAGAAGGGCAGGTCGGGGATAGGAAGAGTGTTGGAAAACTCTACCTCTATCTCGATACCTACTTCCCCCGCTGGTGGTCTTCCAGACAACATGAAACTGTCTTTTATAAGACACTGTGTGTTTCGATGACTAAGTACTTTTTGTGCATCTCTATTCATAAACCAGTTCTCTCTTTCTCTATAAGTGTTACTTAGTTAGTTGCTAAATTTTGTTCTAAACCCTTGCTACACAGTAGTTCATAATAGTGTTGGTGCTGTTTTTTGATCTTAAACTGTCCGTTATCATTCAGGTCACCAATGACACGAGCTTTATAGATCATTTGCAACGGACTAACTTCTTTAATAAAACCCAGAGCTAAATCTCTGTCAAACGCCTTGCAGTAAACGCCTCCATCTAGTTCCGTATTGTCGAATAAATTTACCATCTCATTATAGACTCCCTTAAAAGAAGGGTAAATGCCACAGACGGTGTTCCCCAACTCAACACTGTGTAACCACGAACCAAGCATACGTACTCTCCCCTTGTAGTGATCTATACAACTTATGTTAGAAGCACAAACACCCCTCTTCCATCTCCGTACAGGTACTCTCTCAAGGTAGTAAGTTGTTGGTCCTTCTTCGTGGTCAAAATTTAGGTACCCTAAAGGCGGAGAAGATATGTCTAAATCAGGGTCCTCTGCACTACACAGAAGTTTTAGGCTATCTTTAGAATCTCTACAAGCCAAACTCTCCATATGTACATTAACTTCCTCTGTCGCAGTTGAGCGGGTGTCTTCATCCAGTGTTACACCAAAAACGAACACAGGCAGAGTTTGGTAACGGATTATAGAGTTCTCCAAGCTCTGTCTAACTGCGTTGTAATCATAAAAACGCTTCATAATCAACTCCTATTTCATCCATAATTTTAATAGCTGCCTTTTCATTCGACGAGTTAATGATATTACTGACATCCCCATACACTTTAATACATTCAGACCCTTTTATAAGGGCTTCAAAGGCGTTAACAGCGCCTCTGTAAACAGCCTTAATTCTCTTAGGACTCCGCAGCCACACGTTACTAAGCACTCTGTACTCAACGCCGTACTCTTTTACACGGCACGCACCCGCCCTACCGTACAGTAGACGCCTCTTTTTGTTCTTATCGTATAAAACAGACGGCAACCCTAGGTAGAAATCTAACATACGGACAAGATTTAGGGCGTCAGCTGCGTGTGCGTCTGTTAAGGATGTCACCTCGTTCTCTGTCCAACCAAGGTGGAGATGACCCGCTGCTGTACGGAAGTTCCTTGCAACAGGAGTAGGGTTAACTCTCCCTGTCCAAGCGTTGTAGTCAGGCTCACAGCCAAGTTGCAGAGCCTCGAACGGTTGCGCGTCCATGACTTCTTTAGTAAACACAGCTATTGGTTCAATTACGACAGTGTACTGTTCTACCATGCGGCTTAACTTGTTCATAACAGTGTTGATGTTGTCAACGAACTCTATCTCACTGTTGGCAGGGTCGATGTTAAACTCTAACGCCATACCGTCAACCTGCACAGCCCCTTTGTTCACCTTAAACGGTTCCATCTTTGTCCCCGGTATTAAATCGTATCCACTAATCAACTGCCCCTCTGAGTCCTTAACAAACACTTCAGGGTCACACCCTATCTTTAAAGACATTGCCATTACATTTTCTCCTAACATTAATTGTAACTGTTTCTCTATCTAGAGAACACTCTGTTGCTGAAATTACCGTACTTCTTAGGTTCCTCGACACCAAGACCCCATCTTATATCTTCATCACTGTAGCAGGCTTTACATAGTGCAAACGTTTGTCCACCTTCACTGGAAATCTGAGCCGCTTGGCCCCACTCTAGTGTGTCACTACACCACCCACAGTTGTCATCAAGGATTTTCTTAGCCTCCATGTACTTCAACTCAGTTCCTGTAAAAGTATCAATATATAGTGTACGCGTGATTGGTATGTTACCAGGCCCACTTGAGACTTTATAACCTTTGATGAACTTGTCCCACACTTCTAACTCAGATAGGCCTAGTCCCCAATTTGACCACCGAGAGGTGTAGTGTTCCCCGTTACTACCATATCTTCCAGAGGTGCTTTCTTCATAAGGTTTTACCACCTCCAGTTGACGGGACTCCGGATAAGTTCTGTTATTACCGTAGCCGCCACAATCATAGTCGTAAACACCTGGGTAGTTGTAATCTTCGTAGTGTCTGTGAGGTCTTGCAAAAAGGACGAAAGAGGTCTCCTCTGGCTCTTTAATTACTTGCCACACCCCGTGTAGTGACACATCAAAGCTCAGACGTTTGGCAACAGGCACGCAGTGAGTCGCAGGGTCTAACGCGTACTTAGCACGTTGCCGTGAGACCGCTTGTTCAATCATCCACGGCTCTGAAGCCCAGATTACCACTTCCTTACGCGCGTTAAAGCGATAGAATAGAGGCCGCTGTGAGTTTCGCGCCATCATTAACCTCTTTGAACCGCTTTCATACCACACTAACGCAAACGCGCCGTCAAGTTTTGACAACGTCAGTAGTGAATTATCCTCACACGCCATGTCGTAGTAGATGTTCTCGCTGTCTACTTCGAACTTGGTGTGGCCTTCAAGACCAGTTTGTGACAGCAGTGTGCCGTTATGAACTCCGCAGTAAACGTTTTTAGTAGTGGTGTTGTAATAGTTAAAAGGGTGAGCTCCAGCTATGTTTGTTTTGTTACCACTGGTTGCGTGTCTTCCGTGACCGATTAGTACGCGGTTTTTTCCCGCGGTGATGTCCTTATACCCCTTGCTTTCAAAGAACGCTTCGTAAGGGCTGCCTAACTCTTTATGGGTTATGATGTCAGCGGTGTCGTCTTTATTCTTATTCTTACGCACTGCAACGACGCCGGTGCTGTGGTGCCCCCTTAGTTGATTGATGACCAGTAAAGTCTCGAATAGTTGCTCTTCAACGACACCGATTTGTCCAGCTATTCCAATAATTCCACACATAGTGCTATACTTTCTCCTGTTAGTGTTATGTTAGTTGTAGTAAAATTTTACATAGTTTTTCAACTCCAGAGGGTGTTATATTATAACTGGTTTCCACATAGGGGTTTCCACCAAGGTTACGTGTAGTGACAACAGCCTCTGTAAAACAACTATGTATCCACCGCTTGACATCCACAGAAAATCTCTGTGCTGCGTTGTCGTTCTTTTTCCACATGTTGATAACAGGGTAACAATCATGTGCGGTGTAATACCAACACATCCAATTATTAACTTTAGCCATTGGGGCAGTTCCACTCCTAAACTTTATAAAACCATCCTTATCAACACCATCGTCGATGTCAATTAATTGGCTGTCAGAGGGGTCTACTTCAAACTTAAGAGCCACCGCCGGTCTACCGCTGTTACGCCCCATGAGCAGGGTAATGAAAAACATAGTGTTAGTGATCTCTTTATTACCTCTTTTAGGTTTTAAAAACGTGAACGGGCTATAACTTTCCCGTAAAGCCCCACGCCACAACCTAATGAGCTCTGGGTCGTATTGCCACACACGTCTTGAGGCTATACAGGCTCCTAACAATAAAGGACCCGGCACATCTGTTCTACACACGACGTAACCTTGCTTTATTACTTTAGTGGCGTTCTTTGACAGAAAGGCGCGGTGGTACGGAGAGTAGTTAAACAGATAGTTCAGAAACGCTTCCTTTGACTCTGTGCTAAGGTCTGCTTTACCTATGTTTGCGTAATTAAGACGGGTTATCACACACACAGCTTTGTCCATATTATTAATCTTTAGTAATCCGTGGCACGGCAAAGCAGAGTGAACTATGTAACTGTGTGTCTGGCTGTCTCCTAAACAGCCTTTTAATGAGGTGTCGGGGTTGTGTTGGCGGGTTGTTGAAGGTTTGTCGAATATAACTGCAACGGCAATAAGGCTTTTCTTTAATAACCCTTTCAAGATTTTTGCAGTGAAGTCAACCCCTTTCCAGAACTCAGGGTCATTATATATTCCTTTTGTGTTAGATGTGTATGTTTTACTGAACTTCTTCATTTACTTTTTCTCCTTCTATGTGGTTGCTCTTGGTTAAAATAATTTCTATGGTCTATCTACCTGCTGTTGAAATCCTTATTCTTCGCTTGATCTTTTCTTCACAGGTTTTTCTGGAGTAACTTAACAACTTGGTCGCAAACCTATTAAGATTAACCTTCGTAATACTTCTACAGGTTCTAAAGAACGGTAATCCATTAAACTTTGATTTAGACTTAACTATTAGTTCCTCAAAACACTCATCGCGAAACTGTGCTAACTCTTTCTCAAACACCAAAGAACACGCATTTTTCACTTTCCACATCTTTACAACATCCGGACAGACTTGTCTGTTAAAATACCACACTTTTCTATTATCTCTTATTGGTATCTCCCCTTTTATGAATGAAGAAAAGCCAGCGTAATTCATACTACACTCTATCCTTAACAGCGCTGCGTCTGAGTAATCGTCTGTGTAAATTAAAGGGATAACGTCGTGTTCTCTAGCCACTAGTGTGCATATGATGAAGAACGCAATGTTTTTCCACTGTTCAACACTTACACCGGTGGGGCTTAACCCTACCAACTGTTCCCACAGTCTTATTAATGTAGGCTTGTACTGCCACACACGTCTTGAAGCTATACACGCGGCCAACAAAACAGTGTCTCTTACGTCTGTTCGACAAACAATGTAACCTTGCTGTAATATTTTAGGCACAGGTGGTTTTGATAGAAAGGCGCGGTGATAAGGTGATACACAAGTCAAATAGTTCAGAAAACACGTAACAGTGGTCGGAGCCAACAACACCTTTCCGATGTTATAATCGTTTAATCGCGTCAACACAGCCACTGCACCAGCGTTACGTGGGTCCTTTAACGCACCGTGACAGGGTACGCCCGCGTAAACACGATAGTAGTAGTCTTTAAAACCCTCTACAGAGCCTGTTAGTTCTGTTAACCTGGTTGAGGTCTTTTGGGGCTGTGTCGTAATCACTGCGAACGCTATCTTCGTGGTCGGCGCCATATTAAGTAGCGTTTTGCCTACGCTCTTTACAAGGTTGTCAAATAACACAGAGGAGTAGAAGCCAGTTGTGTTGTCGTTATATGATGTTTGTGAGAAAGTGTCCATGTTAATACTTAGTTCTCCGTTGAAACTAGTTTAAAAGGCCATAGAAGGGTTGTTAGAGTGTGGAGAGGTGATTTATGTAGGGTAGCCTATGTAGACCCCTCTTTGAACAGTGGTGGCGCCTTAGAAAGAACCTTGCGTGGCTAACCAGTCACCAGACATGAGGCGTAAACCCAGCCTCTCATCTACACTTGGTGATGACCTACCCCACACGTAAATATAAACCGACTCCAATCCTAGTTCAGGGATGGGTATGGTTATACGATTGTACATGTTATTGTCATAACCCTTTCCATGATAACCTTCAAGGCCGTCAAAGGCTGATATTTCCTCTTCCTGGATAGAGTACACCTCCACTGTGACTTCGTCGTTGGAATCGCTGCTTGGAGTGATGGCGGGAAAGCCACCAAGACTGAACATCCTGAAGTTGGTGATTCGTATTGGTGGAGATACTGGTTCTCTGTTAAGTAACCATCTCCAGTTACCACAGTTCTGTCGTAGTGTGCCGTACACGGCTATATGTGTTTGTGCAGTCATAGTTGCAACTCCTCTTTGGTTAAAATAATTTCTATTGGATTTAGTAAGTGGTTGAAATACGTATTCTCTGCTACGCACTTCTGCGTGGCTACTCGTTACCTTTCTCTTTAAACGGAACGGTTTCTCTTTGGCCTTTCTTACGAAAGAGTAAAGGACCAGTAAAAGGAACCAGTTAACAGTGCTAATAGTTACATCACTGATTGCGTCACTAATTGCGTTAACAGTTACATTTACAACGCAATTCACTGCGTGACTTCAACCATGATTAAAGTAATGACTTCAACGCAATTAACTGCGTGAATACAACACCTTACATTTAGTTCTTGACTTCGTTAATTACCTATGATATAATACTAGTATAATCGTAGTTTAGTCCTATTATGGTTACTGATAACGCTACAGATACAAGATATGATGTAATAGTGGTTGAAAATGCTAAGTCTTCATTCAGTCCTTCACTGAATGGTCTACAACAGAGGTAACATAGGAACGGTATAGTAGGGCAGTTATGTCTTTTTAGTATTACTGTGTGTTAATGAGTAGCCACATATCCAAGCTTTTCTCTTTATGATAGCGTGGTCGTAAACTGACGCGTGGTCATAAACCTTAGCGCGGCCTTTTACTTTAGCGTAGCCATAAACTTTAGTATAGCCATAAACCTTAGCGCGGCCTTTTACTTTAGCGAAGTCATACACCTTAGCGTGACCGTACACACGGGCTGAACCTTTTACGATAGTGTTACCGTAAATCTCAGCGAAGCCATACACTCTAGCGTAGTCATACACTACCCCAAAACCATAAACTACAGCGTCACCATACACTCTAGCGTTTCCTCCAACCCATGAGTCACCGAACACTTTAGCCCTGTCGTAAACTTCAGCGTCGCCATAAATCCAGACGTAGTTGGCAACTTCAGCGTGATCTTTCACGACAGCTCTGCCGTAAACTTCAGCGTAACCTTTCACGACAGCTTTACCGTAAACTCCACTAAAACCATACACTCTGGAGTTGTCATAGATTTTAGCGTTGTCATAGATTTT
>VAPL010598054.1_pt1 | contig 49006 bp, 47 predicted proteins | sample 3395061 | NCBI WGS metagenome assembly VAPL01 (sample SAMN08290444, study PRJNA428436) | hydrothermal vent metagenome | isolation source: Deep-sea hydrothermal vent chimney 2 | place: Pacific Ocean: Juan De Fuca Ridge | depth 2182 m m | reverse complement strand
TCAAACAGTTGTAACTGGCGCTCATGATCCATAAACAGCGTGCCATTGCGCTCCTTGATCAACATCGCCCGGGCGTCGGCGCTCTGCAGGCTGAAATAATCCGGCAGGCGATGAGGATGCTCGCGGTAAACACGGATGCCGTAATCAATCCAGTTTTCGACCCCGGCCATACTGAGCTGGCTAAAAAGATAAGGCGCGCGTTCGAGCATGGGTTTCGCGCCCTCTTTGGCCTCCTTCGCCATGCGTTCAACCAGTCGCAGCCAGTTGCGCAACAGTTCAATGCTGCCAAGCCGACGGGCAACGGTCGGTAAGGTCGCAAGGAAGGGGTTGATCGCACTACCCGCTGCATACTCGGAAAGCAGCGCGGCAGTCGCGGCTGTTTCAGGGATGATCGTCTCATCACTGTGGCGCACGACTTCGGGTATTTCATCGAGAAAGATCAGCACCAGTTCGGTACCGCGTCCCAGCGCGCAAACACGATCCGCATTCGCCAGCCATTCATCGACACCCTCTGGTGAAAGCACTTCCTCCGCTACCTGCAAGGCAACTTCAAAGATGTCATTGATCTTGCTAACGCTGCACTGGAGTTGATCTCGGCGTTGTTGTATTTCAGGTTTCATCGCATCTACCTGCAGGCGTGGATAACTTAGTCGAGAATCATTTCGACTGCTGCATCCAGAGTGGCGCGAATATCAGCATCATCGGTAAGCGGACGCACTAGCGCCATTTTGCAGGCTTCCACCGGCTCAATACCGTCATCAATAAGCTGTGCGGCATACACCAGCAGACGGGTGGAAATCCCCTCATCCAGACCATGCCCCTTGAGGTTGCGGGCGCGCTGGGCGATATCCACCAGCTTCTCCGCCAGTACCGCATCTATGCCCCCCTCATGACTGACAATCTGCGCCTCGGTATCCTTTTGCGGATAATCAAAGTCGAGCGCGGTAAACCGCTGCTTGGTGGACTGTTTCAGATCTTTCATCAGGCTCTGATAACCGGGATTGTAGGAAATCACCAGTTGAAAATCGGGATGCGCCTCCAGCAGTTCGCCTTTCTTGTCCAGCGGCAATACACGGCGGTGGTCAGTGAGCGGATGGATCACCACGGTGGTGTCCTGGCGCGCCGCCACGGTAAGCGGGCCGTCCTGCCAGCGGGTGCCCTTCTCATCGAGCAGGAAACGTCCCACCAGATCGGCGGCGGTCATGTCTTCGTTACAGGCGACAGTAATCAGCGGCTTTTTCAGCTTCCAGGCCATGTATTCGATAAAGCGGGACTTACCGCAACCGGTCGGACCCTTGACCATCACCGGCAACCTGCGATGGTAGGCCGATTGATAGAGCGCGACTTCATGCGCAGTGGTTTGATAAAAGGGTTCGTCCTGAATTAGATATTGCTGCGCATCGTTCATTATATTATCCCCTCGTTACGGGTCGATCTTCAGTGAATACTCCACAGGCTAAAGCCGGGGGCTTCGGGTTACGGCTGAAAGCCGGATGGCTCCCTCTTCCAAGATCTGGGAGAGGGCTGGGGAGAGGGTTCAAGAATCTGCCTCAAATCGATCCCCCCCTCATCCCAACCTTCTCCCCCCTCGGGGAGAAGGAGCAAAACCAAATCTCCGCCTGAAGGCGGGGGATTTACAGATCCCCTATCGGGGACTTTAAAGAAAGCAGAGACGCCTCTGCTTTCTTTGATAAAGACCGTTCACCTCCCACCGCGCCGGCGGGAAGTGAAACAGTCATGGGTTGATGCTTACTTATGCACGCCCAGCTTCTCACGCCAACCCGGGTACAGGTTATCGGCATCTTCCTGGAAGGTTTCCAGCGCGCCGCGCAGTTCTTCATGCTCTTTGGCGTAATCAACCAGATCGACGCCTTCCTGCCATGCCGTAAACGCCTGACGCAGGGACGTGGCGCCCGCAGCAATGCCGTCTTTATGACCCAGGGCGCCGCCGCCTGAAGTCTGAATCACGTTACAGTGCCCCAGGTTATCGAAGAAACCGGGCAGACGCAGCGCGTTCATGCCGCCAGATATGATCGGCGTGGTACTTTTCATCTGCCCCCAGTTCTGATGGAAATGCGTGCCGGTCACATCATCATCGGTCAGCATCATGGCGTTAACCTTGTCGCTGGCATAACCTTCCATTTTACCGTACCCCATCGTACCGACATGGATGCCCGAAGCTCCTGACATACGCGCCCATTTCATGTGTACCAGTGAAGTGTAACCACGATTAGACTCTTCAGAAGTAACCGCACCATGACCGGCACGATGGTAGTGCAGGAACTGGTTGGGGAAGTAACGGCGAGCCAGGGTCACCATGCCGCAGCCACCTACATAACCGTCTACCAGGAAGGCGATGTTTTCAGCGTGTTCACCAAAAGTCTCAAGGATGTATTCACCACGCGCAATCATCTCGAAAGGATCATCCGCGGTGATATTCGCGGAGAAAATCTTCGCCTGACCGGTATCGTCCATCGCCCGCTTCATGGCGTCGGCAACCAGCGGCGTAATCTCGCGCATGGGAGCGTAAACCTGGTTGCCCTGTGGTTCGTCGTTCTTGATAAAATCACCACCGAGCCAGAACTGGTAGCAGGCTTCGGCGAAGGGTTCAGAGCGCAGACCCAGCTTGGGCTTGATAATGGTACCCACCACCATGCCCACCGCGGTCGGACAGAATGTCTACGCTGCAGCGCAGGACATACTGGGAAGAATGGTGGCGCTGGGCGAATCCGCCGCGGAGCTTGACGCAGTGGTCAAGGGGCCGTTGCATATCGCCGTCATCACCACCGCAAAATACTTCATGCCTCATCTGCTAGGCGCGTTTTCTGGTTCGGGAACCCGGCTCAGGCACCCGTCAGGCAGTGGATCGACTGTTTGCGGAACAGGGACTCAGAATCACCCCCTACATGGAACTGGGCAGCAGCGAGGCGATCAAGCAGGGCGTCATGGCGAGACTGGGAATTTCGGTACTCTCACGCCATAACCTGCGTCTGGAGCTAGCCGGCGGTTACATTGAAATACTGGATGTGAAGGGCTTTCCGCTGAAACGGCGTTGGTACGCAGTGCATTTAAAAGGCAAACATCTGTCGCCGACAGCACGCGCCTTTCTGGATTTTCTTCTCAAACAGGGCAAGGAAATATTGCAGCATATCTCTGCAGCGCAAACAGGCGCCGCACCGCTTTCCTAAACTTAAAGAGCTAAGGGATGGCTCCGACAACTGAGATTTTTTTATCTGAACCAAGCTTGATCATGTAATCGACTGCCGCTTCCACCCGCGCATCGGAACAAATACTGCAGCCTCCCCTGGGCGGCATGGGACCATCACCTTCAATGGCAACCTGGTAAAGATGATCGCGCCCCTGATCACGCAGGATCTGTCGAACTCGCTGTTTGTCTACTTCAGGCGCGCCGACGACTCCGGTGTTATGACAGGCACCACAATTACTCTCATAAAGCTTGCGCCCGACCTGTTTGTTTAACGATGTTTGCAAGCCTTCTACCGGCGGCGATACGCTCTTTACAGATTTGAGATAATCGGCGATAGCGAGCATATCCTGATGGTGAAGATAGCGCAGGCTGTTATGCTCAACATCGCTCATCGGACCCAGCAATTTTCCTCCTGTGGGTTTAGCGTCGCGCATGAATATTTCAGCCACTGCACCGGGTGGTAAATAACGTAGTCCCTGTGCATTAATATTTGGCGCGTAGTAGTCATCAATGAAAGCCCCCGCCAGATAATACTTTTTTTTCGGAGATCCCAGCATATTCAGTTCGCTGTGACACAGAGCGCAGTGACCCGGGCCTTCGACAATGAAGGCTCCCCGGTTCCAGCGTTTGGATTTTTTCAGATCAGGGCTGTATTGACCCTTGTTAAAATCAAAATAGAGTAAGCGCCAGCCGAATTGCAACCAGCGGTAGTTGAACGGCCATTTCATTTGCTGCGGCTTGTTGATATGTTTTTCAGCAGGAATGCGATCCAGATAGGCCTTGATTGCCAACACGTCTTCGCGGCTCATGCGATTGTAATAGTTGTAGGGGAAAACAGGATAATAATAGCTGCTGTCCGGGCGGATACCCTGCCTCATGGCGGTGACAAAATCATCCTCACTCCAGTTACCAATACCAGTGTCTTTATCCGCTGTAATATTCGGTACGAATAAGGCGCCAAAGGCGGTGTCAATACGCAAACCACCGGCGAAGGGGGCACCGCCATTCTCGGTATCGGTATGGCAGGCCATGCAATCACCCAGCTTCACCAGGTATTCGCCGCGGGCAATCTGCGCCTTATCCGCACCCGCATCAAGATGGACTGAAGGGTATTTCGAATAGTGTAAGGATATATTGTTGGCGATGGTCTCGGCATTTAATCCCAGAGGCAATAATGCGACGACAAACAGCACTATTAAACCCGGCCAACGGCTATTAGCGTTACCGGCTTGTAAATAAAACCTCATTCGCTTTTTATTTAACATTTCGGTACTCCTGCAGAAGCCGAGTTATAAACAACTGTTTTCGAATTCCTGTCCGCTAAACCGTTCATCACGGGCCTGTCGCAGGCTGAACAGCCCTAAACACAGGTGTTTTCAAGCTTTACGCTCATGCTTCGACAAGCTCACCACGAACGTAAAACTTGATAGTTAACAGGAATGTGAATACTCCACCGGCTAAAAACCGGATGGCGCCCTCGCCCAGATCCCGGGAGAGGGCTGCTGAAGACTCAAGAATCCACCTCGAACCTATCTCCCCCTCATCCCAACCTTCTCCCCCGAGGGGGAGGAGAAGGAGCAAAAACTAAATAGCCGTCGAAGACGGGGGATTTACGAATTCCCTATCGGGGACTTTAAAACTGTTATTCAGGCTGTATAGATAGCGGTTTCTACGGCTTTGGTACGCTCGATAATTTTGCGCGCCTGCTCCACTTCCGCAGTATCACCATGCACGATCAGCAGGTATTTATCGGCACCCAGCGAACGTTCATATTTGATAACACTGTGCTTTGGCACACCGAGATTCACTAACGCCGCACCGACTACCGAAGCGCCACCGACCACTGCCGCACCTTCGGCAGCTCCGGCCAGAATAGACACAAAGGGGCCGGCCGCACCCAGCAAACCGATCCCCGGCACCCAGAAGAAAGCTGATCCGAATAACAAACCCCACAGGGCGCCCCAGAACATGCCGATACCACCCCATGTTTTCATACGATCACCGAGCGTATAGAAACCTACGGGATGTTCCTCGGAATGGTAGCCTTTGCCGACAATCGACAACTGTTTCATAGGGAAACCCGACTGATCCAGTTCCTTGACCGCAGCTTCAGCCTGCTGATGGGTATCGTAGGTAGCAATAATAGCCTTTGCATCACTCATGATAATTAACTCCTCTGTATCGTTCGATATCAGTTTGCGCTGGTAACGACTTCGTCAATCACCGTCGTCACGCTGTCCAGCGCCCGGTCGACTGCAGCTTTGGCCGTAGCGATATCCGGCTTTGTCTTATCGAGAGCGTACAATGCGACACGCGCCTGTTGACCTACGTACTCAACCGGCAGATAAACGGTACTCCGAGCAATATCATCGGCAGCCTCATTCAACATCCTGGCGGCATGTTTTTTGTCTCCTGCCGCAGCATGTTTCTTCACTTGCTTCAGCACCCCGCGCGTCCGTCCGGCAACTTTCGGTGCATACACCTGCAACTCATCCAGTCCCGCGTAAACAGGAAGAAGATTCGTGGACAAAGTCTGCACATCTTCCTCAACAATACGCTTGCTGGCATCCCGTATTTTTTCCACGATAGTCAGATACGGCATGCTGCGTTCGATTGCATCTGCAAATTCCCGGCAGGCAATCAGCGCACCATGCGCTTCCGGGATCTGGTTACTGTCAAGAAGTGCGTGAGCGGTACTCAGATGTGCGATCAGGGCGCGACCGGAATCCACTGCAATCTTTGCCATACCCGGATCACCCCAGGCCGTGTATTCGCTGATGTTAACTGTTTCAGTTTTGCTCTTGCCGGCAGCCTCAGCGGTTGCGACAACAGCTCCCGAGGCCAGAACGGCAACCAGTACGGCCACCGCTGGTTTCATTGCATAGTGGGTAATAGTTTTCATCGTCTTTCTCCATGTCGGTTGTTATCTGACAGGAGAAGAGCATTGAACATGCCAACTCGTAACGCTTTGTTTTTTAGCGTGTATTTTTAATAGAGTCGACGAAGTTATGGGAATATTCCACATCCGTACAGGCGCATGGTGATTATTCCCCAACTAAAAAACACGGCAGCGCAGTCGCTCATAGCCCAGCCCGTTTATCAATGATGGAAGCCTTCGGTCGGCGCCCGTGGATGCAGCGGCGGCGCTGCTTCGAGTTCGTCCACCACCTTGACGATATCCGCGATTAGCATGTCAGCCATGTCACGCGAAAAACCTTCACGTACCACGATACGCAACACGGCCACCTCAGCGGCGTCAGGCGGCATGGTATAAGCGGGCACCTGCCAGCCACGGGTGCGCAAATGCTCGGAAACATCATAGACCGAGTAGCGCGAAGCATCCCTGAGGCGAAAGGCGAAGACTGGGATCATACTACCATCGCTCAGCAATTCGAAGGCACCGAGATCGGCAATACGTCCGGAAAGATTGGTGGCGGTATCGCGCAAGGTGGAGATGATACGGGTGTAACCTTCACGCCCAAGGCGCAGAAAGTTGTAATACTGTCCGACAATCTGATTTCCGGGGCGAGAAAAATTAAGCGTAAAGGTGGGCATGTCGCCACCCAGATAGTTAACGTGAAATATCAGTTCTTCGGGCAGGTACTGACGGTCACGCCACACGGCCCAGCCGACCCCGGGATAGACCAGACCGTATTTGTGACCGGATACGTTGATAGAAACCACATTGGGCAGACGAAAGTCCCAGCGCAGTTGCGGGTGAATAAAAGGCGCAACAAAGCCGCCGCTGGCTGCATCAATATGTAGCGGCACGCTCAGACCGTGTGCAGTATTGTGGCGCACCACGGCGTCATGAATAGCCTCGATGGGTTCGAATTCACCGGTAAACGTGGTGCCCAGAATAGCCACCACGCCGATAGTATTTTCGTCGATACGCGCGATAACCTCGTCGGGTCCGATAACATAACACCCCTCACGCATCGGTATGTAACGCGGTTCCACCTCCCAGTAGCGGCAGAATTTTTCCCAGACCACCTGCACGTTGGCACCGAGAATCAGGTTGGGCTGAGTGGCAGATTGACCGGCGGCCTGCCGACGTTTGCGCCAGTTCCACTTCAGCGCCATACCGGCGAGCATCACCGCCTCGCTGGACCCGATGGCGGATACACCCACCGCCTCGGCATCCTCGGGCGCGTTGAACAGGCGCGCCACCATGTTCACACAGCGCGTCTCAATCTCCGCCGTCTGCGGATACTCATCCTTGTCGATCATGTTTTTGTCAAACGTTTCAGCCATAAGTTGCTCGGCTTCGGGTTCCATCCAGGTAGTCACGAAGGTAGCCAGGTTAAGACGCGCATTGCCATCAAGCATCAACTCATCGTGGATCAAACGATAAGCCGTCTCAGGCGGCATCTCACCCTCGGGCAGCGTGTATTTGGGTACCGGTTCGGTCATGGCGCGCGAACCGTAGGCGGGGCTGAGTGTAAGATCGGGCAGCAGTTTCTTGAGCATAGGGTGATTACTCCGTGTCGATGACGGCCCACTCGGGGCGGCGCCAACGGTATAGCAGTTGTGGCGCCGTCAACATTACCGCCAGAGTGGCAAGCATGGCCAGCGCATAAGGGAGGGCACCAATATCCGTACCCGGCGACAGAAAACCAATAAGAAAACAGGCGAAGGTAGTGATAAAACCGGTACCCGCGACTAGCCACAGCCCCCAGTTACGCCCACCGGGAACTCGATAAGGACGTGCGGTGTCGGCATGCGTGTAACGCAGGCGAATGGCGGCAGCAAACAGCATCAGATACATAACCGCATAGAGGATGACGGCTGCCGAGGTGAGCAGCAGAAAGGCGCTATTCACCGAGGGTACAATAAGAAATACCAGCGCCACGCCACTCATCAGGCCGGCCTGCAGCAACAACAGGTTGCGCGGCACGCCGTGGACATTCGTCGCCTGCAGCACGGGCGGCAGGTTGCCGGCACATCCGGCTGCCCACAGACCTTTGACCGGACCCACCACCCAGGTACTCACCTGCCCCGCTGCGCCCAGCGCCACCAGCAGCGCAACGGGCGGCAGCAACCAGCCCAGATGCCAGGTATTGAACAACATCTGCAATGCCTGAACACTGCCGGAAACCAGATCTAATTGTCCCCTGGGCAGCACGGCCGCCACCGCCAGTCCACCGAGCAGGGTCAACACAAAACCCAGTACGGCAGCAGAGAAGACAGCAACAGGATAGTTGCGACGCACATTACGCACCTCCCGGGCATGACTGGCCGAAACCTCGATCCCCACCACGCCGAAAATAAAACTCAGAAACAACACCAGGCTCTGCCTGGCGTCATTCAACGGCAACCAGTTGTCTGCACTCATACTCAGGTTCAGATGCAGCGGATGTCCCTGCACGACATAAAGCAGCGCCAGACCAACCAGCAAACCTGTCGGCAATAGCACACCGGCGCCGAGACAGATACTGGAGATCAGACCGGAAGCGCGCATACCGCGCAGATTTAACAGGGTCGCCGTCCAGTACACCGCAAGAATCACAGTAACGATAAACATACGCGAACCAGCCAGCGCCGGGTTAATCGCATACGCCAGGCTGGCCGCCACATAGGAAAGAATCGAGGTGATGCCGAACAGGCTTTGCACCCACTGCAACCATACGGCAGTAAGCCCCCAGCGCGTGCCGAAAGCCTCTTCGACCCAGTGGAAAACACCGTTCTTCGGCCAAGCGGTGGCAAGCTCCGCCGACACCAGCGCAATAGGAACAAGAAAAGCAAACACGGTGATAGAATTGAAAAACACCATCCTCATGCCGGTGTCAGCCATCATCGGCATATTGCGCAAGGTCAGGAACAGCGCCGCGGTCATCAGGGTCAGCGTAACGACACCGATATGAGTCGTCTGTTTAGTTGTAGTAGTATTGTGCGCTGGCGATCCACTCATAACTCAATGGTTCTGTCTCGATGCATGTCTGCCCACGGCATTGAAAATCAGCAGCAGACGCTGCCACACTCTGGGCAACTCCCGACTGCCCTCGATTACTCGGAACGCTTGATCGCATACTTTTCCATCCGGTAACGAACTTTCTCACGGGTTGTCTTGAGCACCCGCGAGGTGACGGCAACATTATTGGCATGGCGTGCCAGCATGGTTTCGATAATTCGCGCCACCATATCATCGAGTCCTATCGAGCCGTCCAGCGGCAGACACAGCCGCTCGTCCTGTACACCGACAGTCGGAGTCTCGGCAGATGAGCCAAGCTGCAGCCAGTCAATCGGAAAGCGTTGATCGCTGGCAAACAACACACAACGTTCAACCACGTTACGCAACTCACGCACATTGCCCGGCCAACGATGCTGGTGCAGGCGTTGCCACACCGGCGGCCCGATCTCGCTGACCTTTTTACCGGCCAGCGCGTTGTATTGTGCCACGAATAACGGCACCAGCTCACGCAAATCGTCTATACGTTCACGTAGCGGCGGTAATTCCAGACGAAAAACACTCAAACGGTGATAGAGATCGGCACGAAATCCGCCTGTACGGATCTGTTCTTCGAGATCCTGGTTGCTCGCCGCCAGCACCTGCACGTCGACCTGGATCTCCTGTTCTCCTCCGAGTCTGCGCAGCGAACGATCCTCGATGACCTTGAGCAGCTTGGCCTGGAGATCGACCGGCATTTCACTGATTTCATCCAGAAACACCGTACCGCCATGCGCCTGTTCGATAAGCCCGCGCCGCCGACCTTTCGCCCCGGTGAAAGCACCGGCCTCATGCCCGAATAGCTCGGATTCCAGCAATTCGCGCGGTAGCGCCGCACAGTTGATTTCAATCAACGGACCTTCGGCTCGCGGCCCGGCATGGTGCAGAATACGCGCAGCCAGGCCTTTGCCGGTTCCGGTTTCACCGCTGATCACCAGCGCACTGAAGGGAACGTCGGTAAGCTTGCCCAGCATATTGCGTACGGCCTGCGCCGCTGCACTCGAACCTGCAAACGATTCCGCTGTATAACGGCGCGAGCGATTTTCACTTTCTTCCCGAATTCGCCGCTGAGCGTGCGCACTGCGCGCCGCGCCCTGTACCACAATATCCAGGCGTTCCTGCTCACAGGGCTTGCTTAAAAAATCGAAAGCACCGAGACGCATGGCGCGCACCGAATCCGGTACCTCACCATAGCCGGTTAAAAATACCCATTCACCAAGATCACCGCGCGCGCGCACCTTGTCCAGCAAATCAAGGCCGTTGCCATCCGGCAGATTAATATCAGAGAGTACCACCAGCGGCTGTAATTCCCGCGTCAGCAGAGCACGTTCAGCCTCGGCGATAGTTTTGGTCCAGATCACCTCCCAGGCATTGCGACGATAATGGCGCACCAGTTCGGAACCGAGCAGTTGTTCGTCTTCGATTATCAACAGTGGTTCAGACATGCGTCTCTCTGCAGGCTAGTTCGAGCGTCACACAAGCGCCCTGCGGCTCACGATTCGATAATCTCACCGCGCCACCCTGGGCGCGGGCAAAACGTTGCACCATTGAAAGTCCCAATCCCGTCCCTCCCGAACGATGACTGACGAAAGCGTGGATGCCGGTCTCGATCAGGTCGGCCGGGAATCCAGGACCGTCATCGATCACAGACAGACGCAACACGCCGTCCTCGACCCAGGCTCGCACGCTGATACTGCCGGGTCGATCGCCAATAGCCTGGCAGGCATTAAGTAAAAGATTCAGCAATGCCTGACGCAGCATCGCATCCTGCAGGCGGCATACCAGATTGTCCGGGATATCCTGTGTCAGGGCAATTTGAGCTGGTATCTGGTAGCGCGCCAGGGTCATGAGATCGCTAACCGCCTGACCGATATCGACATCACGAAGCGGCTCCGGATGGTGCCGCGCCTGATCCAGCATGGCATTCAGCATAGCGATGATACGATCTATCTCGGCGTCGACAATATCAACGCGCTCGGTGTATTCCATATTGCGCGGTTCCTGTGCCAGATCCTTACGTAAATTGCCACAGGCCATTTTGACACCCGCCAGAGGATTGCGCAGCTCGTGAGCAATACGTGCCATCATCTCACCTACGGTGGCCAGACGTTCGACATTCGCCAGGTTACGCTGCTGTTCGAGCAGCGCCTGTGCCGCCTTGTCAACCTGAGATTCAAGATCCTTTTCGCGCTTTTCGTGCTCGGCCTCCAGTTCGGCCAGACGCGCCACCATAGCATTATAGTTCTGCGTCAACGGTCGCAACAACGGGTCGACCGAGGTTAATGAGGCCGGAGTATAATCAGACCGGGCCAGCAGAGTCATCAAAAAAACCAGCCGATCCAGCGGTGCCAGGATGCGCCGACGCATCAGGTAGAGCAACAGGATCGCCCCGCCGGGAAACAGCACCAGTGTAATCGCGCCTATCCTTAGTTCCAGCGCAGTAGCTCGAATAACCTTGTTAACCAGCAACTGGTGCGCACGCCCTTCCAGGTCAATGACTTTTCGGGTTTGCGCCAGCGCCAGGATAAGGGCCTCCTTTGGCCTCCGCGAAACATCAAGTAATGCCTGGTGCGCGATTGCAATCAGTGCCGGAGAATCCTGCGACAGCAGAGCCTGCGCTTCGAGGACCATTTTCAGTTCCTGCCCAATCTGCTCGCGCTCTTGAGTGGTAAATGTACCCTCATCGCGCAGACTTTCTACCAGTTCACGCTGCAGTTCGATATTGGTGCTCTGCAACTTCACCAACTGAGCAATATGCCGGTTGACAGGTTGCAGACGCTGCTGAGCTTGCCAGGCCAGCGCAAACTCTATTACCAGTGACATCACCAGTAGACCGCCCAGCAACGCTGCCGGCAACCACAGAGAAGAATAAAACCGGATGCCGGAATCACGCAAATTATTATCCATTTCTGCCATCATTGCCTGCTCATGCTGTGAACTGTTTGTTGCGACTTAACCGGCGAAAAATTTTCATTATGCCGACGAGAATCAATATCAGCACACACAGGAAAAGAAACGCCGCTATCGAGGCAATCTGCAACTGCGCTAAGAAAACCGCTGCCCGACCTATGTCTGCCGACTAATGAGTCTCTGTGCCGCTGAATCGTTCAAGCAACTTATCCCGCGCCGCGACTCGCTCCCTGTCGATGCGCCGCCCTATAGCGACAACAAATTGCTTCAGGTCCTCATCGCCAAGATCTTTCTTACCCATTACGCCGAGATTGGTTTTCTCTATTAAACGATGTGCATCCGCAGCCAGCACAGCGCCATCCGGCAACCTGCTCAGGACCTTCTGCGCCTTGCTCAGGTAGTCAATAGCAACCTGTCTGCGTTGTGGCCAGAGCACATAGGCACTGACTGCATTATTATAAGCGCTAAGCAAGGGTCTGGCGTTGACTCCGGCTACCCAGTAGATCTCACCCAGCGCACTCTGTACCGCCTCCAGCACACCTTTCCAGTACGGCTGGGGCAACAAACCGGCAGAGGACCAGGCCGACTGAACATCCGCACGCACGCCTTGTAACGGAAAAGCGCCCGTCTCATAGTTGAGGAAGGATACTAACAGATCGAGCTGGGTAGCCGCCGTTGCCCTGTCACCCTTTTTTGCCGCAATCCGACCTGCCTTCACCGCCACCCTGGCCTGCGCCTGATTTTGCAGTGGGAGATAAAGAGACACGCCTTCCAGTTCCGTATCGATCGGCACCCAGAGATCGGCATCCACCGGCCCGCTGGTATCCGCGAGGTTGTTGCCAATAATCACCGTTTGCGCATTCAGCGCCATCAGTGCCGGTGGCTGATTGAGCCTGGCCAGATTATCCTGTACTCGTTTTAGCGCACGATGCAATCGTTTGGCATGGTGGTTCAATGCCGCCCGCCGAGCCAGTTGCAAATCGCTATAGACCTGGCGCCCAAGTCCGAGAACCTGTAAACCGTCATCGCTTATCGGCAGATTCGAAGCAACCGGGCTGTTGCGATTAGCTGTCGCCCACGATTGATTCTCAAACGCCTGCCCCACCGTCACCGCCAGCACTAATATAAAAACCGGCGCCCATCTGTTTAGTTTTTTTAATTCAGTCATTGTTTATCTCCTGTAAGAAAACCAACCGACATCTGCCGGCGTCTATAAAGTCCTGATCATCTCATCGAGTTGCTGTTGCAACGCGGTATACCAGGCCAGCTCCTTGCTTGACGGAACACGGCCAAGCGCTTTGACTATCACCCGTAACTTATTAAGCTGCTGTTTATAACGGTTGTTGGCAATCGGCTTCCCACTGACGCGCAGGGCATGATCGAGAAAGTCATTTGCAATATTGAGTTCCTGTTGCGCTCGCCTGGATTCATGGCTCACAAACAGATCGATGCGTGCCTTCACCAAATGAAACCTGGCTTCAATTAGATCGGACCGGAAAGGAGGCTCTTTGCTGCGATAATGCTTCCAGCCGCTGTTGAGATATTCGGCGGCACGCTCAGAATACGCCTGCGCCTGCTCCAGCAACCGATAGAAACGGCTGCTGACAATGCCGCCCTTGTGCAGTTCGTTTAGAAGCTGCTTAACTTCTGGCAACAATTCATCGGCAGCGGCACGCGTCTTCGCATCAGACGACTGTCCGGCGGCTTTGAAAAAACCGATTGCATTTTGCAGCTCCGTTTTCAACCGATCCCGATGCCCGGCCTGCCACTCCATCATGCCCTGATACAAGGCTGCTTTGGCTGCAAACAACGGCTGCTTGATACCGACAGAAACAAACACCAGGCTGTTCTCGATCGACATCAACAGGCGATCCGCGTCATCCCGTTTTTTTTTGTCGAGATCCAGTCCCACCTGGGTCAGTAAACGTTGAGTGCCGGCCAGCGGCAAATCAACCTCGGTGTACTGCAAGGCCGTATCGCTTTCATCCTGCGTCCTTGCGGCTTTAGTCCTGTCACCCGCCTTAAGATTTTTCCCTGCTTCCATGATGTCTATCAGATCATCCAGCGAATGGTAAACAGGAATCAGATCAGGCAGCGTATCCTCAGATCGCGGGTATCCCTTTGCCTCACCCTTACGATTATTGATACGGGCAGTTAGCAATATATGTCGCATAATCTTAAGCAACCTATCTGCCTGATTGAGTTCTTTTTGCGCCGTCTCGGCATCCTTCTGATGAAGACGGCTGCGTGCCTGAGCAATATGGCGCAGAACTTTCTCTGCAGATGAAGAAAGCACCTCTTCTTCCTGCGTAGTGATATTCCCCCCCGGCCTGCTGGAAACCTTTGTCTCAGCACTGTCGGCATACAGCGGCGCGAATACCGACATCAGTCCCAGGCTGATTAACAGGGCCGCCACAGAAACAGGTTTGATCAGAGACATACCAGATACTCCGTGCAGGTACAGAAAAATTTATATGCTGTACTGCCTATGAGCATCGAACATGCCAATTCTCACTCTCACATAATCAATGATTTAGCCGGCTGCACTGACTAATAGCACAGGTAATATTCCCACCACTGTGCAGAAATACCCACCAACTGAAGATCTTTGCTTTCGGATTTAACCCGCGACGATAGCCGCAAACTTTATTTTTATGAAGTTATCTACAGCAAACCGCTACCAGGTCTGGGGGGACCAGTTCTGATCAGATTTATTATCCAGTTCACCGATACGTAACAAAGTGTCTTGCTTGAAATAATAAGGCGGCACCGGCAAGTTTAAGGGGGCCGGCACATCCTTGAAAACCCGCGCAGACAGATCATAGCGTGAGCCGTGACAGGGACAAAAAAACCCACCCGGCCAGCCCAGTCCAAGATCTGCCGGCGCAATATCCGGACGATAATCCGGCACACACCCCAGGTGTGTGCAAATACCCACGACAACGAGATAGCGTGGATTCAAAGAGCGATGCCAGTTGACTACTGCCACGCCAAACTGTTGCGGCTCCTGTGAGTCTGGATCTTTAAGTCGCACGGTGAGCGTGGACTCCTGTAATATTTTGAGTTGTTTCTCGGTGCGATACAAGACCCAGACCGGACGACCTCGCCAGGCTACTGTAAGCATCGCCCCGGGTTCCAGTTTACTGATATCTACATCAACAGGCTCACCACTGGCCGTCACCGCGGCACTGGGTTCCATCGATTGAATAAAGGGAATGGCCAACGCGGCAAGACCACCTGCACCGATAACGGTAGTTGCCGCAATCAGAAAGCGGCGGCGTTTATTTAATCCATCGTCTGTCATTATGGTCTCCCTGCACTGTTGCATTAACTGCTTCCATTCACTAACGCCGAACACCGTGATCGTTTCTTTCGAACTCAACACAACAGAATAGTTCCTCAAATCAAACCCGGCCAAGATTAAAAATACATTACATTAGTTTAATCTCCGTTGGCTTTAACTCCCCGCTGCTTGCAGCGAAAAAACGCTGATATGAATAGCACGAAGTGAACCCCATGCAAGCAAGCGTGCTGATGGGTTTCACTTCGTTCTACCCATCCTACAACTTAATACCCCGTCCGCTTACGGCGGGATAATTTATTTTTACCCATCACAATCTTTAATGATCAACATGCTGGAAATGCACTATGCTTGTATATCGTCAGTCACGACAAGCTGACGAAAGGATAAAGAAATAATGAACACTCTGGAACAGTATGGACTACTGCTGGGTCTTATCGTTGCTACGATCGGATTCGTTCTCAGTCTCTACGCCCTTGCCAGCGCTTTTGGCAAGGTACGCAAAGAACCCGGCAAGGACGTACCTGCAACTGCAGGGCAGTTATCACGGGATCCGGTCTGGGTGCGTTATCACGCACACTACTACGGCTACGCATTATTGTTTTTATCCTTCGATATGGAAATGGCCTACATGTATCCCTGGGCCGTGGTATACAGACAGAAAGGACTGCTTGCTCTGCTCGACATGGGCGTCTTTCTGGCTATTCTGTTTCTGGGACTACTCTACGGCTGGAGTCAGGGTGCCTTGCGCAGACAATAAAGGGAAACAATAAAATGATCAGCGGCGCTCGTCAGGGAACACTGTCCGGATTACGGCGACTGCTTGCCGCCACGATGGCCCGAGATCTTAAAGCTTTCCTTATTCCCGGCCCCGATCTTGCCCGCGCCCACGGCCTGGACATCAAGGCGACCGGACTGCAGGCGGTTGCCAGTCCGCGTCACGCAAGTGTGCTGCTGGTGATCGGCGCGATTCCACTGGCCTTAAATGAGGCTGCCGCGGTTATTTATGCCCAGATGCCGCGACCTCGGGCATTGTTCGCGCTTGGCACGGAAACATCATCACCTTTACCCGTCGCCGATGTTATAACCGGACTTAGCCAACAAGATCTGATTGAAGGTGTACACAGGTTACGTCGCAGCTTTGCCGAAGAAGCCTTCCATCTGGAAACATCGGACTTCGATGCCGCAGTGCTGCAGGTCCACATTGAATACACCTGCCCCATGCATGCCGACGTTATACAGAGCGAACCGGGGGCCTGTCCAAAGTGCGGTATGAATCTGGTAGTGCGCGAGGCCCGGGATCCCCTCGCTCATAAGCACACCGATATGGATCACGGTGATATGGATCATAGCAGCATGGCTTTCATGTCCATGATCGAAGTCACCAAAGATCTGCCGCGCAGCAGTGACGGTCTGCCGATGGAATGGCTCAAGACAGCCTTTGGTCCCTTTTTTCCAGGCCTGCCCGCCGGGCTGCTGCTGAGCTTAACGCTCGACGGTGACACAGTTGCCGGATCTGATGCCCGCTGTCTGACTGAAAATCCGGCTCTGCTTCAGCACTCGTCTATGAATAGCGCAGACTTCGTCGAGCAACTGGCTGCTATGGATCCACTGGCACCGGTTGCCTACCGACTTCTGGCCTGCCGAGCACTGGAAAATGTTGCAGGAATAGATCTATCCGCCGATACCGCGCGTGCTCGCAGCGGCGCACTGGAACGGGAACGAATTGTCAGCCATCTGGGCTGGCTGGCATTGTTTGCAGAACAAACCGGCTTCGACTGGCTGAAGCAACACGCGACATCGCTACAACTGAAATTCCAGCACACCGACCAAAAACAGATCGTAGCACTGAAGCCAACCCTGCACTCTCTGATTAAACGTTTGCAACACACGCCCCTGCTGAAATCCCGCACGGCAGACATTGGTCGACTGGCCCCGGATACCGCATTGCGCGGCCCTGTGGCACGCGCCTCCGGGATCGGCAACGATGCACGCAGTATGGACAGAACCTTTACCATGTTGGGGTTCTCGACGATCAGTCGAAGAGAAGGCGATGCTTTCGCCCGCCTGCAGATTCGTCTTGATGAGATAACCCAGAGCCTCGCACTTATTGACGCTGCAGGCGCCATCGAATTGCCGGCACTGGCCCCGATTGGCGAAGTATCCGCACGCGGTGAAGCTGTGGTGGAAACAGCCCGCGGCCTGGCCCGCCTGCAACTAACTCTGGAGACGGGTCAGATCACTGCGCTGCAACTGGAGACGCCTTCGACACACCATCTCACTCTCATCAACCCGCTAATCGAACAACTGGAGCTGGGCGATGCCCTGGTAGCCGCAGGTTCCCTGGATCTGTCACCCTGGGAGATACAGGCATGACAACAATCCTGATACTGCTGCTGTTGGCGCTTGCTGCCTACCTGGTCGCGGTAATCGAAGCATGGACCATAAACGGACGTTTTCAACTGGCCGCACCGCTGCTTGCCGGTATCGCCCTGCTGGGGCGCGAGTCCATCGTACCGCGTAAACCTGATCGGATTTTCTTTGAAGTTGGCCCGGTACTGCTGTTGATCTCGGCAATACTGGCAGCGGCGGTGCTACCGCTAAGCCCCGATCTTATCATCACTGATCTTGCCACCGGCGCGCTGTTCATCAATGCGGCGCTGGTCTACGTACTGGTTGCCCTGCTGATGGCCGGCTGGGGAGCGGACGGCGCCTACGCCATGATCGGCGGCTGGCGTTTCCTGGGTCAGTTGATCGCCTACGCCATGCTCATCGTTATGCCCATCACCGCTGTGGTGATGCGCGCCGAATCATTACTGACCACACAGATCGTGGTTTCCCAGGCAAACGTATGGAACATCGTTTATCAACCGCTGGGCTTTGTGCTGTTTTTTATCGCCGCCCTGGCACTGGCTTTTTTACCACCGTTTGACTTGCCCACCGCGAAAGGCGAACTGGCCGGTGGCGTAGAGGCTGAATATAGCGGCGTGCGACTGGCGATATTCCGGCTGGGACGCCTGGCACTGATTATCACCCTGGCGACGGCCACCGTGATTTTCTACCTCGGTGGCTGGCAGGGACCGTGGCTGCCACCCTGGAGCTGGAGCGCGATCAAGATACTCGCCGTCAGCGCGAGCATGTTGCTGGCCGGGCGCATGATGCCGCGCATTCGCGAAGCGGATCTGCTGGCCTGGTGCTGGAAGCTAGGCATTCCGCTGGCGTTATTGAATATTTTCCTGGTGGGCATACTCGTTCTGGTAATACCGCAATGACCGTGCAAATGTTCTTCATCGGCTTCTTCGGATTTGCCGCTGTATGGTTCGGGATCGTAGTGTTCCGCACCTTTTCAATGCTGCGCTCCGCCCTCGCGCTGCTGTTCTCCCAAACCGCCCTCGGCGCCATGTTTCTGAGCATGCAGGCGGAATTTCTGGGTGTATTACAGATCATGATGATGGCCACCGAAATGAGCATCATGGCCATTTTCATGGTGATGTTCATGATGGATCCGGGCGGGCTGGGCGCAATGGACATGAGCCACCAAAAACACCTGTCGCTGGGCGCCGGTGTTGTTTCCTTCGCCGCTGCCGTGGCCGTCGCCGTGTTTGTCGACTGGGGACATGTGGCCGGTACTGCACCTGATGCCGCACAACAAACGGTCGATCTTGGCCTTGAACTACTGGGCCGTTCCATGCTGATTTTTGAAACCGCCGGGATCACCATTCTCACCGCTATGATCGCCGCCACCGCTGTCGCCATAGCACCGGTCACACGGCGTAGCAAACATGAGCATTGAGCTACTTCTCGCCCTCATTACCGGCGCGGCCCTGTTCGCTGTTGGCATCTACGGCGCACTGTCTCAGACCAACCTGGTGATGATTATGATGGGAGTGGAGCTAATGCTTGCCGGAGCGATGGTGAACCTGGTGGCGTTCTGGCGTTACCTGCACCCGGACACGCCCGCCGGGCAAATGTTCGTGCTGATCGTGATGACGGTCATGGCGATAGAGATGGCGGTGGGCTTTGGCCTGGCCATTGCGCGCTTCCGCGCTAAAGGCTCGGTGGAGATGGAAGAGGCGGCAGAGCTGAAAGGATGAATCTCATTGCCATCGCCATACTCGCGCCGCTCTTTGCCGCCCTGCTGATTCTGGTTCTGCGGCGTTTACCCGCAACGCTGGCGCTGCTGGGCGCCATTGTCGGCTTGCTCGCCGGCATCGGCCTACTGAGCAATGCCTTCCGCGGCGTGAGCAGTGAGTTGATACTGCCCGGCCTGCCGGGACTGCCCCTGCATCTGCTTGCTACGCCGTTGACTGCACTGCTTTCAAGCCTGGTCGCGGTTATCAGCAGCCTGGTGCTGGTCTATGCGGTCGGCTACATGAAGCAGGACAAAGAAAAGGTACGCTTCTTTGCCAGTATGCTGCTGTTTATCTCGGCCATGCAAACTCTGGTGCTCGCCGCTGACTGGATTTTGCTGCTCGCAGCCTGGGAACTCATCGGCCTGTGCAGTTATCTGTTGATCGGCTTCTGGTACCGGCGGCCTGGCGTCAGATCCGCCGCCACCCGCGCCTTCCTTTATACCCGCAGCGCCGATCTGGGACTTTATATCGCAGTATTTATTCTCATCGCCCATACCGGCAGCAGCGATATCGCCACCACCTTGAATACGGGCGGCCATGCGGCTGTGGCCGCCGGGCTTTTACTCCTGCTCGCCGCGATGGGCAAGTCGGCACAGACCCCTTTGCACGACTGGCTGCAACGCGCAATGGCCGGCCCCACGCCGGTATCAGCGCTACTGCATTCAGCGACGCTGGTCGCGGCCGGTGCGATTCTGCTGATCCGCAGCGCGCCGATGCTGCCCGCGCAAACCCTGTTGGCGATCGGTATCGTCGGCGGTATTACCACCGTCGTCACCGGTCTGATCGCCCTGGGCGAACGCGATCTCAAACGCCTGCTGGCCGCCTCGACCTCCAGCCAGTACGGCCTGATGCTGGTGGCGGTGGGCGCCGGTGTGCCGCTGGCGGCGCTGCTGCACCTGATCGCGCATGCCGCGATCAAGAGTTCCCTGTTTCTCGGCGCGGGAGTATTCCAGCACAGCCGTAAAAGCACCGCACTGGCGGAGCTGGAAGGCGCGGGGCGTGAACGGCCACGCCTGTTTTTCGCTTTTGCACTGGCCGCGCTGGCATTGGCCGGTATCCCGCCCCTGAGCGGTTTTTTTTCCAAAGACGCCATTATTACCGCTTCGCTGGCCTCGCCCAACGCGCCGCTGCTGGCAACGCTCGCATTGGCAGGAACCTTGCTGACTGGCGCCTACATGGCGCGGGCCTTGCGCGTCCTCTGGCATGGAGATAAGCGCAAACACAATATCGCCGGACTGGGCTGGATGGCTTCCGGACTGGCTGGACTGGTCGTGCTGGCGGTCATCCTGGGGGCCGTATTCCCGTCTGTCGAAACCCTGCTACACCAGCCGCTGCCCAAAAACAACCTCGCCCAGATCCTCGGACTGAGCGCGGCACTGGGCGGCCTGACATTGGGCTGGTTCATTCCGGTGCAAGCTTTGCTGGGACCATTGATGCCCTGGGCGCAGCGGGGCTTTGCCATTGGCGGCGGTTTCGACGGCTGGATAGTGCGTCCCGTCTTCGCTACGGCACAGGCCTGTGAACGACTGGAGCGCCGCCTGTATCTTGCTGCACTTGCCATCGGACGCTTCGGACTCACTATCGGCCAGCTCGTGCGCCGTAGTGATGACCGGGGTATCGACGAACTGATATTTTCACTGGTACACGGCACGCTCAGGCTCGGCAATCGCGCCCGCAGCTTGCAGAGCGGCCTGGTCCATCGCGAAATGGCGATAACCATCATGGCAACCGCGCTGATCCTCAGCACCCTGTTGCTGACTTTACTGGTTTATTGATAAGGAGATCCGCGAGTGCTTCCCATCGTGTCCGTTACCCTGTTCCTGCCGCTCCTCGGAGCATTGCTGATCATGGCCCTACGCAAAGCACCGGCGCAGGTGGTGCATACGCTCGGCATCGCCACCAGCGGGCTAACCCTTGTGGGGGCACTATGGATGTGGTCACGCGGGGTAAACGAAACCGGCTTCGCCCAGCTCGAACAGCTTGACTGGATGCCGGCCATCGGTGCGGCTTATCGCGTGGGGGTGGACGGCATCAGTCTGCCGCTGGTCCTGCTGAGCGCCCTGCTGTTCTTCCTGACTTTTATTTTCTCGGCCAATGTTAAGGAACGTCCTCATGCCTATGTGGTGCTAATGCTGCTGCTGGAAACCGCCGCCATCGGAACATTCACCGCACTGGACGCCATTCTGTTCTATGTGTTCTTTGAAGTGTCACTGGTCTCCATGTACTTCATGATTGCCGGCTGGGGCCATGAAGATCGTCAGCCTGCTGCGTTGATGTTTTTCATCTATACCCTGCTGGGCAGCCTGCCGCTGCTGCTCGCCATCCTCAGCCTGTATCTGGGCAGTGATCCGCATACCTTCGATATGCGCATCTGGATCGACAATCCACCGTTGACCGGTACTGCGGCGATGCTAGCACTGGCAGCCATGCTATTTACTTTCGCGGTCAAAACACCGGTCTTTCCCTTCCACACCTGGCTGCCAGCCGCGCATGTCCAGGCCCCGGCAGCCGGCAGTGTTATTCTCGCCGGGGTGATGCTGAAATTCGGCACCTATGGTCTGATCCGTTTTGCCCTGCAGATGACTCCGCATGCCTTTCGTGACGCCGGCATCCTGATCCTGACATTCGGCGTATTCAGCGCGCTCTACGGCGCCTTCGCCGCACTGGCGCAGAGCGATCTCAAACGCCTGGTCGCCTATACCTCGATCAATCACATGGGCTACATCATCGTCGGAGTTGCGATCGCCGCGCTGGCAGTCGATCCCGGCACACGCGCCACGGCGCTGGACGGCTCGGTGTTGCAAATGATCAGTCACGGACTGGTTACCGGCGCCCTGTTTTTCCTGGTCGGCATGTTGCAGGATCGCGCCCACACGCGCGAGATAGATCAGTTCGGCGGTCTGCTTAAAATCATACCGCTACTCGGCTGGTCCTTCGTGCTGGCCGCTTTCGCCTCGCTGGGACTGCCGGGGCTGGCGCATTTCCCGGCTGAATTCCAGATCTTCCTGGCGACATTACAGGTCGAACCCCTGGCCATCATTGTTATCTTCGGCATTGTCATTACTGCCGCACTCTACCTGAGAGCCATCGGCAAGGTCTTTCTCGGTGAACCGGCTGAAAAGTGGGCTGGCATGGCGGATCTGAATGTCCGTGAAATCCTCACGCTGGCGCCATTGACGATACTGATCGTCGTAGTCGGCATTGCTCCAGCCTGGGTACTGAATACCATTCACACAACCACCGCCATGTTGAAATTCTGATGGCGCATGATCTCGTCCTCCTGATCCCCGAGATCATACTGCTGCTGACCATCGTCTTCACGCTGGTGGCCGAGATGTTGCGCCGCCCCTCCATCGCGCTGACGATCACTCTGGTTGGTCTATTGCTCGCCACCGGCATGACCCTGCCACTGTTGGGCGCAGACACTAGCGTCTTCAGCGGTACCTACCGCATCGACATGCTGAGTGTCTGGGCCAAACTGATTCTGCTGCCCGCAACCGTACTGTCCATTCTGCTGGCACGTTCAGAACTTGGCGGCAGTGATCGAGAAGGTACGGTCTATGTGTTGATCTGTCTGGTCACATTAGGCTCGCTGCTTCTGTCCGGCGCCGGTGACAGCATGCTGCTGGTACTGGGACTATTACTCTCCGGCCTGGGTGCCTTTGCCCTGGTCGCCTATCCGCGTAATGCGCGTGCCACTGAAGCGGCGATGAAGTTTTTTGTTTTCGCTTCAGTGACCGGCGCGATTATGATCTTCGGTCTCAGTTACTGGTTCGGCGGTACCGGTTCGACCCTGCTCAGCGATCTGAGCCGTCTCGAGACCATGCCGGTAGTCGCCGCCCTGGGCCTGATCGCCGTTATCGCCGGTCTGGGTTACAAGGCTTCACTGGTGCCGTTTCACTTCTGGGCGCCGGACGCCTATGAAGGCGCCCCCGTATCAATTGCCGCCTACCTGTCGGTAGTACCCAAGATCGGCGCGATCTTCGCACTGGCCCAAGTGCTGCGCAACCTGCCTGCAAACACAGGCTGGCCGTGGGTGATCGCCGTGGTCTGCGTATTGAGCATGACTTACGGCTACCTGGCCGCACTGGTGCAAAATAATATTGTCCGGCTGCTGGCCTATTCCTCCATTGCCCAGGCCGGTTATTTTCTGTTGGGCATTGTCGCTCTGGACGCGAGTCCGCTCGCGCTTGAATCCATCATTATATTTGCCGCCGCCTATGCGGCCATGAATCTGGGCGCCTTTGCGGTTGTCATGAATAACGGGCGAACACTCGATACTTTTTCCGGCATAGGCAGCACAAAAGTTACCATGAGTATAGCGATGGTCGTATTTCTGTTTTCCCTGGCCGGGATTCCGCCACTTGCCGGTTTTCTCGGCAAGTTTATGTTATTTGCTGCATCGATTAACGCCGGTTTTACCTGGCTGGCGGTTGTGGCGATTCTCAACAGCGTGCTGTCACTGGCGGTATACCTGCGCATCGTGGTGCCGATGTATCAGCAACCCGGAGAGACAACGAAAGCCACCTTGGAATCGAGACCATTGCCCAGGTTGGTATGGATCATCGCCCTGCTCTTAACTCTGGGTATTGGTTTGGCGGCCCAACCTCTGCTCGCACGGCTTGTCAGACCGACTCATGCGTATAAGCCGGGCATTTACGCAGAATTATTTACAGCCGGACAGCCCTTGAAATACTCAGCCTGCGCCTCAAGCTCTGCAATATGAACAATGAAGTTCCCACAAAATACTGGCATCGTCTGGACGATGGCCGAATTCAATGCGATCTCTGCCCGCGATTCTGCAAATTGCACGAAGCGCAACGGGGACTGTGTTTTGTGCGCGAAAACAAGGACAACAAAATTGTACTCACCAGTTACGGCCTTTCCAGCGGCTATTGCATCGACCCGATTGAAAAAAAACCGTTGAATCATTTTCTGCCCGGCACGCCGGTGCTGTCTTTCGGCACCGCAGGTTGCAACCTGGCCTGCAAATACTGCCAGAACTGGGATATCAGCAAGTCCCGCGAAATGCATACGCTTGCCGATCAGGCATCACCAGAACTAATTGCCCGCGCAGCCTCTGAACTTAACTGCCGCAGTGTCGCCTACACCTATAACGACCCGGTTATTTTCCATGAATATGCCATTGACGTGGCCAAAGCCTGCCGCGAAGTCGGCATCAAATCCGTAGCGGTCACCGCCGGTTATGTCTGTCCTGAACCGCGCGCCGAGTTTTATCAGTACATGGACGCCGCGAATGTGGATCTCAAAGCCTTCACGGAAAAGTTTTATCACAAACTTACCGGTGGACACCTCGACCCCGTACTGGACACGCTGAAGTACATCAAACAGGAAACCTCGGTCTGGCTGGAACTTACCACCCTGCTGATCCCCGGCTGGAATGATTCAGAAGACGAACTCGAGGCCATGACTCAATGGGTAGTCGAACATCTGGGAGCCGATGTACCCATGCATTTTTCAGCCTTCCATCCTGACTGGAAAATGCGTGATGTACCGCCAACGCCACCGGAAACACTAACGCGCGCCCGCGCCATTGCTCTGAAAAATGGCCTGCACTATGCCTATACCGGCAATGTCCATGATGAACAAGGTGAAAGTACCTACTGTCACCAGTGCGGCGAAAAACTCATAGGCCGCGACTGGTACGTGTTGAGCGACTGGAACCTGGACGAAGACGGGAAGTGTAAAAAATGCGGCGCCGTCTGCGCCGGTGTGTTCGAAGCCGCGCCCGGTCACTGGGGAGCCAAACGCATGCCGGTGCGGCTGGCTGACTTTCACAGCTAAATACGTGTTCCGAATTCCTGACCAGACTCAAATCAACAGCGCCTAGACACCGCAGGAACCTGTATCCCAGCGAAAATAACGAGCGTGAATTTTTTTGTGCAGCAAGACCCCCAGATAAATACCGACAAGCGTAAATATCGCCGCCAGCTTGCCTGATCCCAGTTGCACAAAAACCAGGCTGGGACAGGCACCTGAAATAGCCCAGCCAAAACCGAACAACATGCTGCCGGGAATAGTTCCGGGTTGAAAAATTTTGTTCTGTTCGGGAATTTTCTTTGAAAACAGCGCCAGAATCATCATCGATAGCACAACCGCGCCGACAAACGAAAACAACATGCGCAGATCAGCGAAAACGAACATCCTGTGCAATTCATCGTAATTGGCAAAACCGATGCGGGCAACGACGAAGCCCATGCTCAGTCCCAGAAAAGCATAAAGAAGATACAGCCTGGTTATCGGCCTCATCGCAAGCTTGCTTCCATCATGAAGGATAACAGTATGGCACTGGCCATAAAGGTCATGGTTGCCACCAGGCTGGCGGGGATCAGCCGGGCACAGCCGCTCAGTCCATGACCGGAGGTACAACCACCTGCCATCTGCGTACCGAAGCCGACCATCAGCCCGCCAAAAAACAACGCCAACCAGACCTCCCAGTCATCACCGAAAATTTGTGAATGGATGGGACTCAGGATTAATTCGAATTTAAAATTACCGGACGTTATGGCGGCAAGAAAGCCGCCCACAAGCATGAATAACAGAAAAACCAGATGTACCGTCCAGGGTATATGCTGCTCCTCTTTTTTTATAACAGGCGGGGCAGAAACCTCGGCATCAGACTCAAGGCTTAGTTCCTGCAACGATGCCTCGCCAAATTCAGCCAGCGTCTCCGCTAACAGCGCGTCTTCCATTGCCCCCTTGTCTTCGGCCAGTAATTTCAGTTCGGCGCCGCGTTCCCGATCATCCTTCCAGCCCACCACCTTTGCCCAGCTGCCGGAAACACCCAGCAGACGCCCAAGCAGGAGAAAATTCAAAATACAAATAGCCGCCAGGCCAATTGCTCCCAACCACCAGGGCCAATATTCCACCTTAGCTCACTCCTTGCCTTTTGATGACAGGCGCAATCCGCCTGATGTCTCAGCTAAACGGGTTGAGTTTCCGGAAAAAACCTGATTTTTCAGAATCGGAGGTTTTCATCTCATTTCCGAAACCTTTATGCTGAGCCTCATACTCCTCGGCGGTCATTTTTGACTGCGCCTGTTCAATAACTCTGGCACAATCCTCAAAGTTCGAACTCCTGGCAATATCCAGTGCGGTTTCCCCATGTGTATTTATCGCATGAGGATTACAACCATGTTCCAGCATAATTTCGACCAGCTCAATACTGCCAACCGTGGCTGACGCCATCAATGGCGTCATACCGTCACCGCTAATAACACGTTCGGATGGCAGGCCGGTTTTCAACATGGATTTCACCATCGGCACACGCTGTTTAAGAATAGCGTTGAATAAAGCGGCAGCGGATAACTGCTCCTTGCTACGTTGTTTAACCCGTCGACCGTTGGGCAGCAGGGCCAGCGGAATAGACTTACCTTCAAGCGCACGCTGGTAACGCGCACACTGCTCAAATTCGGCAGCACAATAACGCTGCTTCCATAACCGTAAGGACGGTTCCATAGCAAACTGTGCATATAACTGACAATCTTTACTGTGACTGCAATCCACGTCAATTTCCTTCTTAAACTCGATATGATAAACCTGATTCTCTTTATCTAATGTCGACAGTATCAGGCCGGACTTTAAAAGCATACTCAAACTAGATTGATTTGTGCAAGTAGAATAGTTTTAGTCACAAGAATGCATCATAGATTATGAATTTGCGAACATTAGAAAATACAGTTTCTCTAATACTCATATCAGCCAAAACCGCTAAAACAAAGAAACGATCAGGGCTTCATCAGGCGCTGAATATCTTTTAGTTTACGCACCCAGGGTGACCATTTACGCAAATCCTTTGGCAAGCTCGAAATAGCGGCATTGGCATCTCCTGCGGTGGCATAGGCGCCGTATACAAGTGCATACCAGTCTTCACCCTGACGCCGGGTAACATAGTATCCGGCCATTCCCTGCAACTGGTTCTCGTTATAATATTTTTCAATCAATTTGCGATTGGTACTGCTGGCAAGCTGCAGCGTATAGTAGGCGGGGTTCTGAACCCGTATCCAGTCCTGCGGCGTCTGTACCACCAGCAGCCGCTGTTCGCCGGCAGGTTTAATGGCCAGCTGGATTACATTACAGGCATCGATCAGCTTGTGGCGTGCGGCCTTCTCAAACAGTCGCCGGGCTTCGGCAGGATCAGCCGGCGCGCCCATGCCTTTTTGGGTCATCAAACCCAGGTTAAAAAGGGCAACTGGATCTGGATTATTTGCCTGCCGGGTATACAGCATGCGGGCGCGAACATAATTGCCATTATGCAGGGCGTCAGCTGCATCCGAAAGCGTATCCGCATGAAGGGCCGGCATGACAGACAGGCCGCTAAAAAAAATGAACAGAAAAAGTCGAGAAATACCGGGCATTCCGTTTTTGCGCATATTTAATTCCATAAATGTAATAACTGCTGTCCCGTTACCCCCCTCTCCCCGATGGGGAGAGGGCATTAACGAGACAGCAGTGAAATATAAACCCGAAAATAGTACGACATCCTGTCGTTACCCACTCAGGCGTATTGCCGATTTTGTTTCAAGTCGTGCGCGAGTACAAGAGAAAGCCACTCGTGTAATAGAATATTTGCCTGACGCTTCTCGTCTTTTAACATCATATCCCTGTTAGGATAACGATAACTGGGTTGCAAACGCCCCATTCCCTTATAGCCCGTTACTTCAACCAGCCTCGCGTCATAATAAATCCTGATTTTCATCACCAGTTCCCGAATACAATTTTCAGGCAGATGTAATTTCTGCCGAAGTTCCAGCATGCGGGTATAACGGCAACGCTCAAGCACATGGATGCTAAAGCGCATACCTGACTGCTCGGGAATAAACTCAAAGTAATCCGTTATCCCAAGATCGGGAAAAAGTGAATGCAGTAGCACGAAGTTTTTTTCATAAACCCACATCGGGGAGCGAGAACGTTGTGCCTGTATTGTGTGTGTCAAGTCTGCCTGCCGCTCGTATCGTATTGCCCGCATTAATAAATGCATTAATACTAATATAATCGGCAGCGACAATGAAGAGTGAAATAATAATAAAGGAAATCCGCTGCGGATAACTTCGGGAGATGATTTTACATTTTGACCGACAAACAATTACCGCAGGGAGAGCAGAGAACATGCCGCCGAGACACGAAACCGTATCCGGCCTACGGATTCGGGATGCAGCGCACTCCGCTGCCAGACCGCTGGTTCAGAAGCTCAGGATATTTTCCAGACGCTCCAGATCGTTAACCACTTTCCAGTTGCCTCCACCGGACTCCACTTTTTCCTGCCAGCTTGCCAGACGATCAAGATACTCACGCGGATCGACATTATCACTGCGCAATTTGGTCACATTCAGAGCAACCACAGAAATCCCGTTCAACTGCAAAGGGATATCACGTATATAGCCTTTTTTCAGATCTTCTTTCAGATCTGAGAAAACCAGAATTAAATTGTGTCCGGCACCCACCTCATTCAGGTATTCGATGGCCTGCAACATACCACCGGTAATGTCGGTGTGCGCACTGCCTTTGACATTTTTCACGAACTTGTCAATCTTGTCCCTGAATTGTCGTTTTTGCTGGTTTGCCATACTCGGACGATCTTCAAATGTCACTCTGGCAACAATATCCTTCTCACTGAAACTACCCGTATCGACTCGCGCCACCGCAAAAGTGTCGCCCGGATTGAGATTGGAAAGAATAAAATTAATCACCCGCTGTGCCTGCTTCAGTTCCTTTGTGTAGGTACCGGAGGTATCCATCAACATATAGACTGCCCGCGTATTCGGAACGTGACTCCTGGAGCAACTGGCCATTGATACCAGGATCACCAGCAGAACGAGAGTAAAAACAGGAAGCTTTAATTTAAACATCATGACCTCGACAGAGAACTGTACTGAACATTATCCGTACTTTCACTTTCTTCTTTACTGCCCTGCTCTTTCTGTCTTAATCGAAACTGATGCTCAAGCCATAAGGGCGCAAAAATGAATAGATCATAGAAATTAACCAGCATATTACCTGAGAAGCGAGCTATATTTCCTGTCAGACGCAACAACCAGATCAGGCTGCGTAATAAAGCCACCACCACAATACCCATAACGGTACGCAGAGAATGAACAAAGGACTCCAGCGGGATCGCAATAAAGGTCAGGGCAAAAGGCAGAATAAAGCCCATTCCCATTTGTGCCGCCGTCGTAATCCAGAGATAGGAGCTGGCAATCACTTCAACCCCATCATCTCGTAACAGCGCCCGGGTTGCCGCAGCATCCTGCATCAGAAGCTCCCGCATGTAGGCCAGACCCGCCTCGACACAGGCCAGGGTTAACAAAATGCCGAAGGTAATCCAGATCATTTTAACTCGCAACTTGTCATTCAGTGCGCCAATAAGCGGAAACAGGCGGGTGATACGCAGGGATTCCATCAGGAACAGTCCCATGGCTATTTCCACCAAGATGATGACCAGTGCTGCAATTTCAGAAGTCTGAAAGCCCATCAATTGACTGGTGCCACCCACCATCTCCGACATAGGTCGGGCAATCAGATTGAAATTGATCATCGCCCCACCTACGGCTATGGTCAGTACAAAGGCAGAGATAAAAAACTGGGTAAGGGAAGAAGAAGACAGGCGCTGCATGGCGCGTTCAGAGCCTGCCTGAATATTCTCGTATTCATCCATATGTCGATCAATGCTGACCGAACGCAGTAACAGGCTGCTGATATTTTTATCAACCTGAGCAAGGGTCTGGGAAACCTTGCGCCAGTGTGGCATCATGTTACTCAAAAGTTGATGACGTTTATGGCTGGTTTTACGATATTCTTCCGTCGCCCGGGTATTGGCCTTGATCATGGACTGATGAATGTCTTCCAGCACATGCCCGACCATCGTATCGCCCTTGCTGCCGGGTATTTTGGCAACCGCCTCGACCGCTTTTACCCAACCGGGAGGCGTCGGCGGCACATCCGTGCTTGCCTGATAATCCTCATTGATTTGGGTAATTTCTTCACTCAATAGACGATGCAGTGCAGGATACTCAGACAGATCTTTCTGCACCGTATCGTTGATGCGTTCAAATTCCCGCTCAATGATATGTTCGGTAGCCTCACGTCCCTGGGTCAACAACACTTCCGTATTACGCTCAAGCATTCTTTTTTCCGTCTGGCGCACCGATTGTGCGGTTAGACGCAGGGCATAGTGAATAACCCGGGTAAAGGAATAAATTGCTCTGTGCGCAGGAATACGGGCGATATAAAAAACCGTGGTAAGGATAAAAAACCATGCAAAGCCGGACGTAACCGGACTCTGAAAAAGCATGAACACATCATTAAAGGACATCGCTATCTCCTTACGCTATGGGCTACATCACCAGGGCGCGACATCTTTCAAGCACGGCCTCAGCAAAGCACGGCATAAGCCATGTATTACAACATGACAAAACAACACCTGGTTATTATCTCTAAATAATGAAGATATGAACGCCAAACGGTTCACAAAATGTTATTGACATACATGCACATAAGCGAACTTTGACTTGCAGACAGTATAGTTGAATATACCGCCGGGAGATGTACAGCAGCGCAACGCGGAAATATTTATCTGAAAAATGTGATGACTGCCCGTCTGGAATCAATCCTGATAGTTAAGAAAACAATAAACTAAGCCCTCGTCATTCCGGCAGCTTTTAGCCGGAATCCAGTCCTTTAGTCTTATGGATCCCGGCTAAAAACATGCCGGGATGACGAAAAAGACGTTAACTAATTGCCATTACCACAGGGATTAACACGTTTCTTTTAATTGTTTACGAATACGTAAATGCGCCTGGCCCAGCAACTGACTGATACGTGATTCACTCACCCCCAGAATTTCACCTATCTCACGCAAGTTGAATTCTTCATCATAATAGAGACTAACTACCAGCTTTTCGCGTTCGGGTAAGGCGCTGATCGCTGCAGCCAGATGTTTCCTGAATTCATCCTGTTCGATATTTTCCTGAGGCTCGGCCGTGTCGGACTGAAAGCTGTCAGTCACATATTCTTCCGCCGTGCCAAGGTCAATAAAATTCAGAATCCGGCAGGCATTGGTTTCCTGCATGATCCGGTAATACTCATCAAGCGAAATCCCCAGCTCACGGGCAACCTCACTGGCACGCGCCTCGCGCCCGCTTTCACCCTCGATACGGCTGACTACCGCCATCACATCACGCGCTTTTCGATGAACCGACTTGGGCGCCCAGTCATTGCGGCGTAGTTCATCCAGCATGGAACCACGAATGCGAATCGTGGCATAGGTTTCAAAGCTTGCCCCCTGTGAAGCGTCATAGTGCTGTGCCGCATCCAGCAGCCCCAGCATCCCCACCTGGATCAGATCATCCACGACCACGCTGGCCGGCAGTCGCGCGATAAGATGATAGGCGATGCGTTGCACCAGTCCGGAATAACTGTTGACCAGTTCTTCAGATTCGCTTGGCTTGCAAATCGTATACATAAAGACCTTCAATTTCCTGCCAGTGGCAAAGAGTTACGAGTAATCAATCGACAGATGGAAAGCTTTCTTTAATCTCCTGGAGATGATTTTCTGCGAATTCCAGGTTAAACCCATCAACTTCTCACTCTCAGGCGTAGGCATCCAGCATACCGATGCCTCGTCGTGGCGCTATTGGCGCGAGCGCCTCCAGCCTGTCACTTTCGGCTTCATCATCGGCTATAAAATTTACCGATCTGGCATTTTCGTTAGCCTGCTGCCCCTGACTAAAGGATTCCTGCGAGACATTCACATCCCCCAGGGAGAGGCCGATATCATTCATCATTTCGCGCAACCGCGGCACAGCCGATTCGAGAGCATCCCGCACCTGCTGATTGGGCGCCGCAAAAACAATACTGGCATGATCTTTATGCAGCTGAATATGAACGTCCAGCCTGCCCAGTTCCGGTGGATCCAGACGAATATCGGCTGACTGAATATGATGTCCCACCATCCATTGCAGGCGATCGCCCACGGCCTGATTCCAGCCCGGATGTTGCGGTGGTACATTCAATGCGGGAGGTGTCTGGCCCGGCATGGCATCGGCTTTCGTCACCAACCCCGTAGAAAGGCCCGCCATATTTAAAGTGTTGTGTGCCGCCGGCGAAGTTGACAATGGCGGCTGACTGGCGGCTTCGCTGCCTCCATGCTGTTTTAACAGAGCATCCAGCGGGGGGCTGTCCTTACTATTCGTCACACTCTGCATCAATTGCTGTTGCTGACGAGTCATCAACATATCGTCCATATTCAGACTATCATCAGCATTGAGATTGAGCGCCATACTGCTCGCATCGTTCCCGCTATTGCTGATGGTCAACGACTTTATGGCCGCCGGCTGCCCTGTCAGCGGTGGACTGCTAACATCGTTATTCTGGACCTGGAATATTTCAAGCGGCAACATGGCCGCCTGTGCCGGATTGACCATATCCGGCGGCAAATCATTGCCGGACACCGGATCCTGCTGCGTGGATTGTAATTGCGCCTCGAGTAATTCGGAAAAACCACCACTGCTGTCGGAGGATTCCGTATCGGCTGCGCTTGCCTCGCTATTCAGGGTTTCCCTGCTCGGGCTGGTCGGCGTCGCGGCGTTTGCCACGACAGGCATGGATTCTGACATGATTCCTCACATTCACGTTGTTTGTTCCTGTGAGAATAAAATGCAAGGCATATGCCAGTTTTGTCGATGGATGACGTTTCGACCTGTCACTCCAGGGTTGAGTAATGGCGATTGCCCGCGCGATCATCACTTTCGCGTTGCTGAATTTTTTCCGCCTGCCGCGCTTCTTTCAATTGCAGGCGTTGAATGGTTTTATCCAGAACCTGGGTGCGTATATGCTTTTCGCGCCACTGCGCGGTAACCATGTGGCAGGTTTGTTCAGACTGTTCTATCTGTCTGCGCTGCTGACGAATCGCTTCATCCAGTTGTTGCATAAAAGACTGATAGGCCTGCAACTGCGCGCCGCCTATGCCGTTCTTAGCCTGCAGATGAAAACGCTGTTGATACTCCTGGCGGTAGCTAAAGAGTTCCTGTAAGCGGCCCTGCTGCTGCCCCAGTTGCGTTTGCGACTGGCCCAGCACCCGCGCGGCCTGCTGTTCATGGCGGGAAGCCAGATTTTTCAATGGCTGGATACGACTGGATTTTTTCATGATAACAACCTTTTTCTTAACGCTATCCTCATCCCTGCACCTGATAGCGTCCCTGAATTAATTTTCTATACACCATATTTAGTAATGTCATTGGGCAACCGCCAGGGGAACGCTATTGCCGCTCTCCTCCTGCTGCGCCGGCGCCTGGGCAAAAACATCAACCAAACCCTGCAAGCTCTGTTCCCAGTTTACCGCTTCGCGCAAATCCTGCTGCAGGAACTGCATCATCCGCGGTTGCATCATGATGGACTCGTCGATGCGGGTATCACTACCCTGGGAATAGGCGCCCACGGAAATTAAATCCAGGTTACGCTGATAGACTGAATAAATCCGCTTAAAGTTCTGCACAATGCTCATATGTGCGGGATCGACAATATCGACCATAGCACGACTGATCGAGGCTTCCACGTCGATCGCCGGATAATGTCCGCCGTCAGCCAGCGCGCGGGAAAGAACGATATGGCCGTCAAGAATCGCGCGCGCCGCATCGGCGATGGGATCCTGTTGATCGTCGCCTTCGGTCAGTACCGTATAAAACGCTGTGATCGATCCGCCCCCCGGGCGACCGTTACCGGCCCGCTCAACCAGTTGCGGCAAACGTGCAAACACCGAAGGCGGATAACCCCGGGTTACCGGCGGTTCGCCAATAGCCAGTGCAATTTCCCGTTGCGCCTGGGCAAAACGAGTAAGGGAGTCCATCAACAATAAAACATGCTTGCCCTGGTCGCGAAAATATTCGGCAATACTGGTCGCCAGCATCGCACCATGCATACGCATGACCGGCGTCTGATCCGCCGGCACGGCAACCACCACGGCGCGGGCCATACCTTCCGGGCCGAGGATATTGTCAATAAATTCCTTAACCTCTCGACCACGCTCGCCGATCATACCGACCACGATCACGTCCGCAGTGGTATAACGCGTCATCATGCCCAACAGGACACTCTTACCAACCCCGGAGCCCGCGAACAGGCCCATGCGCTGCCCCCGTCCTACGCTCAGCAGCGCATTGATGGCACGTACCCCTACATCCAGCGGCGCACTGATGGCGGCGCGTTCCAACGGATTCACCGGCGTGCCTATCAGGGGCTTATTTTCCGTGGTTTCCAGCGGCCCCTTGTTATCCAACGGTCGTCCGGAACCATCCAGAACCCGTCCGAGCATGGCATCGCCCACCTCGGCCTCGTACAAATGCTCACTGGGGATAACCCGGGCATTGGGATGGATACCACTGAGGCTGCCGATGGGCATCAGATACAGGCGTTCACCTGAAAAACCTACCACCTCGGCTTCGATGTCGCGTCCATCCTGACTGGCCACCATACAGCGTGCGCCAATCACAGACTGGCAGCCCACCGCTTCAAGCGTCATACCGACCATGCGGCTGAGGCGACCTTCCACCACCACGTGGTCAATATTAACCAGCCGCGCCTCAATCGACTGCAAACCGTCAATCCAGGACTGGCTGCGCCGCTGCATATGATTCGCTTCAGTCACGTACACGCTCCCCGCCCATGATCCCGGTAATCACCCGTTGCAGTCGCATTTCGACGGTCGCGTCTATGGTCGAATTTTCACTATTTATTTTACAGCCACCACGGCTTAACAGGGGATCTTCAATAATACGCCAGGTCTGGCTGTCATCCTCATCATGCAGAGACAGCACCTCTCGCACCAGCACCGCATCATCGGGATGCAGGAAGACGCGGATTTTTCTCGACACCACCGGCAGTGCTTTCAGGGCATCACGCACCACTGCCACGACCTGATCGGGATCGGTATGCAATTCACGGCGAATAATCTGGCGTGCAACCGCGATGGCCAGTTGTGCCGTCTGCTCGACGACCTGCTCATCCAGTTCTTCGAAGGGCATATCCAGCATCTGAACCAATTCCGCAAACCTTTCTGCCTGTTGTCTGATTTCCGTTGCCCCCTGCTCCAGTCCCTGCGCATGACCATCACGGTAACCGGACTCATGACCCTCGCTATACGCCTGTTTCTGGATGGACTCGATTTCAGCTGCCGTAGGAAGTTCAGCCGCCTCACTCGCATGCTTCGCGCCTTCGCCGATGTCGGGCAGCTCCCAGCGTTCATAAGCCGAGTTCTCCCTGCGCGAGATCGGTGCGTCATCAGACAAAGTCATCACCTCCACCGCCGAGTGAAATTTCACCGGACTCGGCCATACGACGAGCGATAGACAGGATTTCCTTTTGCGCGGCTTCTACTTCACTCAAACGCACCGGCCCTTTGGCTTCCAGATCATCGCGCAGCATTTCCGCGGCACGCTTGGACATGTTTTTGATGATTTTCTCTTTGACTTCTTCATCCGCACCCTTCAGGGCAACGATCAAATTCTCGGAAGAAATTTCACGCAACAGCGACTGAATACCACGATCATCCACGTCGATGAGGTTATCAAAGACAAACATCAGATCCTGAATATTCTGTCCCAGCTCCTCATCCACTTCCTTGAGTTTTTCCATCACCTGATTTTCCACCGATGACTCCAGGAAATTAAGCAGGTTGGCGGCCGTCTTGATACCGCCCATGCCAGCAGATTTTAGACTGTCAGAATTACCGGCAAACTGTTTCTCCAGCATTTCATCCAGCTCATGCAGGGCTGCAGGTTGAATACCATCCAGCGTCGCCACCCGAATCAGCACATCGGTTTGCATATTTTCAGGCAGCGCCGCCAGAATTTCTGCCGCATGATCGCTTTCGAGATAGGAAAGAATTATGGAAATGATCTGCGGGTGTTCAAGCCGGATCATTTCCGCCACGGCTCGCGCCTCCATCCACTTCAGCGTCTCCAGCCCCTTGGCGTCGTGCCCCATAAGAATGCGATCAATGATATTGCCGGCCTTGTCCTCGCCCAGGGCATTAACCAGCACATTGCGCAGGTATTCCTCATTGCCAATACCCAGTGCCGTCTGCTCATCCACCGTATCACAGAACTCACTCAGTACATCATCCACCGTATCACGACCGATGCTGCCCAGGCCGGCCATGGCCTCACCTATTTTCTGGACTTCCTTGGGATTCAGCAGCTTCATGATTTCCGCCGCATCCTGTTCACCCAGGGTCATCAACAGCACGGCCGTGCGCTCGATGCCGGTCAGTTTCTTTTTCTGCTTCGCGTCATCGGCCATAAGCTTTAACCCTCAAGCCAGCCCTTGACAACCTGGGCCACCCGCTTCGGTTCCTGGCTGGCCAACGACTTGGCCATATTCAGGTTGTCTTCATAGGTTGACGGTTTCGGCAGGCGTCCGCCCGTTTCATGACTCAAAGTCAGTTGATCTTCGGGAATTTCTTCACCGTCTTCATTCACCACAATCTGTTTTGGCTGGGTGGCAAGATGACGCATGATCGGACGCAGCACCCCAAGCACCAGAAACATCACCATTGCCGCTGCCGCCACCTGTTTGAGTACCGACCAGAACCAGGACTGTTCCCAGAATGGAACATCCGGGATTTCCGGCATTTCTTCGGTTGGCAGGAAGGCGGCATTAATAACCTTGACACTGTCACCGCGCATCGCATTAAATCCCACCACCTCTTTTACCAGGCTGGTAAAGCGTGCCAGCTCTACATCCGTATAGGGAATCTCGATGGGATTGCCTTCCTGATCTTTGCCGCTTTTCACATCCAGCACCACTGCCACTGAAAGACGACGAACGCCCCCTGTGCTATGGCGAGTATGGCTGATCACCTTATCAAGCTCAAAGTTGCGTACCGAACGTTTCTTTAACCTGCTCGGGCCTTCAATAACGTTGCTTTCTGCGCCCTTGCCCGCCACCTTTTCCGGTGCCACCGCCTTGCCCGGGGGTTCATTCGTCAACGCACCGGGAATACCCACCTGACTCTGCATCCCCTTGCTCTGTTCTTCTACCTGTTGTTCGCTGCGCAGCGCAGGCAAATCCGGATTAAACTGTTCCTGGGTCGATTCCGTGCGGGTGAAATCTAGATCGGCATTGACCTGGGCGCGCACGCCATTGATGCCCACCAGAGGCGCCAATAAATGTTCGATGCGCTGAATATAATTCTGTTCCAGCTTGCGGGTATATTCAAATTCATTGGCGGTCAGCGCCAGATCATTTTTATCGTCATCCGATGACAACAAACGTCCCCGATCATCGACCAGGGTAACCTGTGAGGCTTCAAGATTGGTAATGCTGGACGCCACCAGATGCGTGATAGCGGCAATTTGTTCCTTTTCCAGACGCCGCCCCGGCGCCAGTTTAATCATCACCGAGGCGCTGGGCTTCTTGCGATTACGCACGAAAGCGGATTCTCTGGGCAGGGCCAGATGCACTCGGGCATTCTCTACCGCCGCAATGGACTTGATGGTACGCGCCAGTTCACCTTCGCGCGCCCGCTGATAACGGACATTCTGGATAAAGGCGCTGGAACCGAAGCCCTGTTCCTTATCCATAATTTCAAAACCTTCACCGGCGCTTTGTGGCAGATTTTCCGCCGCCAGTTTCAACATCGCTTCACTGGTCTTGCCCGATTCAACCATGATGGCGCCGGAATCCGGATCCAGGCGAAATTCAATATTATTGCGTTTCAATACTTCGGCCATTGCCTGGGCATCCTGGCCGGTGACATTGCTGTAAAGAATACTGAAGGTTGGCGTCTGGGACCAGAGAACCACAGCAATACCAATGGCAATGCTGGCAGCCAGTCCCACCAGCAAGCCCAGTTGGCGTACCACCGGCAATGCCAGCATTCCCATGAAGGAACCATTCAGTTGTTCTGTTTTTACCAGGTCCATATTTTTCTTCGTTGATTATGTGCGTAAGTAACAGGAAAAAAGTGCTTCATTGCCGGCCACTCATCATACCGGCATGTTCATAATCTCCTGATAGGCATTTACCAGTTTATTACGCACCTGGAGCATGGCCTGGAATGACACATTCGACTTTTGCAGGGCGACCATCACTTCGGACATCTGCACATTGGGATCACCTTGCTGAAAAGCGTCGGTAATTTTTTTAGCGTCCACCTGCGTTTCGTTGACCTTGTCGATGGATTGTTTCAACAATTCAGAAAAGTCACTGGTGCCTCCCGCTGCGGCAACAGCAGGCTCGCTGTTCTTTGCCTGCGCGGCACTGGCCATAGCGCGCATTTGCAGCAACAGTGCGTCGGAAGTAATTGCATTTGTCATATCAACACCCTGGAGAGATTGGATTTATCTTCGTCAAAAATTTGTCGCTAAACAGGCCTTATGCAGTTTCCAGACCAGCTGTGCCCAGGTCGGTGCGGCCCTGTTCAGAGAGACGACTGTCCGAACTGCCGGGCACAACAATACCCGCTTCACGCATGCGCGCCAGTTTATAACGCAACGTACGCTGGCTGATTCCCAGCCGCTCCGCAGTGAGCTTACGACTGCCGCGGGTGCAACGAATAGCATCCAGAATCAGATCCCATTCACGTTGTTTCAAATCCGAATTCAGCGATTCGTCTTTTGCATCCGCAGCTGTTGTTGGTGCGGATGCCGGTCTGGATAGACTGACCATAGACTCAGAGTTTAATTTTGAACCTGCGCTGGAAGCAGCAGCGCCTGTTACCGTTTCAAAATGCAGATCCTGTTCATTAATGACCGCATCGCTGTGTAAAATCAACGCCCGCTGAATCACATTATCCAGCTCCCGTATGTTACCGGGCCAGGCATGACGCAGCAGACCGGCACAGGCCTCCGCTGAAAGCTCGGGAATAATCTGCTTAGAAGTGCGCGCATGTTTTTCCAGCAGACGCTTCGCCAGCGGCACGATATCGCCACTGCGTTCACGCAAAGGACGCAGGTTCAGAGGGAAAACATTGAGCCGGTAAAACAGATCTTCACGGAAGCGGCCTTCTGCAACCACGGTCTGCATGTCACGGTTGGAGGTGGCCAGCACCCTCACGTCCAATTTGATCATCTCGGTGCTGCCGAGACGTTCCACTTCGCGTTCCTGCAAAACCCGCAGCAGTTTGGCCTGCAGGCCAAGATCCATTTCTGAAATTTCATCCAGTAACAGGGTGCCGCCCTGAGCCTGTTCAAACTTGCCCGGACAGGCCTTGTAGGCGCCGGTAAAGGCGCCTTTTTCATAACCAAACAGGGTCGCTTCCAGCATATTTTCAGGAATAGCAGCACAATTTATAGCCACAAAGGGCTTGTCATGACGCGGCGAATGACGGTGAACAAACTGCGCCAGCACTTCTTTACCGACGCCGCTCTCACCGCTGATCATGATGGTCGCATCGCTGTCCGCAACCTTCACGGCGATACGCGCCAGTTCCTGCGAAGCTTCATCGACGGCAATCATGTCTTCATCGGCCTTCACGGATCCAATGTACTGGCCTACCATGTTGACCAGTACTTCGGCTTCAAAGGGCTTGACCATATAGTCCGCCGCGCCATCACGCATGGCATCCACTGCCTGCTGGATGGTGCCATAGGCCGTCATCAGGATCATGGGGATCTCGGGATACTGCAGGCGGACTTTTTTCAACAGGCTATGACCATCCATTTTTGGCATATTGATATCGCTGATAATCAGGTCCACCGCCTCATGTTCAAGCAGGCGCAGGGCCATCAGCCCGTTTTCCGCCAGGCAGACCCGGTAACCGGCCATCTGCAGCGTATCCTGCAAAGCTTCCGCCAGGGACTCATCGTCTTCAACAACCAGAATAGTTAAATCCATCGTCATGCTAATTCCTCATTGCAAAATCATCAGGCAATCTGTTGTACATTTGTCGTATTACCCTGCAGGGGCAAAATCGATGATGCTTCGAACTGCTGGGCCGACTGGAAAATAGGCAGATGCAGGCTGAAAGCACTGCCTTCGCCTACGCTGGATACCAACTTCACCTCGCCCTTGTGCGCACGGGCAATAGCCTGCACCACCGCCAGCCCCAGTCCGGTACCGTCTTTGCGGGTAGTATAAAAAGGGTCAAATAATTTATGCTGCGCATCCGCCGCAATGCCGGGACCGTTATCTGAAATTCGTAACTCCAGCTGGCCCGCCTCATCGACAGCCGCCAAGGCCCGGAGTTCGCCATCTTGCCCCATAGCCTGAATAGCGTTGACGGCAAGATTGACCAAACCACTTAAAATCATCTGCCGATTACCGTAAAGCCGCTGACCGGCGGTTTCATCTTTCCATTCATAGCGTATATGGCTGGGCTGTAGCTGGGATTCCAACAACTGTTGCAGATCAGCGAGAAGTACATCAGCGGTAAAAAATTCTTCCCCCTTTTTGCCACGCCGGGCATAGACCAGCATGTTGTCCACCAGTTGTTCCAGATGGCGTAGACGGGAAAAGATTTTTTCCGCCACCTGTCGGCGCTGCGAATCGTCCATATGTGAACGTTTTAAATTAGAGGCATAGAGCATGGCGCAGGACAGCGGCGTGCGGATCTGGTGGGCCAGTGAAGCGGCGGTTTCCCCCATCGAGGCAAGGCGCTGCTGCTGGGCCAGTCGATCCTGCAACAGACGCATTTCGGTAACATCGGTAATCAGTAGAATCTGGCCCGGCTCAGCGCCCAGTGGACAGGTAGAAATATTCACCCGACGACCATCGGCCAGCGAGACTTCATGGCCGTCATCGCAACGCGGGGCAAAGGCACGACTAATCACTTCACTCCAGCTGATTCCCAGCAGCGGCTGACCCAGCAGCTCTTCCGCCGCAGGATTGTTCTCGCGGATAATACCTTCGCCGTCAAGCACGATGACACCACCCGGCAGCACCTCCAGCAACAGGCTCAGGCGACTGGCCAGACGTTCTTTTTCTGTCAGTTCTCGAATGCGTTCATCGCGAGCAGCCTGTAGTTCCTGATTAAGTTCGGCCACGCGGAGTTCAAGCTGGCGGTAGGATTCACTCAGTTGACTGGATAGATCATTGAAGATCGCGAAGGCGTCTTTTAGGCTCTGCGAATCAGTGCTGTCGTGCTGCATGAGAAGTTCCTGTCATTGCCTGAAATCTGACGCCGACGGCGTCGCCACAGGAACAAGAGCAAGAACTGTGCCCAATCTGTTTTATGAGTAATTACAGATAGATAGAAATGCGAATAAAAAGAGAGTCAATTTTGTGGCGCAAATAACCGGTTTTCAGGAAACTTTATCTACCCGTTGCAAACCATACTTGCGCATTTTTTCTACCAGTGTAGTGCGACGCATGTTCAGACGTTTGGCGGCATGGGCGACGACGCCATCGACATCATCCAGTGCCTGTTTGATGAGGGAGGATTCCAGGTTAATCATATGCTCTTTGAGATCCAGACCGTTTGCCGGAATACGCAACGGTGCATCCAGCGCCTGCGGTTTCAGCATCTGTTCCCCACCCGTCTGCACTTCCGGTAGTTCCGCTACAGGTAAATCTTCGCGAAATTTTTCCGGCAGGTCGCGTAAATCCACCACGCCATTGGGAAACATAATGATCAGCCGTTCAATCAGGTTGGAAAGTTCCCGCACATTACCCAGCCATTTATACTGACACAGTGCGGCAATGGCATTCTGGGTCAGGCGCACCGAACCCCGCTGTTCATATTCCATACGCGTGATAAGTTCTTCGATCAGTAAAGAAACATCATCAACGCGCTCACGCAGGGGCGGCATTTCAATGGGGAAGACGTTCAGCCGGTAATAGAGATCTTCACGAAAACGCCCGGCTGCAATTTCTTCTTCCAGGTTGCGGTGGGTCGCGGCAACGATGCGGACATTGGCGGCGATACTTTTATTGCCGCCGACCCGTTCAAATATTCGTTCCTGAATCACGCGCAGCAACTTAACCTGCATATTGAGGGGCATGTCACCGATTTCATCCAGAAACAGGGTACCGCCGTTAGCCATTTCAAAGCGTCCCTGACGCGTGCTAATCGCACCGGTAAAGGCGCCTTTTTCATGCCCGAACAGTTCGCTTTCCAGCAGTTCCGGTGGGATAGCACCGCAGTTCACCGGCACAAAGGGCTTGTCCCGACGCGAAGAATGATAATGCAAATTGCGCGCGACCACTTCCTTGCCGGTACCGGATTCCCCCAAAATCATGACGTTAGCGTCGGAATCGGCCACCTGATCGATTAAACGGCGGATTTCACGAATAGCCCGGCTGTTGCCGACCAGACTGCGAAACAAGGTCTGGGTACCCGAACCGGGGCGGGTATTGGTGCGGTGGTAAATATCCGCCTGATGCAGGGCATGCTGCAACTGACGATGTTTGATAGGATATTCGATTTTACCGGCAATCAAGGGCGGCGTCAGCTCGCTTGGCTTGCCTTCACGATGATGCAGTAAAAGAACCGGGGTTTCGCTGCCGAATTCGTTTTTCAACTCTTCGATTTCCGCCCTGGTCAGGCTGCAGGTCTCGGCCTGACCAATGATAATGACATCCCAACCCTCATCCGGTGTTTCAATAGAACGCCAGGATTCCGCATCTGTGGGTTCAATCCGGCCATAATCAATAAAATTAAGGAGTAAATTCAAGTCAGAACGTCGTTGCGTGTCACTTTCAATGAGCAGCACGTTTTTATAGGACATGGATTATTCCTTGCAGCAAAAGGCGGTAGAAGATGAAAACTCTCTAGATGTTAGCAGCCCGGCACAAAAAGTCAAAATTTTGTCAGTCGGGGGCTGGAAAGCTCAAGCATCTGAAATATGGAATGTATTTTCTGCTTAAGAAGGAGAAAAATTGCGCGTCTGGGCAACCATACGGCGATGATGGGCAAATATCCATTTTTCCAGATGATTGCTCTCGATTTCATCCAGCGAGGTAAATCTCGTACGCACCAGATAACGGCCATCATGCTCCGCTACCGATATTACCCGGGCAATAATTTTCAGGGCATACTGCATCTCGCTATCAGGATAAAGCTCCAGCAACAGGGATGCGCGGTCATCGGGAGCGGCATCAGCCTGCCATTCGATACCTTTACAGGAAAGCCTGACCGGAATCAGCGCAGTATGCTCCTGTGATTTCCCATACAGTTTGCTGAACATATCAATGAGCAGGTTTAATTTGTTCTCGATGCGCTGCAGCTCGGGAGAAGAATGGTGCGGCTCATGCACAGCAGACTGCTGATCACTGAGTGCTTCGATCAGCGCAAAGGTCAGCATATTATTTCGCCGCAGGGATGCGACCGAGGTTACTTCAGGCAGCACGCCCCACTTTAAGGCCAGCGCTGTTTTGATCGATAATACATCGTCCTGCATGTATGCCCCTGTGTATAAAATGACTTGTCAGAGCGACACAATACTACGAAATGACATAAAAAAAACGAGTTTTACAGCGTCTCGTCCTCGTCAGACAGCGGGAAAAAGCGCAGGCTATATCAGCCGAGCCGGTTAGCGGCGGCGACGACCGCCTACCTTGGGAGATTCAAAGTTGACCTTGATCGAATGGCCCTTAAAGTCTTTGCCATTCAGGCCGGCAATAGCGGCACGCGCCTCGTGACCTTCCATTTCGATAAAACCAAAGCCCTTACACTGGCCGGAAAAAACATCCGTCACAAGCTTACATGCGCGCACTGTACCGAATTCGGAAAACAGGGTCTGAATATCACTTTCACTGGTGCTGGCTGGCAAATTGCCAATAAATAGTTTTTTCAATTCGGTTCCCCTTACTTGGAATGGCGGCGGCATTACTTATTAGATTAATTCTTAAACGTAGGACCTACTGCAGACACAGCGATTACCCAGACGCACAAAATGCCTAATTTTCAAAAAAGGTACTAAGAATGAACCTGTGTGTTACAACTAAATATGCTTCAAAAAAAGAACCCCGCCGGAGCGGGGTTCTTCATATCGGTTTGTCCGATGAAGTTTTGTTCAGACGGGCGTAACGCTGGTCGCCTGAAGACCCTTCGGGCCGTTCTCAACTTCAAAGGTAACCGGCTGGCCTTCGTTCAGAGTTTTGAAACCTGAACCCTGAATGACGCTGAAATGTACGAATACATCTGCACCACCATCGTCCTGAGAAATAAACCCAAAACCTTTGGATTCGTTAAACCACTTTACAGTACCTGTAGCCATATAACTTTTTACCTAGAATAAATTAAACAAATAGAATGTTGTCTTGTACAGGTAATGAAACGGGGAATTTAGGGGGGCAACACGAAGGGAACAACCAAAACTGCCAATAACAATATCTGTATCTGCACATACTATAGGAGAAATTATCCCTTTTTACCAGACATATATTATTAATTTTATAAAATAAGCCGGCGTGAACTCAAAGCGACTGAACAACGGGCGGAAATAACCGAATTATTAGACAATAAAGTCATATTTTAACATCCATCCGCGACTAATTCATCGATACCAGCTGGTAAACCCGGGCGGCCTGACGATGCTGCTTTAACCCGGCCATTTCTCCAGCCAGACGCTGTTTCTCCCTTTCCCCCAGAGCAATGCTTTTGTTATCGATAGCCATGACCTGTCTCAGGGTCGCTGCCAGTTTTTCCAGCATCACATTGATATGCGGATGAGTAAACAGGGCCGTGATTATAGTCTGCCGTTTCGCTTCCAGCTCGGTAAACGTAGTCCAGTCACCCTGTCTCGCATGGCCATACATGTCATGGCTGAGACGCAGGATATTCTGAGCATGAGATTGCAGGGATATCACAGGCATTGTCAGTCTCACTCCTCAGCATCAGTATCCCTGAAGCTGTTTTTCCTGTTCTATACGTGCGGGAACCTCATCCCAGCTGGCCTTGATCGAATGTAATAGTGATGCGACTTCGTCAAGAATATCGGCATCATCTTCAACATTCGCCCTGGCCAGACGCCGGGTCATGTAGTCATACAAATCATCCAGATTCTGCGCAATCTCACCACCGGCATTTAGATCCAGACTGGCACGCAAGCCGTCAATAATAGAAATTGCCCAGCTGATATTGCCGCCTTTTGCCGATACCTCACCACGCGCCATATGTCCTTTGGCGGTATGAATTTTTTCCAGCGCTCCCAACATCAACATCTGGATCAGGCGGTGGGGGCTGGCAGACTCAACACCACTGGATACACCAACCTTGTTATACTGCTGAACTGGACTATGTGGTTTTGCCATATTCATTACCTGACTCCTCATTTAATAAACTACCCCGTAGCAAGCTGCGGGAAATTGCATCTAAAGTGATAAAAAAACATAGGTCACTTAATTAGTTTGAACTCGGCTTCGCAGCACCGGGCAAGGAACCCAGCTGGTTGCTGAGAAAGTTACCGGTTGCTCGCATTTTCCCAAGTGTTGCATCCAGCGTGGTGTACTGTTTTAAATAACGTTTCCTGGATATCTCAAGCTTGTGCGCCAGTTTTTCCCTGTCTTTGTCCAGTTCACGAATACGATCGGAATAGCCATCACTGCGAATATTTATGATGCCGTCCCGTTTCAGAAACTGACCACTCAGTTCGTAAAGCCGCGCTCCCACACCGTGAGAAAAAAATACCTGTCCCCGTTCACCCGGCGCGCCTTCCTGGACTTCTATTTTTAGCCCTTCTGCACTGCCTTTACCCACAAGAGTACGACCGGAACCCATGCCCGCCACGCGATTGAAGCTGCCCGCTACATCTTCACCACTGATACCGCGACTAACCTGCAAACCCAGATTTTGTTTCAGTCCCTTCGCGGCCTGAATAACTTCAACTGAAGAATTACTACCATAACGAGCAGAAACCAGCAGCAGTCGGCCATTAGAAAAATGAGCTTCTACGGAAATTTTATTCTTTTGAAAATTACTGTCTGAATTGATCTGCTCGCGCAACTCCTGCAGTAATTCAGTCCGATTGAGATAATCTTTTGCCGACAGCGTGATCTTCTGGCTGTCCACGCCATCCACCTTGAGTCTGAAGCTGTTGTTGCCCTCCTCCAGGTGTAATGGAAATATATCCCCGGCCGTACCGGCCATGACCGGGCGTCCGCCCCAGGCCCCCTGTGAAGCCATCCGGCTAATAACCAGGTCATAGGCGCCGGTTTTTGTTTCATCACCCGCTTTAAGATAACGAACGGCAGGATCACGGCTGGAGCCGGAAATCGAAAATAATTGCACGACCTGTTGCCGATCGTTGTCAATGGCTGTCTGTAATTTGTTACTGTTCAACACCAGCTTGCCGTCACGCTGGACATCAATACCAACGCTGGAAAGAGAATCATATTTTGCATTAACACTACTGAAATCATCGCCCAAGGTCCGTCGTATCTGGTTAATAACCCCACGAATAGACGCATCACCTGAGAGTGGACCGGCTGTTTTTGTTTCGGCATCATAGCCGGTCAGTTTATTAACCACGTCGATCATTTCATTGTATTTGCTGATGAAATTCTTGACCGAATCAGTTATAGCGGCGGTATTCATCTCGATGTGAAGGCGATTATGGCTACCTTCAGAATCCGGCTTGAGGCTGAGAGTCACGCCCTCGATCACATCATCAATATCGTTACTGGAGCGGCTAACCAAAATACCGTCAACCTTCAGTTTGGCGTCCCGCGTTGCCACCACCTCATCCATATTCAGTCCCGCACCCTGCTGACTATCTGGTTCATAGGCAAAAACCGACAGTCCAGACATATCCTGGTCAGTGCCGTCATGGTCGTTCACCTTGATGCGAATACTGCTGTCGTTGCCCGCCACCAGTGAGGACAGCACCAGCCGATAGCCGTTGCCATCATTAATCACCGAGGCACGAATACCTGCATCTGATTTATTAATCGTCTCCTGGATTCCACGCAGGCTGGCATTCTGATCAGTAATGTTGATGGTTTTTGCGGGGATATCCGGATTCATTACAAAACGCCTGCTTTCATTATCAAACCGACCTAGTTGAATCGTCAGACTGCCGCTCCCCAGAGGAAGACGATCAGATTCCAGAGAGGCACTTGAAAGTTTGTGCGCCCGGGCAAGTTGCAAAATCTCAATTTCATAATCACCCGGCTGGGCGTCTTTACCAGCCGTTGCGGCCAGCTTTTCTTCATCACTGCTGCTGACTTCGAGATTGTCAAAGGTATCCGGGCTACGCAGCGCATCAAGCGAAGACTGGAACCCGGAAACGGCACCTTTGAACGTTCCTATTGCGGAGAGTCCGGCCTGGAGTTTCGCTTCCTTGCGATCCAGTCGAAGCTTCACCGGTTCACCTTCTGCTGCCACCAGCTTATCTACCAGACCCTGGACATCCAGTCCTGATCCGACACCGGCAGATGTAATGCTTGGCATAGCGTACCTCTTGACTCATTTAGCGCTGAATGAGGAGTCCTTCCCGGAATCCTGTTTACCGGTACAATGCAAATTCAGTACCAGGCCCGGTTATTTTCTCAGGCATTCAGCTCTATCAGAAATCCCTTTCTTGCTTCCTCATCGTCCATAGATTCCACCAGGTGTCTCGATATGGCCAGCATCTCTTCAGATGGGATCTGGCGTATCAATTCCTTGGTTTCCGAGTCATAGACTTTCACTACGAAACGTCCTGTTTTGTCGTCGACACTGAAATCCATGTCACGTTTCATGTGCTGTACGTATTCCTTCAGATGGCTCACCGCTTGTGCAAGATCTTCTTTCGTGACCTCAGTTTCACGGGTTTGCTCCTCGATGATTGCGGCGGCAACCGCCTGCCGCCCTCCGGCAACATTCCCCGTGGAACCACGACTGGCACGACCTTCCGTTGCCGCCACCACCAGTGCCACATTGGTTATAGAATGTGTTGCCATAACGTCACCTCTTACGCTGTCAGACGCAACCACTAAAATCCATCAGTGGTTTTCGTCATAGTTACCAGCTTACTTTAACAGGCTCAAGACGTTTTGTGGCGCCACATTAGCCTGTGCCAGCATCGCCGTACCTGCCTGCTGCAGGATCTGGGCACGGGTCAGATTGGCTGTTTCCTTGGCAAAGTCAGCATCACGAACACGTGAACGCGCAGCGGTCAGGTTTTCAGCATTGGTAGCCAGGTTGGCAATGGTCGAGGTAAAGCGGCTCTGGATAGCGCCAAATTTTGCACGCTGGTTATTTACCGTCGCCAGTGCCGAATCTACCGTTGCCAGCGCCAGGTTGGCACCCTCAACTGAACTAATATCCAGATTAGCAACTGAATTCAGTTTAGAAGCCACGGTAGCATCTGTTACCGTCATGCCGCTGGTGCCCGAGACACTGAAGGATTTATCCGAATCAAAGGTAACCTGACCGGTAATAATCGCAACTGCGCCTGTCGGCCCGGTTTCACCTTCAGCCGGAACTTCACCACTTGCACCCGTACCAGCCGGAATGACAGCCTCACCCACCTGGATGGTGCCGCTATTGTTATTGTTGGCGGCCTCCGCCAGGGTAATAGTGTTGCCAGTGCTGTTCATCAGCACCACGCCGGAACCATCTTCACTGACCC
>VAPL010952910.1_pt1 | contig 50112 bp, 91 predicted proteins | sample 3395061 | NCBI WGS metagenome assembly VAPL01 (sample SAMN08290444, study PRJNA428436) | hydrothermal vent metagenome | isolation source: Deep-sea hydrothermal vent chimney 2 | place: Pacific Ocean: Juan De Fuca Ridge | depth 2182 m m | reverse complement strand
TCTTCATTTGTTAGAGGTTCAAACGCTTTAATGTGATAGTCAGCCAGAGACATTTCTTTATACCTAGGTTGGCCCATTTTGTTATTTAATTCTTTAATGATATTGTAACAATATTTATTTGGGTTAGTAAATGCCTTAAGCAACGCTGCTTTTGCTTCAGGTGTGTGAAATGCTGTACCAAAAATAACATCCCCATCAAAATCTAGGCCTGACGACCCCAAACTATTTTTTGATACTCTTATAGTGAATCTACAAAGAGGGTCATCTATTATTTGTAATTTTTGAAACCTGATTGAAGGAAAACCAGTGCATGGGAATCTTTCTACTATTATAATATCACCATCATGTACTTTTAATTCTTTAGCCATCTCTCGATGAACTGCTACTGTATTTTTTGGTAATGAATTACTTAAAGTAGCTACTGCTTTTATAGAGTGTGGATACCTTACAGCCATACCACGTATAGACAATTCTCCAGATTTAGTACCCATTTTGGCAGCAATTTTATTAAAATACATTGTGATGGCATTCATAAATAATGATAATCTGTTACCATTGTTTTTATCACTGTTAAATTTGTTTCCTAAGTCAACAACATTATTTACTAAAGATCCAATATCATTTAAACCAAATTTACCAGAATGGTGCCTCCAACATTTGCGTAAGTTGCTACCAGGAATATACAGCATATTAATGATGGTTGCTGTGCACCCGTTAGGAATTACTCTCATCAAACCCTCAAACTCTACTTTATTGTCAGAATTAATGCACACCATATAGTTTTCAGGCAAAGACAACATAAATCCATCAGGATAATAATTTTCATCCAATACAGATCCAATGATGCATTCTTTTGGAATTATTGAGGAAGTAGTAGTGTCTGCAGGATTTATATCTGTTAAATTAACTATTGGTAATTCTTTATCTATTATTCCTTGTTTAACTTTTAATATTTTAATCATGTCATGCAAATCTTCAGTTCCTTGCATATATCCCATGATTTCATTAGTAACTGGGTTGTTTTTACCAAGCCAGGTATCTAGCGCTCTAAATTCTACTGTTGAAAACTTCAGCCCAGCATCTCTTAAGCCCCTTCCATTTATGGCAGACGTATCTCCTTCATCCCAAATAGCATCTTCTACGTCTTTAGTTACTCCCCAAAATACTTTACCTACTACTGCTTTAAAATTTCCAGTGTACGTGCAACATTCCCATTGACCACTTCTATCAAAACCACATTCTACTAACCTATTTTGTAGGTTGTCTTCAGTTATTTCTATATCATCCTCAAAAATTAGCTCTTTCTCGTTATGTATATTATTTATTAATGCTTCTAAAATTTGAGTTTTATTGTTTCTCTTCTTTGCCGCCTTACAAGACACCAAAACTTCTATTTTACGGTGATTTCCAGTACGTGGGTCAATAGCATACCCTAGATCTTTTATTCGGACTACGCCTTTATTAGCAGCTAAATTAGTTATCTTGGTTCCGTCCTTTAGATTACGACGATATTTAACTGTAATATTAGAAGCTTTTGTGGGAACACCACCAACATTAACTTCTATTTCCTGTATTTTATCCACCCATGCTTTATCAGTAAATAATTTAAATGTAATACATTCACCATCTTCAGAAATAGAAAGTTTTTGTCCTTTAGCTAATATGTCCCCCTCACTAACTAACAAATTACCAAACACTTGATATCTTTTCTTACGTTCAATATACTTACTTATTAAAGACCTGTCAATTATAAGTTGGTCTTCCCAATTATCAGGAACATCTGCAAATGCAGTAAATAAATTCCAACCAGTTCTACTTATACCAGTATTAAATAGATCCTGCATTGACGAAGATCTGATTAATGGGTACTCGTCTCCTTCCATACCTAAAGTAGAATACAAATTTCTTTGAGGATTATGGTGTTTTACAGCGAATGGACTATAATGACGTAAGTCTTTAGTCAACATGTAATTTTTACTAGCCAGACTGCCATCTGACAACCCAATAGAGGTCCACCCTCTGGGGAAATATTTACGGTTCTTTTCAATCTGATATTTGTGACGATCAGTAGGATTAGTCAAGGTTTCAAAATCAAAATCAATTATCACCAATCTATGATTCATTGCCCAACTATTCATATAATTTTTATGGGGGGGAAATTGGTTTATAATCCCATTGATCGATTTTTGCAAATTACGTACAGTAATACTTAGCGTTCCCCATCCAACAGCATTAGACAATTGACTTATAAAGTTCACACCTTTTATTAAAGCATCATCTATAAAACCACTTGGGTCTCCAAACAATATTTCATTTATTACATCTAAAAAATCTAATTCTCTTTGTGTGCGCTCTATAAAGAATGGGCAAATTGAGCGTTCTACATCGTTATTTTCTATAAGTATGACAGCATTGCTGATAAATGGTATTGGGATATCTATAGAGTGTTGGTAGCCTTCATGATCATTTATATATAATAACAAACAATTATCTTTTATTACAGCACTAGATGCTGCTTTACTAGATGGGCCAAAACTTTTAATTTTTGCAAACAATCTTGAATTAAACTGTGATATAAAAGTGCTTTTTATCATTTCCGCTTTTTCAAGGAAATTTGGCATTTTACTCTCCCTCTAAATTACATGTTTTGTAAAAAACGTTTGGCTTCAAGTATTCTATATGCAGTGTTGGTTATATTTGGGAACAATGTTATGTTATTGACTAATAAATTTAGGTATGGGATATTATTAGTACTAAAGAGGTTGTCTATAAAACATTGAAGGAATTTGTGTGTAGATTCAGTTGTTTGGTTTAGCTTAAATGCTTGCAATCCTTTTATTATATCTTTGGAGTATGGTGGTTTGTTATTCAGAGAAAAATAACTGCTCATAAAAGCATGCATCTTGTTATAAGTAATAAGATATTCTCCTTTTTCATCAGCGCTTAAATTTTTCAATGTAGTGTGTAGAGATTTTCTACTTAGGCTAAGTATTTTACTTAAAGATATTAACTTATGTGTAGATATAAAATTCATCGGCGGGCGTACAGATTCAAAACGCAATGCCTTGATTACTAAATCAAAACTGTTACCTTTAAATGATTCAAATAATGCTTCCTGTTGCAACAGCGGCATATTTTGTATGGGTTGTGGATTAGTATGTGGTGCTGCTACGACAGTGAGTGGTATTCCTATTTTGTTAGATAGGTTTTTATTTTTATTTAGTAATTTGATTTTTGTCAAAAAGTTATGAAATTTATTTTGGCTTAACTTGCTTTTATTGTGTGTGCCAGTAAGATATGGTAAAGCTAAATTTAGTAACTTACTCTCTATACGTAATTTAGAACTTCTACCATATCTAAAAAATAGTACCACTGCTGGCTCTATTAATATGCCTTCCTTTATATATAGGCTACATTTAGGGTAAACCTTTTTTACATATCCTAAACTATGGCGTGTTGGACCAGTGTGCCCAGTAGTTAAATTTGATTCTATTATACGTATTTGGCTGCTTGCATCAAACATGGCGGGCCTTTAGTTTTTGGCATTTAGTAGTAGTTTTATTTCATTGCATACAATTTTAGGTAATTTTTTAAACGCTAACAGCTCTTTAACTTTAGTATCTGTTTTAACTACATATAGTTTACTTGTTGCTCTGATTAAAGAAACAAGAAAATTTCTTTGGCACATTAAACGGTTTAAAATCTTTAATCTGATAAACGGTGCGGAAATCCATGCATGTAATTGTTCCGACATATTTTCGTTTATACCCATTATTCTTAAATTGGAGATAACATTCTCTATTTTATTGTTAGGTGCGGGCCACAAACTGGCCCCTACTGAAAAGGATAGATGTTTTAACATTCTTGCCCATGCCACCACATGTGTTATGAAAACGTATTCATTACATGTAAGTAAATTTATTACATTTGTAACAGGCTCTAAAAATACTATTTCTTGTGTGTATGTAGATTGTGCAATCAATTTTTTTATTGCTTGTACAGATAAATTAGACCCATTTATAACTATTTGCTTACTGGAACAACGACATTTTCCGTTTTTACCAAACCTATAGAACATACACTCAGTTGTTATGAAAGGTAAATCTAGTAGTCTATGTACCTTTCCCAACTTAATTTCAGTTAATTGGTCAGTACCTTGTAGCTTATATAGTACCAACAATGAGTTAACTAAGTTATTTTTTTTATTTAAAATATCTACAATTTTGTAAGTGAATCCTGGTACTAAATATTTTCCAGTTTCATGCATTTTACACCTGCCCAGTTTTATTTGTATTACTCACATGTATTGTAGAATTATCCGCTGTTATTACACTCAAGTAGTCGTCGGTTAGAACACTAGATACATCGTCTATTATTCCAGAAATAAATAATGTGTTATAAGCAACAGTTTTGTTTATTTGTTTTAATGATACTACCAGCCGTAATTTCTCTATTACATCGTTTTCACTTTGCAAAATAGTGGTTTCTACTTTGTCTGAAACTTCAGCTAGTGGGGTAGTTGTAGAAGTTTTTATTTTACTGGCAATAACTTGATCTGTTATGAGACTCTGAAATGAGTCTTGATTAACTAGCCCCAATAATCTACCAACATATGTAGTTCTATTATTTTCTTCATCTGATACTATAACATTCACTAAATTACACATATTTAAATTACATCCCCTAATAAGTTATACTGATCTTTCACTAAATGCATAGGCTTCTTCCAATAAAGCGTCATCTATATCCATTTCTGTGATTGAAATAATTTGTTCTATGCTTTCTCCAAATACTAAAAACACATCCTCTATACCTACGTCAGGGTTTGATTTAATTATCAAAGAAATTATATCGGCAACTAAGTCTATTCCTTTATTGTAAGGAACTAATATTGCGCTTCCAAAAACTTTGTTTAATATAAAAATATATGTGTCAGCTGTTTTTGGAAGAGCCTCTGGCAATGTATCAGACAGTATTGGTACTCCATGTATAACTACACTGTTCGGATCATATTCGCTTGCTGGTATAGCATTTAAATACTCCACAAGTTCGAGTTGTGTAGAAAAAACATCTGTTTCTCCAAAAAGTAAGTCTAATCCACCATCTTCTTCTAATTCAGAAAGATATGTTAGTATATAAACTTCATTGCCTATTAATTCACGTATTACTGACATTTGTATTACCTTCCACAGTTTTAGTTTTTGGATTTAAGATAATGTTTAATTTATTGTATTTATAAATCAAATTATTTATTTCATTATAATCACGTGGATGTGCCTTCATGTCTTTTATCAACGTAGGGCAATAAAGTGGTGATATATTACAAAAAATTGTTGGGGTAATATTAACACCATCGTGTAATTTCAATAAAAAGCAGTGTACTTCTTGTTCTTCTATATTCAATGTTGGCATTACATTTAAGCTGTGACTAATTTCATTCAATTTCACTCCTAATTGAATATAAATTTTGGATTTTACTGTCTCAACTGGTGATCTGTTTCTTAAAGTTACTAACATGCTTGCAGACCATTTTTCGTTGAACTTAAAATTCCTATATCTTAAAATTCTACCGTCTGGTAAAATGATTATTACGAAACAATAGTTAACTTGATTGCTGTGCATGACTAACATTCTCTATGTTAGTATAAATTGTCAGAAACTCATCCATATTAAAACTAAGAAAATCTTGGATCATCGAATGAAAGAATTGGTATCCCTTAGACTCAACAGGCATGGTTTCTGGATGGTACTGCGCGCCACATACATTGTACTTTGGGTAAACAAATACTTCTGTTTCCGGCAAGTCCCACTCTTCCCTAGTGTCATTATGTCCAAAATACACATCACTCTCTTTATTTGCCCAACCAATAAGACGTGCCTCATCTGTTAAAATACTCATTTGATGATGCAAACTGTTAATACGAATAGGCTCTTTAATAGCATCGGAATACATTAAATGAGTGCCATTGCCTAATGCATGCTTAGATACATGATGCATCATGCGGCCACCGCACATAACATTTATAAATTGGGAGCCTCGGCATATACCAGTCATCTTTATATTATACTTGCGAGCTACTTTGAAAATTTCTTGTTCTTGCTTATCTCTCGGAGGATTAATAGTACACATCCCTTTTGGACTCGTGTCACCATACAATGACGGACTGACATCAGCCCCACCAGTGAACAGAACCAATTTGAATTGTTCTGGATTTTGCATAAATTGCTCAACGTCCACAACTATCTCACCTAAACCAGTGATAGCCTTTTGATAAAATGAACCTGACACTACTAAAATTTTATTTCCCATTAAATTATCTCCGTTTTTTTTTAACTTTTGGAATGATGTCATTGGCACCACTATATTATTATATTAGTAAACCCCACAAAAGAAGGGAAAGAAAACTACATTTCACTGCCTAGTGATTATTAAAACTAGACTTTAAGTTACTTCTTTGACTATTAGCCAAAAACCACTGCTCACTTTTTTTCTATTTTTTATACTACGAAGAAATGTGTATATAAATGCTTTGTGTGTTTTGCCATTGATTAATTTTACATCCACTTCTTGTAAATCATATAAATTATTATTGCCTACTGGATTATAACCTTCAATTTTATTTAATTCCTTAAAAGCTGAAGACTGGTACTCATGTAATTCACCGTGAACAACACCATTCCTTTTTAATACTACTCCAGGAAAATTACCCAAATCAAACATTTCTGCATCTGAAATAATGGCATCCCCTAAATTATTTCTTTGTCCGTTAAATCTTTCGGCATAATACCCTCCTTCTTTTAAGGTGCCATATACAAAAAGTTTTTTCATGCCAATCCTCATATTTAAGTTATTGCCGTTAATTTGATGTAAGAAATGTCTTCACTTTTTATTGGTATAAATGCACCATCTAATGCTGAATCTAATAGCAATGCTGGAGTCTTAGATAACAAAGCAGTAGAGCCAAAATTTATTCTATTCTTATGTATAACATCTTTTATTTCTTTCATTCCCAAACGCTTATATATTATAGTACCAGAATGTTTATTTTTTATAGATAATACATATTCTTTCGCTTTAATCACCATTGATTGTCACCAACTTGTGCAACTTTGTCATGTTCCAAAAAGAAAGACTGCATCAATTTTACATCCATCAATTCTTCCGGATGCCATTGCACCCCTCTGCATTTCCATATAGGAATATTTACTGCTTCAATAATAAGTCCTTTATCTTTGACGCTTAATCCATATTTTGTTAGTGCAGCTATTTCCATACCGCTTAAATCATAAGCTGCTGGCTTATCCATTAAATATAGGCATTGGTGGTGCATACTATTAACGAATATTGTCTTAAACTTATTATCAGCGTCGTTATATAACATCTTGGTATCCGCTTCTACACCGTGGGTTCTATTTGTACGGCCTGCAGATAAGATAGCAGTACATTGATTATGATAAGAAACATGCTGCAGAAAATCAATAAATTCTAAAGTTTCTTCTTTATATAACATGTATTCTCTTACAATTAATTGGAACCCTCTGCAGATACCGAATACTTTTTTATGTTTGTCCATAAATGTATGAAGAACATTTCTTTCAAACACATCTTTTTCAGGGTCAGTTGCTTGACTATTTAAGTTATCTTCTCCATAATAAATTGGATCTACATCAATACCTCCAGGTAAAAGAAGGAAATCACAATCATTGGCTACGGCGTCAATATTATTTAATGTCGTTAATAATACTGGTTCAAATCCAGCTTTCTGCACATAGTTGACATAGGCCTGATTTATGTAGAATTGGGTCTTACTTAGTGACGTCGTAATTGCTACTTTCATATTTTCTCCTTTTTAGGCTTCTAATGCCCATTCCTTGTTAAATTCGTAGTTGTTGATGTTCTTTACAGCTTCCGTAAAATAATGTATAGAGTCTTTACTTATTAATGGTAGTAAATGCTCTTTTATTATAGACTTAGCCACCTCCAATTTTCCCAAGTCTATAATTTCTTGAATGGTATTATCTCCTATTGTGTTTACTAATGGTGGCAATGCATCGTTCCTGATTAGTTTTAAACAATCTTGTGTCAAACTATCCATTAACATGACTAAAGTTGGGCTTTTCATCCAGAAATTGCTTAAGACTCTATACTCTACTCCATATTCGGTTGGTCTATGGCATCCAGATTTTCCATATAATTTTCTCCTCTCAATAGCCTCATTACTGTGATCTAATTGTACTGAAATAATTCCATGTAATGTATCCATTGCCTTTACTAACTCTACTTTACCAAACGGGTCCAACAAAAACTCATTTCCGTCTCCCTCCACATGTCCAACGTGGATATGGCCTCCGCAGCTTCTAAAATTAGGATTATCATGTGTTGGGATCGGATTAGTTTCCAATGTCCATGCGTTAAAGTCAGCACTACATCCAAAGCGCCTTGCTTCATCATTGTCTAGTTCATCATCATCAAAAATAGCCGACGGCAGTACTGCTAATCTATGTCCATCAGGAATATAATGCAATATTTCTTTGAAACTATCACTTATTGCCGCAACTAGATCTTTGCCATCATTAGCAATTCTAGTGTTGAATTCAAGAGCCACATTATCAACTTGAAGCCCAGAATTACATTTTAATTGGTGTGGGTTCTCTTTGGTGCCTGGAATAATTCCTATCGCTGATTTAAGTTTACCATCTTTAGTATTAGTAATAAAAAATTCTGGGTCTGTACCGATTGTAGATCGTGTTGGCATACAAATTATCTCCTGTTGTTGACATACATATTAACTCCTATCAATTGAACTTTTAATTCTAACGTATATAAACTCTTTTATATTATATTATTATTTACTACTAGCAGTTAATTTTTTAAATTGTTTATTTAATTTTTCATCTGGAGTGTTATAGGAACATAAACTTACGATACCACTGCGGTCATGAAAATTTTTTACTGCCACTTTAGTATCTTTATATTTATTATACCATACCCTGCGGCTAAAAAATAGTCGTTTTGTATTATTTACAATAATAAACAGTTTATTAGTTATTTTATTTAAATACCTAATATCATTATCTTCTTGATATTTATAGTTAAGTATTAACCACTCAAACATATCTACTATTGACCCATCACTTACAATAGCTGTGTCATAACCATGCTTAATTAAGTACGCCCTTTTATCACCTAAACGGATAAGCATAGTGTATAATGAAATTAGATAAGGGGCCTTCATCCAAAAATTAGGCCCTGTAAATACCCATAACTGTTTGTCGGTGTTTGAGGCCTTTTCTACTGTTGATAATGAATCCAACCCCATGCTTTTCTCAAATTGGTTAATTAATGAAACAGAAAATTCTAAATCATTTTGGAATTTATTAGGACACTTGTTTGCTTTATCGTGGTATACTGCTAATCTAGTGGTGGTTATATCAATTTTTGGATATTCCCCGTATTTATATTCCATTCCCCATATAGAAACAGAGTTTTTGTTTAAGTGTGCTTTTATAATATCATGTAAAAAATCACGACATTTCGTTAAATCATTACATTGTTTATATCCATTGGATTTACTACTAACAAAAGCAAATTTAATATCTACTGACTGATAAATTTCAATTAATTTGTTTTTTGTTGTTAAACATTTTATTCTTATTGTCAATTTTTCCCCCTAAGTTCTTAAGTTAGACAGATTACGTGTGGTTATTTTCATGATAGGCAGGAATCGAACCTGTCCACAGGAATTTGGAGTCTCTTCTACTGCCTTTGGACATTCGATCGTATACAGTTACCTTTTTAGACTCTTCTCTACTAGCAAAATAAACTCTTTTCTACCAACAAAAATTTAGATCACTGTCTAACACTCTTTTACTATATTCATTTATTGGGCTTTTTTATTCACAACTAAACCATGTAACCCCATAGACTGGTCCATTAATAGAGAAATTTCTGCAAAATTACTTAACACTCTTTTTACATAAGCATCATTACCATTTACGTAGTCATATAGTGCTTTTTTCCAAGAACCTTTTTCCTCTCTATAGCTTAATAATATGTAGTTACATGCTGCAATATTTTTTTTATAATCATAGACATCGATGGGCTTACTCCAAATATGTTCTTTTGCTAGTTTTTTAAACCATACTGAAGTTCTAATTTGTCCTAATCCTTTTGCTCCTTTAGATGAGTGTGCATAGCGATCAAATCCACTTTCTTCCTTAAATACCGCTAAAAGCATATAGCAAGTTTTGTAACGTGCTGTTTCACGCACTAAAGAAATTATGTCTGATTTAGGTATATATTTTTTAGCATTTTTATATACCCAATTAATTAATATATCAGGTACGGCGATGTTGGCACCCTGTTTTTTATTAACAACAAAAAGTTTTTGTTTCAATAAGTTATTTTCTTTTACTAATTCCTCATTCTTCCCATGTTCTGACAATAACAACTTATTTATGCCTGCGTAAGCATTTAAGTCTAAGCTTTTTTGTTTAATTGCTATTATATTTAGTGTTATCAATATGACCGCTACTATTACTATCAGGCTATAAACAGACACTAGATAGTATATACCTCGTGCCGCTCCGCCTATACTAACTAACACAGACATAAGGAAATTACGTGACTTAGCATTTTTTGTAATCATAAATTAGTATCCTATAATTGGTACAGCTTTGTTTAATATGTAAAATTAGACATAAAAGTATATAGCCATTGTTATGATTTACCTATATAGTTTTTATATACTGAATTATATGTACTTACGAGGTATCCAGACTCACGCATTAATTTAACACAATTAATAGATGTCCTATCAGTGGAAGGAATTGTTACGTTACCACAACCTAAATAATAAATCCCTATGGAGCACCACCAATTATCCCAATGTTCATTTATAGATGATTCATTTACTAAATCTTCCATGTTGTATAGAAGAAGCATTAATAGTGTGAAATGCTCTTGTATTATGCACAGATCTTGGCTATCTCCACCGACAAGTGTAATATCCTGAAAAAAATGTTTTATAATTGGTAAATTTAAGTTGTTTGGTAAATCAAATGAATAGTTATATAGTCTTATTAAACTAAGTAATATATGTGTGTATGGAATTAGACATAACCAATTCTTATTTGGTTTTAATATGTAACTATAGGTAGGATATATTTCATTGTTTTTCTTATTGTAGTTATTAGTGGTGCTATCTACCTTGACCTTAAATATAATGCTCTTTTCATCCCAATGTAATTCCTTTTCAAAAGCATTGATTAGTTTTTGAATATTGCATATTTGCCGATGAAAAACTGATATAAGTGGTGAATTAATAATTTGTTTTGTAATTCCTATACATAGTGTGTCTGTTGTGTAATTCAAATCTACTAGTACCTCACTAATATCTTCTACTAATATTTCTTTACAGGCAGTCATACTAGTTAATGTACGTACAGTATTGTCTCTGTGTTTAGAAGCAACAAAAAAATGTACCTTGTTACTTGCATATACAGACATATTTATATTAGAATAAAATTTCTTTTTTGTTTTTAAGCATATGTAATTCATAAACTATAGACATTTTATTGCTTTTATTTCCGCAGATCCGGTACATTGTTCATACTTTTGTAATTTAAATTCATGTTCCACTAGTAATTCAGGAAGCATTTTTTCTTTAGTAAATATAACCAATTTTTTTGTTTTTGTTTTTAATGCTTGTATAATTAAGTATCTAATGGACAATTCTAAGAACAATTCCTTATATTTAGTTTCCCAAACTTGTTTCTGTATTGTTAAAGACAAATCATCTGCAATCATACTACTACCAACTACACTTAGTTCTAATGAGGTAAGCACTGTTTTAATGTTATTGCCATTTTTTTGTGCGGTAATAGTACATGCTATGTCATCAGAAGCACCGTTGCAATATGCCACACTAAATTTATTTTCAGACTCAAATTCATTAATTTCTTTTTCAGTAAATGGGATGTAATTCATAGGCACCTAAATTGGTATGGATTCATTAATTTTTATGGGGATGATTTAGTCCAAGAAATATAAACCTCTTATCTTCTTTGCACATTTTGGACATCCGAGCAAACCTAAAATATGGTAATGGGCACCAGTATTAATATTTTCATAACGTAAACGTGCTGTTTCTTGACTTATCCATTGGGAAGATGAGCATTCTAAACAAAATAACAATGTCCACTCATTACCAGCCAATGCTTGTAAACATTCAGCACAAACAGGCACAACAACCTCACTTTCTGGGCTTGCTTCTTTTGACTCCCGATCTCCAAGTGGTATTGTAATATATTCTACAGCAGGGTAATCTTCTGGGGAAAAGTTTGGGCCGTGTGATAATTCACAATGGGAAGAATCCAATTCAGCTAACAAAATAAATTTTTCTTCTGGTTTCATTTATACCTCCTATAATAAAATTATATCTATATTATTATAAAGGTTAAATTAATTAATTAATTAATTAATGTCAGTGTTGCTTCTTTGTTTTAATTTATAGCATTAATACTGGACAATATATTTTTATAAGCAGTCTATTTTTACTTCTTCAAGTTGTAAATCTTCTCCATTCTTGCCTGCGGTATAGGCAGATTTCATCAAACTTACAATAGAATATATATCATTAAAGTTTCTACTCAAAGTTGAATCTTCAGGTTCTCCGTCCATGATGTCTATTTTTCTTTTTCCGTCTACTTCAACAAGTAATAAAGCTCTGTAGTCATTGTCTTCAAGAAATTTATTGCTTGCGGTTATCATTTTTATTTTCATTGGTGGCCTCCATTAAATTAGTCCTTGTTATTTAATAATATTTTAATTTTCTGAATCCCTCAGCATTAAAATGAAATCAGTAGTATTCAGACCCATAAACTTGAACCTACTTATTTCTTCTTTTGGTACTTCTATTTTACTCCCATTTCTTACAAATACCGTATTTTCTATATCTATTTTATTCCACTTATCCCTTTCGTCTGCATTCGCAAATACTTTCTCTACATCTATTTCAATTTTTGGCATTGTTTAGATGCAATAAAACACTGACTAAACATGTCACGCATTTTATTGCACCATCCTCCCAATTTATATAGTTTTATTTCAATTGTCAGATAATATATATATATATGTATACTAGTGTCAAGCACCATTAAAATTACTACTACCCGTAAATATGTCCGATAGAAAATGCTGCATCTGAATAGTCAGGTTCATAGTTTATTTTTAGCCAATGATCTATTTCATGGCTTACTGCTTCAGCACATAATTTACACGTCGCATGTTCCCGTCTAAAAATTACTGACTTTTTGATGGTAGGGGTCATTGCTATCCGTGTTCTATCTTTACAGTGTGAACAATATACATTACCATATTTTTTAAGCCATTGTGGTGAAGGTATGATAAAAGTTTGCATAGCAACAACCCCAAGCAACCAATACTATGATTGCTCTACAGATTTTAGCTTATCGTCAGACGTCTGTTTAAACATGGTTACATTGTCAGCCAGTTCTTTTCCAGCATAGTATTTTTTAGCTCTTATAATAAAAGAGTAAAGTGTTTTACATGGAATGTAGTTTTTTCGGCTTGTAGTAACTGCGGTTTTTTCTGACACAAAATTAATCTCTCCAGTCAAGGCCCGTAATGCCGCAATTGCTCGGGCAAATTCTTTACGGAATGGTACTTTTTCAAGTGTGGGGTGTCTTTTTGACCAACCAATGTGAATTTTATCGTTACGTAAAAACGCTATAAGATAACTTTGTGGGTTTCCCCTTGAAATTCTAAGTTCTGTATGGCCATTAGGTTGGTTGTCACAGAATACAAATGGTTTTGTACGCTCAATACGTCCTAAGAACGTACTATTGTATAGAAGCTCCATTAAGTCTTTCTTTAGAGCTACATCGTAGCATTCCAAGTTAATTTTAAGCATTTGTGCGGCTTTATTCAAATCGATAGACATTGTTTTTCTCCATAGTAAAGTATAAGTTATTGAAGTTTATGTTTTTGTATTAGCTTATAATCTAGTTTATAACGAAATTAAGTTCTACTTAATCTTGTTTAACTTTAACATAACATTTTCATACCCCATAATTAAAATATTTATAAATGAACAAAAAAGTTTATATCGTAAATAGTGTATTTTTATTTTTTAATAAAACAATGTTAAAACAGCATCCCCTATATCAGGCATTATATCATTGTTTTCTTTCCCAACCAATTCATAAATGCTATTACGAGTTTCTAATACCCCTTCTTTTCTGTCCAGCTTAAATACAAGTGAACTTCTCATATGATCTCCATAGCTAAACTTTCCACAGTTTTTTGATACTACTGTTCCAGTAACAATTATTGGTTGTAGACCCTCTTCTGGGAAAGCTTGCTCGACTTGTTCTTTAGTGTAAGATAAATGATGCACTTGCCAATCACTAATAGTCCCACCTGCTTTCTTTATACGCTTTTTCATTAACTGATGCCCTCCCTGTTAGGAATTTATATCATTGGCAGCCAATCCCACCATCTTCCTATATGCCCAGGATAATCAAACCCCCTCCATAAAGTATTATCAGTTCTCCCTGTTACTTCAGTGTGCCAATGTCCGAAAAACCATAGGGATGGAGAATACTTTTCAAATACTCTATCCAATGCATATCTGTTACTGTCTAATTGTTTAGTTTTTGCTTGTTGTAATTCTGCTGACTTGATCAATTCAAAATATGTTGGGCAAGTATGTGATATTACAATATCTACTTTGCGGTGAGATAACATATAATCTAATTGTGTGTGTGTTATATTTTCTTGTGGAAACCAGTCTCTGCCTGGTGTACGTAAATCTTTATCAACTGAAGCTGCGCCTCCGGCGAATAAAACCACTCTACCATCGGGCAAAGAAATTGTTGATCCTCTAGAGCAAAAAAATATATCTTTAGATTTTTCATGTATATTTCCGTCTTGTGGCAAAGAGTCATGCTCTTCATGATTTCCGTCACACCAGTATATTTTTGTGCCCTGTGGTTTTACTATTTTTAATTTTCTTTTTATAGGCTGTCTAGAATACATGCCAATCGCCGCACTTTCATTGTTTATTTTATCTAACCGTGGCCACCATCCAAAATCTCCGCACTGTAACACTATGTCTGGTTTCTTTTTAGCTATCAACTGATTTAATTTACTAAAATCTCCATGCACATCACCCACATTTAGTATTTTAAAGTGACTTTTGATAAATTGAATTGATGAATCATAAATTATATGTTTTTTCATGGTTTGCTTTACCTATAATTATTTTATAGAGTATATTGCGAGAAAATTATTTAGTTTTTAACTAATGAGTTCCCCTAATAATATAATTCTATCTGTAGTATTCATTTTGCCAATCCTCCTGTATACATAAATGCGTGCCTAAATTTTTTCGGTATATTATAAAAAACGGTTTCTACATACCCCGGAGCATATAGACTTGGCTTATCTTTTAATTCTTTACATACTAAAGTTAGTATTGGAAGTTTACTTTTATAATTAGTGACCATGTCGGTTATATCATATGTGCTATAAACTCCATTTGAGTGTATAGGTTGTGCATTCTCATTCGACAATAATTTTTTTAGATCTCTTTTGTCATGTACTTCAAACAGCATCCCAAATACTTTACTAGCGTTATTAAAATTTATACTATAATACCTATATCTATGTGGTGAGATTACATGTATTACGGTATTTATTAGGTTCATAACTACTTCACAAGACATAGATCTTTTTAGCCCATTAATAGTTATAGGTAGTAGTTCATCATAACTTTTATATATATGCCTCATACCTCTACCATTTATACCATCTGGATACATTAAAGATCCATAACCAAAAAACATGCATTTTTTTGGGAGTTGTGTTGATTCATTTATCTTAAACATACTATACACCTAGTGTTTTCATATATAATTCCTTTACAAGTTTACATATTTTATAGGTTATTGCTGGTGAGGCAGGATTTGAACCTGCATACCACGAGTCAAAGTCGTGTACCTGAACCAATTCGGTTACTCACCTATATATATAAATTATAGTCTACTATCATATAAATAATTTATTTGTTTTCAGCTTTAATTTTATTTTTAAAATCTAAAATGGAAATCCACCATAAACGTAGTTTAGTATTTGGATGTGCTAACTTACTTTGCCATTTACTATGCGAAAAACCAAGACTAAGTAAGGCTCCATTTACTGATGTTTGTTCATTATTAGTAGTAACTACCATCATGGCCAATTCACTATATTTTTCATCTAATAATTGATTTTTTATCCATTTATAAGCCGTTTCTTCTTTAACGTCATATGCACCTCCTTCGGCTGCTAGACTTTGACCACAATCAATTATTAACTTAGCGGTACAACAATAAGGGAAATCGACTATTCGCATGCTTATACTCCTTTATAGTATTGAGAAAATGTGCTTGAGACGAGAGTCGAACTCGTACAGCTATACAGCCGAGGGATTTTAAGTCCCTTGCGTATTCCAGTTCCGCCACTCAAGCAATAACTACTTCTTGTTCTTCTTTTTTAATTTTCTACGTTTTGGTCCTACTTGTTTAAACGATAAATTATTAAAGCCATGAGCATCCCTTTTTAATTTATCACTAAACTTAGGTATTTTTTGTCTGTTTGTAGCCAATGTGTTAGTCAGGTACATCTCTATTTCTTGAAATGTTATCCACGGGTTAAAAATTCGTTGTATGTTATACTCTAATAGTTTTGGATTTGCTGTAAGTTCAAAAGATTGCATATTTCCATATGTATATGCACTTTTAACAACAAATATTGGTGAACCTAAATTTAGGAATAATTCTTCCAATAATTTCTTATTATCGAATTCTTGGTACCAAGCATTCAACCCCTCTGTTGTAAAAGGTAATTTTAAATACCATTTATAGGAAGTATCAATTTTTACACCAGTAGATTTAAAGTAGGCTTCCGTAAATTTAGGTATATCGAGGTATGGTTTTGACACATCATTACAAATATCATTGTTGGGCCACCCCATGTTTCTATTTGAGTCTTCATATATTACATATAACTTACCACAAAAACCAAACAAAAATACGTAATTACCAATCCCCGCTATGTGTGGAAGTGGTATATCTTTCATTGCTTTGATAAGAAATTTAGTAAATTGTAAATTCAGTGGTAACTTTTTAGAAGGATCAAGAGCAAAAGATTCGGTTTTCCTTAACCAAATATAGTTATCAGTTTGTCGGCATACATGGTCATAGTAGTCAATAAACTTGCTATAAATTTTCATGCTATCTCCTTTATGAAGCTTATTTTAAAGTATGTAGCAAATCAGTATATTTATAAGGATTTACCACAACCTATGGTTCCGTTATTAAATAATAAGGCTTCATGGCAATAATTTGATTCCTCAGATAAACACCAGCCACTGTTTTCAAATTCACAGCCAGACACACATATGACAAACACAGCAGTATGATTGAATGTACACAGTCCATAATCTATAGCACTATGTGCTTTTGCGTATGCACACCCATTCCTCATTTTACAACTAAATCTATTTTGACAAATAATCTTAGACATTTTTACCCCTTAATTACAGCCAATGGTGTAAGTTTGACTTTTATACTTACTAAGTCTTCTTGATTATGCATCACTTCTACAATGTCTTTATATGCTCCAGGAGCTTCATCTAGGTCTGTTTTATTCCTCATACCATGAATTACTCCCATATCTTCAAGTAGTTGTTTTTGTTCATTAAAATTTAATGTGTGTTGTGCTTTTGTTCTACTCATTTTTCGTCCAGCTCCATGAGAACATGACATAAAACTTTCTTTATTACCTTTACCTATAACAATATGACTAGAAGCCCCTTGGCTACCAGGAATAATACCAAGACGGTTTAAATATGCTTGCGTTGCTCCTTTACGATGCACCATTACGTTTTGTCCAAAATGATTTTCCATGGTAGCATAGTTATGTGCAATGTTTATTTCGTCTTCAAAATTTACATCACCAACTACATTTGTTACGCAATTTTTAATATTTTCTAACATAAATTTACGGTTCGCTAATGCGAATTCAACGCAATAACGCATTTCATTTAAATACTGCTGACCTTCATCAGAATCAATGGGAAGGAAGGCTAGTTGCCATTTTTTTGGTACTTGACTATACCATTTCTCATTCAATTTTGTTGCTAGATCATTGTAATGTTTGGCTACTTTAGAGCCCAGATTCCTGCTGCCAGAATGGATCATTATCCAGATGAATCCATCATCTCCTTTTTGAATTTCTATAAAATGATTTCCACCGCCGAGAGTTCCTATTTGTTTGAGGGCTGATAAATACTCCCTATCCACTATCGAAAGTTTGATGTTGTCAAAGTTTGTATTTGACGGCATTAGCAGTTCATCTTGTTTGGTGGATTGATGCCTGAATCCGACTGGTACACATCCTCTTATACCACCTTTAAAGTCTTTCGATCCTCCCATTATCTTTTTCAAAGTCTCTTGGTCAAGTTCAGTTAAAGAGGTTTTTACGGCACACATCCCACAATTACCAGTAACTACAACATTCCCTTCCCGTCTTGTAACTAAAAATGAACTTGGGACAGTAAACGAATACTTGTACCCATCAACACTTTTTATCTTTTTAATTTCAGTTTTTGGTGTTCCTGCAATTCCAACTTTTGTATCCGCATGTTGATATACCCTATAATCTAACCTACCATCTTTGTGTAAGTCTTTTCGCAACACACCTCTCTTCCCCGTCGCTGAAATAGCATAATGTATAAAGTCAGCCTCACTTTTTTTTCTGGTAAAGAATACTTTATCTTTTAAATCACCATCCCAATATAAAATCTCTTCGACTATTACTTTTAATTGTCTATAATTTGCGTCCCATAATCTATCCAACCCTTTTTCTAGTCCAGTAACGAAATCACGGTTAAAAGAAATCCTTATCGTTTCATTTTTATGTTTAGTTTTGTTGTAGGTAATTTTTGCATTGGTTAATAATTCTTCGGCTCTTTTTATCTTTTGTTGTTTTTTAAATTGCAAAACAATTTTATTCTTAGCAATATGTCCATCGGCTGAAAACATCACTACGACTCTTAATTCCTCATCCGAATAATTTACACTTGAAGTTCTATCTATTTTAAATGCAGTTAAGAATTTATCCCTTATCCCTAGCTTTAAATTAGTATGTTTTTTGTACAGTTCATTTGCATTAATAACTTTGTATCTGTTAAATCTCATACTTCTATCATATTTATATACTAAACATCTATGGTCCTCACTAATCATTTGATTCAAACCATGTTTTGTTTTTAAGTAATAAAATTCATCACATTTTTTCTTAATATAATTTATTGGGAATACAAAATTTACTTTATCAGTATTCGGATTAAATTGTGCGACAACTTCACCATTCCAGTCAGATATATTTTTCCAGCCAAAAGGAGATAGAAATTCAGTATCTTTATCAAAACAGCCAATATCCATACCAACAGCATTAGGAACAACAACTCCTTTCGTAGCCATCACACCCCCAATAGGCATTCCGTATCCTTGATGGCAATCTGGCATGAGTGCAATATGCTTGAATACAAACGGTAATTTCGCCAGATTAGTAGCTTGAGCTAATGCCCCTTCTTCTAAATCTTGTAACCACAATTTAATGGGTTTTTGTTCTAAATCAGTTGAACGGTTACGTCTATTAAACAGCACTTGTTCCATGCAATTCACCTTTGTGGTAAGTTTTGTTTGAGTAGTAAAACTTAAATTTGCTACAACCTTAAAGCTATTTAATATACCGTAATCAAATACTTTTAAATGGAGCCACGCTGCAAATCTTCATTTGTATGGTAAATCGTGAAAAATACCACAAAGTAAGCAGCATGGCTATGTATTATTTAGATGCAAACTTTAATAACTCAAATGCATCATTAACCATATCAGGCAGAGCTTCAATGGTCTGAGTGGTTGCTGGCAAGCTTCTATATTCAAAACCGTAAGACTTACGTTCATAAAACCCGGGCTGTCTGTATTTGGTACAGTCTGCTTTAGCCGGAGCAAATTGTTTAAACCACTTTTCATCGAAATGTCTAACTATGTACTCTATTGTAGGCTGATTAAGTAAAGATGCTTGAGCTTTAAGAGTCTTCTTGACATCGGTCCCTACAAATCTATGTAAACGAATACTGGGCTTAATTAATTCATGCACCCCCTTCCTTTCCACAGCTTCTCCATCTATGCCAGAGGTCACACTGATTGGCAGTTCAACAAGTTCGTATCGATCCTTACTCACTTCAACCTTAGAAATGTTTCGACAGGAAAAGTGGATGTGTAGACCACACGACATGTTAATGCCTTGAATTTTATTACCTTTTACTATTTGATCACTGTAATCAGAAATATTAGTTCCATACAAGTTTTCAATGTTACTCAACATTTCATTTTTTTCTTGCTTACATAATTTTGTAGCTTTCTGATATACTTTGAGTTTAATTCTTCTTATAGTATCAATTGACATTTTTTGCGTCTTGAGTAATAGTTGTTCCACCTCAAGCTTTTTCTTATGGAAGTTTCCTACCGATTCTGCCATGTTTTTTCCCGGCAATGCACGTATCTCACCTAGTATAGGAAAGTCATCCCTATCCATGTAAGCTTCTGGTATTATTACCTCCCCAGCCTTATTTAAAACAAAGAATTCCACTTCAATACCTACTCGTTTTTCTATAGCCATTACATTTCTCCTTACGTTTTTATATTGCATTATTGTCTTGCATCAGTTTGCTACATACTTGTGTTTCTTTTTTGTGTTGCTTTGTTGTGTTGCTTTGTTGTGTTTCTTTGTTGTGTACCAACTTAACTACTGAGTTTATTAAATACGTACTATTCCATGCAATTCACCTCCGAAGTACTTCTTGTCTGGGTGGCAAGACTTGAACTTGCGACTTCCTGAATCCAAATCAGGCACTCTCCCAACTGAGCTACACCCAGGTATAATCTAATTATTTAATCTAAACTTTAATAGCAAGTCGAACTTTATTTGCGTATGGTATTGACAACTTTACAAATCTAAATATTATTAGGACATTAAATCTAGACTTACTGAATGTTCTTCAAGTATTTCATACAATCTATCTCTTATTTTATCTGCAGTTTCAACATCAAAGCCAACCTTATTATATTTTATACACTCTCTAAGAAAATTATCTATATCATACAAAGAAAAATATAAATCAACGGCATGTGTAGCCACGTCAGCATCTTCTTTTTCTTCTGGTAAATTAAATTCCAGTTTTAATTTTGACATATAATACCTCTTTTATAAAATACTTCGTACATTAATAATTTTTTAATTAAGGTTTTTTAATCAAACCACAGTTGTCTGGTCTCTTCTCCATTATCTCTTTTACTTGCTCAAAACTCAAAGGATAAAAATTATTGTTATCTACCCCAATATCCCAAGATTTGCCTTCCGGCACTAAAGTTCCGTGAGAATGACCAAATAAATGCCATGAATTCCAATGAGAAGCTGCCCATGTCCGCATAGCATAATGACATATTACAATTAATTTACCGTCTATGCGTTTCTCAAATATTTCATGATAATTTTTTTTATTTTTCATCCACCTATCATGGCTTCCTTTTAAAAAGATATGTTTTCCATTTAATTGATTAATAATATTGACTGCTTCTTCAGTATTATTCACTAAAGCAAAATCACCTGCATGTATTGTAGTATCGTCAATTGTTACCAACTCATTGTGATTTTTAATTAGTATTTTATTCATTTCCTGCACTGAAGAAAATGGCCTATCAGTGTATTTAATTATATTTTTGTGAAAATAATGCTCATCTGCTGTGAAAAAATACATATAAAATTCCTTTTAAAATCTTGTTTTTTTAGTACATGTACTTCGTACCGTTTTAATTATATGGTTGTCTTGATTTATGCCTACTATGCAGCAGTTAACCCCTTTATTACAATGAGTTTCTCCACATGTTTCTGTATCATAAGGATGTGAGCCTGCATGTGGACAAGCATGGCGCTCTTCACATTCAATTTCTAAACAAACGGCTTTATAAGTGATTTGATGTTTTTTCGGCATTGATACACCCATTTGATTGGTTTAATAAAATTATTTATGGTTAATAGCTTGATTAAAAGACGATATCCCTTTTTTAAACGTTGGGCTCATATAGACACGTTCGAAGTTTATTCCCGCAGCGTCTATCAGTGGCACTGATACAACATCAGTCCCAACATCTCTAATGGTGGTATTACAATCAAACCCTGATCCGTTGCTATATTCTGTTTCTTGCTTTTCGTGCAATACTTTATACAACCCTACCATCGTTCTAAGAAGTATTCTAACAGTTGCCACACTTTGTCCCATATAACTGGTATTGTCTTCTCTAGGTATAAAGTGATGATTCATGTTGGACATCCCAAGCTGACAAGCAACTGTGTAAGCAGCAAAAAAATCTACCCCATCCTTAACTAATTCCATTACTTTGTATACAAAATTAGGTTCATCTTGTAATTGTCTAACTACTGTTAAATATATATATAGTTGGTTACGAGTATGTCTTCCTAAAACTAAATGTAATCTTGAATGTTTTATGACTTTAGTCACAGCTATATAGTTAGGCAGCATCTTATGTTTTTTACATAACATTAAATATTTTATTCTGAGATCATTAGTTATTTTTTCATTGGCACAATATGGCGATGGTCTGAATTGATACACTATACGATTTATTTTTTTAGCAAGTTGAGTATTGCTAGCGTTTATCCAGTCTTTCATTAAACTATAGAAACAAACAGTATTACTATTTTCTATACCTTGATTTATAGCCCCTCTCATAGGCATTTCTATTGCACTTTTAACTGGTTTAGGGTCATAATATAGTAGTGTGTAGACTGACCCATACTTAATAAGGTTACGTGCATGTAGGTTGCTATATTTTAATGTATCTAGCATAATTAACATCCCTCTTTATCATTGTAGGTTAGATTAAAATTTCGGTAATTATTTTACCGATGCCAGTGCTAAACCGAGCTTTTCGTATACCAATATGTTTTAGGTACAGCTTACAAAATTTACAAGGCTCAGAGTAAGCTAAGTTATTATCTCGACTTAGACGTACTACTAAAATTACAGCACCCTTTAAGTCTTTTTTTGCTTTTAGGATACACGCATGCTCAGCATGCACAGATCCTTCCCATTTTACAAATTTTGGATGTAGATTCCTTCTATGTACTTTGCTATAATTATGTCCTCTAGACAACACCCTCTGATGTTTAAACACAACTGCTCCAACACGAAAACGTTCAGTTGAATTTAATGCCTCTTTTATAGCAATATTTATAAATTTATTCATAACTTATGCCCTTTTGCTATACATTATTTTTGGTATGATCTTTGGTATGATATATCAATAAATCTATTTTGTTGTTGATTAATTGTTTTATTCTAGGAAGTAAAAAATCACAGTGTGGGCATCTATATGGTTCCATTAGTTTAAAAAATACCCATTTATGACAATTTATGCAATTTATAATGTATTTGTGTCTATATGTAACAACTACTCTATTAATTATTTTTTGTTCTGTTATAGGTATTTCTTCAATAGTATACATTTTATATTATCTTGCTTTAAATTATGTACTTTGAACTATACTACTGCGTAGTCTTGTAATTTGGATTTAATACATTTTTCTAATCGTTTAGAAGCTTCTACCAAATATTGTTGGTCAAACCCTTGATCTTTTACAAATTGAACCAAAAGCTCTTCATCAGTTTTTCTTGTATGCATTTATTTCTCCCCATTTTTTACACCGTAATTGTAACATTATTTCACTGCAGCGAGCGCCTAATCCACGATATTTGTCGGGCAATTTTATACTAGATATAATTTCGCATTTATACATAATATCTATTACCTGTTGTTCAGACATACCATCTCCAACTGAACATTGCAAAAACGCTTTTATTCCGCCTGGGAAATAGTTATGTATTAACATTAGTAATTTTACAGCTTTACCATTTTTCATGCCATATATTTTATGCATCCTTATATGTTCTTGACAAAATAAAATTGCAGATTTTCTATATTTATTTGGTGCTTTTAGTCTATTACATAAAGACTCTATTAAAGGTATACCAGTTTTATCATGTAAATAATGTTCCGGCGGATTAATAGATAATGATTTTCCTAAGTCATGGCATAACCCTGCAAAACGTAATTCTGGCCTATTAGCATCTATAATGTTAATAACTTTCATTATATGATCGAATGTATCTACATCATTTAAATGTTTTCCTTCTTTTGGACCTGCAGGGACTCCAAGAATTGCTTTTATTTCAGGAAACCAATAATCAAGGCAATTACAATCACATAAAACTTCAAAAAATCTTCTCGGTTCATTAGATGATAAAGCTTTTATTAATTCAACCCACACCCGCTCAGGTGAAAGCCCATATAACTCATTAGACATTTCTTTCATTAAATTATTAGTTGTTGAATCTACTACAAAATCTTTCAATTGTGATGCAAATCTTGCAACTCTAAAAACTCTTAATGGGTCTTCTTTAAATGCACTACTTGTGTGTCTTAAAATTTTATTGCCCATGTCAATGAAACTTATTGGATCACCTATTACCAACCCACTTTCTGGGCAAAGTGCAATTGAATTAATAGTTAAATCTCTTCTTAATAAATCTTGTTCAAGAGTGACTCCGTTGGTATTTGTGCTAAATCCTTTATGCCCACCGCATATTTTTCGTTCAGTTCTTGCAAGTGCATATTCTTCTCCATTTACAAGAAAAACAGGAAAATCCTTTCCAATTTGTTTAGCGTTAGGAAATTCTGAAATAAAACTATTTTTCGTTGCACCTACAACTACAAAATCAATATCTTTAGGCCTATTTCCAAGAAATATATCTCTAACAGCTCCTCCCACTATAAAAATTTTCATAGTTATTTTATTGTTAGACAGATGTTGTGATTACCGCCAGGAATTTGTAGTTCTAATATATAACCACAGTCACACATTTCTTCATCACCTACAATATCTTGGGCTATGTTAGGTGGAACACTATTAATACTATAATCTTGTAGCGTACATTCTCCAGCTTTTGATTGAAATTCTACCGTTTGGTTACATTTAGGACAAACTGCCCACACTCGATCAAACATCCCCATAATTATTTTCTCCATTTGTTATATATATTATTGTTTTGAATGGTTTTATCCTATTATTAAACCTAACGATACCCCCAGTACAAAAGTAATAAGCAAAATATGGTGCGCCGCTATAAACGTTTCCATTACAGCTCTCCCAAGACAGTATTGTTATTTAGATACGATGCTTACTTAAATAGTCTAGAAGATCATTATGTTTTTTACATAATTCATTTAAAGTATCTTCTACTGGTGGGGTAATAGACCACCCATCGCCTGACATCCTATTAACTTTTAATTGTTTTAGCTTTTTTTGGAATGCTGTTATAGTAGATTTGTTTGAATGCTCTAAAATTGGATCATCACATTTACAGTCTTCCCACCAAAATCCACATTTATTACAATACATGTTTTCTCCTAAATTAGTTTTACCTTGATTAGAGTCCATTTTCTTATGTCTCTCTTTACTGCATTGATCACATTGACTACACCGCTTTCCACACGGATTAATGTACATGGACACATACGCAGAACATAGTGGGTTGTGGCATTCATAATTAACTGTTTTATATATTATTCCACATTCTTGACAATAGTTGGGACTCATAATAAATTCCTATATGGTTGGTTTACTATCCAAATTATAGTCTATAAGATAATAGCATCAATGTATGATTGGGAAGAAGTTACTAATAGCATCATTTTGTAGCATACACTACATAATCGTAGGTCAGAGTTTTATAATCTCACTGCGAGGGTAGCGCTCATATGTAATGTAGTTTTTATATCTTTTACATCAATTTTAATTAATTTTTTAGTAATAATATTTTTACAAAATACTATTATTACTGTAGGCCCATCTATAGAACTAAAACTAGTAACAATAGGCTCTGAAATAATTTTTAATTGTTCGCCATTATGCTCAAATAAATAACCCTTCATTTTTTTATTCCTTTAATTAATTATGTTTTGTGAGTATTCGTAATTAAATTATTTAATTCAGTTACTGTATTTTCTGGAACCCACCACTCATGCGGATGGGCGCTTTGTTTATTTAATACATATACTCCCTCTTCAAAAAATGGCAGGTCTCCATATTCTATTTTTAATTCTTCCAACCTCTCTTCCAAAAATTCTGCGGCGGAATAACTAAAAGCTAAAACTATTTTTTTATTATTCATTGTATTTCCTGTGTAGTTATATATTAAAAAAATTAAAGTATTTTGTATGTAATTTACATCTGTATCCATTATCCCATACTATAGATATAATGTTGTTTTTACATGATTTTACTGTAGCTGGTAGTGGATCATTGAGGAAATAAGAGTCCTGAAAATTATCTTTAAAATTTATAATATACCGACTTTTATCAGGAGTATAAGCTATTTTCGTGAATTTGTTAATATCTACCTCTTCATTAATACCACATAATTTGTTTACTTTACGAACTCCTACTAAATAACTATATGGCCCTTTGTCGATACATTTATAAATAAACCAAAATATTTTTTTATAGAGTTTAAATTTATAATATTTATAGTTTCCTAAATTATAAGTCATATCTTATCCTTTTATTGAAATCTAAATTATAATTTTAATTATCAACGAATTAGTTCTTTTTGGTGGCGGTGGCGGAGCAGCTGGTTTTGGACTAATTACTTGTAGGTCACAATGCTTTAATTTTCCATAATTGAATAGTATACAACATCTGGCTCCCAAACCAAAAACACTTCTTTTAATTGCAATATTTTTACACCATGCTCCACGGTCATTATATTTACAATTAATTTTATGCATCATAATTTAAATCCACTTTTAATATTATAATATGATTGTATAATATATTCAAAATTGGTGTGACTGTTCCTTAACATAAAATCCTCCGGTACCGTTAGATTTATCTAACCACTCATCTAAACATGTATGTAAGAATTTTTTATATTTCATATCATTTAAATGTTTGGAACTACAGTTTGGTGGACAGATATCAGAATGTATTTTAGTATTATCAGATTTTAGATATTCAATTTCTGCATGTATAATACACTCATTCGAACGTTGATGTTTGGACATTTAATTAGTTCCTATAGTATATAAATTTTATAGCAATTATTGGTGTACTATTAATAAAAGTAATCCCAATGTCATTAGAATTAAATGTAGTGTATTATCTATTACTATATAGACTAGTGACATAAATGAAATGCTTACTTTATCCCACCCTTTATCTTTTGTTTTGGTTTTGTCCCATGGTAACGATTTACCATATAATTTACACCAATAGGATACAATATTATATTTATCAATAAAAAAATGAGACCACATGACAATATTAATAAAATATATAAATCTCATACTAGTAACAAATTTTAGTGGTAAAACTAGCCCTGTAAATACGGATACACATAAAGTATATACCAAACAGTGTAATAGACAGCACCAGTAGCCTTTAGCTGTATTTTTCTTTTTGTTCAAAGCCATTAAATCATTTTGAAAAATAAAATCTCCTGATAAATGTCCAAGCAACATAAACCAAAATATAAGTCCTAAATTATAATTCATTTTTAAATCCTTTAAATATAAATAATATTAAACTTCTTTCTTAAAAATTACATTTAATTCATTAGCTATTTTTAATAACCTATTAACTTTTTCTGTTGTCTCATTACCTTTGTTTTTGTGTTTCTTAATGTATTTAAATAACTCTTTTACTGCATCATGTTGATTCTCTAAAGCTGGGATACCTATATTACTATTTTCCCATGCTAACTCAACACATTCCTCACAAGCATTGCATCTACATTCACCTTTTTGGCACATAATTTCCATTTTGATTACCTTTTGTGAATTTAATTAAGTTACTTCATCCATTGTAATAATTCTTTTTTACTCCCAGAAAAAATAGTTAAAGGTATATTTACATCAGTGACTTCAAAACCTTGTTCTATTTTTACATCATATAAAGTTAAATAATAAATTATATCTTTTTCTGACCAAAAATTAACATCGATACTTCCTAATTTTTTATGTGTTATTTCGTGCCAGATATCTAAATCATCATCATTGTTAGTAACATTATTTATACAATTATTTTCCACTGATTTTTTTATCACTAAATTTACTTCTTTTTTCAAAAGTTTAATTATACTATCCATGTTTTCCTTCCTTATCTAATTCATCTTTTAACACTTCTATTGCCCTATCTGGAACTATATCGCCTGCTTTTTTGTGTTGCTCTAAGTGCCTTATAGCTTCTTGTGGTGTAGTAAATATCGGGTCTCTTGACAGCACGTCAGGTTCAACTTTAGGTACCAAAGAACAAGAACAACACATTATACCTTCAGCAATTGAAGAGAACATATAAACGTCCCCCTCACTAAATCTGCAGTATGACATAAAATCTCCTATTTATAGTTAATTATAAAAGCTGGTAGGAAAATCTACCCATACATTGCGTTTAGTACATTTTAATTTATTACCTTTTAATTTATAACCTTTTAACTGTTTTTTATTACACCATAAGCAAGTCCTAATATACTTATTGTTATATACCCATTTATGTTTACATTTAAATAGAGATTGATATAGTTGTCTTATATATACGAAAAACAACTCATATATGCCCGGAGGTGTGTACCAGAATTTTTTCCATTTATCTTTTAATGTCATACTATTGGATATCTCCCTTTTAAAAATTTTCTTTTTAAATAATTGTATTTTTATAACACTATTGTATTTAGACAATTTATTTAAAAAGTTGGTGTATCTTTCAAATATTATTAATTGTATTAATTTTGTTTGATTGATATGCTACAGCCAGATCATAGTATCCATGAGCTCCTTATTGTCTTTTTTGTGTAGCATTCTTGCTAAGGTGATGTAGTTAATTAATTCTTTCTTTTTTATTTCTAAGGCTGATACATACTTATAGTTCAAAGCCTCTAAATCATCTTTAGCAATACATTTACCTAAGTATAAAGTATTTGAAATAGCTAATATACAAATAGGTATAATGAATTTAAATTTAGTAAATAAAGAAATAGGTTCAGAAATATTTGAAAATATTGAGTCAGGTTTTACATGATATAGAATAAACATGACTACGTAAATAAATAAAAAAGCAGCTAAGACAGTAGCCGACAATGTATGTGTTTTGCTTATGGTTTGCTTCATTTCTTTTCATCTCCACTAATATATGTTAAGAAAAAATAGATAAGTAGTTAATTTAGTAATTGTAAAATAACCAGCTATGACTATTAAAATAATTACAACTATATAGTACATTTTAATCCTAAGCTACAGTAATAGTGGTTCCAACAGTTCCCCATTTGCTACTTGATAAGAATATTTAAAAGCGCACCACTGTTCCCTCTGGAATAGCTTTTATTAAAAGTGGTAATTTTCCATTATGTTTATCGAGATTATGTGTCTAATAAATCAAAACGTAACTTAAACTCTTCGCCTCTGTGGTCTTTGCAAATTAAGGTCTCGCTAAGGTTGTTCTTCATCTTCAATTTGAGCTGTATCATTTCGGCCAAGGCTTTCAACCCTGCTTCGTTGCTGCTTACAACACATGTTTTCTTTTCCGAATCGCCGCTAAAATGGATAGTGTGCATACTGTCTCCTTTAAACTCACATAATAAGTCAATTCAGAAGGAAAAGCGGATGTTCCCCATATCAACTTATCAGTTTGTTTTAGTGTTGTTCTTCGGCCAGAGTTCTGGGGTTCCAGCCGATTTATATATATATATATATTATAGTTGAATTAACTACGTTATCTTTTATAACAATAAGTATAGGTGTTATTGGCTGTTGTTTTGGTTATTTTTTACTTCATCAAAAGTATAGTCTATTAGCAGTTCCCCATTGCTAAAAACTGGGACAAGTAAATCACCTTCTATTTCACCATTTACTTCTTCTATGGTTTTATATTTACCATTTTCGTCACGAATCAAAGCCAGTCTTCCCTTTTTAGACTTTTTGCTACCATCAATAGGGTCTTTATAAATATTTTTTCCTACCCCGTTTGCTACTTGATAAGAAGATTTAAAAGCACACCTTTGCATATCTCTAGATACTTGTGTATGGCATAGTGCCCCACCTTGTCCAAATACAATATTAGAAGATGCCCACCCCGCATTCAACATGGCTTGTAGGGTGCTGCACATACCGCCCATATCTATACCGTCTCCCCACAGTATGCCTACCTTTTCATTTAATACTTTATAACCTTTAGAGTTAGTATTGTGCCCAAAATATTTATTAAGGAGATTAATGACCTCTAGTGCTGTTTCTACTGGCGGTCCTGAGTCTGGTCTAAATACTACCTTTCCTTCCCGCGCCAAAATTATATGTTTATATTCAGTACCTAAAACTTTAATAAAATTTCTATAGTCATAAGTATCAATAACAATAGATAAAATACCAGATGGGTTATTTTTAAATAATCTATCTACCACCTTAAACTCACCTTCTTTGCCTTCAGCAGACATAACACTATGTTCAGTAGCAGTAACACTAAAACCACACACATTTGACTTATAATAGTGCATTAAAAGTTCAATTCCTACTACTGTATCTGTTCCCATAAAACTTAATAAGTGTGCTGCACCTGCAACAGATGCTGCCTCTTCTCCAGCAGAAGAACGGTAACCAAAATTATGAAACATAAAATTAATTACTTCCTCAGAATTATCACTAGTAACTTCTAAAAAACGTAACAACATAGTTTTGGTTTCTTTAACAAGTGTTGCGACAGAACTACCAAACCACACATGAGATAAAATACTTTCTACGAAGTTCGTAAGCCAAAAACATTTAGGATCAGTATTTTCTATCGTAAATAATACATTCCCCACATCCACTATTGTTCCTTCTGGAATAGCTTTTATTAAAAGTGGTAATTTTCCATTATGTTTATCGAGAATATATTGCCAACCTTCTTTATTGAAAACTTCTGGGCCTAAATGAGAAGTAATAAGTTTTTCTGCATTATTTATCATTTCTTGCGTGATAACTTTACCTACAAAATATTTTTTAAGTATATATTGTAATGAAAAAAAGACAGTTTTTTCATATTCAGCTCCTTTCCTGGCTTCAAAATAACTATATACTTTAGTAGTATTATCAGGGTATTGGTCCCAATGGCCAAATTTATAACTATCTGATTTCAAAATAAAGTTTTCTTTCACTTTCATAATTTTTCCTTGGTATCGTTGCATTTAAAATTTATATGAATTTTTCATTTAATACTCAACATCCAACATCATTTTGATGATTTTTCAGTCCTACTCTTGACACTTTCTTACCGCAGTTGGGGCAGCTTATTTTTTCTCTAGCATATTCTAAAGAATGCTTATATATTGTTTCCTTATGTTCTTCTATACTTTTTAATTTAGATTGCCACTCTTTAGATTTTGTAGCCCTAATGTATGCACAATCTACTTCATGTTTTTTTCCTTCTGATAAACAAGCATCACAAAAGTAACAATAGGTATACGTTCTGCCATCATATTCTGTGTTGTAAGAACCTTCAGACTCAGCAATTACTAGTGCAAATGATTTACTCATATCAACTACCATTAGTTAAACTTTTCTTAAGGCTATTAAAACTTTCATCTGAAATAGATATTTCTTCCCCATCAATAACTACAGTATGAGATTTAATCTCTTTAAAGCCGAGAACACCGACTGCATTCAATTTAATAGTTACTTCTGGGAGAGGCTGAATAATTTCAAAAATATCTCGTCTTACGATCACGCATTCAATCCCTGTTTTGAAAGTACAACCATAACTAGTATCAAAAGTGCAATAACTCCCTGTTTTGAAAGTACACCCCCAACCGATATCGAAAGTACAATTCCAATCAGTTTTGAAAGTACAATTACCACCAGTCTTAAAAGTACAATCACGGTCAGTATCAAAAGTGCAATTATTACCAGTTTTGAAAGTACAATCCCGGTCAGTAGCAAAAGTGCAACTATTACCAGTTGTGAAAGTACACCCACAACCAGTATCAAAAGTACAATCACAACTAGCATCAAAAGTACAATTACTGCCAGTTTTGAAAGTTACATAATCTATCCCAGAAAAGTCTAAAGTTAACTCATTTTCTGTAGAAGAAAAAGTTCTAGTTTTTTTATTCCAAGAATATAATTTTTTGGCAAGGGGCTTGCCATTTTTTGTTACTGAAAATGTTTTCATATTAACTTTCCTTAGTTGTGCAGACTTTCCTTGAGATCATTAAAACTTTCTTCTGAAATAACAGTTTCTTCGCCATCAATGACTATAGTATGAGGTTTAATTTCTTTAAAGCCCGGAATACAAATTCCATTCAATTTAATAGTTATTTTCGGGAGAGGTTGAATTATTTCAAAAATATCCCTCCTTATGATCACGCATTCAATACCAGTTTTGAAAGTACATTCACAACTAGTATCAAAAGTACAATCATGGTTAGTATCAAAAGTACAATTATTGCTAGTATCAAAAGTGCAATAACTTCCAGTGTCGAAAGTGCAGTCATTACCAGTTTTGAAAATACCACTCCAATCAGTCTTGAAAGTACAATTATTACCAGTTTTGAAAGTACAATTACTACCAGTTTTGAATGTACAACTACTTCCAGTTTTAAAAATACAATTACTACCAGTTTTGAAAGTTACATAGTCTAGCCCAGAAAAATCTAATACTAATCCATTTTCTGTAGAAGAAAAAGTTCTAGTTTTTTCATTCCAAGAATATAATTCTTTAGAAAGCGCCACACCATTTTTTGTTACTGAAAATGTTTTCATATTAACTTTCCTGTTAAATAAAATTGCGACAAAGTAATTACTATTTTTATTATAGTTCAATACTAAAACTACAATCAGTATCTTTTGTTATTGTCTACTACAATGTCTGCCCCATATAAAGTTTCAAAGAACCCAATCCAAAAAACTGAAGTTACTTTATATTCTCCATTGTCAAGTTTTAATTGTATGCTGCCTTCTGGGTATTCTTTGTAGAACCACTTAAATTTAGATGCCTCTTTATTTTTCTCTTCGGAAGTTCTAGTATCTCTAAATCCACTACTTGCATAGACATGGTGGTGCTCTTTTATAGCTTGTAAAGCTTCTTTCGCCAAATTTTTGTTTTTCCAACAACAACCTATTAGTTCCTCTTCCTCACTGGTGCTGAATGAGTCACCAGTTTGGTAACTAATTTTGATTGTATAGATTTTAATCCCCTTCAATAATAGAAAGTTGGCCACATGCTGCTCCAGCCTCTATTTCTGCTTTAGTAGCAATTGCTGTGGCATAGTCATAACCTTCTAATTCCAGTTGAGTCTTAATTCGTTGTTCGATAGTCATTGTTATTCTCCTAAATTAAATTTTGTTGTTTAATAATGCCTTTTCCCATACTATTCTTTTTGGAAACATCATTTTGATTAATGGGGCTAATTTTGACAAAAAAGTGCTTTTTTGGAAAATATGTTTTCATTTTCTCTATGTCAAAATCTTCAGCGCGAGCCATAGTTAGGTTGATGGTAGTCTTTAATTTACTGTTAGTACGTACTTTACCCATAGTTTTAAGAGTGGCTTTATTTTTGAATGGTATAAGCCAATCTCTGTACTTTTCATCAAAACTATGTACACTGAATTGCAAAGTTACATTATCTTTAATCCAACTATAATTTGCACCTTTAACTCCGATAGTAGAAATATAATGATGCACCCTGCTGATATCACCGAACAGTGCATCAATAATCTCAATAGCTTTTCTTACGTTATCTAAATTAAGAAAAGGCTCACCCATTCTTGTATAATTTATTTTGAATTCTCTCGGGCCGCCATTAAGTAACAAATTTTCTACAAATTCCGTACCATGTTGCTCTATAATAAATTGTACTTGAGCAACAATTTCTTGTGCTGTTAAATTTCTGACTTTTTTTAGTTTGCCGGTAGCACAAAATTTGCACCCAACTGGGCATCCTGACATTACTGATACGCCAATCATCCAGCGTTCTTGTCTAGACCCTAGATTTTTATTCTTCAATTTATTTTGTTTTCTTCCTATAGCATCTTTTGTATAGAATGGCAAAAAAGTATCAGTTACTTCTATGGGGTAGCCATCCTTAGTTTGAAGCATATATACTACGCCGTTGGCAAATTTCTTTCTTTTTATTTCTTTCATTTAAATACACCTATATTAGGAAGTAATTATACTATAATGTTGCCACCAAAACTATCAAGTAAGGATTGACCATCATAGACTAACTGCATTTGTTTTTCTTTGAAAGGATTACAAAATCTGCAATAAAATTTTACTACTTTTGTGTCTTTCTCTGGTAAATAGAGGTAATTAGCGCACTTACATTTATGTTGAGCCCTCCAAATTTTATTATTGATAATACGTTCATACATTAAATTAATTTTTTCGAAATTTACAAAATGGTTTTTACAAAAAGCATTTACAGGCATTAGCCCTACAAATCCAACATCATATATACCTAAATTAGACGCATGTTCAAGATAGCGTTGAATTTCAGTACCACAATCTATATAGCCGCGTATTAAATTACAAGTAAGATGTATTTTACCTACCTTCAGACTTTTTAATTTAGCATTTAATGCTACATCAGTAGTCCCCATAATTTTTATATGCTGAGAATCAACATAATGGTGCCTAGACAATGAAATATTATCTAGTTCTTTTATGTCTACACATTCACTTAGTTTAAAACCGTTTGAGTTCATTACTGTAAAAGTATGCGGAACTATACCTTTGACGATTCGCAGACAATCACGTAATAAATTTATTTGAGTAGAAGGCTCCCCACCAGTAAAAGACACTTTTCTTAACTCTATGGTTTTAGTCAGTTCAGTCAGTATATATTTAAATTTACTGACATTAAAGCGATTTGTGTCTTTACTTCTATAAATACAAAATTTACAATGTGCATTGCAATTATTTGTAAGTCTAACATATAAACTAGTATATGGTTTCTCGACATAGTCCCCTTCTGCCCCATTTAACCCACAATATTGTTTACGTAGTTGTATTTTATTAACCCACATAACAATGTTTTTAGCAAGTGCTGTTGCCATTACTACATGAATCGATTATTTTTTCTGCTTTAGGCATTGTTGCACAATAGTCGATATGACTATGACGATTAGGTACATGTTTATTTTTTAATTGTCGGCCTGGTATTGCAATACTTTGTGCTCTCTTAATACGTTTTATTTCTTCCAGTGATTTCCTAGAAATTAAGCCTTCTTCATACATATCTTCTAAAGCAGATAAATAAGCTTCTTTGCTTCTAAAACGTTTTCCTAAACGCCTTAAAAAGGCTACTTCGTTTTCAAAAATGCTCACCCTTTTAAGCCCCCTTTAAAATTTTGATTTATACTAAACAAAAGTTCTAGAAAGAAGTGCATCGATTAAAATTACATGGTTAGGTACTACTTCTTTTAATAAATCTTCTGTAAAATCAAACCATTTAAGTTCATGGATATCATCATCTGGTTGCGGTTTTCCATCATTGATAGTAGCAGTAAAAAGAACGGTAGTTATTTTATCTCTTTCACCTCTATACCGCCAATCATCTATAGGAAAACTACCGATATATTGTAAATTTTTAAGCAGTAGATGTGTTTCTTCTTTAGTTTCGCGCATTACTGTGGTTTCGAAAGGTTCGTTGTTTTGAACAAAGCCACCAATCAAACGATGTTTATCTTCATTTTTCTTTCTTCCTAGAAGAATTTTAGCTGTATCATTGCTAAAAATGGCTACGTCCATTGTAATACGAGGACAGGGCCACTGATTTTGCATAGCCCAAATAGCTCCAGCTCTAAAATCAGTAGAATTTTTTATATTTGCCGCTAATTGTTTTCTTATAGCAGTACCAGAACGATACACTTCTTGAATTAATTCTTCGACCGGAAATTTTCCATGGTAATATGGAATAAACGAATCACGTGAACCGTATAAACGTACCGTTTGTTCTGGACCAGTAAGGTTATCTATTTTATTATCTAAATCTTGCGACCATAAGGAATCTCCGTTCACATCATTGATATATAAAATAGTGGCATCTGGGTACTGTTCTTGGAGCATGCTTCTACGAGCAGCAAAATCAAGTGGGTTGTTGTAGGTACATTTGCAGGCAGATATACCCATTAAAATTATTAAACGTGGATGAGAATTTGCTACAGTATCAAGCAATTTTTTATGTTCACTGTGTAAGGAATCGACTTGAAATCTACCCACTACTACACCTACATCTTCAGTTTGTTTCTGTAACATTTTCTTCTCCTTTACATAGTCTACAGCCCTCTTTTTAGACTTTTTATTAAAATCATAGTTCCTCTTGGCGGTGGCTGCTCCAATGCCACTATTGATGTCTGTGTTACCGTTCATTTTGTCGTTTTTCCTATTTAGTGTTATGATGCTACTTTTTTGTGCGGTTTATTATTAAAATGTCATAAATCTAAACATTTAATTTCTTTTAAGCAATGCTCAACAACATCACTTAATGTGTTTTCATTTATTCCATCAGAAATAGCTTTAACTTCAGCCATGTGCATAGCTAAAATATCTCTATGCTTCTCAACAATAAGGAGACGTTTTATTTCGTCAATTCCTAACTGAATAGTCTCTTCGTAATCCCATACTGGGACATCCTTAGGGTCATAATTTTCCATTTGTGTAAGTGCAATATTCATTATTTAATCCATATTAATTAAGGTTTATAACATTAATTAAGGTTTATAACAAGTCGTTTCACAACCAACCCTCCGCATCTTGCGGCAGGCTATTGCCAGTCGTTAGGCTTCTACTAATTTACTAAGCAATAATGCACTTATAGCCTCTTTTTCTCCATGTTTTGGTTCAAATGATCCCATAAAATCCCTTTTTCTTAGCCTCCAATTTTATTTGCCTAACCAGTGCATGCACGCCTCACATGGCTGCATAGGCTCCTCACAAGAGCAATCAACGCAGCATAACAAGTCGTTTAACGGCTGACTTGCCGCCTCGGCGGTTGTAGTCTCTTTATAACTTATCGGTTTATCGTCAATATTTAGTATTTTTTGTGCCATCGCATTCATAATTTGTTCCTATAATATAAACTACCACTATAATATAAACTACCATAAAAATGATTAAATGTCCATTTTCTTACATCAATAAGCATCCAGATGTATGTACCATAATTATCTAATTCGTCATAATTGTGTTTCCATGATTTTCCTGCTAACATATCAGTTTTTGCGTTGTCACTAATTATAGAAATGGCTTTTAGTCTATATTTTAAAATAAGATTATTTCTATAAAATGCCAAAATAGCAAATAATACAACTAAAAATATAAATTTCATATTGTTACACCTTAAAAGTAAATATTTTTATTATTTAAATTGTTAATCTATGATGTAGTTTGCGTTATAACCACAATCTTAACAGTATATTAGTTGACTCTTAATAATTTTTTTGTTTTCCATAAACTACTAAATTAGATATTTTTTATATTTAGTGAAGTATTTAATACGCGTGCTTTATTAAAATGCCCGTCTAATTTTGAAGAGTTCTTAGGAAATTTTAATCGTAATATTATATGTCTACCAGTACTAATACTCATACGTTGTGCTTCTTCAATAGTTTCCCAAGCTCTGACTGGAGGTGTTATTTTACCAGTTTTTTCATATAATTTTAGTTTTTTAAGACTACATACATGCCATACTATCATAATGACCTCTTTGTAATAAATATAACGATAAATTAAATTAATTTGTTGGGTAGCTCACCTACATGTTGCTATTTCATAAAAAGAGTTAAAAGCATTTATGGCTTCTTTTCGTTTAGATTCATCATGTTCCTTGTTGTTAATATATGCACCAATCACCCGCAACTCATCTAATTGCTCGGAGTTAAACGTCCCTATACCACTTCGCACAAGATCTACTACCCAGTCCTCCATTTGCTCTCTCTCTGGAAGTTCTCCACATGGTTCACCGTAGTCAATGTGTAAGTTTACTAATTCAGAACTCATTAGTTGTAGCTCCAATATTAAATACACAAGTTTTACATTCAACAGAATTTATATTTTGACACGTTATACATTTTACAATACCATGCTTCTTATGATAATGGTCAAATTGTCGTAGAAATAAGTGCCCTCCGCACTCACAATGCATTCCCTCCTTAAATTCTTCTTCATCTATATATTCTATGTCTTCACAAACATCACATTCATACATTAATTTCATTTTTTTATACCCTCTTTGAATATACTATCTAATAGCATAATTTACTTTAATAAAATATTTGTCATGTGTGGTGTGACAAATTCAACTTAAATTTATGTAGTGAGCTTTTATATGTTTGGTGTTTGCTTTTACTTGAATTTCCTTTAGCCATTATTATTACTCCTTTGTTTTTTTTTACTATAATCAGAAGACAGACTATATTAACAAATCAACAGCACGTAGTAATATCAATATCTAACTCTAATATCCTACATTTTTCTACATGTTTCTCAAAGACACTACGGGTATCTCCATACCACCAATGTTTTACTTCATTAGCTATAAATCTAAGTCTATTGTTCATAATTCTAAGTCTATTCTTCATAATTTCTGCCTATTTTATCAGCGGTGAATTTATTATACTATAAGCCCATCAAATATTCTACACGTTTTTTTGATGCTAGTAAATTTAACTCAGTTTTTTCTCTAAGTAACTTTACGGCAGCTATTTTATGTGCTTTTGCTAAGCACTTCACTTTAATTTCTAATTTGCTTAATTGCCTCATTGCCTTATTATGTTCTAATATTTTTTGTGCTTTAATTATAACACTTGGGTTTGATTTGACAATAGTTAAAAGGAGTTCACGTTTTTGTTCGACAGCAATTAAACGGTCGAAAATATCGATTGCTTCAGCGTAGTAATTCATTTTTCAGTCCCCATTTTAAATTAATTACACTTCTAGTGTGGGAGTAAATCCTCCTTGGCAACACCCAACTACTGGAATCAGGCTGTCACCGCTGACGTCACAACATTGTAATTCTTTAATGTTTTGGTACCAACTATGCTTAAATTTATCTTCAACTTTGTTAGGCGAAACTAAAATATGGAAACCCCCTCTCGTGTTTATTACACTATATGCATCTTTATTAATTATATCAACCAACACATGTATATAATTTTTATATACTACATTATCAAAGTCAAAGTCTACATATATTGTTCTACTTTTAGCTTTTTGTATGCTGCTCATAGCCAACGATACAGGATTAAGCTGGCATACTCCGCCTGCTATTACATCAGCTAAACGTTTTAATAAAAATTTTTGGGCGCTAGCAAAATTTCGTGGGTTTATTGAAATATAAAGAGCCAATGCATCATTATGTACAGATGAACCATCTTTATTTGTGTACCTATCTAAGGCAATCTCCATTTGCCATATTTTACGTAATAACCAGTCTTTGCTGGTAGCAGTTACTCGTTTACACTGACTTTTATCATTTTTAGCTGAATGGTGATATTTTTTTCTAGCAAATAAAGTTAAATAAAAACATTCGTCTGTTCTTAACTCTGGTAGCCACGAAATAAATTTAGTTAATTTTTCAAAATCATTAATTATCTGATAAGTTCTATTATTCTTCAATTTACTCTCCCTGCCATATGATGCTACTCAACTAAAAATGAGTATCAAAAATTTTTATTCCACAACGCAGCAGATTTACCACTTGCATACCCAGTCAGAAAACTAAATACATTATCTACAGTTGTAAAACTACCTAATACAGTGTTTATAGGAGTATTGTAAACATAGATTTTATCTCCCTTAGTTTTTATCTGCAAATGCAGTTGTTTCGTCATTTCCAAACAACGTTCATATTTCTGTATGTCGTATCCAGTCATGAATTACCTCTAAAAGTATTAATGTTTTTATTTATATAGATATTTGGGCAGTTTATAGTCGTACCCAGGACAATCTGTTTGCTTTAAATTCAGTTAGTAGTCTTACCGGATGTCTATATAGGACGGTTTACCGGAAATGCCCGAAATGATGGTTTCCTTATAGGTACTAGATCATTTTGTCAGTGGGACTTACTTTCGCTCACAACGCCGCTTACTGCATCACTGATTGCATCTGAATTTTTAGCTTCAAAATTTGAACAACGTTTTGTTTTCCAAACAGGGTCAAATAAAAATGGGTACATAAACCATCCCTCCTCTATGCCGTGATTATTGCCCGTCATTTTTGCGTCCGGCTTTACGCATTTGATGTGGGTGTTTCCTGAAACTGCACGCTTATTTTTGCAGTACCAGCACTCTTTTATTATGTTTTTATCCATGGTTTCTCCTCCGTATTAATTTATAATTTATTAGTACTGCCATTTTTGAACTGAGCATTATATTTTAGATTATAATAATTCAGTGACTATTAACATGTATCGATTCATCAGTGTCCTTACCCCTTAACCACACCCAGTGGTAATCATCTGTCTCAACACTACAATTATACTCTCGTAATATTGCATTTATTTTGTCTCTACATTCTTCAAGGTCAGTTTTTTTATTTCCTTTACTATTCCTCATATTAATACCCCATAAGTAGCTCCACAGTTATATTCGCAATCATGGTAGCTCATACTTTTTCTCCTAAATCAAATAACCTGACAACCATATCAATGTAGTCAGTAACTCCGCTATGTTATATTACTGCCTGGTGAAATTAATTTTGTGATGTTATTGGCTATTAGTTCTGATATTGCGTTCTTAAGCGCGAAGTTATTAGCTACATTAGCTATCGCAGCATTCAACATCTTCTGAACTTCTTTATTTACCTGGTGTTTCACCCAGTCTTCTTGCAAAGTTTTATCGATGCTTTCACAAACCATCTTATTCAAGTCAGAGTTACTCTGGTAGAACATATGTTGCACTGTCTTACTAATACTTTCCAATTCGATCTTAATTCTTGGTATTTCCAAACCATTATATGTATCGCAAGACGTGTTATGTCTGGTTTTTAAGTTGTGGTGGGCTTCCTGTTCTGCTATAAATTGTTCGTTCATAATATTATCTTCCTTTTAATAGTTGTAATCTGATATGCAAAATCTATAATGTCTAAAACTAGACATTCTATGTTAATTATTCTTTTTTAATTTTAAGTATTTGCCACCCTCTATTTTAATTTTAGTACTTAATTTCTGTAAAAATAGATATAATCATCCCATCAATTTTGTCTATTTGTTTATTGTAAGTATATATTTTTTTATGATAATCATCTAATTCTGCATTAGATTTTAATATTGATTTAACTAATAACCTGCGTTGTTCAATCAGTTCAGTAATAACTATTACTTCACAAGAATTGGTATATATGGGAGTGTCATCAACTGGAAGTGAGAATATACTTTTGTTGTCTTTCATTGTCTATATTGCCTAAAATTATTAATATGTAACAAATTAATTGGATGTTTCAACTCCAAAACAAAGTTTCATGAACCTACTGGCTGCTTTATTGCCAATTTTATGTGCGTTTTCATGACTAATATTTTCACCTATTTCATCATAACAAGCCATCGCAATATTACAATGCCAACTATGAGCGAAGTCTGGTTCATTAATCATTGCATCTTTTAAAGTTTGCATAGCTTGTTCTACTACAGATGGTTTACTAATGACATCGACATCTTTACTGTGTGCTTCTACAACTGTCTCTTTATCTATTGATTTTATCATATTGTCTCCTTTTTATATGTATGGTTGTGTGTCTAATGTGCTGAAGTCATATTTAACCTTTTAAAATAAATTACTTCTGAACTCTCCCCATCATTGCAATCTACTACAGTATAAAATTCTACATCTTGGTTTGATTCAGCGTCACTAACAGGTACTAATTGTAGGGCAATAGTAATAAACTTTGGCAAAGTTTTTATATTATCTATTTCGGTAGGGAATACACCATTTTCGCCACTATGTATAGCTATAATGTGATTACAATAGCAGCATTCTATTGCTGCATCTTCACCAACTATTAGATTTTCGATACTTTTCGGTACAGCAAAGTACATTTTGCATCTACGGCATTGCCAAGAACAATCCATAATTTATACCTCATAGATATTTTTAGATAATATATACGTAAACCATTAAATTTTTTGTTGTAGCAGTATCAATCATATGTTTAGTTCCCCTACTTTTCCCGTCCCAAATAGCAATCAAGCCACCTTTTCCAGTAGCTGCAGCTTTATTAGCCATTTCTGAATTTCGTATATATCCAGCGGATTTCTTGTATTTATCCCAATCTGGACGCATTATTACTAAATTACAGTTATGTTGTTTAGCAAATATTTCACCTAATCGATCTACGCCCCTTGCTCCCCCTGAAATAACTGTGTCAATAGAAAATTTTGAGTTAATTACAGCTTGTTCTAATAATTTATAGTCTGTTATATCTCTACTACCTGCAATAATTACATGCATCATATTTCTCCCTATTGTATATACTATGCAGCAACTACCTGATAGCTTCTTCCCATGAAATAGGCCCATCTTCAGACTCAATGTCTTGATACAAAAATTTACATTTTATATTTTTACATGCATAGACATGTATACCAAAGAAACCACTATAGTCGATATAGCTATGCAATTTTTCTGAACATTTAGGGCATATTTTAAACTTCAAGCACCATTCAAAGTCTATGTTATTCTGTTTTATCTGTTGTACTTTTTCTAGAGCTTTTGTATTAGCCTTTGGTATCATACACATCACCTATTTGTTTTTAGTATTTTATAAATATATTTTAAGTATGTAGTCAATATCTTAGTATAATATCATTGAATTAGTTAGCGCTTATTCATATTCAACCTCAATAAAACGGGAAGAAATGGAACCATAATTGTGAGTATAAATAATTTATGAATGTAGTAATGATTACTTATACCCATTAAGAAATAATTTTTATTACTTCTTGATAAGAACGTTAGATGCACCACTTCTAGTTACACGGTTATGTTGATAGTCTACTTTTACTGGCCCTGGATAAACAGTTACTTTAGACTCTACATATACTGGTTCAATTTGCCCACTTTTACCTAAGCACATAACCCATGTTGCAGACGTATTTTTACTAGAAAATATTCCATTAGGCTCGGCTTGTTCAATAGATGTAAGTGCTCCTCCATGGTAATCGTGGGTTGTACCCTTCATATCAGTAGATGTTGCGACTAATGGGTTTGTTAAACTTGTATCGTATGGTATTCCATAACCATAAGATGGGCAATCTCCTTCTACCATGCCATAATCTGAACGCCATACTGAATGGGTTACCACTTTTTGGTTTCTTACTCGGTAAAGTTCAATTACTAAATGACGTTCCAATGACCAATCAAACATTGGTACTGGTTGAGACTTTTCATATTGACTTTGTTGTTGTTGTACATGCATTGCATCTCTAACAGATACTGTAGGTGGATTACGTTTGCAGGCTGACATTGATACAACCAAGGCCAAAATTCCTAGCGTTACTATAAACAACATTCCTATTAATTTCATTTTTGCATCTCCTTTGCTGTAGCAATTCTGATACGGATAGCGGCTGTCTGTGCCTCAAGGTTAGTACGCGTATTAGCATCAAGGTTATCACTATTTAATTGAATTTGAATTTCAGCCAACGCGGCGTCATCCGTTGCTATTCTTGCTTTTAGCCCTTCACTACGTTGATACGAATTTTCATACACTGTTCGTTCTACTATGGTGTGTCCTATCATTCCGACACTATTTAGTATAAAACCTATAATAAAAAAAATACATATAATTAATACACCTAAAGGTAACCAATGAAAAAAAACTGATTTTGTTTGATTATACATTTAATATCTCCTTATTCAAAGTTAGGGTGGTTTGTTTTATCCAAATACATTGCTAAAATTATCTTTTTGTTTTGTGCAAAGGTGATACTTCAGCCTTTGTTGTTTATCGCGGTACATACACTTGAGATCTGGTATATCAAAACCACAATTCCAGCAGTGCATGGTTTCAAAAGAGTATAGTATTGTTCCGCAGCATGGACATGACAATTTTATATCTTTAATATCAGTATTTTGTATAGTAAAGTATTTAATTTTAAACTTAATCATTTCTTAAACCTATCAATGCTTCATTGGTTAATGTTTCTTGTTCTAAAATGCCTTGTAGTTTGTCAGAAAATAAGTTTTTCGATAAAACAGTACAATTGTCAATAGTACTTTTGCTTATTTGTCTTATAACGGAAGCACAGTCCCAGGTATGATAATCATTTTTATTTTTAGGGGTTAATGATCTAGGATCATATTTGACGGGATTATGTAGATACTTATAAAAGTTAAACACATCATACATATTAATTTCTTTTTTATTTACATCATCTTCTTTACATATGTAGTTCATCCCCCATTCCCCAATATGGTGAATTTTATTTGATGATGGAACGCAAGACATACTGGCTACCAACCAAGCTGCATGAAAATCCATGTTTTTTGTTCTAGTAAGATATAACATTGCCCTAACAAAATCTGGTAGTTCAGTTAGACATCTAAAACAACTCAAATAACAATACAATAAAGAAGGTGGCAAACAATTAATTAATTTTATGACAAAAACCATATTTTTTGCAGAGGCACTTGGTACATAGCTTGGTAAAATATTATGCTCTTTACACACCCTTATCCAATCCTGTTTTTCTTTAAGCATTAACTCTAATGGGGCATTGCCAATTTCAGCGGTATAACTTATTCTATTCCATTCATCTTTTTTATGTTCTTTAAGTTTACGTAAAACAGCAGCAAAACAATTGCTTTTAATCCTCTGTATTTTCTGAAACTTATTTGGCTCGGAGAGTGGGTTAGCCACCCTGCATGGAGTATTCCTAGTTTCTCTATACATATAATATGTTACCCCATATTCACCTTTCCTACAATACTTTCCTACTATTTCAGGGTTAATATAATTATATTCTTCCATTAGTATGATTTCTCCTAAAGTCTTTTTGTTGCGACAATTTTTTATAGTTTTAGGCCAGCAGTCGACGACCGAATAAATCTACTTTTAGATAAGCAAATGAGTATCTTTTTAGCAATCTTTCTACTAGATTCTTTGCCAACTGCGAATTTTCTTCCACATCTTCTAATTTGAGATACATTTCTAAAGTTTTTTTATTGTAGTAAGTAGCATATAAATTATCCACCACTTCCCTTAAGTACAAAGCTGCTATTACGGGAGCTTCCTTTGCCGAAATGTCCAATATTTTAATTTTATTAGTCCAATTCACTACTAATAAATTTTGTTCTATTCGTGCCCATGCCGCTTCTAATTCATATACATAATATATTGGTATATGAACACAATCTATTATTGTATCATCGTTATCTTTTATAGGTATTCTAATTGATTCTGGCATTGTTACCCCTTATTTAAGAAGATACTATAGTGAGTGGTAAGCAGTTTATTGTTCTCAGGTGGTGACAAATTTTTGAAATATGTAGTACCAGGAATTGCTTTATAGCCCCTTCTTAACAACTCATTTACTTCATTACTAAACACATACGCCCCACCATTTATTAAAAATATTTGACCGTCCTTATGCCACAGCGCTAGTGAAAATACCGAGTCAATATTTGTTGAGGCCACAAACATACTTCCTGGTATTACTGTATGCCCTTGATTCAACTTAATGTTAATTTGCTGCTTAAACCCTATTTCATTGTTTGTTAAAATAAAAATTTGCATATTTTACTCCAGTTCATCTAAGTCATTTTGTAATAAATTTTTAGTAATCAATGTGTTTTTCTGCCTTTCCTTTTTCTTAGTTCGTACTTTTCTGGTTTTGATCTTGTCGTTATCCCAATCTTCATACATATTATTTCTGTACGTTTTGCCCATTTAATATTTCCTCTTTAATTATTTCATACTATTTGGTGCTATAAATTAAAAAAGGTGGTATAACATTAGACTACAATCTTACACCACCTTCTTATTAATTACAGTAAATAACCACTTTACGAATGTTGAACTGGCTACCCAACCTCTACCAATTTACATAGTGCTTTGGTTTGTACTGGCACTTTTTCTACATTTACAATACTGTCATTAATTTTGACGCCCCCTTCATTTGTTTGCATTACTTTTAATGCTTCAACATTAGGTTTAATAACCCCATCATCAAAACTATAATATTTTAATAGGTCTTCTATTGACCCAGCGATTGGCTCTACGAAGCAACTTCGTTTATTTTTGGCCATACCAATTACTTTGAACCCGATCCAATTATCGGGAATTTCGGTAGCACAGAAACAAACAAAACTTTTACTGATGGATGGTTTTGTAGCTATCCACTTACGTGTATAGTAGCAAATTGGGTTGCCTGAATATCTAGATGCTTTGAAAACTCTGTAATTGGTATTAGACAAAGTAAACGGAACATCTAGAAGTTTTGTGGCCCCATTTTTATTTCGGAGTACTGGCCTTATAATAATAGTACCCATTTTTATAGGCACTGCAGTCGGTATTTGAGTATTGGCGGGCACACAAATTGGCTTGACTGCGTTTAACATCTGCTTCAGACCTTTGCTTAACATTCTTGACTTTAACTCATTTCTTGCATCTGTCATTTTTGTTTCTCCTTATAATAAATTGCCCTATACAAGGGTATTAATAAATGCTATTAACCTAACTATAGCATAGTAATGGTGAGCATGTGGTAGCTATATTTTACGTAACGTACATCTAACCCAGTCTCTTTTCTATCATCAGTAAATGTTTGTACTAAATAAGTATGCAATATATTATCATTATTTACATAACTCACTGGAAATTGATAGGGATTCCGAACTTATTTCGTTTCTTTTAAATTCAAAGAGTCTGCTTAATGCCTCGCATGCTTTAAACAGGCTAATGGATGTTTTGATAGTGATCACGAACAAGGTAATTATTACATAATAAAAAATGAATGTAATGCTGAACTTTACTACGGTACGCATAATATCAACTCCATTAATATCTCCTATTCAATATTGATTAAATTAATAAAAATCTTATATCTGGCAAATACCTAAATTGCTACTATTGAGTCCCCACCTGCTTTTCTTGTTAGGTGGTACCCACTACACATAGTGCATTTATAGTAAAATAATGCACATTTAGTATTACCCATATTCTCTTCACTATACATTGCGGCGGCTATAGCAGAGGCAGGGGAGCTGTACCTTTTTTTATGTTGGCAGTTAAATACTTGTTTTTGATGGCTTCTTTTTATAGCCTGTAGAATACGTTTTGATTTCTTATTCATAATGGTGTCCTAATACAGTTGGATAAACTTAAAAATTTTTATACAAAATTTCAGACTAGTGCAACAAACGTGACATATCATGTGTTAGAGATTTTAAAGCGCTGTAATTGGGATTGATGATACCTGTAATGGATGTACTAGCCCCCGATATCAAAAATATGAATGCTATCATACTAAATATACAACTTAATATTATTATACTATTAAGTATTCGAGAATCAAGCATTCGAGAATCAGATTTTTTATAACATATCAGAACCATACTTATACCAAGTATTAAAGTTACAGTGCATACAGTTAAATAGATGTACCCATCAAGAACTTGCTGTTTTACATACCAAGGAAATATTTGTTTAGTGGTAGTACCGATTTGGCTGGCCAGATTATTTAATAAAATAGTAACATTTTTTCCTACACCTACAGTAATATTAGAATCCATAATAATTTTTCCCTGTTATAAGTTATGTTTAAAAGTTAATAATACGGTGCTCATGCATATAAGTTTACGGTTGTAGTCTTTAGTGTTTATTTCACTCCTCAATCTTTAATATACTCAAATACATATTTAAAAAAAGAATTCAAGTTATCATTATTATAAAAAGGATCAAACTCAGTAGTTCTGACATTGTTAGCCAAATTGGCATTTATTTCTGATAACGCATTGAAATATGCCTGCCCTACCCGCTGCCCATTCAATTGCTTAACAGCTGCTTTTTGATGTAATAGTTGTATTTTTGACATGGAGTGTTTTTTTTTCTCCGAATATATTTATATAACTATAAATTTTTGTTCTTTAAGTTTCTTTCTGTAATATAATTTTTTATTTGTTCAAAAAAGAAATCCTTGTGCAGATCGACAGTAGAATGTTTATAACAATTCACTAAATAGCTCAAGTATACTAAAGAGTTATTTTCTTTTACTTGTTCATCTGAAATAGCTATTTCTTTCCCATCAATGATGATAGTATGAGATTTAATTTTTTTGAAGCCTGGAATACAAATTCCATTTAATTTAATAGTTATAAGTTCTTCAAATATACTTCTTATCCCGAAGTTGTTCATGAAATTACCTAACAAAACATTAAACGCCAATTCACGAGTATGTATAATTTATTGGGGTTATGCTTTGTTCCTCAGTTTTTAATTAATTTTTCTATGACCGATTGACTCATATGCTTCATCTTATAACTTAATGCACACCAGATTTTCAAAATTTATACTATCAATAATGCCCTCAATGGTTTTCCAATCACCACCAGCGAGCCCAGCACCAATTAGTGGTATGCCTATAGTTAACATACCGAAATATTTTTTGATGTTGTGCATAACATTCTTAATAGCATCATAATTAGCATGCCGTTTATCTTTGCCATAGCGATATTGTATATAAGCATTAACAATAAACTTATTGTAACTTATTGTGGCCAGGCTAAAAGTGCCAAGTTTGTTACGATCTCCTTTAATAGTTTTACAGTCAGCTGTGTATACAATAGGATACTCCGCCCTTATCTGCTTGGCTATACCTGATCCCATTGTGTTAAAGCAGTTGCAACCATGCACCATTACGTCTACTTCTCCCGCTGTAAACATCTTTACTAAATTACCCTTGATGTATTTCATATTTTACCTCTTAATAATTAATTATTTAATTAGTTATGTTTTGAGTATTTGTAATTAAATTATTTAATTCAGTTACTATATTTTCTGGAACCCACTACTCATGCTAATTACCTTTTGTGAATTTAATTAAGTTACTAAAAAATAATATCTATACTCTATCTATATTTAACGAATACCTTAGCTCTTTGACAGAAGTAATAGTGTAATGATAGCTATCTAAATGTTCTTTAGTAACTTTTATAACTTTAAATGTCGGGCCACTAAAGGTGAAACCCAGACTAAAAGTTATATCTTCGTTGTTTGTGGCTGGGAGATACTCTTTTGGACAATTGGCTTGTGTATCCATCCTTTTCATAACCATAGTTTTCTGCATCTATAGTGCATAGAAAACATAGGCCTTCATCCATTTTAAATTGTTTTTTTATATAATGCTAATTGTATGTAAAGACTATTAATCGTATCGACAATCATATAAGATTTCATTTGTTCCTCCGCGTATATTAAAAGTAAATATTGGTAAAAGCCAATCTTTAGTTCATACCATTATCCTTTAAAGAAAAATTTATGGAAGCAATTGATGTTTCTTCATCTATACCTATTGTGTATGTTAATTCAATATTAAGTTTAAATATAATGTTCACTGGATTATTATTTCGTGTAGTTTTAGCAGCAAGCAATACACTGTCCCCAATAACAAACTGATTTAGTTTGTCATATGGTACAGCTATGGTATGTTTGAGTATAAGCTTGGCAGGTTCTGATAATTTTTTATCTGCAAATGTCCATTCCCCACCAGACTCTACTTGGCGGTATAACCATAATGGAAGAGTAGTACAAAAGGATTTTTTGGCTATACTTTTTAGATATTCAAAACTAATAAGAAAATTAACTTTTGAATTATGCTCACTTTTATTATTCATAACTTTTCCTTAATGTTATTACTTTTAGTTATTAATTACTACAAT
>VAPL010089970.1_pt1 | contig 50774 bp, 58 predicted proteins | sample 3395061 | NCBI WGS metagenome assembly VAPL01 (sample SAMN08290444, study PRJNA428436) | hydrothermal vent metagenome | isolation source: Deep-sea hydrothermal vent chimney 2 | place: Pacific Ocean: Juan De Fuca Ridge | depth 2182 m m | reverse complement strand
ATAGATAAACATATATCAGAACTTATTGCCAGTTTTAAACGAGAACTTACCCGTAGAGAAAATGAGCAATGGCAAACTAAAATGGAGCGTTAATTATTATGACTGGCAATTTAAACAGCTTTTGTTTACCTCTTGTAGAACGTAGTTTATTATCATTATCGTTAAATAGCCAAGATGCCTATTATGCTATTGTTGCAAAGGTAGATGCTAAAGATTTTTTAGACATCACAAACTCTTCTCTGTTTATAGTATTAGGGTCATTAAATACTAAAGGCATAACTAAGTTTGATTTACCTATCGTATTAGATGAAGCCAAAAGATTGGGAATTGACAATGAGATAGGAGGCTTAAATTATATACGGGCAATATCAAATATGGATATTGATGGGGATAATGTAGACATCTATATTAAACAGCTTTTAAATAACAGCACAAAACTAAAGTTACATTCCGTATTACGTAAGCATGAAACAAATGTAATGGGCGTTTCAAATGATACTACAGAGAATATAGATGATATGATTTCATCAGTAGAGTTCGACATTTTAAATATATCCAGTGAAAGCAAGTCTATAGAGGAACCAAAACAATTAGGTGACGGTTTAGAGGAATATATAGAGGAGAGGTTATCTAATAGAACAGATGTTAGTGGTATATCTTCTGGTTTTCCTATACTGGATAAAATGATTGATGGATTGATACCAGGCACTTTGTTTGTGGTTGCGGCTCGGATGAAAGAAGGTAAAAGTGCTCTTTTAACTAAGATGTCATTAAACGTGGCGATACAACAAAAAATACCCGTATTATACGTAGATACAGAATTAACTTTTGACGAATGGCGCACAAGGGCTTTAGCCTCCATTTCCACAGTTCCGGAAAGAGCCATAAAGCATGGAAATTTAGATGCATCACAGTTAGAACGTATACATAAAGCCATAAGCAATATTAAGCAGGCCAAAATATTTCATCACTATATGCCAGGATATTCAGTTGATAAACTTATTACTCTATTTAACAAATACAAACTAAAAGAAAATATAGGGATGGCAGTATTTGATTATCTTAAAGAACCAGATAGTTCAAGTATAGATAGAAATAGGAAAGAGTATCAGGTATTGGGTGATGTTACTACACAGTTGAAAGATTTGGCTGGTAAACTAAATATCCCAGTACTTACTGCAGTACAACTAAATAGGGCTGGGGATGTGGCCGATAGTGATAGGGTGGCTCGTTATGGTGATGTTATAACATTTTGGTCAACTAGATATAAAGACAATGAAGAGGATAAGGTAGAACAGTTTGAACGTGGCACACATAAATTAGTTATACGAACAACTAGGCGTGGTGGTGCAACTGGCCCTGCCGGTATTTTATTTGATTTTACAAAAAAAATATTAAGTATAAAAGAATTACCGATTTTTTTACAGCCACAAGATTTTGATAAACTTTTAAAAGAAGAACAAGGCGAAACACGAAATCAACATAAAGATGATGATGAACTCAGATAATTTTAAAGACAAACTTAATTATTTAAAAGCTACGGTTGATGTTGACTATTTGCTAGATAATTTGGGGTTTAAACCTACTAAGACTTCCTCAAGAGAGTATAGATCTTCCTGTAAAATACATGGGGGAGATAATGGTACGGCCTTTAGATTTAATAACAAAACTAGGACGTGGGTATGCTTTACACATAAATGCCACGAGGTGTTTGGAAACGACATTATCGGATTAATACGATCCATAAATGAGTGCAGTTTTATGGATGCTATGAATTACTTAGAAAATATGGCTGGTGGTGTTGCTGACTATAGCTCTAAATGGGCAGAGTTTAAACATAAAAAAGAGGTTGAGTCGTTTATAACAGATTTTACAGATGTTAGATATAAGCCAAGCATAGTTTCAGAAGAATGCTTGCGCCAGTTTAAGCCATTTAGGTCAGATAGGTTTTTAAAAGATGGGTTTTTAAAAGAAACATTAGATTATTTCCAAATAGGGGGAGGGTACACAGATAAAGAGGGGTATATTAGAGACTTAATACCCATATATGGAACTGATTCTGAATTAGTTGCATACTCTTTACGTGATATTAGAGATGATGTTAGTGACAGAGATGATAAATACAAACTAACCTTTGGATTCAATAAAGATAACGCATTATATAACTTATACCGTATTAAGAGTTTGTTGAAAGATAAACCAGCGGTTATAGTTGAAGGGTTTAAAAGTGTTTGGAGATTACATGAATACGGCATTGATAATGCAGTGGCTATTATGGGGTCATCAGTTACTGAAGGGCAGTTAAATTTACTATGTACCTATGCACATAAAGGGTGTATTATATTTTTAGATAATGATGATGGTGGTATATTAGGTACTATTAATGCTGTAAAGGTTTTAAGTAGTAAATTTAATTATGTGGTCCCTATTTTTATTACAGAAGTGGATGAAAATGGTAAAGGATTAGATCCATCAGACTTGAGTAAGGTACAGGTGTACGAGTATTTAAATAATTTATGTTAAAGGTGAAAAATGGGAAAGTATGATTTGTTATCACAAGGTATTTCTTTAGTTAATTGGGCTGAAGAGTCGGACCAGGTTGGGACACCTTCCATGGTTTTATTACCGGCTAGGCATTTTTATTTTAAGGTTATTGATAAACAGTATAAAATTAGTATACCAAGAGAGGGTTCATACAATGCAGTAGATTCTACATATTTTAGCAAGGAGGATGGGTCTTTTAACTTATTAGATGAGCACAACTCTGTGTTATATTTACCAGCAATTTCGAAAGTGTTGTTTGCAACAAAACAATATCCAAATCTTAAACAAAATCAACTTTTTGCACCTATAGCTTTAAAATTTAATTCAGACACAGTGGATATATATGGTCAAATTATAGAGTTAACTACTCCTGATAACAACTAATAACAAAGGAGAGACGGATGCAAGAGCATTATAGTATATTAGGTGTGGATAAAGGAGCTAATCAAGATGAAATTAAGAAATCGTACAGAAAGTTAGCTTTAAAGTACCACCCAGATAAAAATAAAGGTGATAAGAAGGCTGAAGAAAAGTTTAAAGAGATTGGGTCTGCTTATAGTATTTTATCTGACAAATTAAAAAGGCAGAGATACGATGCTGAATTGTCTGGTACCAATTCTATAAACTTAGGTAATATATTCAATGGCTTTGGTTTTAAAGGCCCACAGCAGCCTAATACTCCCACCAAAGGTATGGATTTAAAGTATATGTATGATGTCCCACTTAGTAAGTTTATTTTTGGAGGTAAGGTGGACTTTGAGATCTCATATATGGATATATGCCATAAATGCGGGGGAACTGGAGCCAAAACTTCATCTGTTTGCCAACAATGCGGTGGAGCAGGTCATAGGGTAGAGATAGTACAGCATGCTAATTCCCGCATGCAGTCAATACGACCGTGCTCATTGTGTATGGGGTCTGGAAAGATTACAAAAGGTGAGTGTGATGGTTGCTCTGGGGCTGGAAAAATTCCTGTACATAATAAAGCTATATGCTTAGATGTACCTAAAAATTCCTCAGATGGCCATGTAGTTTATTTTACAAATGGTGGGTGTCATGGCCAAAATGGGGGTCCGAGAGGGGATTTATATGTTAAATGTAGGATGGTTTTACCGATAGAGTCTACTTTGACTGAAGAACAAAAGGATGTATTAAAAAACCTATAATAGGTGGAATAAATAATGGTAAAAAAAATAGTGTTAAGTATGGATATATCATCAAAATCTACTGGATGGTGTATTTTTAAAAATGATTCGCTGTTTGATTATGGCACAATACAACCTAATCGTAAATTAACTAATACAGAAAAGCTACATTTTTTTAGGCAGGAACTGATAAATATATTGACAAAATACAAACCAAATGCTATAGTGTTTGAAGATGTTTTTAGTGGCATCAATGTACGTACCATGAAACTTTTGTCAAAATTTGCTGGAGTAGCAGAGGAGGTTTGTTTTGAGATTTTAAGCGTTATACCATATATAATTAGTAATTCAACAGTAAAATCATATTTTAAATCTAGAGATAAAAAGTCGTTGTTTGAATTTGTCACATGCTTGTTGCCATTTAAAGGTTGGTCTTTCAAAGAAACGAATGATATTATAGACAGTATAGCACAGGCTATGTGTTTTATAGACACCATTTTAGAGCAAACCCATTTTAGGTATGAGGAAGTATATGGGTTTAGATATGCAAATAATACAGGTAGGAGATTTTTATGAGTAAGATTAAACTAAGTGCTACAAGAATTAATACATTTCTTAGTTGTAAACAAAAATATTGGTACAATTATATAAAAAAACTTCCAAAGGTTTCTAACACATCATTTCAGTTAGGTATAGCTGTGCATGAGTCTTTAGAGAAGGCTGGAAATATTCACATTGCTAAGGAAAATTTTACTAAATCTGATATAAAGCTAATTTTAGATAAGTATAGGGATGTGTCTATCCGTGAAGGAATTGAAGACCAGACTATACACGCAACAGGTTTAGAGTTAGTTAAAAGAAGAATAAAAAATTTTCCAATAGGTAGGCGTATTTTGGAGTTGGAAAAAGCTTTTGGGTTTAAAGGTAATCCAGATTTTATTACAGAACAAGGTGTACCACTAATTGGAGCAATAGATAAACTGGAAGAAATAGATGATGATACATTGTTAGTAGTAGATTACAAAACATCTAATATGGTTCCAACAACAGACCAACTTAAAACAGACTTACAACTCTCATTATATGATTTAGTAGTAAGTACTTTATACCCAAATTATACTAGAATAGTGGTATCTTTGGACATGTTGAAACATGGAGAGATTGTGTATTCTTATCGTACTGCTGAGGAACGTTTGGAATTTTCTACCTATTTAAAAAGCATTTATGATAAAATTACGGAGTTTCATGAAAAAACCAATGAGAACTCTGTTAAAGCTACACTAAATACATTTTGTGGGTGGTGTGACTACCGTGATTACTGTACAAAATTCAAAGATGCTTGCAGTAGTGTTGATACAAAATTTACAGAGTCATCATCCTTCTCTAATTCAGAATTGCTAACTGAGTGGGAGCATGTTAGAAATATGAAAAGAATTTATGATCAACGGGAAAAGGAGATTGCCAGCATTTTATTAAATAAAATTAAAAGAAAAAATATGAATATTGTAGCAGGAGATAAGGAACTTTACACTAGGCAGATGGCTAGAACAAGCTATGATTTAAAAACTGTGTTGGGATTGGTTCCTAAACCTGAACTATCAAGAATAGTTAATATAAATCAATCTGGATTAAAGAAATACATGGATGACAATCCGGCTGTAAAACCTTATATTTTAGCAACAGCCGAAACAAATTTTACACGGCCTTTTTTAGCAACTCGTAAGAGTAAGAATGGTATTAAATAATTAAATTGTTTTATTAAGGAGAAAACAGATGGAAAAAAAGATTAAGATATTAGCCTATTGTGACAGCCCTACGTGTGCAACTGGGTTTGGTACTGTAAGTAGAAATATTTTTGAGGCACTGTATAAAACAGGTAGATATGAGATTGAAGTGTTGGGAATAAATTATTGGGGAGATCCCCATAGCTTCCCTTATAAGATTTGGCCAGTAGGTACCAACGCAGACCATGACCCTTATGGACGCAAGAAGATTGCAAACATGATTCCTAAGATGGATTTTGATATTTTATTTTTCTTACAAGATACCTTTATTTTAGATTTTTTGCCTGAACTTATGCCGTATCTAAAACAAAATAGAACAAAGCCATTTAAATCTATAGTTTATTACCCCATTGATGGTACTCCAAAAGAGTCATGGATTAAAAATGTTAGTTGTTGCGACAGTATTGTTGCATATACTAATTTCGGAAAGAATGAATCACAGAATGTGCTTCCTTCTTTATGTGATATAGATGTTATCCCTCACGGTGTAAATTTAAACGATTATAATGTGCTGAATAAGGATGAGTCCAAATCATTCAGAAAACAATATTTTGGAAGTGTTAGTGATAAATTTATTTTTATGAACCTTAATCGTAATCAGCAACGTAAAGATATACCACGCACTATCCAAGCTTTTTCAGAATTTCGTAAACAGGTGCCAGATTCTGTGTTGTACTTACATATGGCAAAAAATGATCAGGGATGGGATTTACCAGAAGTATGTAAGTCTTATGGACTTAGTACATCATCAGACGTTATTTTTCCAGAAAATTTTGGCCCAAATCAAGGGTATCCAAGACATGTGGTAAATATGATTTACAATGCGGTAGATTGTGTTGTAAGTACATGTCTTGGTGAGGGCTTTGGTTTAAGTTGGGTAGAAGCCATGGCTACTAAGACACCAGTGATTATGCCAAATAACACAGCAATGGCGGAGTTTATAACCTCAGATATTGGGTATTTATCAGATAGTGGTACAACCATGAGTCTTAGGACTGTATTACCACACGATAATGAGGTAATTAGGCCTTTAGTAGATGTAGAAGACATGGTAACTAAAATGTTGGAGGTATATAGTGGTACAGAAGTAGTTCAACACAAAGTTGAACAAGCTTATAAATGGGTGCAAAGTAGTTTAGATTGGCAAGGGGTTATAGGGACTGAGTGGGTAAGGCATTTTGATGGGATAGTTGAAACCTTGTCTGTAATTGATGACTCGCCAGTGAGTGCCAATACAATAAACACAGAAAAATTTTAGATTATAAAATTTGTTCTCGGCCTAGAAGCCCAAATGGTTCAGTCTTGGGCAACTCACAGTAATGATGTCTCAATAGAGGTGGTATACTAATGAAGTTGCCAGTTAATTACGATGAATTAAATTATACAGAAAGAAGGCTAGTGAGGGAGGAGTATATAAGAAGACAAGATGGCAATTGTCACTATTGTGGTAATCAGTTGTCTGGGAATCCAGCTACAAGAGTTGCAAATATAGATGTAGATAGGAGGTTGTTCCCAGTAAATTTTTTTAAATACCCTATACATCTACACCACAATCACGGTACTGGTATGACAATAGGTGCAGTACATAACTATTGCAACGCAGTGTTGTGGCAATACTGCTGTGAGTAGTATGTATATGTAGTGTTGTAGGTTATAAAAAATTGAGTGCTGGTTGTTTTATCAATTCGTGTTAAGGGTTAAATTTTGAGGTGAGCTTATGATTAGAGTAAAGTTATTAGATGTGTGTACCAACCCTGAAAAATTATTATTTGCAGCTGGTAGACAATGTTATGCAAAAGACTGGGTTGGTGATTTGTGGAAAAATGATGGTGGTGAAATTTCTATCCTAAATATGGACAATAATAAATCAGTAAGTGATAAAGAGATAAAAAGTTTAATTAAATACTTATATGAAAGTGGGCACACATCAGTTTTAGAGCATGTTAAATTTACATTTGCAATTGACGGAGTGTCGAGAGCAGAAACTCATCAACAAGTGAGGCATAGAATAAGTACTTACTCACAACAATCACAGCGGTATGTTACTAATTACGGGGAATATAACCCTGCTGATTATGTTGTACCGCCAACAATAGAAAAAAATGCTGAAGCAGCAAGTGTTTTTGACTCTACTTTACGTACTATTCAAGAGTCATATAATAAATTAAAAGATTTGGGAATATCAAGTGAGGATGCCAGATATTTAATGCCAAATGCTTCTATTAGTCGTATAGTAGATACAAAAAATTGTGTTAGTTTATTACACTTTTTTGGGTTGAGGTGTTGCGTATTAGCTCAATGGGAAATAAGGGATTTGGCGAATAAAATGTTAGACATATGTAAAAAAACACTGCCATCAGTATTTGATAATGCTGGCCCACGGTGCAGCTCTTTGGGGTATTGCCCTGAACATAAATCTAGAAGTTGCGGAAAATACCCCACCAAACAAGAGGTGTTAGATGTGTATAATGATTGGGCAAAAACAGATCAGCAACACTGAGTTATTTTAAATAATATTAGAGGGATATAATGAAACAATTAAAGAGATTAAAGTTCACCGCCCCATTTTTTGATGGTTCAGGGTATGGTAAAGCGTCTAGACAGAACGCTATTGCTTTACATAAAGTAGGTATAGAGTTATCATTAAACCCAGTATCTTTTGAACATGTTAAACCTGATATTGGTAAATATAGTGATTTATTACACAGTCTAGTTAATATAAATATTGAAGCCGATGCTCATTTGATACAACTTACACCAGAACATTTTTCAAACTATATAAAAAATGGCGAAAAAACTGTTGGGTACACAGTTTGGGAAAATGATAGGTTATTTCCATCTTGGCCTGGGTTTATAAATGCATTAGATAAAGTAATAACAGGGTCTTCATGGGGAAAAGAGGTATTTATAAAAAGTGGTGTTGATATCCCAGTTGGAGTTTGTTCACATTGTATAGACGAGGTTGGTGATATAAATAATGCATATAATATTTCAGGGTTAGATTCTGGTACATTTGTTTTTGGTGATATTATGCAGTGGGTAGAGAAAAAATCCCCATTAGACTTAATAAAAACCTATTGGGCAACTTTTACTGAAAATGATAATGTTGCTTTAGTATTAAAAACATATAGATCAGATTTTTCATCGGCTGAAAAAGATGCAATTCGTCAAACTATAAAAAGATTAAAACAAGTAACCCCATTAGACTACTACCCACCTATTTATTTAATACTTGATTTGTTGACAGATGATGAAATTAGAGCTTTACATACACGGTTTGATTGTTATACATCGTTTGATAAAGGTGAAGGGGTAGGAATAGGACCTTTGACTGCCGGAGCTTTTGGTACTCCGATTATAATTACTGGGTGGGGTGGAAGTACTGAGTATGCTAAAAAAGATAATTCATATTTGGTAGATTATAGTTTAGAGCCTTGCTTTGGAATGCCTTATTGTCCTTGGATTAGGGGCGACCAGTGGTGGGCTAAAGCTGATTTAAAGCAGGCATCTGAGTATATGCGTCATGTATATGACAATAGAACAGAGTCAAAAAGTAGAGGTAGGAGACTACAAAAATATTTAAGAAAAAGTTTTTCGTATGAGGCTATAGGGGAAAAATTAGTTAATGAAATAAGAGAAATACTTTAATTATAGGCAATTTTATGTTAAGAAAGACGCTTAATTTAGGTTGTGGTGGCCGTGTGTACAAAGAATATCCAAAAGGATATCGTTGTATTAATATGGATAATAGAAAAGAATTAACTGATGTAGATATTGTTGGAGACATCAAAGATTTAAATATATTTAAAAATGAATCTTTTAATTATATATTAGCCAGTGATATAATTGAACACTTTACTATAAAGGAAATACCATCAATATTACTAGAATGGTCCCGTGTATTAACTAAAGATGGTATACTTGAATTTCGCACTCCTAATTTACGTTGGGTTTTAGACCATTATTCAAAAAATTACGATGCTAAATTTGTTTCTTATCATATATTTGGTGGGCAAGATTATGCTGGAAATTTTCATAAAGTTATATTTGATTGTGATACATTGGCCTCGATGTGTTTAAATGCAGGTTTGTATTCAATATCATGTACTACTGAAGGTTCTAATTTTATATTAAAAGTTATAAAAAAGGAATAGTTTATGGAAAAATTGTGTGTACTAAGGTCTGTATATAACCGACCAGAGATGTTGTATTTATCTATTGAGAGCGAGATAAAAGCCAGAGAACATTATTGTTTAGACTACACTACTCTATTTGTTGTGGAGTACGGAGCCGATCCTAAATGTCTGGAAATAATAAATCAATACCCTTTTGTTAAAGAAGTTATAGTTAGGACATTTAAGCATAACGGCTGGGGAAATATATTAGAAGGGCTTAAAACTATTTTTTTAACTACTGCTATAGCAGCTGCTTTAAATATAGAGGATGATTGTATTTTACATAAAAGTTATTTTAAATACATAAAAAAAGCATTTGAGTTGGCTAAAATAAAAGGTTTTTCTACCATTAGTGCAAGTCGTAGACATGTCCCTAACACTGACCCATGCTTGATTAAGTACATGAATCTATTTGAGGCTCCAGGTAGTATGATTAGTGCTTACTTTTTTAATAAGTATGTTGAGCCTTACGCTACTTTTGACTACTATCGAAATAGGCCTAACATTATAGATAAGATCAATATCAGAAATAATAACGATGTCAGATCTAAGTATAGGTTAGATCGTAATAATACACTTACTCATGTGGGTTGGGATGGTATGGTTAACAGGCTTATAGACACTGCAATAATGGAAGAAGGTATGTATGCTATATCACCATTCATGGATAGGCAGATACATATCGGGTTTTATGGTCAAAATAGGTATGGTACTTTTCCTGCTACTACTAAAGATTTTGATGAGCGCGTGTCTATACTGCGTGACTTAACATCTTCAGCAGAAAAAATGCAGTCTTTAGATAGCCAATACAAAGACTATGTCCACTTTGACCCTCACCTTGATGTTTGGGACGGTGTTTTGAGGTTGGCATGAAAATATCTATAGTATTTGCTTATTATAATAGGCGTAATTTAATGTTAAATACTTTAAGGAGTATTGCTAATACACAATATAGTAATCCTTTAGAACTAATTATTGTCAATGATGCAAGTAACTATGACCAACAGCTTGAAGATGTAGGGTGTCTTTTTCCAAATTTAGATATTTGCATTGTAAATATTTCTAAGGAAAGTAAGACTTGGATTAATCCATGCGTGCCGAACAGTATAGGTATTAGTAAGGCTACAGGGGATGTTATTATACTGCAGAATCCTGAATGTTTTCATGTGGGAAATGTGATAAGATATGTAGAGGAAAATATTCGCGCTAATATGTATATAGTATTTGGTTGTTATTCTGTAGACTCTGACAAGACTGAACAGCTTTTACATTTGAAGGATGCAACAGTTAGTAATGTGGGGAGCTTATTAGCACCTATGGCTAATGTACATGTTAGTAAGGCTGGAGCTAATAGGTGGTATCAACATTCCAAATATAATCCAGTAGCATTTAACTTTTGTGCTGCAATTACAAAGCAAGATTTAGATGATTTAGGAGGTTTTGATACAAGGTATGCCTATGGCATAGCAAAAGATGATAAAGAGTTTATATTAAGGGTACGGAGAAAAGGTATGGTTGTAAATTATGTTGATTCACCTTTTGTTATACACCAGTGGCACTCTTATACGGATTATAGTAATGCGGAATTGTTTGCAAAAAATACAAAACTCTATGAAGAATTAGTAGTTTCTGATACTTATAGAGTAACTGATAGTCTGAGGTATCAATTATGAAAATATGCACAGTTGTAGGCACTAGACCAGAACTAATACGCTTATCTATTATTATAAAAAAACTTGACAAACTAGTTGACCATGTGTTAGTATATACTAATCAGAATTACACATACAGTCTATCCACACAGTTTTTTGAGGATCTTTGTATAAGGTCTCCTGATTATACCTTCAGGGAGGTCGCAGGGTTTGCTCCTTTCTTGTCTAATGCTTTATTAGAATTTGATGATGTGTTAATTAAGGAACAGCCCGATAAAATACTGATATTAGGGGATACAAACTCAGGACTTGTGTCTCTTGTTGCGGCCAAACATAATATACCTATGTACCACATGGAGGCTGGAAGTAGATGCTTTGATAACAGAGTACCAGAAGAAACTAATAGACGAGTTATTGACTCCTTAGCCACATATAACCTACCTTATACAGAAAATAGTAAAGATAATCTACTAAAAGAAGGCTACCATAAGAATTTTGTGTTCAAGACTGGCAATCCTATACTGGAAGTACTGGACTATTATGACCAGCAGATTTTAGATAGCCATGTGATGAAAAGGCTGAGTTTACATCCAGGTGGTTTTGTTCTTGTAACGGCACATAGAGCAGAGAACGTAGATAACCCTAAAACATTACTTAATATAATGAGGGCATTAAATACTATATCTAAAAAGCACAAAGTTATTTATCCTATACATCCACGTACTAAAAGTCTTTTGGATAAAACTTCTTACCAGAAGGCTGATGGGGTGCATTTGTGTGACCCTTTAGGGTTATTCGATTTTGTAAACTTAGAACAGAACGCCAAGTTAGTTGTAAGTGATAGTGGTACTGTTCAGGAAGAATGCAGTCTATTCGGTGTACCTTCCATAACCATAAGGGAGACTACAGAGCGCCAAGAAACAATCGAGTGTGGCTCTAATGTTCTATCAGGTACATCTTACTCCAACATCATTAGGATATTCGATACAATAATTAACAGAGAAAGTAAGGTTTGGCATCCGCCAGAAGACTATCTTATAGATAATGTGTCAGATATAGTTATAAATATATTACTAGGAAAAAATCAATGACAACTTGTATTGAAAAAACATAAGGTTAAATGGTTGGATAGATTATTCAACAGCTGGTGATGCCTTGGATTATAGGAAACTACTAGTTGGCTATGAACCAGAAATATGTATGCTTATTGATATTTTAGAACATTTCGATAAAAAAGTTGCGATAGCTTCTTAAAAAAAATACTTTGAAAAGATTATACTTATGATCCCTTGCGGTTTATATGCACAAAATAAGGATGTAACAGGCTATGGAGCCCATAACCATCAAACGCATAGAAGTTATTGATATGATGACGATATATTGTCTTTAGGGTTTCAAGAGAATATTAAGTATTCCACTTTCCATGTTAGAAATGTGTCTGCAGAACACGATACTTCCTGTTACTTTTGTAGGTGGTCTTGTGATGGTACTAAATAAAAAGGTTTTATAGGGAGGGTTAAATGTTTGAAAATAGTAATGTAATGATTTCTGGTGGTTCTGGTTCATGGGGCAATGAGTTGACTAAACAGTTACTTAATAAAAATGTAAGAAGTGTCACTATATTTTCTAGAGGTGAGTTAGCACAAGTAATTATGCAGCGCAAGTTTAATGACTTGCGTGTAAAGTTTGTTATTGGGGATGTAAGGGATGCTGAGGCTGTCGATAGGTTGTTTGCTGGTAGTGGTTTTGATTATGTGTTTCATTTAGCTGCTCTTAAGCATGTACCAGTGTGTGAAAATCAACCACAGGAAGCTATTAAGACTAATATTACTGGAACAATTAACTTAGTGAACTCTGCTATTAGGTATAAAGTTAAAAAATTTGTTGATGTTTCGACAGATAAAGCTGTTTCACCTAACAATCTCTATGGTTTCACTAAAGCCATTGGAGAAAAGTTGGTTATCCAGGCAAACTCTTTGACTAATGTTACAGATTTTGTTTGCATTCGTGCTGGTAATGTGTTAGGTTCAAATGGTAGTGTTGTGCCTTTATTTATAGATCAGATTACAAATACTAATAATCTTACAGTTACATCAAGACATATGACTCGCTATTTCCTGACTTTATCAGATGCTATAGGGTTGTTATTTCATGCTTCTGAGGCCAGTGTTGGGGGGGTGAAACATTTGTTATGAATATGCCATCTTTCTATATTGCTGATTTAGCAAAGGTTATTGCTGACCATTATGGTAATGGCAACACCAGTATTACAGAAATTGGTATTCGAGAAGGAGAAAAACTTGATGAAGTTTTAATATCCGAACATGAGGTTTCAAGAACTTTTGTTTATAACAATGATTATTATGTTATATCTCCAGATTTGAAACTTCCGAGAGATTATGGTCATTTGGAGAGTTTAGACAAACCTAATTTTAAAGAGTTCTCATCTTCTACCAAACTTTCAAGGATAAGTACTCTGAAGACTTTACTTTATAATGGGGGATTTTTATCATGATTTATGTTTTAGGGGCTACAGGTATGCTTGGTAGGTATGTATATACTTATTTAAAACAAGCAAATATGGAGGTAACTAAGGTAACAAGAAAGAAACTAGACGCTAAACATCCTACTAAATTACAGCTTTCTAACTTAGGCTTGGCTACAGGGGATGTAGTAATTAACTGTATGGGCCTTATCCCACAAAGAAATACTGATAATGCCTTAGATTTTATTTTAGTAAACGCTGTTTTTCCCCACGTAATGGCAGATTACTGTGAGGATGCTGGTGCTAAATTTATACACGTAAGTACAGATTGTGTGTTTGATGGTTTAGGGGGTGGTTACAATGAAGAGGCTTTACATGATGCATCTACTATATACGGAAAAACAAAATCATTGGGAGAACCGCAAAAGGCTACCTGCATACGGACTTCTATCATAGGGGAAGAACTAAAGAATAAAAAATCTCTTTTGGAATGGGTTAGGTCTAATCGAGGTAAAACTATCAATGGTTACACAAACCATTGGTGGAATGGAATTACCTGCTTGCAGTTTGCTAAAGTATGTGAGGAACTGATTATTACTAATAACTATTGGGAGGGTGTTAGACATATAATTTCTCCTACTATTTATCGTAAGTCAGCTTTAGTTAACTTAATTTCTGATATATACGATTTAAATATTACTATTATGCTAGTAAGGGCTGTTAACTACTGTGATCGCACATTAGCTACTATAAAACCAATGGATATAAAGATTCCTACCTTAAAGCAACAAATTAAAGAGATGCATGGATACCATACAATATTAGGGAGTGAGGTTTATGAATAAAACAATTTTAATATTAGGATGTGATGGCTATATTGGAAACGCAGTAACTCAGCGTATGCTGAGTAGGGGCTTTAAAGTGATCGGGGTGGATAATTTTTTACGTAGACAATGGATTAAACAAGACATGTGTTCATACTCTGCACTTCCAATCCTAAATATTACTGAAAAAATAGTGAAATTTAATGAATTGGGGGAATTCTATTTTTATGCCTATGATGTTGCTTTAGAATCAGGGAAGATAGAAGAATTATTGTCAACATATAGACCTGATACAGTATTAAATTTGGCACATATACCATCTGCTCCTTATAGTATGCGGTCTAAAGAATCATCTAGTAAGACTTTGATGAACAATATCTTGGGTACAAATAATATACTATGGGCTATTAAAGAGACTCTTCCTAATTGTCATTATATAACTATCGGAACAACTGGGGAATATGACCATTATTCTAACATCGATATAGAAGAAGGTTATATACAAATAGAACACAAAGGTAGAAAGTCAACTGAGATGATTTACCCACGTAGACCTGGGTCTTTGTACCACGTATCAAAAACAGCTTCTACTTATTTAATAGATTTTGTAACCAAGGCTTGGGGGTTAAAATGTACAGATGTCCAGCAAGCAGTAGTGTTTGGATCTTACACTGATGATATAGACAAAACAAAAATTTATAGTAGATTAGACAGTGATGAAGCAGGAGGAACTGCAATCAATAGATTTATTGTGCAAGCTGTGTTGGGAGTCCCTTTAACCATATATGGGGAAGGTAATCATCAACGAGGTATGATATCCCTAAATGATAGTGTGCAAGCACTTGAAATAGCTGTAAATAATCCGGCCCAGGTAGGAAAAGTTCAAGTATGGAACCAACTATCTGAGTGGCATTCTATAAACAATCTGGCTGGCATGGTTACTGAAGTTTTAGGAAAAAGGGGTATAGATGTAAAAAGATCTCATATACCTACCCCTAGAAATGAACAAACAAGTGATCATTATTATAATTATATAACTGAAAAATTAAGGGCTTTAGGATATAACAGTACCAGAACTATAAAGCAGGAAATTGATTATGTAGCATCAAAGTTAGACCTTGAATATATAGCGGATTTAAAAAATGTGGTGTTACCTAAAATAACTTGGAAATGATACTATTGATATTGTATGGAGAGACATGTCTAAATTTATAAGCAATTTTTTCTGCCACAGGTATTCTGGAGCTGACTATATAATACGTAGTCTGTCTGCAAATTATATTACTGGTGATGTAGAAATTAACTACAATATATATGACCCCAGTATGTATAAAAGTTTAATTAGTGCCAACATTATGCCTATTTATGTGGTACGTGATGGTAGAGATACAATAACAGATATGTATAACTACTTTCGTATGCAACCTGGGACAATGAAGTACTTTGATGGTAAAACTTTTAGGCACTATATTATGGGAAATGTGGAGGCATATACTGATGATAGCCTGTTTGAAGACTCAGCTAAAACTAAAAATCCGTTGGATAGGAAGATGTTTTCTGACCCTATTGGATATTGGGTGGAACATGTGGAAAGTTTTATTAATAGTCAAGTAGACAGGATGTATTTTATTAACTATGAATTAATGTTATTAGACCCTATTGGTGTTTTAATGCATATTGGTGATTACTTTAATCTCACACCCAGAAATAAATTGATTGAGTCTTTAGAAGATTTAATTTGCTATAAAACAGTGCTTAAAGAGATGGGTATTTGGAGATTTGCTTTCGAAGAAAAAGATCTACAATATTTTTGGGGAAAGTCAGAAGATTTAATGGTTAGATTAAAATATTCATATACTTAAGGGGAATATAAGCATGTTTGAAAAAATTAAGTTGATTGTTAGTGAAGTTGATGGTATAATTACCAATGGAAAAATAATTTACGATGAGCTTTGTAACACACCAATAAAAGAATATAATATACTAGATTTTGAGGCAATAAATAAACTAAAGTCAGTATTTACTTTTGTTTTTATATCATCTCACAATGAGGTTACATATAACTTAATGCGTAAAAAGAATATACCATTTTATTGGGCCCCTAAGAATAAAAAACAAGCATTACAGAAAATACTGGAAAAATACAGTGTTACTGCTGATGAGGTATTATATATTGGTTGTAATTACAGTGATATTAAATGCATGAACTCAATACCTACATCAGTGTGTACTAGAAATAGCCCAGCAACTGTACAAGACATTGCTAGTTTAGTCCTTGATGTTACCGCTTATAGTGTAATGGCAGAATTATACGAATTGTTAAAAGTTGAAATAATTAGGAGGCAGCAATGCTTGTAAAGCGAGAAACAAGGACTGGTAGTAATAGCCTAAATGTGGTGTATAGGCCTTACACAGTTGATGAGTTGTTGGGTAACCAGTTAAATAAGAATAGGCTTAAAAATGATCTAGATAGGCAGAAACTCCCACATACTTTATTATTTCAAGGTGAATCTGGCTGTGGTAAGACTACTGCGGCTAGAATAGTTGCCTTGGGGCTAAACTGCGAGGCTGTAGATAAAAGCACATCTAATCCATGTTTAAAATGCAGCTCTTGTAAATCTATATTAGAAGGGCACAGTATGGATGTGCAAGAGATAAATGTTGGAAAAGATGGTGGAAAATCTACTGTAGCTGATGTAATAAGCACATTGGATTGGGCACCATTCAATTCTAGATACAAAGTAATTATATTTGATGAGGCACATAAATTAACCACAGATGCAAAAGACTTACTATTAAAACCTACAGAAGATGGATATAAACATGTTTATTTTATATTTTGCACTAACCAACCAGCAGCACTTAAAAGTAAAAAAACAGGTGGAGATGCATTTTTAGGGAGATGTACAAAATTAAATTTTCACCCATTACAGGAATATGAGATTGCAGACTTATTGGTTAATGTGTTAGAATTTGAAGGTGAGTCGTATAATAAGGAAGCTTTAAAGCTAATTATATCTGAAACAAAAGGTGTGCCTAGAGACGCTCTTGTATCTTTGAATGATGTAATAAGTGAAGGAAGTTGGAGCATAGATGCAGTAAAATCAATACTTGGTAATTTAGTAGATGATAATGATTCTAATATTATTGAATTGAGTAGAGCTTTAATTCAGGGGACTTGGAAAAAATCATGCAAGTTGTATGAAAAATTATCCAAAATATATAGCCCAGAGTCTCTACGTATAGCAATTTCTGGGTATTTTACAGCATGTTTAAAAAAAGCCACTAAAGTTACAGATGGCCGCATGTATTCTAAAGTTTTAGATACCTTAGCAACACCAATATATGTGACAGGAAAAGTAGCAGATCATTTATTTTATAATATGATGTTTAAAATAATAGATATAATAACCAAAAATAAAAAGGGGGTTTGATATGGGATTTTTGAAAAATTCAAGTGCAGAAGTCCCTGTACCTAATTATGATTATATTACTACAAATAAAGGTGTAGATGAGGCATTAGATTACTTATCCAATTTTAATGTTATAGAAGTAGATACTGAAGGTACCTCACTTTCACCATTTGATGGAAAAACTACTTTGTTACAGATAGGCGTTCCAGGAAAAGCTTTTGTTATTGATGTGCGTAATGACACAGAGTTTTCTGAAGTAAGTTTGAGCCGTTTTAAACCATTACTTACTGATGTTAATGTGTTGAAAATACTACAAAATGCCAATTATGATATGAAGATGATTAAGTATCATTATGGGTTTTACTTAGAAAATATTTATGATACAATGCTCGCTGAGCAACTAATAAATTTAGGTAGATTTTCTAAAGCATCGTTAGATTTTTTAGTCACTAAGTATTTAAGTCTAACTATGAATAAAGAACCACGTGGTACTTTTCAAGAATACGATAAAAAATTTGAACTATATCAATTAGATTATGCAGCAACAGATGTATGCATTATGTCTTTGATTAGAGACATGCAATTAGTAGATATAGAAAAATATGGTTTAGAAAAGGTATGTGCTTTGGAGTTTAAATTTGTGAAGCCGATGTGTGAAATGGAACTAAATGGTGTAAAAATAGATGTACCTAAGTGGCGTATGATAATGGCTGGGGTTTCTGTAGAAGCCTTAAATCAGCGCACAAAAATAGAAAAGGATCTAAGCACTACTCAGGAGCAAACAACTTTGTTTGGTGTAAGCACTGTTAATCTAAATAGCCCATTGCAACTGAAAAGTGCATTAAATAAGTATGGGCTGTCCTTAGAAAGTACAAGTAAGGATGAATTAGAAAAATACGAAAGTATACCGGTAATAAGTAACTTATTGAAATATAGAAAGTTAGAGAAATTAGTTTCCACTTACTCTGAATCTTTACTTGCTAAAATACATCCAAAAACTGGGCGTTTGCACACATCATTTAAGCAACTAATAAGTACTGGGCGTTTAAGTAGTGCACATCCAAATTTGCAGAATATACCTGGATTACAAAAGTACAGATCCTGTTTTATAGCTGAAGAAGGTAAATCACTAGTTACGGCGGATATGTCTGGTGCAGAGTTGAGAATACTTGGTAATTTGTCACAAGACGAGGTGTTTGTTTCATGTTACAATAACGGTATAGATGTGCATACAAAGTCTGCCTCCGGTGTGTTTGGTGTACCATATGATAAGGTAACCAAAGAGCAGAGAAAAGCATCCAAAGCGATAACATTTGGGTTAGCATATGGGCTATCTAAAGTTGGGTTGTCACGAAGGCTAAAAATCTCTACGACTAAAGCTGCTAAACTGATGGATAATTATTTTAAAATGTTTCCTCAGATTAAAGCGTGGTTAGATGCTATTGCGGACGAGGCAGTACGTAAAGGTTATAGTGAGACAGTATTAGGTAGAAAAAGATTTTACGATGTTCCAAAATATGATAGTGAGGAACGTGGACGTGTGATAAATTCCATTAAACGCAAAGCCAAAAATGCACCAATCCAAGGGGCAAATGCTGATACTATCAAACAAGCAATGATAATTTTACTTGACCGACTTGATAAGCTAGACTATTATGCTAAACTTATATTAACAGTGCATGATGAACTTATAGTGGAATGTAGTTATGATAAACGCTATGAGGTTGCAACCATACTTGAGAATTCAATTAAAGATGGTTTTGATATGTATTTTGATACAATAAAAATGGAGACTGATGGGTTAATTTCCCCATGCTGGATGAAGGGCTCCTGTGATGCTAAGAGGGATGGAAAGAAGTGCGGTAGTTTAGAATTTGAATTTATCCCAGATGATAAATATATAACGAAATTAATTTGTAAAAAATGTGGTGCTGTGTACTAATTATTACTAAGGGAGGAGTGATGTACTACAAAGTGCTAAAAGATTTTAATGCATCATGCTGCAAACATGTGTTTGCTGCAGGGGATATTTTAAAATTTGCTTATAGAGATTCTAGTAATTACTTTATATTTATAGATTGTAATTCTATGGGTCATAAACTATCTGCAAATCAATGTAATATTTATTTGGAGACAACTTGATGAGTAATTGTAAGTGTAGTAGTAATATTTTAAATATAAAGATTAAATACCATAGTGATGAGCTTATACATTTGGAAAAAATAGCAATCGGAGATTGGGTAGATCTAAGATCTGCAGAGTTGGTAAATATAAAGAAGGGGGAATCTAAACTTATTTCTCTAGGGATAGGCATGAAGTTGCCGGATGGTTACGAGGCTAATATAGTCCCAAGAAGTTCAACAGCCTCTAAATTTGGTGTTTTACAAACAAACCATTTTGGTGTTATAGATAATTCATATTCAGGTAATAATGATGTGTGGAAGTTCCCAGCTTATGCTATTAGAGATACACAAATTAATATTAATGATCGTATATGCCAATTTAGGTTAAATAAAGTGCAACCACAGATTAAGTTTGAAGTAGTAGACTGCTTAGCTAATGAAGACCGGGGCGGGTTTGGGAGTACTGGTGTATTATAGTTTACTTGGTAATACATATAACTAAATATATACATATAACTAAATATATGCATAGTGTTTACTTACAAATAAAGGGGTGACTTATGGAACAAGTATTTATCAAATACACACTTTTCAACATAAAATGTTGGGATGGGTTTCAATTAGCAATGCATTTACTATAGAGGGCAATTTAATGTTAAATAAACTAACAAATTTTAATGATGTTAAAGATATTACCACCGAAGAGTATTTTTCTGGTGATAAGTATGCTACAGACGTGTTTAATACTAAGTATACAAAATTATTAGATGGACGAGGTAGAATTGTAGATAAAACATGTGGTGCTGCAGTCAGACGTGAAACTCCAGCAGAGGTCCTTTGGCGTGTTGCACATGGTTTAGCCTCTATGGAAGAACACAAAGAATATGGTGACCGTCTGTCTAAGGTGTGGTTTTCTCTCATGTGGGATGGTTGGTTCCGTCCTGGCGGTAGTGTGCTATCAGGTGTAGGAGAGGTTAAAAAAGTATCATTGTTGAATTGCACTACTGTGCCATTGGGAGGGGATAGCTTAGAGGACATAGCTAAATGTGATTATGATTTGATGAAGGTGGCGGCCTCTAGACAAGGTGTTGGTTTTGATGCAAGCCGTTTAAGGCCAAATAAAGCCCCGGTAAATAATGCTGCGTCTGAATCTACAGGTGTGGTACCTTGGGTAGATAAATTAGTAAGTATTGGTAAATATGTAGGCCAGTCTGGACGTTTACCTGCAGTGCTGTGCTCATTAAAAGTATCACACCCAGATGTAGAAGAATTTATAGTAGCAAAAACAGATTTAGGAAAAATTGAGTCGGCAAATCTTTCTATACAAGTTTCAAATGACTTCATGGAGGCTGTAAAGTCTGACAGTGATTGGGAATTGCGTTTTGAGTTTGAAAATAATCAATATAAACCAATAGTTAAGATTGTTAAGGCTGTTGATCTGTTTGAGTTGATATCTAAAACTGCTCATGCATGTGCGGAGCCAGGTATCCAATATATAGATTTAATGCGTGATGGGTCAATGGTACATAGAATTTATGAAGAGACTGGAGATTCTAGATATAAGCTTATATCAAGCAACGCATGCTCAGAAAAAATATTACCTGCCTATGGCGTGTGTAATTTATTATCATTGAATATGGAAAAATTTTCTACTGATGTAGATGAGTGTAAAAAGCAACTAAATGAGATAGTTCCACACCTTGTAGCTCTTTCTGACAATGTAGTATCATACGAATTGCACCACAATAAATCACCTTTGCCTGCTCAAAAATGGATTTTAGAACAAACTAGGGAAATAGGGCTAGGTGTAACAAATGTTCATGGGTGGCTACTTAAAAAAGACCTGGCTTATGATTCGTCAGAGGCAATAAATGATGTAGAATTATTTTTTAAGCACTACGCTTACAATGTGTTTAAATGTTCTATGGAATTAGGTAAAATAAAAGGAAGCGCCCCAGCCTATGATAAAGTTAAAAATAAGTCAGCCTATATGAGGTCTACTTATTTTAAGCATATTGTAGATGAGTTTTTTGGTGGTGATTACAAGAAGATCTCACATATGAGGAATATGTCACATATGAGTATAGCCCCAGCAGGTTCAATATCAAGCGTGTTCCCAGATCCATGTATTTCAGCTGGTGTAGAGCCTATTATAGGAGCGTTTTATTGGCGTCGGACTCGTGCAGTTACAAAAGGTGTATATACACATTACTTTGTAATACCATCTAAAATAAAAAATTACCTATTGTCTAAAATAGATAAAAATACGGAAGATTATACTAAGCTGAAAAATTTTTCTGGGTCTGAGCCTGATGAGGATGGCAAGATAGGTATTGAGTTAGTAACTATCATAGAGAAGTATTTACCTAAAGGTTTTTTCAAGCCAGCTCACGCTATTGACCCACTACAAAAAATAAAACTGATGTCAGCAATTTATAACTGGGTAGATGCATGTATTTCTTGTACTTATAATTTACCAAGTGATGCAACAATAGATACTGTTAAAAATATTTATACTGAAGCATATAATTATGGTGTACGTGCTGTGTCTATATATGTGGAAGGTTGTAGGCAGGGAATATTGATATTCGAAGACCCTGTCACCAATAAAGCTAAATTTGAAAATAGTAACCACCAGTTACTATGTGATGCTGGTGAAAGGCCCAAAAGTATTGTACATATGTGTGCGCCCAAAAGGCCAACTACACTTCCTTGTAATGTACATCATTGTTCTGTTAAAGGGGTACCATGGTTAGTACTTGTAGGGATGATGGATGATGCTCCATATGAGATATTTGCAGGACGTGTGGATGATGGGTTGTATGTTCCTAAAACTTGTAAGAGTGGAAATATTGTAAAAACTCCAAGAAATAAGTACTCATTAGAAGTTCGTATTCGTAACTCAGATGTTGAATATAAAGATATTGCACATATATTGATGGATAGTGAACAACGAGCAGTTACACGTCTTTTAAGCTTGGCTATGCGTCATGGTACACCGTTGGAGTTTATACAAAATCAGTTAAAGAAAGTTAATGGTGATATAACTGAGTTTAGTACAGTTGTGGCTAGGGTTCTAGGCACATATATTAAACAATACTTATTTATTAAAGATAGTAATAAATGCCCTGTATGTGGTGAAGATTCTATAATACGTGAAGGGGGATGTATAAAATGTATAAATTGTTCGTATAGTAGGTGTGAATAAGATAAGTATTAAAAAGTTACTTGACAAACTAACTAATATTTGGTATACTAATAATAGATTTATTAATTTATATTATTATAAAGGAGGAACATATTGTCATTACACAGCATTATACATACTGATCTAGTAAAGGCCATGAAAAGCAAGGATAGCAAAAAGGTCTCAATCCTAAGATATGTATTAGGAGAATTTAAACGACTTAAAGGTACTAAAGATGGGGGTTCTTTTATTATAGGTGATGCTTTGACTGATAGCCAATCAATACGTGTGATAAAACGCATTATAGATGGTGAAAATAAGCTAGCAAAATTTACTAAAAGTATCAATACTGAAACAATAGACTTATTGCAAACATATTTACCAGCTCAAGTAGAAGAAAAGGAGGTTAAGGAGTGGATACAAAACAATGTAGACTTTTCCTCTTTAAACAATAAAATGCAGGCTGTTGGTTTAGCAAAAAAGCACTTTAAAGGGTCTGTAGAAGGTAGTTTGGTTAGTGAAGTAGTTAAAAACTTGACAGTATAAAATACTTTGGAGATTATATGAGAGAAACTAAAGGTGTGAAAGCTAAATGTGCTGTGTGTTTTAATGAGGATTTTGGAATGTGCTCAATTAAAAATTGTAAAATTAAAATAAATAAATCTAGGAAATGCAAAGGGTTTATTTATGACCATTCAAAAATTAAAGTAAAGACAAAGATTCCATCAAAGTATGTTCCTTATTGGTATACAGATAAAAATTTACGTAAAGCTAAACTAATTGAATTAAAAAATAAAGAACTTAAGAAGAGTGCCAAACAGTATTTAACCACAAGCGATAGCCCAGACTGCTTAGCAGCATTTAGATCTTCGGCTAAGTAATGGTTATTATTTGCTTTATGGAGGGAAAATATGAGCAATAATAATAATAATACAAACAATCTTTCATTAGCTAGGCTGTCTGTTTTAAAACTATTGCTTATACGGTTTACTTTAGTGTTGGCACATTGCTGGTTAGGCGCTTCCCATTTCTGTAGTCCTGAATTGGGAGCACAGTTTTTTCGTGATGAATTACGTGGAAGAAAACTTAGGCTAAAACAAAACTACGTCTCAAGACTATTTCCAGGATTAGGTGGTAAATAATATTATGGTAGAGTACCCAGATTTTACGTATGAGAACGAAGCATATTCATTGGGATTTTCTGATGTTGTAGGTATAGATGAAGTTGGTAGAGGAAGCGTATTTCATTCTGTAGTAGCATCTGCAGTCAGAATTCCTGTAGATGCTGCTAACTCATTTATCGGCCGCGTAAAAGATTCTAAGAAATTAACAGAAAAAGCTAGAGTTAAATTAGCTAGAGAGATAGTTTTAAAGTGTGATGTCGGTATAGGTATAGTTGATAATAAAGTTATAGATGATATAAATATATTGGAAGCAACTAAATTAGCTATGCGTATCTCTCTATATGACTTAGGTACATATGACTATGTTTTTATAGATGGTCCTGTAGTATTAGCTGATATACCGGCTCCGCAACAACAGGTCATAAAAGGGGACGGAAAAGTACTTTCAATAGCGGCAGCTTCTGTGGTAGCAAAAGTAGTCAGGGATAATATGATGAAAGAGCTAACATTGTCAAACCCGCGTTTCATGTTGTATAAAATAAATAAAAATAAAGGTTATTTAACAAAAGAACATAGAAGTGCCATAGTGCTATATGGACCTACAGAGTTCCACAGACTTACTTTTAAAGGGGTAAAAGAATATGCAAAGTAAACATGTTGAAGACACCAATGAGGTTGTGCTTGAATTTGAAATGGGTATAGATTTAATAGAGTATTTAGAATCAGAATCAAAAAAGAAACATCTTACTGTAAGTGAGTTGGTTGATGACATATTGGTATCTTATATTAAGAATAACTTGACTGGTGCCTGTAGTGATAATTTAGATAACAATTTAAAGTAATTATATTAAGTATAAATGTCTTTAAACACTGTTTTAGATAAATTACATAAATTGGCAAAAACAAGTTCAACAAAAAACAAGAAAAAGTTGTTAAAGGATTTTTTACAAGATGATTTGTTTCTAAAAGTAGTAAAAGCTACTGCAGACCAACTTTATCATTATAATATTAACATGCTTCCTAAATTTGAGAATGGTTTAGGTACATCTATTGATGATATTTTCAATCAGTTGCACGTGTTGTCAAAGAAAAAAGGTGCCAGTGATGCAGATAAACTGAAATTAGCACAAAGTGCTTCTATTGATAATGAAACGTGGGAAGTAGTACAAATTATTGTTAAGAAGAATCTTAGATGTGGTATTTCAGGAAAAACTATAAACAGTGTAAGACCAGGAACAGTTACTCTTGTACCATATTGCAGATGTTCTTCAGCTAAAAACATACATAGGATAAAAGTACCGGCTTTTGCCCAATGTAAAGCTGATGGTATGTTTGCTAATAATGTTTGTAGCCCAGATAATGAAACTATATTTTTAACTAGAAATGGTAGTATTGTTAGACAGTTAGGTAAGTTGCGTAGCAGGATAAAAAATGTATTAGTTAATTATCCAAACGGAGTTGTACCGATGGGTGAACTCGTAGTGGTTAGAGATGGAAAAATTTTAGATAGGCAAACCGGAAATGGTATTTTAAACCAATGCATTCAAGGAACAGCACTACAAGAAGATGCAGACGGTGTAATATTCAGAATTTGGGATGTTATAGGTTACAAAGAATTTTGGGCTGGAAATGATATCACACCTTATGGGAAGAGACTATCACTGACTGAGGAGTTTGTAAAAGCTGTAGATCACCCATCAGTAACAGTAGTATACACTGAAGTTATAAATTCTATTGAGGAGGGGCGTGAGTTTTATAATAAAATGCGCGTCAATGGTGAGGAGGGTGCAGTACTTAAAAATAAAGGGGCTATTTGGAAATTTTATACTTCACTAGAGCAAGTTAAAATGAAGAATGAAGTTGATATAGAGTTGGAGATAGTTGATTGGTATTGTGGAGATAGCGGTAAAAAATATGAGAAATGCCTTGGTGGAATTACATTACGTTCTAGGTGTGGAAAATTAATTACTAATGTGGGGTCTGGGTTTTCTGATAAGATGCGTGGTTATTTTCCGGTAGATAAAGATTATAAATATGCTACGCCTATGTGTGGTATTGTAAATTCAGATGGGTTGGGACAATACATAGATGGGAATAAAGCTACTCATGCATTAAATGTATGGGACAATATGAAAGGAAGTATCGTGACTATAACTTGTGAGTCTGTAATTAAAGATAAGAATAAAGGTGCTTACTCATGTTTTCTTCCCCGTTTCGTAGAAATACGCTTAGAAAGAGACGATGCAGATTCTTTGAAAGAAATAATTACACGTTAAAAACTATGAAAATAAGACAATGTTTATAATACACAGTGTTGAAGACAATATATTATATTTTAATTGTAGTACATGTAAATCTGATAGTAAGTGTATAGTAAAACATTTAAGTGATAATGTTTTTATTACAATTACATGCCCACATTGTTTGAATAGTGCAAATGTGCTAGTTACATCAAAAGAATGTAGGAAAAATTCAAATTTTTCATGGTCACCTATAATACAAACTGAACTCGTGGAGAAATAGGGATGGGTAAATCTAAATTTTATACCGAGAAAGAATTACTAGCAGAATTAAAAGAAGCGTTGAGTAGTATAGGTGGAGTTATAGACCATCTAGATTTTAATAATCATATAGTTAAAGTAGACATAGACCCTGATTATGAAGATGAGGCATTTAGGTTAATAGAAAATATAATTGAAAAGTATAGTGTAAAAAGAGAAGAGGTGTTGCGAAATAACCCTTTTTGCGGGGTATATGATTTAATAGAAAATCTAGAGAGGGATACTTGATGGGAAGCAGTATAAATGATGAGTTTTTTAAAATACAGTATGATAGATATCTAAGTAATCTTAGTCTTAAAGAAAAAGTACATTTTTCTAAAGATTGGGAGAATAGTTTAGGAAATCAAGATGCATCTAGCTTGATAACTATGCTGTTTAGTGAGATAAAGAGGTGTAACAGTGCTAATATGGGATGTGAGGAATGCTTTGAATGCTTGGATACTGCTTTAGCACTACACGCCAATTTTTTACAATATAAAAATTATAAAGTATTTACACTGGCTGTTTATTACTTTTTATTAGTTAGAAAGGAGCTTGAAATGAGTGAACTTATACAGGTTACAGGTAATAATAGTAACTATAAAGAAGAAAAAATAGCTAAAGTAAATAGTTGGGATGAATATTTTTTAAATGTGGCTACACAGGTTGCTAGTAACTCTAAATGTTTTTCAAGAAAAATAGGGGCTATTATAGTAAGAGATAAAACCATTATTGGTACTGGATACAACAGCCCACCACGAGGGGTGCCATCTTGTGATAATAGGTGGGGACATGATATAAGTTTAGGTCTTAAACCCAGTCAAAATGTGATAAATAAATGCCCTAGAAAAATATTAGGCTATGGGTCTGGTGAGGGGGTGGAACTATGCCCGGCCAGCCATGCTGAAGAATCAGCTATAATTAACAGCGCCCGTATTGGAATTTGTACTAAAGATGCTGTGATGTATTTAAGTTGTGGTATACCATGTGCTAAGTGTGCCACCAAAATAATCAATGCCGGAATTTGTGAAGTAGTGGTGACTAGTATGTCATTATATGATAAATTATCTGATTATCTCTTTAAACATAGTGATGTAAATATAAGATTATATGCGTTTGTACCAAACAAAGTGTAGTTTTTGTACTATTATATAGATAGAATGTATAAAGTATTTACTAACTAGAGAATGTATATAAAAATAAGTGTTTTAAGTTAAAGGGGGAAACAAAATGGCCGATACTTACAATTTTAATTTTTTTCAAATTCCAGATGTGGGTGTAACAAACACTTACATTGGTTCTGGTCTTCAACAACATAGAGATTTTGGTGAGCGTATGTCAAGTTTTGGGGCACTGGAGTATGGTGTACGAGATGAAGACGATTATACTAAAGTATCTTTAGGTTTTAAATCTAAAGATGAGCTACAAAATCCAACTATTCCTCCTTTTGCAATGTCAGGGGATTATGACAATAACCCATTTGTCTGGGGTTCTACTGTTAAAAGAATTAGAAATGATGAGCTTACAATTATGTTACTTGGAAGTAAAAATAATTTTTCAGCCTCATTACCAGCCCTAGACGTATCAGATACTAAAAATTCTAGAGGTCCATTTGAAAAACCAAAAAACTTTCCGGCTGAAGGGTGGTCTTCATTTGGTGGCAGAATAGGTGGTCCTGACGGGTATGTAGCACCAGGCACACAAGTAGCTTAATACCATTAATGTCTTTTTGTGATTGCGAAGATTGGAAAGAACTTTCTAAACGTGGAGCAACTGTTTTTAAGCAGCACCCTAGTTATGGGTGGGTGGCACAGTGGAAAGAGTTGTCCGATGAGGTTAGCTACACACAAGTACATACTTATGCCATTAGTATAAAGTATTGCCCTATGTGTGGAAAAAAGTTACATAATCCTGCGGAGGAATACTAGTGGATAATTTAAATTTTCCTGACAGGAGGCTAACTTCTGCCGAAGACAGTAATATTAGGCGCCGAGCGTCTGATTGGAGTAGTTCATACGAATGGGTTGTGCAGCAATTACGTCTTGGTTTAGCAACAGCTGCTGATTCAGCTGGAGAAATTTCGGCTTTAAATAAAGATATAAAAGAACTTACAAATAAAAACTATACTTTATCTAAAGAAATAGAGGTTTTAAAAATTAGCTGTGAAAAAGATACTGAGTTATTAAAAGAAGATCTTTCAGCGTCTAAACTAGATTTAAGTAAATTCAAAGATAAGTTTTCGTTTGTTAGGGTTTTTCCAATTTTTTTGAGTTCAATTCTTTTTAGTGTAGCTGTAGTTGAAGTAGTAATTAAAGTATTTAAATATTTAAATGCTTTACACATAGTTCCTTAATTATGGAGGAAGTTTATGCTTATAGTTATAGTTGATGACGAGCCTATCATGTGTAGATCCATCACCGCAGTATTAAATGCTACTGGCCAAGCTTACACTGTTGAGCAGTTCTCCGGTAAGCATTGTGGTGGGGCTGTACTAAAATGGCTAGAGTTTAATAATCCAGATTATTGTATACTGGATGTTTTATTAAATGGGGTTTCAGGTTTAGACGTGGCAGATAAAGTACAAATGCTGTATCCAGACACTAAAATATTGTTAATGACTGGATGTGCAAACGATAGTGAATATTATAAGAAATCATTTGATTATGCTGAGCAGCATAAGAATGTTAACTGTTTACTTAAACGTGAGTCCAGTGTAGAAACAACCTTTATTGGTTCTTTGCTTAACGATCTAAATACTGCTGTCTCTATGTAAGTTTGCATTATGATTACCATTATTGATAAGTTGGGAAGTGCTAATTCCTGGGCTGTGAAGCTGAGTATTCTTATTCATGCTTTTTTTGGTACTTTTCTAGGGGAAACTGGAGACCTAAAAGACGATTTTACGCGATATGTGGTTGTAGCATCACTTTATCTATGCGCTTTTCTTCTGGCGTACAAGTATCGAAAATATCCAAGAGAAAAATTATTATGCTATGGTTTTGGATTTTGTTTAGTTGAATCTGTAATAATGCAAGTATCTTTGTTTTTACGTGTATGGAATTTGGACTCTGCTTCCGCGCGTGCAGTAATATTGCCGTTAACTGTGCCAATTAGCCATCTACTGTATTACTTAGGGTCATCCCTAGTAGCTGTGGCTTTTTCTTGTTATTCTACCTCAAGTAACAACAATAATAATGTAAATAAATCATGTACTGACACCTATATTAAAATTTTAGTGGCCGTGGGAGCAGTAATTTTTATTTCAACTACATGGCAGTGGTCCAGACAACTAGTGTACTCATGTCAAAGTGAGAGCTATAGCATATATAATGGCGTGTGGCATGCTGCTACTTTCTTAATCATGCTGATAGCAGTTATTCACATGTTTAGTAAAAGTAAATTAAGTACTACAATGCGTATAATAGGGGCAACACTGTGCTTGTGGGCATTTAGTAATGTTCTAGTTATGGTTGATATGGCCACTATAGGTAAATTTAATCAATACTTATTACCAGCCAGCAATTTAATATTAGATATAACTATCCCAATTATCTTAGTTGTGTACTTAAAAGAACAAAGTGATGCGTTAGATAATGCTATTAATAATGCTAATTTGTTGGCTTCAGATAGAAATTTTGTTATACGTGGGTTTAGTCATGAGATACGTACACCACTAATGGCGGCAATGTCATTTTTAGAGGCATATACTATTAGACATGGTCTGATTAATTTAACAAAAGAACAAAAAAAGATTCTATCTGATGTATGCCCAAGGAAGTTACTATGTAATAGTATAGTAAATGAAGGATTTTTAGACCTTAAAAGTGCTCTTCGTCATATATCTAATATATTGGATAACCTATCTTCTTTTGGGGAAGATACAGGTAATACCCATATCTCTATCTATGAATTAAACAGTTTAACTAAGATAGGAGTAAAATATGCTAAATTTACTGACGAGGTAAAGAAAATAGAATCATCCTTGATAGAGTTTACTCCATATAACGAAGATTTAAAAGTAAGCATTTCATCGTCAAAATACATTCAAATATTACAAAATTTAATACATAATTCTGTCAGAGCTGTTAAGCATTTAGAGTCTAAACAGCCAGTTATTAATATATCATTGTCTAAACATGGTAAGTATGCCGTGTTGGAAGTATTTGATAATGGGGTTGGAATGACTCATAAACAAGTAACTAAATGTACCACCAAATATTGGACCACTAAAAAAAGTAAAAATGGAGGTCTTGGCCTATATTTGGTTAGTAGGTATATATCTGAATTTAGTGCTGAGCTTAATATATCCTCTGAATTTAATAAATGGACAAAAGTAAAATTAGTTTTTCCATTAGTTACTGATAAAATGTCTTGACATATTTACATAAAAATAGTAAAATAGTACTTATTGTTTAGGATGTATATTCAATTAAGTAACTATATTAATAATAGATGGTTAGTAAGATACTTAGTCGTAAACCTCATTATCTATGAGGTGTAAAAAATTGTACTTGGAGATGTGATGAAAAAACAGAATATTTATGTAAAGAAAAAAAACTATAAGCATAAACATAATAAACACACTAATAAAAGAGTAACATCAGAGGATATAAAAAAACTTAAAGAGCATTTTGATAAATTGTGTATAATTGATTAGACAAATTATACATAATATATTTAAAACGGTACTAAACTATTGTGATGTATACTAAAGGACACGGAGATATTAAATAATGGCAAATAGATATGAAGATTGTGATGATAATTTAGTTGAAGTATTTTTTGATGTTGTTGAAAAACGATTCCCTAAATACGCAAATCTAGAATTTTCTTTAATTTATGATACAAAAAAACGTATAAAACAAGGTAAGGTTTGTTTAGCAAGTATAGAACTACCTTCACCAAAATTAAGATTCTTTACTAAAAATGAGGAGTTTATAGAGGGTTGTGATTATATCATAATTGTTGATAAACAAGCATGGTCTTTATCCAATGATGCTGATAAAAGTCGTTTAATTGCACATCAACTATGTCATATCTTTATAGACGATAAAGGGGTCCTTAAACTTATAGGACATGATGTACGCGATTTTTATTCAGAGATAGTTAATAATGAGGATGATCCTGATTGGAATATTAAATTAAGCTCCTTGGTATCGTCAGTTTATGAGCAAGAAAAAGATATTAAAGCAGTAAAAAAAGACTTATAGAGGTTATTATTATTATGGAAAATTCTAGAGATTTAAATAATGACAAGGAACTAGTAGAGACACCTGAACCAGAACTAGCTACTACAACTAATTGGGAGGTGTATGTACGTGGTGAAATAAATTCCCTATTAGATACATTTTTGCCTACAGCAGTTAATGGTAATGTTGGTGTTAGGTATAAAAATCCAATTATTAGTCAACAACCAGGAGGCACCGAAATAGTATATGACAAAACTAAAGCTACTGCAGTGCAAATTAGTTTGGTTTTTAAATTTGGCGAGACTATAGATATACCTACAAAGTAACAAACAGCAAGTAAGAACTTGTACAAACCATATAAGCTCTTTCTTACGTAGAGTATGTTTAGTTTATCACTTCTTGGTAGGAGCTAGAATACAATGGAAGGATTAATCTATTTTGAAGATGGGGTTGAGATAGCAAAAAGTGGGGCTGCGGTAGTTTATTTAATGAATAATGAGCTTTTCTTAGAGATAGGCCCAGGCCATAACTTATGGGCATTAGAAAGTGAATATAGTGACTATATTGAACAGCTTTGGGATTTACCTAAAGGAAGTTGTTTAGAGATCGGCTTAGGTTTGGGAGTAGCATCACGGTGTATTTTATCTAACCCAAATGTACGCAGTTTAACGACTATAGAAAAAAATAAAGATGTTGTTTCTATACAACCACAGCTAACTGCTATTTTAGATGATAATACAAGAGCATCTAGATGGTCTTATGACCATAACAAGCATAAAGTATTAAATTGTGAAGGTTTAATTTACTTATATGAAACTAGACGTAAATATGATTTTATATTTCTAGATTTTTATGAGGCAATAAACGAAGAAACCTTACCAGCAATACGGGATATGGTAAAAGCATCTGAAAAAGTACTTTCTAATAATGGATGCATATTATGTTGGTTTGATAAGTACACACCAGATCAATATGTAGAGGAGTTTTTCGCTTTGTTTGAAACGTATTTACAGCCTGGACATTTAGATCGTAAGGCCAATGGCTTTTAAGCTTGGGGGGGGGGTAGGTTAAAATAATGGTGAGATACAAAAGACAACAGTATTATCTACTCTACGAAGAAGCAAATTAAATATTTGCATATCGTGACCTAAGCACCTAAAAGGTATAATAGTAAGGTAATTGGTATGTAGTGTGTGATAGTCATTTTGTTTAAGGTATGTAAATGCCGCAAACAGTATTGCCTGGGTCTGGCATAGCCAGCCAGTAGTGGTAATCCAAAGACTTAAGCACTTGTGAGGATAGCAACAATTGCTAGTAAAGAATTAAGAAGATCATTTAAAAGGGAGAAAACTTATAATGAAAACTGAAACGTTACATGGATTAGACAGACTAATAGCAAAGGCTCAGGAAGTTCTTGATAAGGTACATAAAGCGGCTGTTTTAACAACAAAGAAAAGAAAAAATTTACAAAAAACTACTTTTTGTGGCCCTGGCAGATCATTTCCAGTACCTGATTGTAAACACGTAAGTACAGCAAAAGCTTATTTAGGTAAAAGTAAATTTTCTATGGCTACAAAGAAGAAAATTGCTGCTTGTATAAATAGGAAAGCTAAGCAGTTGGGGTGCCCTGGAACGGTGCCAGCTAAAGCAGGCATTGAGTTCTCCTATAAAATGATGAGTAAAGAAGAACAAAAATTATACGATTCAAAAATATTTGAAAGTACTAAAAAGCTAGTAGAAGCTTCAATAGAGAGTCCAGGGATGGTATTAGATTTTTCTCCAACATGTAAAGGATGTTGAGCTGTGTATGTGAATGTAGGAAAAATAAATTTAACAAGTATTACATAGATCCAACTTGTTTTTTTTCTATAGAAATATAAATGACAAAGTTTGTTGACATTATCATAAAGACATGGTATAATAAAAATTATCTATTGGACAACAGAAATTGGCCTCGGCCTAGAAGCCCAAATGCTTAAGCATTGGGAGGATGTCAAATGAACCTAGTAGAGTTAAGAGCAGCAGCTGAACAATGTACCTTATGTAAGTTATCACAAAATAGTACAATATTTGATAGAGGCAACCAAAAAGCTGCTATTATGGTGTGTGGCTCAGCATCAGTAGGTATTGATAATAATATGGAGTTATTCACTAAACGTGAAAATAAATTATTAGCAGCAATTTTAAAAGCTTCTAATTTAACTGATGAACAAATATATATTACTAATTTAATAAAATGTATGACAATGTCTGAAAAAGACATAACTCCTTCATGTATAAATGACTGTTTTTCTTTTTTAATGGCTCAAATAGCGCTGATCGGTCCAAAACTAGTTATTGTATTAGGTAAATTACCATTAGCCACCTTGCTTGGTGAGGATGTGCATACAGTGGAGGTAATTAACGGTGTTTTGGTTAGATATGCAAAGCATATAAATATATTACCTACTTACCACCCCAATTATATCGCTAAAACTGGCGGCATACTTAGTGCAAAGTTCAAAGAGTCTGTCAACCATTTTACTAAAGCGCGTAATATGTGCTATTTTTAACTTGACTATTGGTTTTAATTATGGTAAACTTGAACTTATATATCAAATAGGAAGTTGGTTAAATTTAAATCATGGGGTTATAAAAATATTTAAAGTGTAGTCTATCGGTGCTGGAGTAGCTCAATTGATAGAGCCGCGGTTTTGTAAACCGTCAGATGCAGGTTTGAATCCTGCCTCTAGCTCCATGTATGTCTTAACAAACGTTCCGTAAATCTACTATATTGATCCATGTGGGTATAAGGAATAAATTACTTGACTTCTTTATGTAATCGTGGTACTATGATAATAGTGTTTTATCCGCTGGGACATCAGCGGCTGGGTTAGGTGGTGTTATACTTACTTGTGAAGCGATTGCTGCTTAAACCCTTAGAATCCCCTGGATTTATTTATGGGGAGTATGTCAATGTAAAACAATTGGGCCTAAAATAGCTTCGATTGGGTATATGAAAGCAAAGAACTCGACGGGATGTAGCTAACTCATCCTTAAAAAGTAGCAACAAACAATAACATGCACTTCTATGCGTGATTTTGCTAAAGATGCCCTTGCAGGTGTGTCTGTAGCAAAAACCTTTGCTGTTTCTGTGTAAACAGTGAGGGGCCGTCAGGCAGCCTTGCAACAGAATGCCTGAGAATATGATTGTCAGCAATGTAGAATGGTGGAGGGCCGTTTGGTCCCTAAATGTGTAGTCTAAGCATTTTTAAATAATTAGACCTTATCGTCGTCAACTTTTTTGGGAGTAAGTATTCAAGACGCCGGGGCAGTACCGGCTAGGTCCACAAGGCAGTATCTCTAAGTAATAATAAATATATATATATATAAGAATTATATCCTTCCTGATAAATAAAAATCCAAATAACTAGTTTTATAACGCAGCGATTAGAATTTTAGCTCTGGGGCAACAGGGCTTGGCTTCGGCCTATAAGCCCAAAGATTTATATTTGGGGGTTGTCACTCAAAATTCTTGACATATATACTGCTATGTGTTATAGTATTGTTATCAAAAAGGCATACATTATAAATTTGGCCTTTAGGCCGTAAAACCAAAACCTAAAAGATTGAATAGTTAACAATAACTGTGTATGTTTTAAATTGTATTGATTTTATTAATTTTACAATAAGGAGTTTTACCATGAGTGAATTACAACGAATTTTGGCTGAAAATTTTGAATGCTATATTAGTAAAAGATATAGAGATATACATTCAAAAAATGCACTTCAGCTACTTAAAGGCGGTCAATTGAGAAAATTTTCTGGCAGTACTCAAGAGGAGGCGATGAATAGGCTAATTTCAGATACTTGTTATCTTAATGGGTTGACAGACGATGATTTTTCTCTGGTAAAGGGCGACATTAAAGGAAATGGTGTGACAGTTTCTAATCCAGGGGGAGATGTCACAGTTGGTGTTGATTGGCATTTATATATTAGAGGTAAATTGGTGTTAATTAATGAGTGTAAATCTTATTTGGATGCAGCATTTTTGGCCAGGGCACATGCTTATATGTCAAAAATTAAATCTTATAAAGGTAATAGTGAGGTAAAATCTATGGTAACATCTTTAGAGAGAGCTATAGATATAAATACATATAATTATTATATGTATGGTGATGTAATAGACCGTTGTTATTTTTTCACTGCCGGAACACGGACAAGTTTCAAACCAATGTATATTAAAAAGTATTGGAAAAACTTGAATATGTATACAATTGCTAATATGATCAAATTTATTGATGATACTGTAAAAGAAAGTTTAACTTTAAATGCTAGCACTAAATAGATTATATAATGAAGAATGCTTAAATGGTATGGACAAATTACCAGACTCTTGTATAGATATGGTATTTTGTGATTTACCTTATGGAACTACAAATTGTTCTTGGGATTCTGTTTTAGATTTAAAAACTCTATGGCGTCAGTATAATAGGGTGGTAAAAGATAATGGTGCTGTAATACTTACAGCTGCTCAACCTTTTACTAGTGTGTTGATACTTAGTAATATTAAATATTTCAAATATTGCTGGGTTTGGGAAAAATCTAAAGCTACTGGATATCTAAACTCTAAAAGTATGCCATTGAGGTCTCATGAAGATGTGTGCGTATTTTATAGAAATCCTCCTGTATATAACCCACAAATGGTTTCTGGTATTCCTTATAACAAAGGGACTGCTTTACGAGAAACTGATGTTTACGGAAAACAAGCTTCTACCACAGTGGAGAGTAAAGATGGTATGAGATTCCCAAGAACAAATTTGTATTTTAAAACTGCAGAGAGTGAAGGAGAAGTAATACATCCTACTCAAAAACCAGTTGCACTTATAGAGTATTTTATTAAAACCTACTCAATAAAAGGAGACATTGTGCTTGATAATTGTATGGGTTCTGGTAGTACAGCAATAGCATGCTTAAATTTGAGGCGTAATTACATAGGGTTTGAGTTAGAAACCAAGTACTATCACAAAGCATTGAAACGCCTAAACAAACATCAAATCCCGTTATTTTATTAATTGGATTATTAATACGGTGGGAACCACCGGATTACAAGCCTGTGGAGAACGGATAAAATTGGTCCATCTACGAAGCAGGAAGCCCAAAAAGCTTTATCTTTGGGTAGTTCACATCAAAAGTTGGTATAACACATAATAATTAAGGAGATGGGTATGGTTGATAATAATTTGTTATCTAAACTTTATGCGAATTTTGAGCTTAGATCTAGAGAAGGTACTGGTGGTAAGAGATTTAAATATATACCAAGTGACGCAGTTATAGATAGAATGAATAAAGTGTTTCAAGGGTGTTGGGGAACAGAGGTTCTAGAAGAGAAGTTAGTAGAAGATCAAATATTAGTAAAAGTGCGTGTTACTGCTCATCATCCTGATATAAATCAACAATTTCAGCACGACGGCTATGGAAGTGCTGCTGTGATGAGGTTTAAATCAGGTAAAAATCAAGATAAAATTGTTGATTTAGGAAACATATATAAATCTGCAGAGGCCATGGCTATACGCCATGCTTGTACTAGGTTTGGGGTTGGCTTGTATCTAGAAGGTGATGGCGGTGAATTTTATGGTGGTGATGTGGATGATACGTCTAAGCATGTTACAGTAAAAGAACACAAACCTGTTAATAACAGTAACTCTATGCCTGGCCCAGCACCAATTACTGCAAATATTCATAATACAACTATTAATGATTCACCAATAAATAGCAATGTTTCTACCAATACTAACAGTCAACCTGTAAAGTCTGGTATAAAGACACCAGCTGGTGCTAAAACTAATAACCATGGACCAAAAATACCGTCACCTAATGTGTCAGTTCCTATCCCTAATTCAACTAGTTCAAATACTGCTAATGCTGGTATATCTTTTCCAGGAGGGGTACAATCTGTAAATACCAATATAAATACTACAACAGAAGCTAGAATAACTGATGTTCAAAAAGCAGCAATTGAAGGTATTTTATCTATTCGTGGAGTAGAATATGAAGATTTAATAACTCAATCATTCACAAAGTTTGGTATAAATGTTGATTCAGTTCCAAAAATTTCTGAGTTAACTTATAGTCAAGCGGTGGCGGCAGTCAAGCATGGAAATGCACTTTTTAGAAAGCAGTAAACTATTTACTTAGGAGAACATTTTATGTCTAAAGATGACTATAAAGTATTCGGAGAAAACATTAAAGAAGCAGACGGGTTTGAAGTTTTAATACTTCAACTTCCTGAAGGTGATATAGAAGATAAATTAGCATATCTAGCCAAAGAGAAAGGCCAGATACCAAAAAATGGTTATGAAGATTTTATTATTGCAACTTGTGTAGCAAATATTAATCAATTATTGTTTAATTTAAATCAACAAGATGTGGTAGAGCCCCCCGACTTGAAAAAAGTACGCGAAGAATTAATAGAGAAAATACTAATACATAACCCTAAATTAGATCCCACTAAATTAGTGATAAATAAAAACCATGTCATAAAAATGCTACTTGGTAATAAACCTACTACTGGAGAAAGGATTCTTACTAATAATAAAGCTTGGGATACCCCAGATTTAGAAGATATAGATGCGGAACTTAAAGCTCTTTTAGTAGATGAGGGTATCGTAGAAGGTGATATTGATGGTAAAGTAATTAAAAATGATCAAGTTTCTAATAAAGACTTAGATGCTCTACCATACACTATAGAAAAAAAGTGGTGGAATAGAATAAACAGGTATGTTAAAATAAAAAAGTTTTCTCCTGATGATGCAAATTCTATATTAAAAGATAGGTATTTTCATAATAGGACTAGTTTTAGTACATTTGTAGTGTCAGTGTGCTTAGTTGAGTTTGAAGAATTATTTAACCTACTAGATGGTATGGGTATACCTAGTAGGGTGGCCCCACCACTTTTAATGCATGAGTTGTATGAGCTATGTGCTGAATTTAATACTTTTTTAACATTTGAAACATCAAGAAAATACACTGATGAGCACGACAAAAGTTGTGAGTCTTTTGGTGGTGCCAAGAAAAAATCTGGGATGGAGAAATATACTAAAAATAATCTTAAAAAAGATAATGAGCGTAGGTTTAGAGATGTTCCCAAAGAAGACTTGTTAAAGTTGGCTGATAGTATCAAAGTATCATTAATTGGTCAAAATGAGGCAGTAGAAACACTAGTAGATTCTATTCAACGTGCTAGTGTAGGATTAAAACACCCTAATAAACCTATTGGTTCCTTTTTATTTGCTGGCAGGACTGGGGTTGGGAAGACTGAGTGTTGTAAGGTATTGGCTGATGAATTGATAAAAGGTAGAGATAACTTAATCACTATAGACTGCTCAGAGTACTCTGCTGATCATGAGTATTCAAAATTAATTGGGGCCCCAAGTGGGTATGTCGGGCATGAGGCTGGAGGATTGTTGACTAATGCTATAGCTAAAAGCCCTTTCAGTATAGTAGTTTTTGATGAAGTAGAAAAAGCTTCAAAAAAAGTACATGAGTTGTTATTACAAATATTAGATGAAGGTAGGTTGACAGATGGTAAAGGTAAAACTGTTAATTTTAGTGACGTAGTTATTATTATGACATCTAATGTTGGTGTAGATGAGGTGGAGAGAGTTAAAAAAACCATAGGATTTTGTGAGGTTGCAAAATTAACAGAAGGTAAAAAAGAAGTTGCTTTAGATAAAGCACTAAAGAAAAAGTTTAAACCTGAATTTCTTAACAGGGTGGATTCTGTTATCCACTTTAGTAGTTTATCTAATGCTGATTTTATGCAAATTATTGACATAGAATTATATAAATTAAACGATAATTTACGTAGTAATGCTACTGAATACAGTTCAATATGGTTGGAATTTGATAAAAAAATAAAGAGTTTAATCTTTAAGGAAGGTATAAATGAAGATTATGGCGCCAGGCCTTTAAAAAGAAGTATAGAAAAAATTGTGTCTACGCCGCTGGCTAGAAAATTTTTAGCAGAAAACACTGATAAAAAAGCAACTATTAAAGTTAGTGCTGTTAAGTGTGAAGCTAAATTTACGGTAGTTAGAAAGAAAAAAAGTAAAGTAAAAACTGTTAATGTGGATCAACCAACTACAGTCGTTACTACAACTGATAAAAAGTAATGTATATAGATAGACCACACCGCATCAAAATGGTGGGTGTGGTTTTCTATAATATTAACAATGTTGGAGACTTACAGTGCAAAACACTTTAAATACATTGGAAGTAGAACTAGAGGCCATAGTTAGCTCTTTACATGTACAGTATAAAAAGCAACAATTACTTAATGAGTTTTCTGTACAATTTTTGATAGAGGATTTTGGTGTATTGTTATGTGGGCTGCATGCTGCTGATTACTCAACTTTAAAAGACACTGTCGATAGGCTATTTCCAAGTTATAGGGTGGTGTATGTAGCAGTGGCAGACTCATTGCTAGATAAAAAAGAAGAAATTATTTGGGAACTTGTTCGTAGCGGCTATATTAGACAAATAAGGCTTTTATATCCAACACAATTTAAAAATTTGCTACTTAATCAAGATTTTGGTAAGCAGATAATAAATAAACGATTAAAAGTGTGGGGAGATAGGGCTGCATATAGGTACTATGTGTCAGAAAACAAAGAGGCTTTAAACTGTAATGTTAATTATTTGTTGACAGTTGACCCATCATTTTTTGATTATATGCCAGAAGAACTTAGTTAAGTGGTAAAATATGTGTAGTAACATGGAGTTATGGATGAGTTTAGTAGGAATAAGCATGTCTTTAGGTGGAATACCACAAGCATTTAGGATATATACACGTAAAGCCAGCAATGATATCTCAATATTTTTATGGGTAATCCTTATCCATGGGCTGGCTTGGTGGTTATATTATGGGATATTAATAAATAGTATAAGCTTAATTGTTACTAACAGTGTGTGTTTGGTTGTAGATTCTATTGTATTATGGTTGGTTATCAAGTATCGTAAGTGTTAATATATATAAAAGGGGACAGCATATTATGTATAAAGAGAATGGAAGAGAGAAACCCGCAGATAATAAAGAAAATGCTGATTTGAAATATACAGCATTGGTATGTACAATGTGTGGTAATAAAGCAGTTTATAAAGTAGTATTTGGTGAGCATGCCCAATGCCGTAAGTGTGGGGCAGACATGAATCCAAGTGTTTTAGATGCCAATAAGTTACAAAATAATAATTAAAAATATATAATTGGGGGTATGTATATATATATTGCTATATACATTTAAATTCTATAATGACAAATAAAGTTGAAGAGGCATTTAACATATTAAAAGAGGCCATGCAAACTGATCCAGGATATGCTAAATCATGGCATTGTAAAATAGCAGAGATGTGTGAGTTAGCAATAACAGAAGATTCTAATGGTTTAGTACCGTATGAAATAGCATACGAGATGAGCAATGATGGTGCTGCTAAATTTATGAAACTTCATTTTGGTGTTATAACGTGGGAATAGCTTATACATGGTTTTAAATTAGCTAGCATATTTTCTGCCTAAACCGTTTAGATGTTTCTCCTATAAGTATTGATATTAGGTTTAATAAACTATCTTTCTTTTATATAGAGAACTATAATTTTATTAATATTTATTATCAGTTAACTTATAATCTTGGGAGGAATATAATGCAGTACTATTCTAAATACCTTAATGATATAATCACAGAAGTAAACGATACTGCTGTAGTTAAAGTAGAAGCAAAAAGTTTTACTTTGCAAGGTAGTTCATCAACTATAACTGAAAAATCTTTTAACAATGTTACACATAGCGGGATAAGCTTAGTAACAGATGCAGTAGGGGAATTTGACAAATGCCTAGTTAGAGTGTCTGAGTTAATGCCTGGAGGCACTGGATTAGTAAATACTACACTTGATTTCGATTTAATAGATGAGGATCAATTTATACCAGAAAATAGTTATTCATTCACTTTTAAAGATGGTAAAGTTATGTTGCCAACTTCTTCTGGATGGTCAGGTCTATTTGATGTGCAGAAAGACGAGATAGTACCTGATGTGAGTGAAAGTATGTCTAACTTTGGTAGCTCTATAGCTACTTACGGAACCAATGATGAGTACATGCTAGTAGGCCAAAGAAATGCCACTGTAAGTGGCGTTAGTTCTGCTGGTAAAGCATATTTATTCCATAATAATGGCACTGCTTGGGACCAACTACAAGTATTTGAGTCTCCTACTGCACAAGACAGTGCTTATTTTGGGCATAAAATTGTTGTAGAAAATGGGACATTATTTATTAGCGCTCCTGGAGCCAAAACTTCGGGTGACACCACCAGTGATGGAGAGGTATATAGATACCAACCAAATGGTGAATTGTGGGAATTGACTCAAACTATAACGGCTTATGGAATAAATGCAGTGTATTTGGGTTCAGATATGGCACTTTATGGTACTGAATTGGCAATAGGTGGTAGTAATGGTGTGTATATTTTTCATAACGATATAGAATCCTGGAATTTAACCCAAACTATAACAAGGACTGTGGATAGTAGTGAAATTCAGTTCGGGTCTTCTATTTTTCATTACAACAACTACCTATTTGTAGGTAGGTATGTTTATAGTAATAATAGTACTTCATGGGATTACGTACAAACGTTAGTAGCAACTGATGACGTAGCTGTAAATCCTGGCAACGATCAATTTGGCAACGCTGTAAGAATGGTTGGAGATTATGTAGTTGTGGCTGATCGGTATGCTAATTCAGGTTCTTTTGATGGTGCAGGACAAGTATATGTATTCCATAACAATGCGGGATCTTTTGATGAAGTACAAACTTTATATGCCTCAGATAGAGCAGCATCTGATTCTTTTGGTACATCTCTAGACTGGTTAGGAGATACTTTAGTTGTTGGGTCCCCAATGGCTACGGTGGCTGGTTTAACTTACGCTGGTAAATCATATATATATAGATTTGATGGTAGTACTTTTACGGAAGTAAAGATACTTACACTACCCCCTCCTGCATCTTTTGACGTATTTGGAGTGAAGGTTAAGTTAACTCCAACTTATGCAGTCATATGTGCTGGATACTATAAGGTAAACGGTATTGATAATGCAGGAGCTATATTTACATTTGTAGAAGGAACATCATATACATCTGAGCCAGTCTATTTAACAACTTCTGACCAAAATCAAATTAGCCTTACCTCAATTTCCAAATTAAACTCCATAACAATTACAGATACAACACCAACTTCAACGGAGATTAGACCTTTAGTGTCTTTTGATGGTCGTAATCAATGGAAAGGTGTTGTAAATGATTCCTTATCTGATGTTACTGGTCTTGGATTTGATGAACTTACTAGAAATTATCCATGGGCTTATATTTCAGGTGGATATTATCATACTATAGCTATTAAATCAGATGGTACTCTCTGGGCATGGGGACGTAATAACTATGGTCAGTTAGGAGATGGCACTACTGTCAATAAGTCTAGTCCTATCCAGATAGGCACTGACACTAATTGGGTGTCTATTTCATGTGGGCAGGATTACACTATAGCTATTAAATCTGATGGTACTCTCTGGGCATGGGGAGGTAATAATTACGGTCAGTTAGGTGATGGTACTGCTGTAGATAAGCATAGTCCTACTCAGATTGGAACTGATACTTCATGGACTTCTATTTCATGTGGGCAGGGCCATACTATAGCTATTAAATCTGATGGTACTCTCTGGGCATGGGGACTTAATAACTATGGTCAGTTAGGAGATGGCACTATTGTAGATAAGCATAGTCCTATCCAGATAGGCACTGATACTTCATGGGCTTCTATTTCATGTGGAAGATATCATACAATAGCTATTAAATCAGATGGTACTCTCTGGGCATGGGGATGGAATTATGATGGTCAATTAGGTGATGGTACTACGGGTGATAAGCATAGTCCTATCCAGATAGGCACTGATACTGATTGGGTTTCTATTTCATGTGGGCAGGGTTACACTATAGCTATTAAATCAGATGGTACTCTCTGGGCATGGGGAAATACTGGCTTTGGTCAATTAGGTGATGGTACTACTGTCAATAAGTCTAGTCCTATCCAGATTGGAACTGATACTTCATGGGCTTCTATTTCATGTGGATATTTTCATACTATAGCCATTAAATCAGATGGTACTCTCTGGGCATGGGGATGGAATTATTATGGTCAGTTAGGAGATGGTACTACGGTCGATAAGAATAGTCCTATCCAGATAGGCACTGATACTGATTGGGTTTCTATTTCATGTGGAAGATATCATACTATAGCCATTAAATCAGATGGTACTCTCTGGGCATGGGGGTATAATAGTAGTGGTCAGTTAGGAGATGGAACTATTGTAAATAAGCATAGTCCTATCCAGATTGGGGATATAATTTTAACATTTTTAGTTCTTTTACAAAATGCTTTAGCAAATTATGTAATCTCAAGTGAACAATCTCTTGATTTTGCATTTCAATTAGCTACCACTGATTCTTCTGTAACTCCTTCTGTTGACCAAGTCACCTTAAATTATGATGAAGTCGGTTACTACCGTCAAAATTTACTGGATTATACGGTAGAATTTTTAAATAAATATAATGTAAAGACTATAAAAAATTCGGTTGGTAGTAAGAACATTAAAATATCCATTTTCAGTTAAATATCACAGTTAGCGGGCCATAATAACCACCCATATTTAGTAATTAACTATCCTATTTATAGGTAGAATATCTACAGTATTATTTAAAAAGTACCTTTTAATTATAGTTGGCATGATACTAACAACTATGTTTTTTAGATGTATATAAATTAATAACGTATTACAAGTAAAAAGGAGAACAAAATAATGTCACGAAGCCTGTTTGAACAATTAGATCAAGTAAGGGGCACCAGAGATTTTGTTTCTAATTTATACTATCAATATGCTGAAAATTGTGGTAGAAATTATAATTCTGGTACCTTTACGGTTACATCAGGTTCTGCTGAAATTAGTGACGTCTCTGTATTTTTAGGTGATGAACAAGGCAATTTTATTGTAATTGATACTGGAGATGCTGCTGGGGTATATGCAGTAAACTCTGTATCAGGTACTGTTGCTACTGTATCACCTACACCAACTGGTACCGCATCAGCAGTATCAGGTAGGCGCCATTATCGACAGAACCTTGAGGATGACTTAAACTACATTCGTAAAATGATGAAGTTGGTTATTGGGGAAAATGCATGGACAGATACCCCAGACACTGATTTACGAAACATGTCTTACCTAATACCAAAACGGCCAAACTATGTTGGAGAAACTAGTCAATACGCTGAAAGACCTGGCACAGTAAATTTTGAGTTATTAAATATTGATCAAACTGGTAAGGTTAGTACCGGGTCTCCAGCTGATGAATATGTAGATAACACCTCCAATGTGGCTGCTGGTGCTACAGTACGCTTTACTGATGATAATACTATGGTAATTAGCCTGAACGGAGGTTTTTATCCAGCTGATACTGGAACATTAGAAATTGTAAAAGATGCTCAAGTAGTAGGAAGTTTAGATTTAGCTACTGCTTGGACAGATGATGCATGCAGTTATGAAAATACTGAGTCAGATGTTGGTACAAATACGTCGCATACCTCTTCATATACTGGAACAGATATTATAGATTTAAGTGGTAGACGTTGTATGAATACTACAATAGATAATTATCCTTCTTTTTGGCCCCCTTATCAAATTGCTTCTATGTCTGCAACTTTAGTACTAGAAGATGGTTTTAATGGCCAAATAACAATAAGACACTCTATTGGTGGTTCAGTAAATTACACTTATGCTACATTTTGGGTAGATATGACTAGTCAATCAATTTCAGCAGCTGCCCCCACAATAAGTGAAAATACTGCGGTTGCTAAATATCTTACTGGCGTTCCTTACTACAGTGTTAACTCAAGTTTTAATGCAAGCACAAGTAACAGTGACTCTTTATTTGATAGAGGGTATGTCACCACCCCATTAAGAATAAATTTTAATGGTTTTAATGCCACAAACACTACTCCAACACTTACTGCTCTGGGATTGACAGAACCATTAGCTATTACAGATACCATAGGTACATATAATACAACTTTCCAAGTAGCATCAGGAAATTTCAGAGATATGGATGCACGGGCCGATGCTACTTATTGGAATGTGTTTATCAGTAACACATCACCACCCTCTGTTGCTGGAATATTTAGAATAGACACTTATGGTACTACAAGTACAGACACAGTAGAGTATTTTGATGATGAAGTAAAACGTTTTGTTGGTACTGAAGACTTTACTAACACTGCTATAACTTACACAGATAGTGCATGGGATTCAACTACCGATAGAAGTTCTGGAGGCCAATTAGTAACATATAATGGCACTTTAAAGTACCCATCCATTAATCATTCCACATTTGCTCTGGCTGGCCCAGACTATAGTGGCGTTACTAATGATTGTTGGTATTATAGGGTGTTTATTGCTTCTGCAGCATTTACCCAAGGTTTAATTAATTTTGTCGGGTGGTCAGACGCGCTGTCTATAATTAAAAGTACTGATGTACAAGTGCAATTAAGATACCCCAATTGCAATGATTATGGAAATAATAATACATCGGTTTGGCAAGATCTATCTGTAGACCAAACTACTTACGGAGCCGATGGTTGTCTTGGAGCAGGATCTTCTGGAACTTCTGCAGCATTTAGTTTTGGAACAACTAGCTCCGCACCCTTTGGCAATAGGATAATCATGAGAGTAAAATATGCTAGTAATTCGGTAGCAGCTCTAGACTCTATAACCTTTAGCCCAACCTTATAAGGAGAAAAAGCAATGTCATTCAATGATACTTATAGAGAAAGTATTCAAAATAAGCATCTAGGCAATGTGGGTTTTAGCTCTACCGCTAAAGGTGTTACAAATGAAGCGTATGCTACTAAAAACCCCCATGATCTAAATGCTTCACAAATACCAGTAATTGATGTAGTAGCAACTTATGGACCATTAGTTGCTAGTGGTATAGCTGCTGGGAAAGTAGAAGAACATATTGTTAAATTAACTGCAGATCCGACAGTAAATAGCGATAAGGCATGGATTGCTTATGAATCAAATTGTCAGACTGCTGGACATGCCGCCAGGGGAAATATACGGATTGATTCCTGGTTACGTGTTGCAGAAACCGAGTATAAACTTAGAGTATTTGCTGATGATGGGTCTGGGACAGCACCAAATTATAGTGCAGAGGTGTTACCATCAGAGACACAGTTTAATTGGGGATATGACCACACAGCAGGTATATTATATTTCGATTCAAACCCAACGTCCTTTTTTAGTGGGCCACTTTGGGCTAAGTTATATACTTATGTTGGTGAAGTTTTAAGTGATAAAGTGGATGTCACTGTTTCTGGTGGCGGAAAAACCTTTCTTAACCTTACTGATGGTATAAACACTGCTACTGCTGGTAACTCCCAAGATACATTTACTTTTATAGGGGCTAATGGAGCTTCTGTAGTAGTTGATTCAGCGGCAAAAAGTGTTACTATAAGTGGGAGTCCAGTAGTTACAAAAAATTCCGCCGATTTAGTTTATAATATAGGTGTTTGGGAATATGCGGGCAATTTTGATGCTATTCCATCAGATTTGGAAGTTTATTATAATGGTGTAAAAAATAGAGATGAGTCTGATTATTACACTTCTGCTGTAATAAGTGGTGTATTACAAATTGACTTCTCTTTTGATACTTATGGTAATGAGGATTGGGTAAATATTACTTGGGGAGGTTCATATAATTCACCAGGACTATTAAAAGAGTGGGTAGAAAAAACGTCTACCTATCAAGCCGTGAAGGGTGATAGAATTATTTTAAATACTGACGGACATCCAGCATACGGTGTTGTACTCCCACCATTACCATCAAAAGGTGATAGCGTCTCATTCTTCGATGGTGGCGGTAATTGTGGTACTGTAAATGTCACATTGGATAGAAATGGTCAGAATATTATGGGATTGGCCCAGGATATGGCTTTGGATTCTGATAATGTTGCTTTAGAATTAATTTTTTATAATAGTACTAAAGGTTGGCGTATAGTAGATTAATATAATGTGTCTTGTTAAAAGATAATAATGTATGAGGCTATCAAGAAATTAAATTATCTTGGTAGCCTTTTTTTTTCTAATTATTTTTTTAAAATAAACATAGAGAATTTTTAATGATAATACTAAAAACATATTCTGAAATACAGAAAATAAAAAAAAGTAGTAAATTGGTAGCTAAATTTTTAGATCAATTAGAGTTAGTAATTAAACCAAATCTAAAAATTAATGAGATAGAGAGATTGGCAAATGAGTTTGTGATGTCAGAGAATGTCATAGCTGGTTTTAAAAACTACCACAAATACCCTTTTTCAGTCTGCACTTCTATAAATGATCAGGTAGTACATGGTTTTCCAATAGATAGGACTCTACAGGATGGGGACATAATTAGTGTAGACTTTGGTGTATTAAATGATGGGTATTATGGAGATGCTGCTAGGACCTATAAAGTAGGTATGGTATCAGCAGTGGCTAATAGATTGATAAAGATAACAAAAGAATGTCTATATCTAGGTATAGCACAAGCAACAGCTGGTAATACAGTAGGTGATATTTCATTGGCAATATCTTCTCATGCAACAAAAAATGGTTTTTTTATTGTACCACATTTAGTTGGTCATGGTATAGGTAAGAATCTACATGAATATCCAAATATTCCAAATATTGTCACAATAAATAAATATTTAAAACTTAAGGAAGGTATGACAATAGCAATTGAACCGATATTAACTGAGGGATGCCAAACAACATCAATAGATGATAATGGTTGGACTGAATATACCACCGATGGTAAGTTGTCAGCTCATTTTGAGCACACGATTGTTATAACTGAAGATGTGGCAAAAATACTATCTTGACATACTCCCCATAAATAAATCCAGAGGATTTACGGAACGTATGTTAAAAACTCATTTGTAATTTTAAAGTTCCGGTTCATTAGGGCAAAAAAATGCCTTAAAAATAAAAAAAAATAAAAAAAAATAAAATAAACAACACACTAAACATAACAAAAATAAGGTATATAAATAGAAATTAAGTTTACAAAGAAGTATTACAAAAAAGGAAAACTACAAAAAGGAAAACTACAAAAACAGCAGGGGGGGAAGTTAGAGGGTGCCTTTGGCACCCTTTGACGGTAGATAATTTTAGAAGGGTATGTTATACTTAAAGAAGATAATTTTTGGAATGGTATGCTACTTTTGTCTATCTGTCGGCTTGTTATAGCCATCTTTAAACCAACCAGCACCTATAAGGTGGAATGAGGATAATGATGGTATTTTACCAACACTGTGATGACACAAAGGACAATACTCTTTACTGCTATCACCCTTTATAGATTTTTGTTTTTCAAAATGACAGTCACATGGACTACAAAAGTATTCATAAATAGGGCACATTCTCACTCCTTTGTTATACTTATTGTTTTTTTTTATCGTTGCTTGGTTTAAATTTTTAAATATGTAAAGCTAATTGTAAACTAATAATATAGGGATACTTTTACTATATGTACTATAATATCTATCAGATATTTAACGTTTCATCTGGCTCTTTATTTAAAGTAATTTTATGTGGTTTTAACCCGTCTAACGTTATTACTAATAGATAAACACTGCATAATTTATTTAGAGATCCAACATTACATATGTATTTATGTGATTTCTAAGTTTTGTGGCGTCCTGGATAACTTGGTGTTATGTGTCCCAGACTGCAACAGCCCGCTTGAAATCAGAACTCCCACAAATATAATCATTGGTTTCGTCCTCATCATACCGAGGTTCTTTCAGCCGCTTTAAAAATGGTGTAACATCATCCCTAAACTTTTCAAGCTCTTCAATATATTCTGATATCACCTCAAGAGATGGGCAGTAACAGTCGGAATAATAACAGCCTTCCTCTTCAATCCTAGCTTTGTATTTCTCAGGCAAATCATAACAAATATTTTCGAGCGAATTACTCATAAATCACATAACAAGCACATTCACGCTGACAAAAGCCTCATGCCGTTATCAACTTCTGTGCTTGCCTCCTTGTTTATATCCCCTGCCATCTTTCTTGCGGCTTGCAAGTGATGATTAATCGTTAGGTGTACTAAAATGGTGGGTTACAATAATTACATTCGCCGGATTGATGGTAAATAACCTCACGCCCACAGGTAATACAGACCATCAGTCTTTCGGCCCGTCCGCCATAGTTCAGTAGTGCGGAAATCAAAAACCCACCTAACAAGGCAAATTAACGCTGACGGCAAGAAGCGTTGCGCTTTAGCCTTTTCGTCATTCTGTGTTTCAGTTGCTTTTTTCACAGTCTTTCCTCTCTTGCCGCAGGTTATCTCAAGCGTTATATTTCATCAGAGATATAAATTCTTTTAACTCTTCTTCTCCAATGCTCATACATCACCTTTAAAATCAAAATATAACAAAACGCTCAACCGGATGGCAAAAAGCGCCACGCGGTT